>JAAUXT010111858.1_pt1 | contig 38973 bp, 49 predicted proteins | sample 7278171 | NCBI WGS metagenome assembly JAAUXT01 (sample SAMN14350112, study PRJNA611818) | marine sediment metagenome | isolation source: surface marine sediment (1.8m) | place: French Polynesia: Moorea | collected 2018-08
ACCCCCAAATTTGGGTCGTCGTCACTTAAACACACTTTTTTATTACCTATCCCTTTTTTGGTTTGTAACCGGGGTTAATTATTTTTCTGTCCCAAAAAAATACGGTGCTCCCCCCCCCCCCCCCCGCAACCGGTATTTCACCTTCGAGAGGTCAGAAACCCCTCACCCACCCGACGTTTTCTTGGCTGGGGCCATTCGGTATGGCGCGTGTCTCCACCGTTGGTGTTCTTGTTGACCTTTCAAAACGCGCGCACCTGTGGAGAACACGTTCTTTTGTACTTACACACAGGGATCTTGCAAAACAGTGCAGCTTTTGCGCACGAGTGCCCAAAACACTGCTGCCGAGACGTTTTTGGCATCCGCATCCTCTCACCCGCAGTGAAGACAGCGGGAGAACTCAGATTTATGTCTGGACGATTCTGACGATCAACGGTGCAGCGCCAAACATTTTCAAGTCTTAAGATGTTCACTGTTATCGCGAAACTCTTTTCAGTGACGGTCCATGATTCGTTTTCCGCGACGTGAAGGTGCAAAGCTGTGGAAGCGATAAGAAAATTGCCTGGCAATTTTGTCGGTCCGGAGGGCCCCACTGCGTGCAATGCGGTGATTACCAATTGCGCTTTGTTTGATCTGCCTCTCTTTTTTTTCTGCTGGAACTTTTCAAGCTTGTGATACTCTTTTTCCAAAAGTTGCTGTGCGTACACGTTGATCTCAATTTCTCAAGCTCGTACGGACCCGTTACACGAGCGACTTCACCGAGCGGAGCCTTTGACCGCCACCGCGCCATTTGCACACAGTATCGCGGTATCAGGTTGTCATAAATAAATTAAAGATCAAATAGAAGTCTTTGTGAGACTTTTCGTTGCCGTGTACGATTTTCTTGAAAGGGCGCTCATGCCTGGGCTGGCAATTTTCGCGTTTCAGGCTGTGTGCTGAAAAGGCAGACAAATGGGTGAAATTGGACACCATCTTCTCTCGGAGATGATTGCCAAGGTATTTTTGGGCCGAAGGCTGCTAACTCGATTCTCACGTGAAAAAAATACGTACCCCCCGAAAAAAAAATTCGAAGAAAGTGTCTGGGGGAGTTTCAGAGACTAAATGAACGGAGTTGGAGCTTTGTGAGCTCGACATTCAGACATGGGTGTCGTTGAGGGAGGAAGGATCGGTCTTTGATTGAGAAGGTGAAACTGCAGGGAAGCAGTTGCTATTGGTCAGGCTCTGGTACAACGCAGAATCTTCCAAACAGTTGTGTTTCCCGGACAAACAGGGGATTGTGCTGGGGACCAGAAGTTTTTGAGCGATTGAATGCTTGTCTCTCAGCGCTGGTCAAGGGACCGCACCAATCCACAAAAACTCAAGAATCACACGGGCCGACAAAATTGCCACAACAATATGATCCAGTGTTCTGTTGGACACCTCATTCAGAATATGTGTACATGCAGTTGCAGTTCACTGTGTGTGAGTGTGGACAGAAGGAATGACATTTTATCGGAATGTTGAAGGTTCATCGGTCTGACGGTGTTCTCCTTGTTGACTGGGTGTCCAGACCTCGCCGATATGTCTCAAGTTCACATCTTGACACAAGTTGTGTTGAGAACCCAACTGAAAGGGCCGACGAGGTGTAGATGTTCTTGACATATTTCGTTTGCCTCGAGACCTGTGATGGTTGTTTCCACAGACCACCAGGAATAAAGCGACTTGCAAAAGTTCAGCCGGGCTGCAGTCTGCTTCGTGTCAGAGTGACAACCGCAGTAATTGTGAGCCGTCCGTGAATACATTAGGGAGTACACTTTCGTGAAAAACGAAAACAAAGAGCAGTGGAAAAGTTTGACTGAATATTTTTGGGGGAAAACGGTTTGTTGGGCAGTGGATCCATCTTTACATTGAGAAGGCCAAACGCGCAGGCTGAAATGCGCAAGTTTCGCCTAATTTCTCTGTCCATTTGTCTCCCCATTCGAAGTGACAGCATTTCACTGCGGTTGCAACAATGGTGAGATCTGCTGCATCTTCGAGGGAATATCTCTCCGAAGCTGAGCACATTGACATTGATGCACGACTGCAGCTCCTACCTTTCACCAGGAGAATCGAAATGTATCTTCTGTGTGTTCTGGCCTCGAGTCATCTTTGCATATTTTGTGAGATGGATTTTGACATGTTGTTCATTCTGGTATGGCTTGTTTATTGGTGATTGGGATAACCAGGGTCAGTTTTTCCAAGGGGTTTGTTGTGGTGGTAAGACATAGCCAGCAAACATATTTTTTGCACGAGTGAGCGTGTCATTTCTTGATGGATATTGCTGGTGTGTGAGCGATGTGGAGGGGGAGAGGTTACGTTGTTATGTGAAAAATTGTACCTCTTCATGATCACTGCACGCAGATTCACTGTAGGGATTCGAAAGTAATTACCGGGAGAAAAGAACCCTGAGAATCTGCTGAAACAGCTCTGCATCCGCTCAGGACCTCCTCGCTGTGTGTAAAATGCGCATTGACTGCGCAGCTTTAGTGTTGGACGAAGGACGAGGTCAAATGGTCTGTTGCTTGTCGTGCTCTGTGTTAAAGAAATGCCCCAAGATGGAGTGAAAAGGTGCAACGTTTTCGCACCGAAATGGACTGTTTTGTTCAAATTGTTCTGGTGTGAGCGTACCTTTGCATCGTGCAAGCAGGCAGAGTGAAAATTCATCCCTTTCGGCTTGTAAACTGTCATTTCACCACTCTTTCACGGTGAAATCTTCTGGCGAAACTTCGCAACCATCACGTCCCATGTTCCATTTCAAAACGACGGACACTTTCAGACGAGCTGTGAAAATGTCATATTATTGGTCTGGCTTCCTGTAATACTCGTAGTTTTGGTGAACACTTGTGACATTGAGTTCAAAATGAATGGCAATTACTCGCACTCGAAAATGAAATGTCGTCAGAAGACTGATTAACATTTTTCATGTTCAGCACACGTTCTGCCGTCAAGTGAAACAAAATCCTCGCCCCTTTCACCCTTTTGAGACGTGCGGTATGTACAGCTACGCGTCAATTGCAGTCAGTCCCTGTCCACTCTGTTCATCTGCTCAGGTGTTACCCACCACTGCGGCGGACAGAACTTTCGATCGGTGGTTTGGTGGTGCACACCGAGATATCTGCTCCGTCACGTGCAATTTTTGTGGTGTTGTGTAGAGACGTGTCCACCTTGTCGTGTGCTCGAGATAAATCTTTAAATTGCAACAGTCGTGCACACGCAACGCTGAAGAAGTACGAGACATTGCCACATTGTGTTCTTCTGCAGGAGAAAACTGCGACTGATATCAAGATGCCGGTGACAGAATGCGTGCTTGTGTACCTGCTATTGAAAGGTTTTTGCTCTCTCTTTGCAGAAGAGGCGCTCGCGAGTATTCAGACGGAGAATCTGCAGACTCGGCGGATACGGGCTCCTGCGGAGTACGTGCAGGTGAGTCGGGTGTGCGTGCGTGTGTGCAGGTGAGTCGGGTGTGCGTGCGTGTGCGTGCAGGTGAGTCGGCTGTGCGTGAGTGTGTGTGAGTCGGGCGTCGTGCGTGCTTGCAGGTGAGTCGAGTGTGCGTGTGTGCGCGCGTGCGTACAAGTGTATGAATGCGTGCGGGTGAGTCGGGTGTGTGCCCGTGTGTGTGCGTGCGTGGGGCTTTTCTGCAGGGCCAGGCTCAACACAGGAATGATGATAACTTTGAATGCTTCTCCGCCTCCAGCGGATCTTGAGCCCCCCCCCCCCAACCCAGAATCACTGAACAGATGAACTGTACCAAGAGAAACTGAACCCGCCCCCGAAGGGGCGACAAATGCGATAGAGCTTGTCAGAAATCGTCTGGTGATTTGTGCAAACTTCACGTCGAAAGGAACCTGCGTTACTCGCGGCCCACCTTCTTGCGAGTGACCATATTTCACACACAAGTTCCATCACTCTCTCTCCTATCTGACAGGAACACGTGAGGTGTAATAACACAGCATCCCTGCGTTGTGAAAACAAAGCCTCCGGCCAAAAACATGGCCGCCTCGCAGAAATATGGGGATCTAAAATATTGCAGATGATATGTACAAGATGCTCGGATTAAGTGGGTGAACCAAGAGGGCAATTAAACAACACATACACAGATGTAAAGGAGAGAATTTGTATGCTTGTGAGGAGCCTGACGTCGGTAAACGCCTGTTTATTTTTGGTGGAAATCTGAGTTGAACATCATCTGCACAGGTGGGCTGCAGTTCCCGTGCACAGAGCCGAACAGAACTGGGATCTTCCCATCTCGCGTCAGTTGTAACGCCTCTGGTTTTGCTCCAAAACCTCATTTGTTTCTGTTGATTACGGCAACCAGTTGCACACTCGAGGGTTGGCTGGCGTCTGTGTGTGGACATTTGCGAAACGAAGCACCACATGTGGTCCTCAAGCATCAAGGGCAAGTGAAACACTGCTCCGGTGAAGGGGTGGGAAATTTCGTTCAGAAGTGGGTGGAGAATTCCTATCTGAAATTTAATTTAGACGCCTGCTTCCAACGGACCGCCCCGTTCGGGCTTCCCTGTGCCATGTCACGCACATAGAGACTGCACCAAAGGAGCACTGGATGACTTTTACAAAACATTACGCATTTCGTTCCAGGAGCCGTCATTAGCGAGCGACACAGACGAACTCATTGTGATATACAACCGTGTGCCAAAGACGGGGAGCACGTCGTTCGCGGGCATCGCCTACGAGCTGTGCTTGAGGAACAAGTTCCACGTGCTTCATATCAACGTCACCAAAAACAACCACGTTCTCTCTGTTCCCGATCAGGTCAGTTCTGTCGTGGTCATGCAACCTCATCGAGAATTCGAGTGCTCGAGTCTCCCTGTGCTTTGATCAAGAATTTCTTTGGTGTTGAAAGTCTTCTCCATTCCAGATGAGATTCGTGAACAACATCACCTATTGGCAGTCGAAAAAGCCAGCGTTCTACCATGGTCACTTGGCTTACTTAGAATTCTCAAGGTAAGTGCGATTCAAGGCGTCCTGTTGTGGCCTGGTGAATTTCTCGAAGAAAGTTGACATGTTTCTTCTTCGAACGCAAGTCTGGAGAGACGGCCTAGAAATACTTGTTTGTGCCACATAAATTTCGTTGCCCAGGAAAATTGTGCAATATTCCCCAATCTGGTCCATTTCTGCAGCCTCCACGACACGAAAATTGCGTGTAAGAGATTGGGAGAAATGCAGTGTCGTGTCAGGCCTTAATGGAATGCATCGGGCGGGTTGGGCCATTCTCCGCAATAAAGTCACGGTAAAATGAATTGCGGAGCATCCGGCCGTCAGGCGCACAGGCTGAATAAAAATGCTTCAGGCGAAGTAATTACCTGCAGAAGGATATGCAGGGACACAGCTTCCTATATCAGCGAGGTGTCTGAAAGGACGTTACCTTCTGGACCTTGAGTGCTCTATCAAGATAACAACAGGGACAGCAATTTACATCCACGCCACACAAAGGCCACCACAATGCTTCTGAAAAGAAACGCCGTTTCGGAGACTTCTGCGCAGCGCTCCGTTTTGGCTTTTGAAAACGGCCTCCCGTTCCAAGTGATGAATCGGCTGCTCACTGAATGCATGTCCACTGACTCTGGACTTTTTCCTCATTTGTGCTGTTCTACAGTCAGTTTTCCTCTGCGCAATCTCAAGGATCGTTAACACGACAAAGGGGGAGCACCTCAATTTGTCGGCGGTATTTCGGTTCAATTCGGCAGCGCTCGTTGGATCACGCAATCCCCACTCTGCATGGCATGCACAACAACAACCAACATCATCCATCCAGAGCAGACGCAGCGCAGCTCCGATGGAATGATAAATTTAAGTGCGAAAATCCAGTGGGATCAAGGGCAAGTACCGTGCAATCCAGCGCATATTGAGTTTTGGAAGTCTCAGGAATAATTCCCTAAAAGCTCGGCGGCTGTGCGCTAATAGAAAATCAATATCACACCCACCATCATACTCAGCTGCTCGAGTTCGATGTGGGAGCTGGAGAACACATCACTCAGACAGGAATCGCCCAAAGGTGAAATTCCTTGTCGGATGATCAGATCTTTTGTGAACAGCTTAAAGTCTTGATCATCATAACCCAGGCCGTGGGCCGTGCGTTTTCCGTGGTTTGTTGTTTGATGTACGGATCTGTGATGATCTCTGGAGGCTCAGCATCGCTTCTGCTCCCCTCACTTCACACGCAGAGCCGCTCGCTCGACTATCAATGAACCCGAAGGGAAACTGCAGAAAGAGCATCTCACATGCAGCATACCGATTTCGCCTAACAACTTCAGACAGATCGTGTTTACGCCTTCGAAAGTTTCCAAGCAACGCTTCGTTAAGAAGAAAGATCCCCCAGAGAGAGAACAACAGTTCTCACTTTGACTTTGGCCCCTTCTCCGTTACGTAATTCAAGAGTGAGTAAACACCGACTCTTTCGTGTGCTCGTGAAGAGAAACCAATTGGGTGAACAGACCTTTGCTTGTTGGTGGCACGTTCACGAGTTCTTGGCTTCAATGTGACCATTGATATCAGGTTTTGAGAGAACATTTGACGAAGTCACGCAAACCTGTTTGATTTTCCCTCGCAGTGCCATACAGAGGCATTTCCCTCAAATATCAGAGTCAACAAACTGAATAACCAAGTTGAGTGAAGGTATTCGAAGACTGCGTCTCGCGTGCAGCAGTTTTGGGTTCACAGAGAGAACAGTTACTCAGGTTTCATACGTTCGGAAAAAAAAAAAACTTGGTGGGGAAAAGAGAGACCAACGCAAGAAAAGGCAAAATTGATATGTGAATCTGAAATCAGCACAGAACGAGAATTTGCGAGTGGAGAAATTGGCCAATATGTAAAGCTGTTTGGAGGCGAACAGCTACTCACCAAACCGAGTCTTCAGAGACACAGAGCGATAAAATTTTCATCACCATATTTGCTGGATAAATTGCTTCGTGTTTGCCGCGGAAAAGGCGTTTTTCTGGAACTGAAATTCTGATTTATTTTGCGGTGCGAGACTTAATTTTCACCAATGTTCGGCGACAACTGTTGCCAGCACATATCGATTTCAGAAATCAAATCATTTTGTGTTCAGAACTTAAACATAGCCCAAATGAAATTAACATCTCAGTGTAGCAGCCATATTTATATGGCATGGCAGAAGAGTCATTCTCATCCACACAAAGCTCAAAAGCCAATGACTCAATCGCAGAAAAACAGAGGCTGTTTTTAGCACCTTCTGTTTGAGCAGTCTGCAGTCGTCCTTTTGTTCCCTTCTGAAGCAGTACATTTCTTCTGAGATGTGTTTCTGTGTCAGGAACACAGCCACGCAAGGCTTTTATTTGACTGTGCAATTGAATTTGTCTTTTTGTACATGTGATATGAGTGCATCAATTAACGGTTTCTTTGTTGTCATCTTCTCCTTGCAGATTCCCTAGTTTAGTGAAGCCCATCTACATCAACTTGATTCGGGACCCGTTGGATCGGCTGGTCTCCTACTACTATTTCCTGCGACACGGCGACGACTTCAGACCCTACCTGAAGAGAAGACGCTCAGGAAACAAAGAGGTGAGAAGATCACACGAGGAGAGCGGCTCGACAACGTCGGGTTCAGTGTGTTGAAAATGTGGCGTGAAGAAATTGCGGATGGTGGTGTCTACGTGTACTTGCAAACTTGGCATTGTCAAGCAATGCAAGCGAATTTGACATTTCCGTCATCCCAAACCTGTTTTACATGTTACGTGACTGAAAAGAGCTGCCAGTCACAAAGTTCCAAATGACTCAAACAACAACAGGTCAAGTTTCGGACAAATGACCAGTCCCGGGGGATGTCATTTTGTGGGGGGAGACTCGGGAGAGGGACATAGCTCGACGTCGCTCGGCCGCTGCAGTGAGTGAGGGAGGCAGCTGGTCATTAGTAGCGTCTACAATGGGGGTTTCTCCTCCTCCTCCTGCGCGGTGGCGGCGGCGGGTTGTCATCAGCGGCGTCTAACGAGCACGTGGCTTCGTTATTGCGCGCCGCCGCGCAGCTTCAGCACGCGGGGAGAGCAACCCTAATTGGTAGCAAGTGTCCCGGCCAGTTTCAACAGCCGTGATCACCGCACAAATGTGACTGTAATGGAGACCTTGTCCCTGTCTCATTTTTTTTCTTCGAGCCTGCTGACCTCGACTCCATACGGCTCCATTTCGTGTTGGCGAGCTATCAATTTTCCTCACAGACGATCCTTCAAAGGCAAAGGACTTTCTCATAGAATCTGAGTCTTCCGTGGCTCTCCTTTCCCCTTATTTGTTCATTAATAAGAACCGCCTGTCTGCAAAACTTATCGTATTCCTTGTCTATTTTATTGCAAGGAACATTTTTCCTGGAATCCCAAAGCAAAAAAGTTTATGGCCCGAAGAATTCAATACAATTTGGCCGCTCGCATCATGTCCCGCTGAGCAGAAGACAGAGCCTTTAATAATTAAGGAGGAGAAAGCATTATGAAATCACGGCCTCTTATTTATGGAGGGGATGTTGAAGAGATTCTGTGGTATTAATAATGTCCCTGCGCTGCTGCTGTTGTCCTTTTCAGACGTTTGATGAATGCGTCGCGAACGATGGAGTGGACTGCGATGTGGAGAACCTGTGGATGCAGATCCCGTTCTTCTGTGGACACTCGTCGGAATGCTGGTGGGTTGGGCGGGTCGGGTTACTTTTATCGCTCATCCATTTGAAGTCATCAGTGCCTTTGTTTTCGTGCCACAGCTTCCAGTGAGAGAAAGAAACGTCGTGACGTCTGTTGCTCCAAAGACAAAATGCATCTAGTTTGCACGCGTATGTTTATCTGTGAAGCAAGTTTCAAGTCGAGCTGTGGTGGACCACGATGCGTTTCACGTTGCGAAGCATCAGCCAAGTCTTGATGCACATGTTCATCTCAAAGACAATGGTCATTTGTCTCCCCTCGTGCCGGACCTAACACTGCTGACTTTTCTTGTCGTTCAACCACCACGCAGCAGCAAATCACTGCAGGTCACCAGAGTTTGGCGCACTTCCTGCACAAGAGCTCAAATCAAATTTGTCCCATTTTCCCTTTGCGCAGGATTCCGGGCAACAGGTGGGCCCTGGAACGGGCCAAGTACAACCTGGTCAACTCGTACCTGCTCGTCGGGCTGACGGAGGAGCTGGGAGACTTCGTGGCTGTGCTCGAAGCGACCCTCCCGAGGTTCTTCGCAGGAGCGACTGAATTGTACAATTCTGGTGAGAATTGTTGCATGCTTTTGCTCTGTACATCGTCAGCTGTTCGAAGTGAAATGTTCTACTGGGTTTCGTTTGAAGAACTGTCAAAGGTGTTCTGTGGGGCGGGGGGGGGGCAGAGATGCAATCAACAGCAGCATTTGCGGCCTTTGAATCCTAAAGGTCACCTCCTTCCTGGACATGTCGCACTGTGAAGTTGTTTTCTTCGACAGGTCGCAAATCGCATCTGCGGAAAACTTCGAGCAAAATCCCTCCATCCCGAGAGACAGTGAAAAAAATCCAGCGTTCCAATGTGTGGAAACTGGAGAACGAATTCTATGAATTTGCCAAAGAACACTTCCATTTTATCAAGCGTCGGACTTTCGAGTACAAGAATGGGTACATGTCGGAACGAAAGCAACAGTTTGGATACGAGAAGATCAGACCAAGGTGAAGCCGGCTGGATAATTCGTCTCTGAATACTGCAAATCGTACGCCAAAGCTGAATATATATTGCTGCGCGGACCCCGTGCATCGCGAGAAAATGACTCATGTACAATGAGCGGGACGCGACAGATTAAGTCCGAGATACGGTAATTGTCGCTTCACGGAACAAGCTGACACGTGACGTCATCACGTGACTGGCGCCAGCGACCGAGCAAACGAAGGAATCGGTTCTCGGATGCGGCGCCGCTGTGGGATGCGCGCTGTGCGCGACAGACAAATAGCAGTATTTCCGATGGACCAACCGACCGACGTCCGTCATGTGTTTTCTGGGAGTGCGAGGAAAATGCGTCATCCATTGTGTGGACCTGTCAACAGACATTCCAGGATAAACTCCGACTCTTGGCAGATGAGTGTTGCCTTGACGTTGACGGACTTACAGCGGGGCGGCCGTCTCTGTCTCTCCTCCCCTTCCGATCCTGAACGGATGAAACGCTGCTTCGCTGTGGCGGCTCAATCTTCGAGATTCACTTCACGGACTTCGCTTCAGTGTGAACGGGAACTAGTTGAACCATGTCGGGCTTGGTCTTTTTGAAGCTCGAGTCACATGTCATTTCTTTGCCATCGTTTTGAAAACATCGTTCAGTTTTAGGAAAACGCATGTCAAAGTTGACGTCCCTGTTGCTTGTTTTCAGACACTAAGCCAGAAGGTTCCGCTTTTCACAGACTTGGTGAACATGCTAAATTTCTGCCGTTTTGCAAAGCGCTCTGAGTGACCCCAGTATTTTTGCAGCAGTCTCTCTGCAGTTGGTCACTCACCATTGTGAAAAATGTGTATTTTTGTACCATTGTGACTCGTAAATTTCAGTGCAACAGGTTTGTTTCTCTGTCCATTCTTTTTGGACAACATTGTTTGGCTGAAGGTCAACACAATAATTGGCGGGAAAACAAGATGCACTCGAGCTGCTGTTGCGAAGTTTGTCTTCGTGAACTAGTCAAACGCAAAGCATTCAATTGTGGCTGCTTATTATTCATTAACCAAGAGAAGGTACGATCTGGACAACTTCACGACACACTAGACTCCAGAAGTCTGGCCCGCTTTCTCCCTCACTTGTATCAAGTGAACAGATACTGATCAGGAAGGTCTCAGACAGAGTTCTCGCACTACTCTCGAGATGAGAGGAGGAGATATCAGAACTGTCGAGCCACGCAGTGGATTGGAGGCAATGTCACTCATCGAAATTGTTGTGTCGTCTTCATCATGTCGTTCGCCCCGTGCGTTGGGGCGAAAAGAGGAATACAAATACACACGAGTTTCCGTCGAAATTGATGTTGCGTGTACAGTTCATATTGTTGATTTTTCTACGTGAATGAGGGACTCGTTGCATGGTGTTTTATTTATATTGAACGAATGTACAATTCAAAACGCGTGCAAAGCAAACGTACTTCCTGTTCCCCAGTGGATTTCCTTCATCGTCCTGTTGATTAGAAGTCCTGTACCTACTCGTGATTGCGTGGTACATGTGAGTAGAGACCTACCATGAAACCGTGACATCGAATAAAAAACCAATATCATGAACACAAGTTTGGAATGCTTAGTTACGCGCGTGTGTTTGGTTGACAAGTTATTTGATCTTCAGGAGAACTGGAATTGGGACAGACACGCAGGCAAGAGGGAAATAACTGAGAAATTGACTTTGGAAAACGCAAAAGCTGCCCAAAATGGACATGCATGCAGATAGGGGCACAGTTGCACATTCGAAAATGGGCACTTTTCACTTCAAGCGAGGCACCAAGAAGGCACAAGGGCTGAAAGTCGAAATGTTCAGAAAAAATGGGTCCAATGAAATTAAAAAGGCTGTTGTGGCCTGACAGACTGAAGTTGCCAATTGTGTCACCAGAAATTGGGCAACTTGAGAATTGTTCATTCATATGTGAAGGAAAATTTCCGCTCTTGAGGTGGGTGAATTGAAGGAGCAGATGTGAAGGGTTTGGAATGAAAGAACGGGGTGAAAGGCAGGAAGGAATTCGCCATTGTTGTTCGTTGATGACAAATGTCAAGCGCTGCTCACCACAGAGGCGTTCAGCACGAGAAGGAGCAAAATGTCCGCATTTGGGGGTTCTTCTGGGAGACTTGCATGCCAAACGTTTCACCCTTTTGCGTGCACAAAGCAACCTGGTCAGAAGGGTGCCCCTTGAACTTCTCGCTGAAATGCGAAAGGAATATTGTTCTCTTCATGGATTTCTGCAACACACTTCAGTCCACCTGCGTTTCAGTAGGGGAAAACGCTTTTATTGTTGCGTCACTCACGAAGCTTCATTGTGCGACTCATCAGTGGAACCTAAGTTGAAACTTTTTTTTCTCGTATTTGTTCGTGCAACACGAGTGGACAACGTTCAGGATGCTGAATGTTTGTGAATCACTGCTCGGTGATGACAGAAATGTTCCAGTGATATCTGATGAATTTGTCAACAGATTGTCACACAATTTTTTTTTGTCTTTTACGATGTTCCCTGTCTCTGTTTTTTTCACAAAAAGTGAGAAACATTCCGCTCTTTCTCTGTGGGCTCGAAATCCTCTGGATTTTCAGCTGATAAATTTGCGCAGTCTGCGCTGCACTTTTGCCTTCTTTAATTTCCTGGCCTTCCTCTGTGTGTCAGTCACCACGCTCCGGGGTCAATGGGGCGCGACAAATGCGGCTTTGGGCCAACGCTGCTCTTTCCACACTGGCTTCTGTTCGTCTGCAGGAAGTGAATGTGTGCGGGTGATAAGAAAGTCCCTTTGATGCATTTGCCGTGAAGAAACTTGTTCTGCTTTCAAGACAATTTCCGCTGTTATTTCTTTTCAATTTGGTGAAAAGTTTAACTTGTTCAAATTTGGTGCCATTCCCTGAGCTGCTGGGCGATGTTCTGTCTGTCTGTCTGTCTGTCTGTCTGTCTGTCTGTCTGTCTGTCTGTCTGTCTGTCTGTCTGTCTGTCCCTCTCTCTCTCTCTCTCTCTCTCTCTCTCTCTCTCTCGCGATGAAACTGCGTGTGTTACAGTCGGTGATCAATCTGCTGAGTAATTGGGTGAAAAGTTGAACCTGCGCTGCCCACATTTCCAAAAGATTTGTCCGCTCAATCAAGGCAATTCAGAGGACCTGCGTGTTGCCGATAGCCTAATCCGTTCCACACAGCCACTACGTACACTCGTATACGCAGGCAATCCCTGAAAAAGAATTTTCTTGTCTTTGGAGTCATCTGCATTCGTGAACACAGCAATGCAGCACCTGAATCTGTGGAGCGCGTTTTTACACATTCACATTCATTTTGGAGAATCCATACATGCATATTTGACTTGAGTGTAAAACATAAATCAGCTGGTGTTGGAGACAAAAAGTTTACATTGCAATGCTCGAACTTTTGCCAACCACCACTGCGTGCATGCCCACCGGCGTATCCAGGATCTGGTCAACAGGGCCCCAACCCACTTGCGGGGGCGACTTTGAAAGAAATTGCACGCCCAAATGCATGAAAACTTGCACATGCGGAGCAAAATTTTAACGGTATATTTTCGGGTCAAGGAGCTTGCCCGGGGATCCGCTCATGATCCGCTCCTCTTGCAATGGCACTTGTCGTACAAACCAAAAGATGTCCGCATTTTGACTCCTGCAAAGACAAGACAGAAAGCAACTCTGAACATCTTCAAGATTTTCTTTCTTGTGCTTTGTTTTTGGGGGAAAAGTGTAGAAAGGGGGTCCGCATGCCTCTGTTACGTGTTCCTGACTGCAGCACGAAAACGAAAACAGACTAAACTACGATAATTCCGGCACGACAGACTGCTGTTTTGTCGTGGACTTGAGAAGACGAAGTGTTGACACCGGACCCCAATTAACCCTGCAGTGACCACGGCGACGACGCAGCGCGTGCGCCTCGTAGATGTCGCATTGATCACTGCTCTGAAGACTGCACGGAACGCCGTTTATGGATGGATGGAAGAAAGCAGCAACAACTTGAATTTTGGGAAATATACTGACGGATGGGCGACCTGTTTGTACGTATGTGCACTGGTTTCCAAGGGTCACCAGTTTGTGGCCAGCGCGGGGAGTGGGTGGGGGGAGGAGAGGGTGGATCGCGTCACCACGGAACACAAATTTTTTCGGACTGCTATCCGCCAAAGTTCGTGCAGCGTACTCCCTACACCCTTCCCCAGTCCAAATGCTTTTGCTGACCTTCAAAATGTGCAGGGTGATCTGCCGTGGGTGGAACAGCGAAACCTGAACTTGGTGACTCGGACATGACATGACATGCGCGGGGAGGTTCGTTGCACTTTCCTTTCCAAGCATAAAATCCGATTTTCACTGTCGTGCAGAGGACAGGTCCAGCAATTTTAAAAATAAAATGGCCTGAAGCGGCATGCACGTTGATGTTTTCGGAGCTGATTCGCTCGGATGCGAGAGAAGCCTGAGAAATGGCGAGGAAGCGACACTTTTTGCTAATTGGCAGCGCAGTTCGGTGCGGTGCGGCTTCGAGTGATCATCACAGACATTCATCAGAGACAGAGACAGTGAGACAGGGGCGGTGCTCATCAGCCGCTTCCTCTGCATCACTGCTGCAATTTCAGCAGATTTTACACACGCACATATTTCGGTTGGTGCCCCCTTGTTTCGTGTTCACACCGGAGGCAAAATTTCGATCTTTCCTGCAACGCAATGTTTTCCGAGGTTCCTGATACGAAACGACCGAGAGAGAGAATATAGCAATATATTTTCAATGGTAAAATGCGAAACATACAAATACTTGTACGAAAAACTGGATTTCACATTCAAGTGGAACGAATTTGACACCAGAGCTGACCAGCAGACGCAGAGGCGCGTCGCAATAATCACGAGGATTCATCAACGCAAGGCACATTTTTGTACACATTTGGATATTGTAACCGAGCTTTCGAGTTCTGTAGTCAATTCAAGCAAACGACACATTAATTGAATTCGTTCATGCCACAGGACCAGAAACACCACTCCCAAGGTGCTCTCCTTCGTCTGGATCTTGGTGTCTTTCAGCTCACTGGACTGTGTGTCAGTCACAAGTGTAAAATTCTCATCAACCAATGGTACGACCTCGTAAAACACTGACTGCTTGTTTCTGCAACCATCACCACACACGCTGTTTTGCTGACAAACTTGTCCACAGATTTTCATTCACATAATTCCGGCTGAATACACGTAGTGTCTCCTCCACGTCCCAGCGAACTCCGTCGACGAATGCCCCTGCGACCCGTACATTTTTTGATCAAGTTTGTATTGCACCACGACTGACTGTCCGCCTCTCCTCCCCTACTCCTTCCCGAAGCACCAGAGCTCGAGTTTTCCATCGCTGACGTGCGACCAGACGAGCCTCATGTCGTCCTCGTCTTGAATCGCCTCCATGTTGCCCGTACCTCCCTCCCGCGCCCTGAAATTCACAACGTGTGTGTCATTTGGGTGGAGTTTGAATTGTTTCTGTGGGGGCAACTCCCCTCTGATTTCCAAGACACACGACAAGTCAAAGCGCAGTTTTGGCAGCACAAATTGTTGACACCTTCGCACCTTCTTGTAGTTTTCCTCAGTGACATCAATGAGTCAGCGAAACGCCCCACCACCCACTGCTGCCTTTTTGACGTTTTCGCACCAAGACAGGCTTTTTCTCGCATTTTGTTTGTCAATAATTTATTGCGGTGTGAAAAAGTTGTTCTTCACGACTCTGTTGAACTGTTTGAGTTGGACTGTTCAAAGCATCGTCTTACAACCAAGCAGGACAACGAGCCCACTTCAAACACAACCTTCCGGAAAAAGTTTTTGGTCATTGTTGTTGCCAGAATTTCGCAAAGACACAAATGCAGGACAGGAGAAAAAGTGCGAAAAAAAGCTCACCACAGATCAAACTGCCCCAGAAGCAGACGAAACTTGGTGGACGCTTCCTGCAGCAGATCGACGAGTTTGGTGCCGTGTTTGACTTTGACGATTTCGTCCGTGCGACAGTGGAGGGTGACTGATGTCAGCTTCGCTGGCTTGGGTGAAAGCTGCACAAATAAAGTCGTGAATGTTTAGCTGAATCCGACCGCGGACTGGGTTGCTGCGATCTGAATTTGGTGACAAAAATACATTACATTCTCTTGCTGTTGTGGAACAGGAACTTTCTGAGAGCAGGTGCTCTCTCTCTCTCTCTCTGTCTCTCACCACACACACACACACACACACACACACACACACACACACACACACACACACACACACACGGAAGTGGGTCTTACTTTTGGCGGTGGCGGTGGCGGCGCTGTGTTCACGGTGTTCGAGTTCTCATCTGCAAATCAATCGAACATTGAGATGTTGGTATTCACAATGAACTCGACAAACTGTCCCGAGGTTCGAACACGCCGTTGGTCACCACATATATTGCGTGATTCTGCTGAGCAAAGACCAGCAAGACAGACGCACCAACCTGCAGGGTGGGTAAACTCACACGGCCGACCGGTGTTCCCACCCAAGAGTAGGTACACCCACCGCATGATCAGTGAACACACACACAGAGTAGGTGCACCCACCGGCATGGCAGGTGTACTCATCTACAGAGCAGGCCACAGAGTAGGTGTACCCGTCTACATGGTAGGTGTACCCACCTGGCAACGGAGGAAGCGGCTCGTCCAACTTCAGCTTGGGCGGTGGTCTTTTGGGCGGGGGCGGAATGTACCGCCCCTGCATCATGTAGCCTCCACTTTTCAATTTCGGACTTTGACTGCTTGGTGAAGACTCGATGGACTCCTTGGAACTGGTCGGGTCCGTGTCTCTCTTTGGGGGTAAAGCGGGTTTTCTTTCCAGGGTTGAGCCCGGTGAAACGTCGGGACTTCCCGTGGGAGATTTCTTCTGCAGCAGCTTGTTGGCCAGAACCCTTTCCATGGTCCCTCCAGGTCTCAGTTCCCGGTTCTTTCCCGGCGGCAGCAGAGCTGCTCTCGACTGTCCCGTGTAACCCATGGTTGCAGAGGGAGAATTTTCTTCACTGACGCTCAGTCCCTTTTTCTGCAACTTTTTCAGCGCTTCCTTCTCTGACTTTGTGATCATGACGGTTGGAGCTGACATTTTTCTGTCGTCGTCTCCCTTGAATCGTCCGAAGAACCTGCCGAACTTCGGGGATCCCCCAGATTTCGGGGATTCCCCTGGGGATCTGCCCGGAGAGATCCGAGGGGAACCACCGTTCTGCAGCAGCAGTTCTTTCTGAAAGAACGAGCCACAGAGAAAATGCTGAGTTTGCGCTTGAGGTGAAATGCGCTGGTTGGAAAACGAACTTTGTGGACTGGAATCTTTAAAGCTTCACCACAATTTGAATCGAACGGCGCCACTGGTCTCCAACGCAACGGAATGGATTCCGACACGTCTGAATCCACTCTTCTGGTGAAACGTCAGATGTTTTACGACTTCGAACAATCAACGATGTTTCCTCCAACCAACCGGCCAATTACGAGTACTACTCACCGTGCGCGGCCCATCGAACCCCTTGAACTTGGCCGATTCTTCGTCCTGAGCGACTATCACCTGCAACACGAGCGTTTCTCACGTTCAGCTGCTGTCGCTGCGCTGTGTGGTCTCGTCTGAGACACTTTCATGTGCTTTACGCATGTTTGAGGGGTTCCACATGTCAAACCCTACCAACCTCAGCTTCTCCCAGATAATCCACCTTTGGGATGCTCTGCATCAGCTTCTTGCTCGGACGGTACAAACAGCCCTCCGGCAGCTCGATCAGGTCACATGTTCGCCCGCTCTGAAAAAAAGTTGACTTGGAATGAAGAAAAACGTCTGGGCGAGACACTTTGTACAACTCATGTTCAAGTGTGTGTGTGTGTGTGTGTGTGTGTGTGTGTGTGTGTGTGGTCGCTTGGCGTGTGCGATGCGCCACGAAAAACACCAGCCAGGTATCCAAAAATACTTCGAGAGAATTTGTTGGGACATCTCAGCAAATGTGCACATGGGGAAGACCTACCTGCAACGATTCCAGGGTGGAGTCGATCGCTTTGTGCTTTGACTCCACCTTGCTTTCTTGTGCTTTGATGACTTTTTCCTTGGCTGCGTCAAGTAAGTTTCGGTGCGCCAAGGTCACGCCCAGGTTGTGCAGAGCCTGACATTTGAGAGAAAATACCTGTTTGATGGCAACTATCTTCCAAAAATGAACGCCAAAGACACTCACAACGGGACTGGAACACTGACCTCGCACGCGTAGAGTTTGTGGCGCAGATCGAGCTGGTTGTAGTCGATGATCGTCTTTCCTCTCAGTTTGCTGTGACATTCTTCGAACATGCTCCCAGACTCTTTGTATCTGACAACAGAAGGAAGTGGCGTCAAAAATGCAAAACATTCCACCGACGTGTCGGTACACATAAAAGCAGAGCAGATAATCGAAACATGTCGTCTCTGGCACTGTACCAAAACGTTTCTGCTTTGACACCATCCATGCCAATGGTGAGAATAAAACACTTTCCTTTTGCTACAGGTCAGATTTTCCTGGAGTCCGAAGGTCCAAACATCTGCTGGTTCTTTCCAGGAAAGGACGGGGAAATATCTCATGAAACGTGAAATCGTCTTACTTTTTCAGATGAAACAAGACGCATCCGAGCTGAAAGTACCCGATCGCGGAGTGTGGATCTCGTTCAACAGTCTCGGCCAAAATCTGCAAGAAAACGAAGAGTTGAAATTGAAAATTCTGGTGGTGGTGCGTGACTTGTGCATCCAGAAGCTGCATAAAATTTCTTCACTACTTTAACGGCAGTGGACACTACAGCAAAGTGTCTCATCACTCACTTCGCACGTATACAGTGCGCTTTTCTGGAAAGGTGCAAATTCGTTGGACGACAAAGAAGTCAATAATGTTTGAGTATCAAGCTGTGGCTTTGATTACGACACAGGAGAGCGAGAAAGTTTACGACGCCACGAAAATGGTGTTTACTATTTCAGTGGGTGTGAACAAGCGCAAACAGAACTCGAGCGAGTGGACACATGCGAGCACGGTTTGTGCGCAACTTTGACTTGGAACCGTGCACATGATGGTCGCAAGTGCATTGTGATAGTGTGCAGAAAATTCACACTGTCTACAACCACTGTACGAGCGTAGCTTGCAGAAAACTTCCTGTTGAATTTGATTCATATTTGTTATCAGAATACATGTGAGCATCCACTTCTGAAAGCGGACGGACACAATGTTATCTCCGAACACCCACGCACATGTAACGACTGAAGTATCGTGTTTGACAACGCGGCATGTAAACAGACAATGTCCTCGTACACATGGATGAGCAACTGCTGATAACAGATTTCGATCCGTGCGAACAGGAAATTTGTCAACCCTCAAAAGCCTTTCAAAATCGTACGCAGCCAACTTCTGGCGTGCGCTTGTTCTGTTTGCACAATTGAATTTCTCCGTCGCCTGTTTGTTTCACTGTTTTGTGAGCACCTTTGATCCTTGCCAAAGAAAATCGAGCACCATGGCAAGTTCTTATTGACTGAGTTGCGAACGTAACTTCTTCGCGTCGCAGGACACAAGGACACGAGTACGTCGAGTCTCACCTTGTACGAATCCTTGTACCGCTTTTCCACCAAATGTATGCTGCCGACGTTGAACAGTATCTTCGCGGTTCGCTGCTGTGCGTCAATTTGGGAGAATTTCTTGAAGGCCTCGTTGCGGTCGCCGCTCTCCCACGACTTGACCGCTCCGTCCCACAGGGTCAGGGTCTCTATCGACGGCTTCGCCATCCGTGTGTTTTGCTGTGCTGTAAACCAAAACACAAGCTCAAGACAGGGTTCTCACATTCCACAAAGAATGGTTCCTGTGAAACCACACAATCTTTCAAGTCTTTGGTGGAGAAGAGTTGGGTGATTGAACTGGAACCTTTTTTGTGCAGCGAGAACTAATTTCTAAAATGATGCGAACACATGAGACAGGTTTTGTGATCGCAGAGTTGCAAAAAGTCGATCGCGCGAATTCCAAAACAGGAGTCAAAGGTACAAGTCAAGCAAACGCGTCTTACCTTTTGAGTGTGTTCTCAGTGTGTGCGCAAGCAAGGAACGCAACCAGTAAATCAAGCTTGTGGGCTGATCCGTGTGACTTCCTCTTCTATAGGTCAGCCCTTGAATGGTGTCCAAAACTCCTGGAGGCACGTTCTTACAGGCACGTAGGTCTCAGGCCCCGCTGCGAAACTCAGACGGCCTGACACACATTTTCGTGACAAAAAGCCCTTATTCAGTGCTTTCGGAGTCCTAGCTGTTGATCTAGTCAGTCTTCCGCATCAGCTGTCAATTGTGGGAAAGACTCCAAAGCTAAACATAGCAACTGTCTGACGTCATTGTGATGGCGCTGAATGTAAACTGCGGAGACAGATCAATTGAACTGAAATCACGATCAGCAAATATATTCGACAAATGATTGACGACCTTTCTGTATCTATTTTCGGTGACCACGGAGAGACGCCGCCCACGCGCTGGCGATGTCACGATGACATGCACCCAGTCAGACACTTTCACAACCTCCTGCTCCACTCAACACAACAAATTCCATGACACTGCGAAAAAATGAATGAAACTGAACATCAACCCATTTTTCCTGACCGCATTTGAAAACTATTTTCTCTGCCTTTTGCTGCAGAGAAATGTGACAAACAGGTCTCCGACTGCGTATCATGAATCTGTGGTGGGTCAGGTACTATCGTTTCAGGTGTTGTTTTGGAATCATCTTACAGATTATGTTCCAATTAGACGCGTGTCGCACTTTTCGGCTGAAATCACAACTGAAAGGGCGCACGACGATCACATGTGCAAAGCCAGGTGTTCTTCCAGAATTAGCCTGATCAGGTTGAACAATTTGCCCAAATGGATAAAGCGCTTGATTTTCTGAATTTATCCGCTGTCGTCGCAGCGAACCGAAGCAAGAAGAACGACGACGTGGTGGATCGCCTGAACCACAAGTACACGACGTTCCTGTTCGCGCTCATGGCGTGCGTCGCGCTCACGAGGCAGTTCGTCGGAGACAAGATCAACTGCTGGGCTCCAGCGCAGTTCACCGACAACTACATCGAGTACACAAACCAGATATGCTGGGTGTCCAACACCTACTACCTGCCCTTCCACACCCAGCAGATCCCGGATTCGACCAGAACAGGGTCCAAGCCGCGTCACATGATCAACTACTACCAGTGGGTGCCGTTCATCCTGGTGTTCCAGGCGATGCTGTTTTACGTGCCGTACCTGCTGTGGCAGTTCTTTTACAAACTGGCTGGGACTGACGTCACCAATCTCATCGACGCCTGTCAACAGCTTCACCAACTGGATCTGGACCACAAGGACAGGCGTACGGATATCTTGAAGTTCGTCCAACAACAATTTGACAAGTACCTGGCGACTACAACTGAACACGGAGGTTCCAGCCGCTTTGTCAGATTCAAGCACTCCCTGGCAAACATCGCGGTCTTTGCCTGCGGTCGAAGGTGCGGGAATTGTCTCGTGGGTCTGTACCTCTGCACCAAGCTGCTTTACACCATCAACTCACTCAGCCAAATCTGGATTCTCAACGCTTTTCTCGGGAACAACTTTTCCGTTTTTGGCTGGGAACTTCTCAACAACGTTTACTCGGAGGAAAACTGGATCGGCTCGTACCGATTCCCCAGAGTCACGCTCTGTGACTTCAAAATCAGGATGCTCGCCCGAGTGCACACCTACACGGTCCAGGTGAGGTTTCTGCGAGTTCTGACTCAAGCCAACCTTCCTCATTCCAACTGAACAGAATTTCCCAGTCATTCATCACTGACTCATTGTTTGTCTGATTTTCAGTGCGTTCTGCCGATAAATCTGTTCCTGGAAAAAGTGTTTCTTTTCATCTGGTTTTGGCTCACGTTCGTTGCCATCGTCACACTACTGAACTTCCTGCTTTGGGTGTGTCGAACCATCACCCTGATGCCGTCCAGGAAGTACGTGAAAGGATACCTGCGGAACTGCACGAACGATGACAAAGTCAAGGTGATTTTGTGTGAAGACTGAGACAAGCCAAGACAAATACGCAAAAAATACGCTCGGGGCAAAACAGCTCTGATTCTGAAAGAGGAAGTTTGTCCACACCATTCGCTGTGACACATCATCCTTTGTGTGGCGCTCACTTCACTTCACTTCACATTCTGCAGCAACTTGTGGCACGTTTCACCGTGAACAAACACCGACTGCAGTGTGCTTCATCTTTCCTGACTTGAGGAGCGTGTCAGATGAGCGAACATTGAGAGGCGGTAGATCCCGAATTCACTAGGCTGTTCCCGGAGAAACTCGTCTCTTTTCGTGCAGTTTCGTCACAGTAAGACTCAGAATCACTGAAATCTCAATCTTCTCACAAAACAATCACCACCTTCTGTCCCCCTTGTGTGCAACTAACTTCCAGACAAACCACAAGGCAAAAACCACTTCTGGTCGCATTGGGGCTCTTTGAAACGGCAGTGCACAATTTGAATTCTGTCTTTTTCAGCGCCACACCAGACAAACACCAGACAAATTCTTGTCCCACGTTTTGCTTTTTGCAGAGCCAGGTTCTGCGGCGTCGTTTCGTGGAGGAGTACCTGAGACACGACGGGGTTCTCCTGCTCAGGCTCATCGAGACGAACACAAACAGACTCGCCGCGACCGAGGTGATCGAGATGCTGTGGAACAACTACAGGATCAACACGCCGAACCACAAGTACACGCACAACAAGTTCGGCCTTGGAGATGAAGTGTAACGTGCACACCCTCTCAACCGACCCAAGCCGCACCTGTGGACCAATGTGGACACATGATCAAACGAAGGAAGTGAGGTTTGTTTGCCTCAAGGGATGGCCTGTGTGGCAGCAATCCTGAGCCGATCACATCCTGCCGGCCTTTCTCGTAAAACCCCGAACGAACTGGGAAGCGAATTGCGGCAAAAATATTTTCATGCACATAATTTATTGGACAATCCTTCGACAGCTGTCCAAAATATTTGGATGACATGCCAACAAACAAGACGTACTTACTGCTGACATAACTTCCGCTGTTATGAACACAACGGCTTCAACCTGGCATGCACAGTGTGCAGTTCTTCCTTTACCCAGTCGGGTAATCCAGTTGCTGAGTTCTTCTCATGTAACACGCCTACGCAGATGTGCAGTTGCTCCAGTGTCGCCTTCAACAGGTCGTCGTCATGCAAGGCCTGCAATTTGGTCAAAGTACAACACGCAATAATGAATGTCGGGTGCACAATGTACTACAGGTCACACAATAGGAGCTGAAATTTAAATAAATACGGTGGTTGGTCTCTGTAAGGCGCACGACAATTGAAATTTTCGAAACAATTGCTGCTCACAACAGTTTCACGTACAGCAGTTGAGTGCGCATGCGCATCCTCCTGGTCACCCGGCTGGGACAGATCGTCCACGACGTGCGCCATGCCCATCGTCTTCAAGGTTTCATCGAGAGCCAGAATCTGCTCTACACTCGGCTCAATGCAGACGCCTTCCGCCACCTGAAACAGGACGACTCTCCACCAGTTTCACGCAACACAGAAACGTCTGAGCATTTCATGTTTGAAATTGAAGCAGCAACGTTTTTGCCCAATTCTTACCTCTCTGAAATATTGGACCACCTCTTCCCTCAATGTGTCGCTGCTGGCCAAGCTTTCCTGCATGACCGACTCGTGGGTCGTTTGCTCGGCAAACTGGGCGAAGGCTTGGAGCGCGTACCGGCGCACAACACAGCACGGGTCTTGCAGCAGTGAGCTGAACATCACCGGAATTGTTCTCAGTATTTGAGTTTGCTGAAAGAAAATTTTCCCGGTTTTCAGTCGCACTCAAGAGACGAGAAAGACGCACCCGAACATTTGCCTATCTTTTCTGGGTCTGAGGTCCCATTGTATTTGCGGTGAACTCATTGATGCTCGGTTTTGAGCCAAAAAGCATGAAGGTGCGTTTCACACGGGTGAATACGGCATCCGCTCCGCAAAACGATGGGATGTATGTGAACTGGTTTCACACTCTTGGGCAGCTCACCTCAAAAGAAGGGGGCAACGTCTTTCCTCCAAGCACGCGCAGCATGTCGAGAACGGCCAGCTTCACCTTTGGTTTGGGTTTCAGGTGCAGAACGTGGCTCAGGGCTGATATCACCTGAAACGTTCACGGTTCAAAATTCACGTGCAGAGAACCAACATCCAAGCGTAGGAAATAGTGGCCGAATCTGTTCAGTCGAATGACACGTACAGTCCACACTTGGGGGCCCTCCAAAGTGAGAATCACACAGGTCGTCAACTTTGTCAAACTCGAGACGACCATCTGCAGCAGATCGCACTTCGGCACAACGTGCAGAGGCAGCGCGGACCAGAGGCTCAGAACTTCTTTCACAACCCGAGCCCGGTGTGATGCCAGGACACCGGCAACTGCGGAGTTGCTGTCGTTGTTGAACACATTGGTGAGGCAATTCAAGGAAGGAATCTGGGGAAAGAAAGACTTGTTGCCACAAACGAACAGATGTTTGGAGGGTGATTTGTGTGAAACACGAAGTGAGAATAGTTTTCAACCTGACGCACCACGATGTGGGTGTCATCCGCCGTTGGAGAAGCCTTTTCTGTCCATTTTTTCAAACAATCAACACAAGTTTCCAAGAGAGATTCCGCCACTTCTCCAGCCATAGACACAGGCAACTTTGACAAGCAAACAACACTCCACAGTGAAATGTTTTCCGATGGGGAATACTTTTCAACAAAATCTATCTGAAATGACAGAAAGCTTTCTCGAGCAAAGGTTCGATATTAATAGAGAATTCACACACACACACACACACACACACACACACACACACACACACACACACACTCACCTGGTGCTCAGTCGCCATAAAACTCCACAACCTCCGAAGCAACAAGACTAGATGAGAACACTGGGGTAGAGACGTGAGTTGTGACGAAACTAAAAGATCCGCCGCCATGAAACAATGATCTCGGCACAAATCAGCAGTACCATACCTGCAAAAGTTGTGCAACATGTCAACCTTCGAACATTTCAACAATGCCATGAAGCAAATTTAGACAGAAACAGCAATGACCGGTACCTCGACACAAAAGACAGCACGTCAATGCCCAAAACAGCGGACTGCAAGTTTGTGCTGAGGATGTTTTCCACGAGCACATCTTCCAGAGCAGAAAACATGCTGCTTGGTAGCGCAGCAACGAAGCTGCAGACGTTAGTGCACGTGTACTCGTATACGGTGACCATTCTGCAAAACAGAAGCTCTTGGTGGATTCGGTTGCGCCTCAGGGATGCCACAAGGATCAATCTGCGCTGACGCGAACAAGGCAGGCAGCCAAACCGCGGGTTTTTCCTCACCTTTGTGGCTTTCCACCGTGCATAGTTCCCGGAAGAAGAAAGGGGTCAGTCGCAGGTAGACGTAGCGATGTGTGAGCTGGAAGTGAAATAATTTCTTCGTCAGTCTCGATTCGAGAAGCAAAACTTTTTCTTCCTCAGCAATGGCGACAACAAAAGTTGACGAAGACAGATACAAACCGTTGTAGAAGCTTCTAAAGAGCACCTTCAAGATGGAATCTCTAGCTTCATCTTCTGGGTTCAGCTTTGGACGAATCCACTTCTCTTGCACGTCATCTGTGATGCACATGAAATGTTGCAAGATTTCGAAAGGAATCCAGATTCTTGAAGAACCACAGACAAGACAAGTGTTCACGGGGGGGGGGGGGGGAAAATCACTGACCAGCAAGCTGTGGAAGAAGGCCAAGAATTTGCAGGTTCAGCATCAATGACGGAAGGCCGTTCTTTTCACCGCTGACTGCAAGGAACACGAAATACAAGGCAAACAATTTCCGACGCAGAGTTGCAGTTTGGAGAAAGACACAGAAATGTTGAACTCGTCTTGATTTCCACCACTCACTGGAAGTTTCTGACTTGGTCACCTCCAACATGAAGTCATGGTTCAGGAGAAGGCTTTGCACCAGTGGCTCCACCGCAGTGACGACGTGCTGTTGAATATCTGCTCTTCGTTTCTCCGAAACGCTTCCTGGTTGAAGGCTTGCAGGCGAAATGCTGCAACGCATACCCACCAATGAAGTACTGGACTGACCAACAAGCAACACAGTGGCAACTTCTCGGCTGGTCGCTAGAAATGGCAAAGACTCACCTCAAGATTTCCAAAATGAGATCAACAACACTGGCGATGCTGTTTCCGAGACAGTTCTCATATTCTTTGCAAATTTTCACAAGAAATCTCAACACCAATCCCACAATTCTCACTCTTTTTGAAAAACTTGCGTCATCGTCCGCCTGCAATAAATTTCATTTCCACTTGCTGTGTTTGTTCAGGTAGAAGTCATGATTTGTGAGCAAACTTCAAAGCACACAACACGTTTCAGTGTTGCAGGAAGCAGCACTGACCTGAATTAATAAGTCTCGCACAGAATCAACGACGTCTTGGGTCAAGGCCTTGACGATTGAGGTGACGTCGAGTCTGTTGTACAAAAGGTCTCTGTGCAGCGAGCACCACCTGAAAGAGGATGGACTACACGATGAGCTGCACGGAGTGTGTCCGCGAGGGCAATGAGTGAGAACACGACAATATTCCACATACTTTGAAGCCGCCTTCCAACAAACCAAAGACGTTCTTCTGTCCAACAACGAGGCGACGCGGCCAATGTCGAACACACCCAACACAACTGAAATCAAAGAGCACACCAATCCAAACGTAAATTGGTGTCGAACAAACCGGAACACGGGAAGCCTTCCGCCAGTTGAGCCTACTTTGACACAGTTGCTCAAGGTCCTCGTCAGAGGCGCTCGTTGGTACCGACGTGTTGTCCACAAGCTTGATGAATGCCTGCGGTGGCAGAAAGAAAACAAAACCGCTTGCTTGTTCTGTGTTTCAAAATCTCCTTCATTCGTATTTCTGAACCAAATCGGCGAGTCGTTGTCCTACCTCTTGCAGTGCGGCAACTGTTCTGAACAGCTCCGACAGTTGGTCCGACACAGCCGTCAAAGCATCACCGTAAATTCGTGCACTTTCCTGCAACAGGGAACACCAAGAGATACAAATTTGGCACCAAAACCAGCGTCGTCATATGGAAGACCTTCAGTTCCAATCTGTCAGATTACCTTGCAGTGCTCGTACGACGTCTGAACAATGTGCAGTGCAGCAGGTGGAACCGAAAAATAATGCCCCAACAGGAGTTTTTCCCCTGACTGCAGGAGATTTCCCACGGCTGTGGTCAGGCAACAAGTGATCCGAGCACAATTCTGCGAATACCAAGAGTGGTGCACAATAAACATTTCTGTCAACTGTGCCACAGCTCAGGCGGCTTCGTACCTGTTCAACTGTTGCAAAAGAAATCTGGTCTCTGTTTGGACAACTCACACTGAGGTGATGTTGAATCTGGTTGATGACCGTATCCAGCGCTGCCTCAGTGCAGTTCATCAAACTCAACAAGGAATTCAAATGCGTGTCGTAGCAGCAGTGTACCTGTCAGGGAGTTCACTACACTATTCCAAGGTGATCATCTGCACGATTCAGGTTGTTACACAAGAGAAGCCGCGTCGTTTAGGCACCGGCCAGCAAAAACTCAACGTGGATACAAAGGTCGATTTCTCACCTTTGGCATCAGCTGAGACAAAACGACTTTTTCCACCTCTTCAACACTGACTGCAGGTACAAAAGATTCGCACACAAGCTGCATGGCTTCCAGCTGCTGCTCGGTGTCCTCGGCCGTCTCAATCTGTCTCTGTCAACAAGACACATGGCTAAAAACAGCTTTCTTTCTTTGAAATGCTCGTAACTCGGATGTCCCGTCCGTGACTTTCATCGGAAAAACGCAAAACGACAGCACAATTATCGTTGTGTTGTTTCAACTTCAATGTTGTCAACAAAGATCTTTAGCACAAAGTAATTGTTCTGACAGATGATGAATATAAAATCGGGCAGGGCGGGCGGAAATGTCACGTTTCAAAACGTGAAAAATTAACAGAACCGAACCAAGAGTTTCGGTCCACTTCGCAGCCAGTCGTCGCGGGACCGTGGACACGCGTCGTTCGTCTGACTGCTCTGCGACATGTTGCAATTTGCGACCCTGTCGGCTCAGCACAGGCAGTCACACATCTGCAGAGAAAGGTCGATACGTTACACAACCCGTCATGCTGTGACATGTGAAATGCACCGAGAGGGTGGATCTCCAGACTGAATCTCACCTCCAGCGAATCAGCTCCAAAGCACGGTCATACAGGTCAGATTTTTGACAAATCGCTTCAAAAGGAAACAGTTCTCACTGAATTTTTGTTTGGAAGTGTTGTTAAGTCAATCAGATCTGAAAGCAGATCTGGTTCTGGACTCATCAAACGCATTTGGTCGTGAAGCCACATCAGAAGAAAAGGGAATCTGGGCTGAAGCACGAGTTGGGGAACTTTGGGCGAGATTTCAAACCAGTCTCTGGTCACCCGCATCTTTCAGCTGGAGTGTCGAAAATTTGGGTTCCAGATGAGATTCCAGATGTGGTGTGTCTCGATCCAGATTTTTGAATCTGCGTGTTGTGTGATCTGCTTGAAAACAAGCGACGTTTACCATTTTAGCCTGGTCGACTGGCTTCTCAGGTTTGACAAAGTTCTCGAGGAACACAAAGTTCCAGCAAAATCGAAAATCTGAGATCAAATCCACCGCCACAGATTCTGACCCAGATCCGAACACAGGAGATGCAAACTGTGCCGTGGATCGGATCCAACCATCCGAAAGGGGACTTCAGTTGCTATAGTGTTCATTCCGTCACCTTTGTCTTGTTATCACAGCGCACAATGCCAGTGTCTCTGTGAGCGCAAACTGAGCGCAGTCATTGTCCAAAAATTGTTTTCGAGACTGCAGACTGCAGACTGCGGACTCGGGACTGCAACCATGCAGGAAATTATTTGTCCGATTTCTCAATCCGGCTGCAGTCACGGGGTCAAAATTGTAGTCGTTGTATGTTTTGTGCAATTTCGCAACCAAATTAAACGACTCAAATTTTAAGTTAAATAATTCAAGATTGATGCAAAATTTGGAGCCTTTGTGACAAGAAAATGACACGGCCCTGTCACTCTGGTTGGGCGGCAAATCGGGCGAATTTCGCGGGAAATTCTCACTTTCAGAATTGGCGGGGAACAGACGTAAGACGTTCCTTTCGGGATCAACTTGTTTTCCTTCCACATTCCCTGATCACTGCATTTACAAAACAGAAATTTGACTGAAACTGAAGGATATTATGTCGGAGACAGCTGTGGATGAATCTTTGGTGCCAAAAGATGTGAAGCAGAGGTAAAATGTCACATTTGATTTGATAGATTCTGGACACTCGGGATCTGGACCCCAAGTGTTCAGATCTTGCGTGTGTGGGTTGACTTGAATTCAGATTCTTGATTTTGGATGAGTTCCACCGTCGACCCAAAAGCTGAACTCTTGGCAGATTGTTTCTACAAGTTGGTGAATCGATTCGAACAAATTGTGATGAAATTGAGGATTGTAGATCCAGATCCACTGGGTTTGTGATGGCGGTTCACATCGCTGCCAACTGGAATGGCAAGATTGCACCGAACAGAACTCGTCAGGTTTCTGGTTTATTTCCAGGCTGAAGGACTTGCAAGATGAATATGATGATGGGGAGTTGACAGAAAAGGTAAGGGTCACAAGCAACGAAAAAGATTGGGTTGAGCTGTCAATTGAAAATGCCGGTGGAACGAAGGTGTTTGACGTTTTCTGCTTTTCAGGGCTTCGTGAACAAGAAGTTGGCACTTTTAGAACCATTCTTCACCAAGAAACTGAAGGAGAAACTTGATGAAATCAACAAAGAAAAGGAGAATGGTCGTGAGGTACGAGCATAGTGGAGGAAATTGACATTTTGAACCACAAACAAAGAAGTTGAACAACACTGAAACTGGTTTTGACGGCAAATCCCTCATTGCAGAAGGGGCACACCAACAAAGTGGACAGGTTGCTGACGGAATTCTTGACTCAGAATGAAGCACCGTCGGGATCGAGCGGCGAGGGTGACGCCGGCCTGAGCGCACCCAAGGAAAACGGGATTTGTAACGGGCATGTCAACGGTATCGTAAACGGACACGCCTCGAAGCAAGAAATAGCATCAGACTTGTTTGGGGTAGGTGTCAGTTATGCGTTTGAACACTCGGGTCAATTTGCCGTCTGTGGAACCGAATATGAATTCGAATATTGTCAGCACAAAGAGCATCGTTTGTTTGTCAGGATTCAGACATAGAAATGGTCGCTGTCGAAGGTCCTTCCACGTCAACCGGCATCGTGGAGGAGAAATCGGACACAGGTACACGAAGCGCGGCAAACAGGATTGTGGATTGTGACAAAAGCGACAGTCGTTGAGGTTTGCTGAATTTGGGTTTCTAACTTTCAGATTCATCGGCCAAGAAATCCGGCAAAGGAAAGCTGAAGCCACAAGCAGGGCAGAGATCGATCACGTCCATGTTCAAACCGAAGTTAGTTGGCACACACCAGAGCTGAAGAGTACCCTCACCGTAAAATTTTCAGACCAGTCGTAACCTTGTCGGTCGTCAATGCTTCGCAATAATTCTGGATAGCCATGAGAGTTCCGACTGCCGACAGGTGCTTGTCTGAACAGACGGGTGTTCTTGTTCGAACCGAATGATCACAACACGCTTGTCTTCAGGCCCAAACGCGAACGAGGACCGTCTGAGGAGGAATCCTCGTCGTCTTCGCAGGATGAAAAGCGAATCAAACTCGACACCGACACGGAGACCAAGACGGACGATTCTTCCAAGAGGTAGACACACACACACACACACACACACACACACACACACACACACAGAGTCTTTGGAAAAGGCTGATGATTGAAACAAACTTGTGCGCGTACTGTGCCACAGTCACACGGAACCTGCAATGCTTTCAGGGAGCTGCGTGAAAGACCGGCAAAACCGGAACCAGAACTCAAAGTGAAGGCGAAGATAAAAGATCCCAATGTGAGTCGTCAACCCAATGCACCAACAACGTGAAATTATCAGATTTCGAACCAATGATGATGCCTCAAGCGGGACCCAGTTCGCAGTGTGCTGTTAAACTTGCAGGATGAGCGGTGCACAGACTGTCGGAGATACTTGAACGACCCCGACTTGAAGTTCTTTGAAGGAGATCCAGATGAAGCGGTAAGACGCATGACTTGTGAGTGGAGTGTCTGCTTTCAAACAGCTGTTCAAAGAGACGGGCTTGTTGTGTTCAGCCGAGAGTTATCGTTATTTTGTAGCTCATAGAGGAAGTGGCGTTGTGTGACGATAAACTCTCATTGTTCTCTGGAAATGAGGTGGAGGAAATCTCAGACGTCCGACCAACCCAGAAGCTGACCCAGTTCTGGTAACTATTCTGTTGTCATCGTGTTCGTTTCATTGCTGGGACGTGTGAACAAAAGGGTACAACTTGAAGTAGTGCAAGACTTGACAGAACGCACTGCCTTCTCTCTTTCAGCCTGTACGACAGGTTCGGCCATCTGTGTGATTTGGGCATGGACTTGATTGAGAAGAACAAGGAGGTGTTCTTCAGCGGTTACATCAAGCCAGTTTTCGACGAGGACCCTGGTCCAGAAGGCGGAGTGGCTGCGGCCAAGGGCGGCCCGGTCAACTCGTGGTGGGTCGCTGGATTCGACGAGACCAACGTTGCCCTTGTGGGAATCAGCACAGGTATGAGTTTAGTCGTGCATCTTGTTCCAGAATCATTGGCACGCCATCTGTTATTGAGCTTGTAACAAGTGCACCCATCCCTGTTCCAGGGTACGCGGACTACTACATCATGGAGCCGAGCGAAGACTACGCCCCGCTGTGGAACAGGATCCGAAAGAAGACGCACATCAGCAACGCCGTCATCGCCTTCATGCAGAACAACATCGACGCCACCTACGAGGACCTCCTCAATTATCTTGAAACCAAAGTGGTTCCACAAAAGGGCATGACTGCTTTCACCGAGGAAGATCTGCTCTACGAGGCGCAGTTCGTTGTTGATCAGGTTCGTGTTGCACCAGGCGAGTGCTCGCGCTTCGTTTGTCGTCATTTCTGGCAAAACATCTCGTCGGTACGTTTGTTGCACACAGGTGGCTGATTTTGACGAGTCTGCCGACACTGATGAAGAGCAGATTATTACAACGCGCGCGATCAGGGCACTCATAGAGTTGGGAAACGTCGCACTCAGGAGCAAAGGGTGAGTGGTCAGCCACGTTTGTTGTCACGCACTCATTTTCTTGGACTCGATTGACGAAACTACCTTTGACGATTTGTTGGTCTCACTTGTTCTTTGTGGATTCTGCAGGAAAAGACCGAAGAAAATCAAGTTGGGAGTGAAGAAAACGGACAAAATGCAGGGCAGCATGGCCACGACGACTCCTCTGGTCAGAAGTATATTCGACGCAATGTTCCAGGGGCAGATTGATGATGCGGACATCAAAGACAACACCGCTCGACGACGTAGATGCAATAATTGTGATGTGAGTGATGGAACGTCTGACGCCTGTCAGATTTTGACGGCTTCCGTTTTGAAGGACCTGGTTGCAAATGCGTGTTTCTCTGCAGTTCTGTCAGGCGAAAGAATGTGGCCAGTGCCGAGCTTGTCTTGACATGGTGAAGTTTGGTGGAACCGGCAAGTCGAAGCAATGCTGCGTTCGTAGAAAATGTCCGAACATGGCAGTCAAGGAAGCTGACGAAGATGATGGAATGGACGACGACAATGAACTTCCCGAGCAGGTACCCTCATTCGCAGTGTGCAAGTTGCTCCTTCGGCGATGAATGTTGACATGACAATGACTGCGGCAGCGAGACCCAGAAAGCGTCTGCTGTTCGGTACAATTCTCCATCCTTGTTCCCTTGTGTTTCAGAAAACCACAAAGAAAGTGAACGAAATTGCCAAAGTTTTTAAAAAGGCGGCGAGCATCAAAGATTCGAGTGTCGAATGGATTGAAGAGCCAGTTGAGACGATCAAGGGACTGAAGTACCACAAATCAGTTCGCGTCAATGGTGAAAAGGTGAAGATGATTTCTTGTTTCCAGCACGAGCTACGCTGACACAATCATTCTGTTTCAGTGACTGCAAGCATCTTGGGCAGCGAAATGGTCCACCTGTTCTGTAAGCTGAGAAATTTTTTTCAGCGGAAACATTCAACGTGTTTTCATCTTTACTGTTGCGCAGATCTCTGTTGGTGACTGTGTCATGCTCAGTCCAGACGAAGATGAAGTGAGCACAGTTGCTCGGGTCAACCATATTTGGCAGGACAAAAGGTCGGACGGATACTTCCATGCGGTGTTTTTCTGGTAAGATTCAAACTTTATTCGCAGAGTGGTTGGTTTGATGACAAAGATCTGGAAACGACAGACGCATTCACCTGGTTTCGAATTTGTAGTCGGGGCAATGACACCGTGTTGGGAGAATACAGCGACCCGCAGGAACTTTTCCTGATCGACGACTGCAAAGAACTGGATTTGGGCTGCATTGTTCAGAAAGTGGAGGTGAGGCGTTGTTGTCATCATTGATTTTTGCAATAAATACGACTCCGGTGACGCGACATAAGAACTCAGACTTGGAGCGCAGGGGTTTTGCTTTGTATTGTGCCTTTTATTTCAATCTTTCTTTTTGTGGTCTGACACAGGTGATCCACAAGGCTCCAGCCGACGACTGGAACATGCAGGGAGGAATCAACCCCGAAGATGATCGAGTGGTGTCTGTGGACGATGACACCAAATTATTCTACCAGAAATGGTTCGTGTCTCCTGTTTGGTTGGTTGTTTTTCTTTTTCAAAGGGGAACCACCCTCTCGGTCAAAAAAACCCTTTTTCGACTGTTGTCCAAAGAAAAGCTGGTGACCACCATCCCACCGGGAGAAGTTTGGTCCAGGTTTTGGGACCGCACAAGGATTGTCTTGCGCGCCACAGTTTCTGGAGGAGTGGCTGTTCATCGCCTTGTGTTTGTGCAAATTTGTGCTGACGCTGTTGTCTTCCTTTGAAGGTACGACTCTTCGCTCGCCCGATTCGAAGATCCGCCAGCAGAGGACAAACAAAAGAAGAAAAAGGACGTCAAGTACTGCGCCTGCTGCCTGAGGGTTCAGAAAGCTCTCGACGTACGTTTGTCATCTTACAAAACTTGTGTCTTTGAAGAGTATTTATGCAGAACTCCAGCTCATTTGCTGCTTGATGTTTCAGCATGACGTTTGCATCATGGGCGAAGAAACCGACAACAGTGATATCGGCAGAAGCTCCTTCTCGAGTTTCCAGTATCTCGGCGAAGAGTTCAAGATCGGAGATCACGTTTACCTGGCAGCCGAGTCCTTCAAATTGCGATGCAAGCCGGCCAAGCCTGAGAAAGTGGCTGAAGACGAGACGCGTTACGTACGTTGTGAATATCCGGGGTACAACGCAATTGAACGTTGATTCAACTCGTACTGACACCTGTTGACACGATGGACATTTCACACTTTTCAGAAAGACCAGTACACGTATCCAGAGTTGTACAGGAAGCCGAACGGTTCCTACGTGAAGGGATCCAACGAAGAATCGCCAGATCCCTTCCAAATCGGCCGGATTTTGAAAATTTGGGCGGACAAGCAGAAAAAAGACGGAGACCGACTGAAGCCCAAGCATGTCACCATTGAAATAGTGGAATTTTACCGGTGAGTTGCCGAAGTGAGTGAATTGTAACTTTCAAATGTGCCGTGCTACACTTTCTGGCAGAAGCTCGGGGCATCCATGGAAATATTTGAATTCTCTCTTCAGGCCTGAGAACACGCACAAAGGTTTGCTGTTCGCAGTTCAACAGGACCTGAACAAGCTCTATTGGACACAAGAAAAGTCCAAAGTGAGTGTGGAGTGTGTGGAAGGGAAATGTCAGGTTGCGTACACGGAGGATCTCAACACAACAGTGGAACGGTACACCAGGCAGGGGCCAGACAGATTCTACTTCTCGGAGGTTTGTGTTGAGTTTCTGCTCTTGTGGTGTGAATTTGTGGCTGTTGAAACGTGCTCTGTTCTTTGGGTGGTTGAAATGGAAAGATTTGTGTGTTTCTTGGGCAGGCTTACAACATCACGACAAAGGAATTCGAAGAACCACCAGAAGAAGCGCGCTCCCAGGCCAAAGGAAAGGTGCGATTATTTTCACTTTGGTGAATTGAGAGCTGTCAGCATTTTGACTTCCTTGCGTCTGTTCTGCCTTTGTGCCAAATGTCAAGACTGACCTGAAGGCGAACACGCAAGTGTGTCATCGAATCGAACCTCACATTTGGTAAATTGAAAACTGTCGACAGCGGGTGAACACGTACGAGTACTGTTTCTTCACAGGGGAAAGGAAAGGGTAAAGGCAAGGGCAAAGGAAAGTCGAGCAGCCCAGCGGAGTCTTCGAGCAACGACGAGCAGGAAGTCTCCGTCAAACGGCTGCGATGCTTGGACATCTTTGCTGGTTGTGGAGGTACGTCAGGAGGGAGAATGGTTTATCTGTGATGTTCTGTGACTGAATCGCTTGGTCGCGTAACTGCTCTTAGCCGAGTGCAACTGATCGAATGACACGTCGCGCGTACGCACACCACACAAATAAGAACCGAGGAACATTGGTCTCTTGTTGGTCTGAAAAGGAACGGGAAAGTACGTGAAAAGGGTCTTACAAAACCGTGTTCTTCGACCACACACATGGTCACACGTCATGACTTCTCACTCCGAACAGGTCTGTCGGAAGGCTTCCACCAGGCTGGCATGGCCGACTCGAGGTGGGCGATTGAGATCATGGAACCTGCTGCCAATGCCTTCAAACTGAACAATCCCAACGCAACCGTCTTTTCGGACGATTGCAACTACATTTTGGCAGCAGCTATGCAGGTGCGTGAGTTCAAATTTTGTGCAACCGCGGATATCTGGTCACTGTGGAGTGGGAAGCCCCAACCGGCCGCACTCCACACCCCCACTCAACATGCAGCACCTCGGGATGTTTCGTGTCGATTTTACACCCACCGCCTGGGACATGTCCGTTCCTTGGCGTGCCCGTGGATAGTTCGCGAATGTTTCTTTTGTTGTTGGTAGGGTGAGGAAACCAACAAGAAAGGTCAAAAACTGCCAAAGAAGGGTGACGTGGAGCTGCTGTGTGGTGGTCCGCCTTGCCAAGGCTTCAGCGGAATGAATCGGTTCAATTCTCGCGAGTACTCGCAATTCAAGGTGAGTCTTCCGAACTGGTCCTCGAAAAAGTATATCCAGACTTTGCTTCTGTCTTGTCCGCTTGTTGACAAGTCACTTGTTCGTGCTGAAAGAAGACAAATAGATCGAACTGTTGTGTTTCACAGAATTCCTTGGTGGCCAGCTACTTGAGTTACTGTGATTACTACCGACCCAAGTTCTTCCTGTTGGAGAACGTGAAGAACTTCGTGCACTTCAAGCAGGGCCTCGTGTTGAGGCTGGCGCTGCGTTGTTTATTGCGTATGGGTTACCAGTGCACGTTTGGTGTTCTCCAAGCGGGAAGTTACGGTGTGCCTCAAACCAGAAGAAGGTTGGTTTTCACACACCGTGTATTGTCATTGGTCCAATCTTGCTTTCACTGCAGTTCCTGGTGAATGCTCCTCGATTGTGCCCTCGTGAATGACGCGGTGTGAAACTGGTTGCAGAGCCATCATTCTGGCGGCAGCTCCCGGAGAGAAGCTTCCCTCGTATCCTGAGCCCCAGCATTGCTTCTCCAAACGCGCCATGAGCCTCAGCGTCACGATAGACGACGTGCGAATCGACCCGTGCATCAAGAGGATGGACTCGGCGCCATACAGAACCATCACCGTCAGAGACGCCATGTTTGACCTGCCACCAATCAAGAACGGCGCCCGCATCGAAAAGATGTCGTATGGCGGCGACCCGGTCTCACACTTCCAGCGCATGGTGAGAACGAGAGCGAACACAAGTGAATAACATCGATTTTTCAGTGTTTTTGTGTGTTGCGGGAATGGAGGATTTGATTTGCCGTTTTCAACGCAGATTCGTGGGAACCAAGATCAGCCGATCCTGCGTGACCATATCTGTAAGGAGATGAACCCGGTCACCCACGCGCGCATGCAGCACATTCCACTCGCCCCTGGGTCTGACTGGAGGGACCTGCCGAACATCGAAGTCCGGCTGTCTGATGGAAGGATGACCAAGAAATTGTGAGTTGATTGTGAGGAGGTGTCGGCAATGTTTGGGAAACTGGTTTTCGAGTAGAAGAGTTTTGTTGTGACTTTGGCGTTTTTCATTCAGGCGCTACACCCACCACGACAAGAAAGCCGGCAGGGCAGAGCGAACTGGGGCAAAGCGAGGCGTCTGTAGGTGCGCTGAGGGCAGGGGGCAAAAGTGCGACCCCGAGGACAAACAAGACAACACGCTGGTGCCGTGGTGCCTGCCTCACACCGGAAACAGACACAACCACTGGGCCGGTCTGTACGGCCGACTCGAGTGGGACGGATTCTTCAGCACAACAGTCACCAACCCCGAGCCCATGGGCAAGCAGGTCAGAGTCTCGTACAACAGAATTTGGTCGTGTCTTTGTTTCGGAAAACAGACTGATGAGTGACTCGACAGGAGCAGAATGGTTGACTGTGCGAACTTTACCACGGAGTGCGGGGCGAAGCATAACAACGCGATTTTATTTGCTTCTTTGTCCACTGACGGGGTACTGTGTACTGATTTTTCGTCAATTTGTTGACAAATTTGTTCTTTGCAGGGTCGAGTTCTTCACCCTGAGCAGCACCGCGTGGTCAGCGTGAGGGAATGCGCCCGATCTCAGGGATTCCCCGACACCTACATGTTCTTCGGAAACGTGCTCGAGAAGCACAGACAGGTGACGTTTTGTTCTTGTCAAATATGCACAACAAAGCTTCGTGTTTTCTGCGATGCTTGTCGCCAAATCTGAATGTGATCAGCCATGGCGCGTTTTCTTCTGCAGATCGGAAACGCCGTGCCGCCCCCAATGGCGAGAGAAATTGGGCACGAGATCAAGAAATGTTTGGTGTGGAAGAAGAAGAACGAAGTGGTGGTTGTGAATGGAAATGAAACAGACAAGGAAGACGTCGTGATGGTCGAGCCTCCATCGTCCTGTGATGAGCAGGCGTCTGTGGACACCGAGAGTAGTGGCCCGATGATCATCGAGTGAATCCGATAACAGCCGAAACAAACAAAACGCTGACAGTAGCGCGCAGTCGGAACAAGTGGCACAAAAACGAATCTGTTGAGAAGTTTCGCCAGATTGAAGCCCTCGTCGTTAAAATTGAAACTGCTGCGAGAGTTCACCGTCTGACGGTCAAGTTGTTGTTGCGCTTTTGTGCATTGTATTTGTCGCAACGCTTTTCGTTTTTTATTGTTCCAGAATTTCCCGCATATTTCTACCTTTTTTCTCGCCGAAAGGATTTTACCCTTGTAAATTCCCTTGAAACAAACAGTTGAGTCTTGGGAAATTTCCCATGTTAGGTTTTTCGCCAATTCTTAATAAATAAACTGTTTTGTCGAACACAATCAATGGAATGTTTTGGACTGGAGGATTGCCGAGGGAAATCGGAAAGTTTTCGCAAACGAGACCTGAAAATAAGAGTTGTACATGTTCATGTACTCGAACAGCACAAAGGCTTTGAAGTTCCGGCGGGAATTCGCGTGGTGTCATCTGGCGGGTGAATTTCGAAGCTTCAGCTGTGGGCTGTAAAGTTTGATCAAATTTGTCGCTCTGACTTGATTCAAAAAATCTGAGAACTAGGCACTACAGGTAATAGTCTTATCAAGTTTGGGGTTTCTCTGGTGCGGTGAGGGGTTTCACTTTTTGACGTGTACGTGGGAATTTCGATGTGGGACTCTTTTATCGCCCACTTGGGCATGTCAGCCACGACTTCCTCGTTTCTTGACTGCTCGGCATCTTTGGCACAAGTGTGTATGTGAGTTCAGGTGAAAGACAGTTTGACATTCCAACCAAATTAAATTCCTAACTGAGCACGTGCCCTTCACGTACGTTTCCATTGACCTGAGATTTTTGTCGATTGCTCCCCAAGTGGAGAACCACGCTTGGGCGCTGAACTGAATTCTGTGTTTTTGGTTACAGCTGAACGTGGAAGAAATGGAGTTTTCAGCGCAATTCGCGAGAATCAACGGTGCGCTTGATTCAGCATCAAAGGTGCGTCCCAAAGGAGAACACAAGACCAAGATGTTCGATTTGCTGATCCGGATCACCGTTTTGTGTAGTGATATCACAAACGATCAGTTGGGTATCTCAGGTGAGACTGGCCACGGTGGCGCGAATCTCTATATTTATTGAATGAACAGTGCTGCCACCTG
>JAAUXT010031713.1_pt1 | contig 38944 bp, 55 predicted proteins | sample 7278171 | NCBI WGS metagenome assembly JAAUXT01 (sample SAMN14350112, study PRJNA611818) | marine sediment metagenome | isolation source: surface marine sediment (1.8m) | place: French Polynesia: Moorea | collected 2018-08
GCGTGATGTGCCGGCCACAGGGTTTGTCAGTTTCGGTGGAGAGATTTTCTGTGGGGCTGCAGACGGTCGCGTGCTTCAGCTGAGAGGATCGCTGGATGGTGTAGACATCAATGGCGCCGGGGGCACGCCTGTAGATTTCTCGGGGCTGATGCGTTTTACCCATTTCGATGCTCCCGCACTCTACAAGCAGATCCAGTTCATCCGTCCTACATTCATCACGGGCAACGTGATCGTTTTATCCAGCAAAGTGGTCTATGACTATAATCTGAATGAACAGAACCTTATTCCCGCAGCACGAGACCGAGGGGGTGCTCTGTGGGATGTAGCGAAGTGGGATAACGCACTGTGGTCGGGCACCTTCTCGGAGGCGGTACTCAGTGGTGGCTCGGGGTATGGTACGGAAGCCGCGATATACATCCAGGGCAACACGGTATCCCGAGCGACATTGGCTAACATCGAGGGAACCTACACCCGATGGAAGTTCCTGTAACCGTTGTACCGTTGGCGGGGGAGCATTGGGAATGGATCCAACGTCACACTTCGCCTGCCCTGTGCAAGGACACCACGGGACTGGTAGCGATGCGAGGAGATCAGATTGTTGGGGCTGTTGTCTTCGGTGGTTTTTCTCCCAATTCGTGTTCAGTGCACATTGCCATAGAAGATCCCCGGGTTGTCAAGCGTTTGTTGCAGATGAGCGGAGAGTTTGTGTTTCTACACGCAAAACGCCAAGTAGTTCTGGGGATGACTCCAGCAGACAATGAGAGAGCCTTGCGTTTGAATAGCGGAGTAGGTTTCAAAGAAGTACATCGAATCAAGGATGGCTATAAAAAGGGAGTAGATTTCGTACTTCAGGAGCTTCGACAGGAAGACTGCAAGTGGTTCAAGTTACCGATGGAAATCGCAGCGTGAGGTGAAATTATGTTTGGTGGTGGCAAAGACACACCAGATACCCCAAGTGTCGGCGATTACATGGATATCGCTCGCCAGCAGGCTGAACTCGGTAAGGAGCTGATACGGGAGCAGACCACTGCTAACCGGCCTAATCAGTACACGCCCTACGGTAGCTCAGTCTGGGAAGACTTGGGCAATAACCGGTGGCAGCAGACTGTCACCTTGCCAGATATCCAGCAGGCTGCCTTGGAGTCGCAGCAGCGTACAGGGCTCGGTCGCAGTGAGATGGCCGAAGGGCTGGTAGAGCGAGCAGGGCAGGAACTTGCCGCACCCATCCAATGGGAAGCCATGCAGGCCAACGAAGTGGGTACGGGCGCCGATGCTCGTCAGGCAGCCGAGGATGCGCTTTATGGCCGCACCACGTCCCGTTTGGACCCAATGTGGCAGCAGCGAGAGCAGGCTACCTATAACCAGCTCTGGAATCAGGGGCTACGTCCTGGGGACGAGGCCTGGAATGCCGCGATGGGCAACTTGGGCAGGGAGCGCACAGACGCTTACCAGACCGCGGCTCGGGAGGCCACCATTTACGGAGGCCAGGAGGCCGAGCGGCAATTTGGCATGGATTTCAAGCGTCGGCAACAGGCTATTGCTGAAGAATTGCAGCGTCGCGGGGCTTCTTTGAACGAGATCAACGCGGCGCTGACTGGCCAGCAGGTGGCAGCCCCGGGGATGCCTACATTCAGCCGCGCCGGGACCTCGGCACCTCCAGACCTCTTGAGGGCCATGGGGATGGGCTATCAGAGCGAACTCGACCGCTACAACGCCGAGAACATGCAGGACCAGGGACTTTGGTCTGGGATAACCGGGTTGGCCTCCGCAGGAGCCGCCTGGGCACCCTTTGCCTTCTCTGACCGGCGGTTGAAGACTCGGGTGCAACTCATCGGGCACACGTTGGGCCGGCAATCGGTGTACAGTTATCACATGTTCGGCCAGCAGATGATTGGGGTCATGGCTGATGAGTCGCCTCCGAATGCGGTGATCGAGCACCCGAGCGGGTATCTGATGGTGGATTACTCGAGGATCGTGTGATGGACGATATCTACGACATTCTGGTTGAAGAGTACGGGATGACCCCGCAGCAGGTGGATGAGCTGATGGAACTTGGGGTCCTAGTGGGGGAGCAGGAAGGCATCATTCCGAGGCAACAGGCCTATGCTGAAGAGCTTCGGAGCGTTCGGACGCCACGGGGACGGTCCTACGGAGGTGTCTATGAGAATGCCCATCCACTGGAGTTCATTGGCGCCGGCTTGCAGAACGTCGCAGGACATGTGAGTGAATGGAAAGCCCGGGAGCGACAAGAAGAGATCCTGAAGGAACAGGCTGCCCGACGAGCTGCTTACCTGAGGGGCATGCGTCGGCCTCAGACTTCTGGACCTCCTGCCGGGTTACCTCCGCAGACAACACCGCAAACTCCAGAGCAGCAAGCGTTGACCTATGGTTCGCCGAGCCCTATTAACCCGGTCGACTTCAGTCGTATCAATCCTTACATCCTGAGGTGATGTGATGGACTACTTTGACGCCTTGCTTACCGGCGGCACCAACGACCCGGAGCGGATGAAAGAGACTGCTCGGCAGCTCCGGCGGCAGCAGGCCTATGGGACGTTGGGGGCTCTTACCGGTGACCCGGTGCTGAGTCAGTTCGGCACCGGCATGGTGGAACGTGCCGGGGAGAGGGCCAGTGTGCTCCAGAAAGCCCGTCAGGCGGGCACCACGGCACGCGCCTTGGGTGGGTGCTCCTATGAGCAGGGTGGGGTGATCAAAGAGATCCCCGGGTGTGAGGAGACCCGTAGAGAGGGTTTCCAGAACAAGCTTCTGCTCCAAGCGCTGAAGAGTCAGGGGAAGGAAACCGAAGACTACCAGCGAATGCCCAAGTGGGCGATGGACCAGGCCAGCGCTCAGGCGAGCGCCTTGGATGAGATTGGAAGGATCCAGTCAGATTTCAAGGACGAGTACACTCAGACTCTGGGACCGGGCCCGCAGAGTCGGATACCGAATATCGCAGCCCGGTACGGGGTGACCGTGCCCGGGGTGCCTCAGACCAAGGAAGCTCAGAAGTGGTGGGCCAGGTATCGGCGGCTGGTCACCTTGCCTGAGCGGAACAAGCTCTTTGGCGCTACCCTCTCGGACAAGGAAAAGGCTTCCTGGGATGAGGTGGACCTTAACCCCTCGATGGATCCACAGCAGATCAAGGATGGGATCACCACGCTCCTGGACATTGCTAACAGGGCCGCTACGCGCTCTCGTGCCGCTTTCTCAGCGGAGCGGTATCGTCCGGGTACTTTGGATGCTATCTACGGGGAAGAGGGCCCTGAGGGGTCTTGGGAATCCGCTGATGCTGTCCGGGATGCTTTCCGAAACGGAGAGCTGACGGAGACAAAAGCGGCTGACATCCTGCGAAATGAATTCGGAATGGAGTGATGAAAGCACTCGACTTCCTCACCGAAGGTCTGGGTCCCGGCCCACCTGAACAGGTGGCCGAGCGGCTCGAGAAGCCCAAGGCAATGGAGTTCCTTCGTGGAGGGGCTCCCGGGGCGCCTTTGACACCGGAGGAGCAGGATGTCGTTGCAGAACGAGAACGCCAGGCGGCTCTGGAGGCTCAGTATGTGTCAGGACCACAGCGGTTTGGAGCCGGCATGGCAAAGCCAGTTGTCGAACTCTATCGTGGAGTCGCAGAGCTACTCGGACGTGAACCTACCTCAGAGGAACGGCAGCAACTGGATTATCTTCAGGCAGCCAAAGGACCGGCGGCCACCGCAGGAGAACTGGTCAGCGAGCTAGGACTGCTGGCAGCGCCAGGAGGGCAAGTGGTCCGTGGTGCGCGAGCGGTCACCCGGGCACCGGGGCTCAAGCGAGCGCTGGCCACCATCGGAGGGGAGTCTGCCCTGGTGGGTGGCTACGAAGCGGCCAAGCTGCCTACTGAGGATCTGACTCGAGGTGAGCGAGGTGCTCTTGGTGCGGCTTTTACCGCAGGCACCGGGGGGCTCATGATGAGTGCGGGGCGTGTGGGCAAGAGTGCTGTGCTTCCCCGCCGATTCCCAAAGGCCAGAGAGGCTTACCGTGTACAGGCTGCCCGGAGAGCGCAGGGCGAGGACGAGTTCATTCCGTTGTTCCGAGCGGTAGGAGAGCGTCCTCAGGGGCTTCAGGCGTCCTTGACACAGGGGATCCAACGCAGACTAATGCCTACGGTGCCTATTCTGTCGGAAGCTTTGGAGAAAGGTGTCAGGGAGTCTGACACCGCTATGCGGGATGCCATGTTCAAGCGATCGTTGCCTGATGATGCCAATATCCCGCTGACCCGGGGGAGGGAGGGTACTACTACCCCGGTGGGTGACACCGTGAGGGATGTGCAGAACTTCTACCGTTCTGAGTACCAGCGGATCCTTGAACCCTACTCTTTTCCCATCAGCGGCAACAGGTTCCAGCGCATCGTCTCCCAAGCGCCCAAGAAGGCGCGTAAGAAGCTGTTCGCCTTGCTTGACGGTGCCCGGGATGGGGACACCATTCCCGGAGAGAACATCAAGAACGTGCAGCGGGAACTTCGGGAGTATGCTCGGACAGCCAAGCTGGACACCGAGAAGCAGACATTCTGGGCCTACGATGACGCATTGGAAGATGTGCTGCAGCGGCGCATTGGGTGGCAGGACCCCCAACTACTAGCCGACTACAAGAGACTTGCTCGTCCATACCGAAACTTCCTGGTGGTGCAAGACGCGGCAAGAGCAAAGGCCAAGCAGGGTGGGGAATTTACTGCAGAGGATTTGATTCAAGCCGCCAAGGTCAAACGTGGTCAGCCTCGTTCTGTGGTTGCCGCCGCACAAGGACCCTTGCAGCGAGAAGCGCTCCAGGAAGCAGCAGTCGGGCAGCGGTTCCAAGGCACTGAGAATCCCTACCTGGGCATGGCCACCTTTGGTCTGGCCACCGGGGGCGTGCCGGCGGCTACCGGACTGGTTGGTGGTCCTTACGCGGCAGCGGTGCCTAGCTTCTTTGGCGCCCAAACAATCGCCTCTGCGTATCGTCCGGTGCAGCAGTATCTGATGCGTGAGCAGCCCTGGCAGAAGCGTATCGCCGATGAGCTTCGGCGCCGACGGGGCACCTATGGTCGACTGCGCCGCGGGGGAACCTATGCCGCCGGCACACAGGGTCCAGAAGAATTTGAGGACTAAACGGTGCCCTATAAGAGCAAAGCTCAGAAGAACTTCATGCGAGGGTGCGCTCACGGCATGGAGCCCAAAGGTGGACGTAGCTGCCCACCGGCAAAGGTGACCCGGGAATACGAGATGGCAGAGCAACTGCGCAAGCGAGGGAAAAAGAATGCCTAGGGATTCAAACGGGAACTACACCCTGCCGGCGGGGAACCCGGTTGTCACCGACACCAACATTGAGTCCAATTGGGCCAATACCACGCTGCAGGACGTGGCGGCAGAGATGACTGATTCTCTGTCCCGTTCAGGCAAGGGTGCACTTACCGGACCCCTTCAGGTCATTGATGAGTCTGGTGGGGTGCCTGGGCTGGCCTTCGGCAATGAGCCCACCTCAGGACTCAAGCGTGCAGGAACTGGGGATGTCCGGATGCAGATCCAGGGCAATGATCGAATGCGCTGGCGTGCTGGGGCGTCCCAGGTTCCTGAGGTCCAAGTTGCCGGGGTCTGGAAAGAAGTCGCCCTGCTTGAGGCTGCCCGCAAAGTCATGCAGGGTGTCGGGGGAGAGACGGCTGTCTGGTTCTACAACGCCACGGTGCCGGCAGCGGCGGGGTGGGAACTCCTGGTCGCCGATAGTAATCTGCGAAACCTAACAATCGCTCCTGGGGGAGCAACACCAGTCGGTGGGGGCACCATTGCGGGGACGGTGGATCCTAGTGCTTCTACCTTGGAGGTCACCGTTACCAATGTCAGTGTGGATTTACCTGCAAATACTGGTGGGCACGCCTTGACTGAAGAGGAGAACGGTCCTCATACACACTCTTATAGTGGATACGTAGACAACGGAATTCAGGGTGGAGGTGGAGCCGCAGCGCGAACACCTACAGCAAAGAACACTGTTTCCTCCGGACTTGGCACACCGCACACGCATCCTCTGGGTGGCACTGCCAGTCAGACGGTAGGCAGTGGAACCGGAAGCACGGCAGCATTCAACCCACGTCGGGCTATTGGTGTCCTGGGGAGGCTCAGTGCGTAAGACAGAAGGCACCAGCATTCTCAGCCTGCACCCGGGCGCCAAGGCGGGGTGCAGCATCGGTGGCAAGTGTGAAAAGTGCCCGCTCTATCGCTTCGTGGAGACCGAGCACCCACAGACCGGGGAGCAGGTCCGGGAATGGGACTGCATCTTTGTTTGGCAGGTGATGTGGCAAGGGGATACCTCTCGACAGGTGGTGGGTGCCCACGCCGCGGTGGTCCATCAGACACAGGAATCCACCAAGCGGCAGGATGCCTTGCTTACAATGGTTGCCGGCGGGCCTCGACCTTCCGACGTCGATACTCGTTCAGCGCTGCCTTCAGACCATCCTGAGTCGTTGCCTTTGCCTCAAGAGCAGCCTTGACCGCTTCATCTGTGGTGTTGCGGGCGAGGATCCGGTGCACGATCACAGGACGGTGCCGCCGGAGCCCGCCGGCTAGCCTGTCGATGGTCTGCTGGTAGAGCTCCAGGGACCAAGGCAGCCCGAACCAGACCAGGGTGTCTGAGCCTTGCTGCAGGTTGAGCCCATGGCCCATGCTGGCCGGGTGACCGATGAGCATCTGCACCAGTCCCTTGTCCCATCGGGTGAGTAGTTCCTGAGTGCGCCAGGTGCCGAGCTTGGAACTCAGGTGCTGGACATCCGGGTAACGGTCCTCGATGCGCTTGGCATCATGCTTGAAGGCATAGGCGCCTAGGAGGGGCTTGCCGCCGGACTCCTCGACCACGTCGTCCAAGGCCTCCAGCTTGGCTGTATGCAGCTCCTCCCAGGGGCCCCCGGTGGAGGTGTAGAGGGCACCGTTCGCGGCCTGGAGGCACTTGTTGGTGAGGGCTGCGGCGTTAAAGACCTCCACCTCCGTGCCTGAGTCCAGCTCGAGGAACATCTCCCGCTCGAGTTGCTCGTACTTCGCCCGGGCACGAGGTGGAAGGTCTACCCAGATATCGTTGATCATGACGCCTGGCAGTTGGAGGTAATCTGACGCACTCATTTGGAGAGTTATGTCACCGATTACTTCTTGAATCCTCTTTTCGGCACCGGGGTAGACTTCGTACCGGCTGCCCATGCCCCAGTTCTTTTCTTTGAAATAGGCATCAGCGAAGTCACCGCGCCGAGTGCCAAGACGAGCACCGAGGTCCACAGCCAAGAACTGACCAAAGAGATCCCAATACCCATTGGCAGCGGGCGTACCCGTGAGACCAATTCGATACGGGATGAAAGGCAATAAAGCTCGAAGCGCTTTGTGTCGTGCAGTCGTATGATCTTTGAGTTTAGAGACCTCATCGAATACCACCATGTTGAAGGGAGGATAGCGGCCTTTGGAAAGGTAGTGATGGGTGATTTGCTCGGATAACCATTTCAAACCTTCATAGTTCACGAGAAAGACATCGGCATGGCGAGTGAAAGCCAGGGACCGCTGATTGGGCTTGCCATGGATGAGGCTGAACCGAAGGTGCTTGGTGTGTTCCCATTTGGAAGCCTCCTGCCGCCACACGGTCTGGATGACACGCAGAGGCGCTACCACCAGTGTGCCGTAGACCTGCAGCCGGTCCTGCCGGTTGACGATGTTGGTCAGCGTGACCGCAGTTTTGCCAAGGCCCATGTCGAGCCAAAGCATCGCCTCGGCGTGGTGCTCGAGGAACTCAATCGCCTTGGTCTGGTACTGATGGAGGGATGCCTTGGTGCGCATGTGCGTTGGCTTGTGCGATGACTGCGTTCTTGTACTGAAGGAGGATGGTGTTGATGGCACGATTACCTTGGACCTCGGTATCGACAATGCGCTTCCCCTCTTCGATGTCATCGACCACGTAGACCCGGTGGCCGCGTTTCTTAAGCTTCTCAATTTCCCGTTCCTGCCCCGGGGTTAACTTGCCACTTTCCTTCTTGAACTCGATGAAGAAGTGGTGGTCACCGTGACCCAGGAACAGCCGGTCGGGCACCGAGCGATGTGAAGGACTGGTGTACTTCCGGGCTAGCATGTCGTAGGTCTGGGTGGCGTAGGAGCACACAGCGCTTTCAATATCTTTTTCGAGCATTTTCCATCTCTTGTACGAATGTTTTAGCACTGGCTATGTAGGAAGAAAGTTCTTTTTGAAACTGCTCTCGGGCTTGTATTATCCCTCTCTCCAGATTTATTTCTGCTTTTCTAGCACTTTCTTCATATTCTTTTACTTGGTAAAAAAGTGTTTTGTAGTCTGACATCGCGCGCAGGGCGACCCTACATCTTTCTCGGGCTTCTTCTATGCCGCCAGACTGCCCCGCGTCGAGCAAACCGAGATCATGTTCAAGAACATTACACAGTTCAATTACCTTTTCGTAGGATAAGATACTCATTCTTTCCGATACCTCTTTTGCAGAGCGTCTATGGACCGATGATTAGACTTGAAGCTGCTTAAAAAATCATTGTTGATTTTCATCTGTTGTTCATTTGAGGATCGAAGGTAACTTTCTAATTGCTTGATGCGGTCGTTCAAAAAGAAAAAGACTATTATCATGCAAAAGACAAGACCTACTAGAAAAACGCTGAGTACCGCGATTGCAGGTGTCATTCCTTTCTATACCTCTTCGCAACATATCCCTCGGCACCCAGTATCAGCCCAGGTGCCCATTCCGGTGTGATGGACAGATAAGCATTCTGCCGTCTCAAAGCCTCCTCGGCGTTGGCTTCATCGGCGAGCGAGATAGCTTCGTCGTGAACGTGACCCACCAGCTCAAGGAGGGGGTCAGCTTCGATAGTTTTAAGACCTCTCACGACTTGCTCTCAGCATGTTAAGGAACAGAAGACCCTGTTCTCGGGCGTCTTCCACCGCGATGTGAGTGTGCTTATTCTCAGGGAACCAATCTTTTGGCATAGTCTTCTTTATGGTGCTTTTGAAATCAGTTCCCAAAATGGCCATGGCATAGCTTTTTATATCAAGAGCTTGGAAACCGAAAGGACATTCCTTGGCGAAATGGTGACAGTACCAGTAGACGAAAGTGAAATCGAAACCTGCGGGGTAGCCTACAAACACTGCTCGTGCCCCCTGTCGAGCACAAACATTTTTGACCCAGCCTACGTAGAATTGAATCACTTCTTCTGGGTCAAACTGGTTCTCGGTCGCCCGCTTCCATGCTTCCGGGTTCTTGTCCCAGAACTCCATAGTATTAGCGTCTTGCTTGGCCCAAGGGAGAGGGATCAAGTTATAGGAAAAGGCCCCCATGTCTTCTCCCTCTTCGGTAAAAGCCACGGTGCCAAGAGACAATATGGAGAAATCACCGGGGATGGGACCGTTGGTTTCCACGTCAACAGAGAAGTAAAGTTCTTTCATCTCACACTCCCGCCAAGATGTCTCGTGCGATAGCCTGCACGCAGTTCTCCGTAAATTTCCCACCGTGTGAGCTGATGCGTTCCCACTGATGGGTGTAACTGTTCTGGCCCATGTAGGTGACGGTCATGGTTTCCCACTTCCGTTCTTCGTCGGTCTCAGGGTCCACGACGGTGATCACTCGGGGCTCGACCACCGGCTGATAATAGTAGAGGGGCCGGCCGCTCGGGAGCTGAATGATCAAGAACTGCTCATCCCGCCATATCTTGAGCGTGAACCCTTCAGCCATGCTGCCGGTCTGCACAACGTTCTTGGTGGTCTGGTCGAGCCACGCCCATAGACCGGTGGAGCCTGAGATTTCCGGTGTCTTTCGCCTGAAGACACCTACCGCGTGCTTGGCTTCCTTGCCGGTCATCTCGATGCCCATGCTCGCGGCGTACTTCATGAGCCCCTTGCCGGCGAGCCGATAGCCACAGCCGAGGAAGGGTGGCTTGCTGAAGTTGCGTTGCTCCTTGGTCACCTCGTCATAAGGGATGTGGAACAGCTCGGTGGCGAAGGTCCGGTAGGTGTCCTTGCCGCTGGCGAAGATGTCATTGATCCAGGTGCAGCCGGACATCCAGCCCAAGACCCGGGACTCGATGCTGGAGAGGTCAGAGACCACGAGCATCTTGCCCGGGGGCGCGGCGATGCCGGCGCGGATGCACGAGGCGACGACGTCCATGACGTTGCCGTAGAGCATGTGGACCCATTCACGAGGTTTCATTTTTCTTCAAGAATATAGACGGTGTAACATTCAGAACACTGCCAGACTACCAATTCTCTTGTAGAACGGTCCTGAAGGGTCTTTGTATGACAAGAAGGACAGATTCTCTTGTCGATCACTTGAAGACTTAAAGGAGAAAGGTCCTTTACGTTTCCCCAGGGAAAAACTTGTCCGGTATTCATACCAGCATGCTCCTGACTTTCTCGTCTTGGTCCTTGGGGCTCCGGTGCAGGTTGTGCGGCTGCACGCCCCGGCCACCCCACCGTCCGGTACGGGTTGCTCCGTTGAATTGGAACGCTGACCGCAGCCGGTTGGTGTCCCAGTCTGTCATGCGAAGGAAGGCCTCCCACTTACTTCCTGCAGTCCGAGCGGCCTGTTGCTTCAGTCGCAGCACTTCAAGCGGTAGCTGCTCGAAGGTCCACGTCATGTTGGGTGCCAGAGCCATATCAATGGTCTCAGCCTGCAAGTTGTCGAAGGGGTAGCCCCATTGATTAAGCCACCGTAGAAGCTGGGGTCCACTGTTCGGGTTGCTCAACGCCGTGAGCCGCTTTAGCTCGGCGATGAGGTGGCGCTTCTCGTCGTGGTAGAGGTCCACTGCCTTCTCTACGAGTTCGCGGTCCACAGGCAAACCTCGGTCGTTGACTCGCTGGTCCAGGAACCACAAGTCCCACTCGGACTGGGGCATCGGGTAGCGGGCGAGGAGCATCTCGATCTCACGCTCGGCCACCACGTCCTGGATGTTGTACTCGCGGAACTTGGCCCAGTCCTCGGGTGCGTTGTGCTTGGTGTAGCGCTTGACCTTGTGGTTCCTGGGCGCCGGGGAGCAGAACTTGTGGATGAGCTGTGTACCCTCGTGGAGCTTCTGCTTGTCCTGAGGGAGCCCCATCTGCTGGCCAATCTGCGCCAGGCCACCGGAGAACGAGAGGTGGTAAGCATGAACCATGGTGCATCGCCACCGTTCGATAGGAATGTCGATGCCCAGCACCTCGCGCATGATGGTGCGTTCGAACTGAGCGTTGAAGGCGTGCCATTCTATTGTAGGGTCACCACAAAGGGCGGCAAAGTCTCCAGGCCACCCTTCACACCACTTCACTGGTTCGTTATCCAAGGCGACTGCTGTCATCAGCACCTCGGTCGAGGGGTGCTTGGCGTAGTTGTCGAGACCGACGTTCTTGGCACCCTTGCCAAAGGGCGCCTCGGAGTAAGTCTCGAAGTCGAGGTGGATGATGGTCATCCCCACGCCCTCGCTATCAGCTCACGTTGTGCGGTCCATAGCTTCCGCTCAGCCCGAACCCGTCGAGCCCGGGTGATTCTGTCGGTGTCATGCTCAAGAGACTTGTTAGGTAAGAAGTCCTTGAACCGTTCGTAATCTTCCATATCAAGTCGACGCTCGATATTGGTCGCATTGCGGTATGCATTTGACATAACTTTTCTCCCCAAAGAAAAGGTGCCGGGACCCCATCAGGGCGGAGAACATCACTTCTTTCCCTGGTCAGCTGGAACCATGGGGTCCCGGCAAACACGGTTACCCGAAAGGGTTCTGTCCCGGCACCGGGGGCTGCGGCTGCGGCTGAGCCCCTGCAGGCGCCTGAGGCTGCCCTTGGCCCTGAAAGGCAGGGGTAACGACTGGCGGTGCTCCGGGGATAGCCTGGAAGGCATCCTCGACGTTCCTGCCTGCGTCCGCGATGCGCTCCACCTTGTTGTTAACAAGCTGGATACCATTCAGGGCGCAGCCGACACCCGCGCTGCCGGTGTGATAACCGTAGAAGCCCACTAGGGCGTTGACGATGCAGCCGCTGAAGATAAACTGCTTGGTCTGCAGGTCATCGAAGGGCTTGGCGTCCGGTCCCACGACACCCGGCTTGGTGCCCTTGCCGGCAGCCGAGATGAAGTAGCACCCTTGGTAGGGTCCATCAGTCTGCAGCTTCGGCTGCAGGAACTGATTGAGCCAGGGCATCTTCAGGTTAGCTGGTGCTCCCGTCGGGAATTTCTCGGTGATAGCCTGGTTCACGAGGTCCTGCAGACCCTGCCACCCGTCCCAGTCCTGCGGGAGGATGAGCTGGCAGTTAAAGTCTGCCTCGATGTTCTGTTTGGCAGACCATGGCTCCACGAGATGCGGATACCGGATGATGACGTTCTGAATAACACCTTGAGACATGATGCTCTCCTCTAAGCTAGACGATCGAAATCGGTTTTCTTGATGAAAAGGGGTTTCAGCCGTGTCCGTTCAAAGTGCAAAGCAGCCAACATCGCGGCTGCTCGTACATCTGATGCGGTGTACTCCATCTTAACCATCCCGGAATAGATAGTATCTACCAACATCTTGAATACCGGGTCATGGTTATACATGTCCTGGGCTCGATCTATGTCCATGATGCTCTCCTATCCGAAAGGATTCTCTGCGGTTACCGGCTCGAACGCCGTCTCCGCGGTTACGATGGCTTGCCGAGGATCGGTCAACGGCGCCAAGGTCGGTGGACCTTCGGGCTTGATGACCAGCTTCTCGACATTCTTCCACACCCGGTCGGTGACCCGAGGCTTCAGGGACTTCTCGGCCTGAGCGATGGACAACGGCTTGATGGTGCAAGCGTCCTTCTGGCCGATCGCTTTCTTGTCCCGGTCCCGCAGGCTGGCAAGCTTCTTGATCATCTCCTCATCATCCAAAGACCACTTGCGGTTAGACCGGCCCCGGACCAGCTTGTAGCCAGGGATGGAGGTGCCGTCCTTGGCAAGCGACAGTGCGTGGTCCCGCACTCCCTTTAACCACGCCTCAATCATTGGGACCTTGTCCAGGATGGTGGCTATTTGCTGAGGCTGGAGCACCTCGGCGGGCTGGCCGAGGGATGCCTCGACTTTTTCCCACCCAGTATGTGCCGCCGGGGGTAAATAAGTCGGTTCGGCGTCGCATGGAGTAAAAGCATCCATTGCAGCCTGAGCCACCGCAGGACAGCTTCCCTTGGCCTTGCAGAAACGGCACTGAATCTCCCCAGGCACCAGGGGCGCATCGGGGTCATCGGTGGCTGCAGCGGCAGCCTTGTGCTCTTCCACGAGACCGAAGAAATGGGTCGCCGGCATCGTCCAGCTGCGTATCGGACCCTGCGGATGAGGACACCGGGGTTGCACGACAGTCAGCTTCACCGGGATGTCATGTGGCGTAGTCTGCCAGTCGACCTGGGCCAGGACACCGATAGCATATTGGATGAGCTGGGAGTTGTTCTCCACCTCCACAGCCACGCCGGCGCCGTTCTTGTAGTCGATGAGCTCGATCTCATTCGGCGACTCCAACGAGCAGTCCACGGTGCCGTCAACGTCATCTCTGCCAAGCCAGATGCTGGGGCGCACCTTCTGCTCCACGCGCATGACGGTGTCAGGGCCCATTTGCTCTTTCCTCGTCCATACATAGTTGATGTAGGGCCAGAGCGCTTCGTTGTCCTCGGCGTTGAAAATGTGAGTGTGCATGGTGCCGTCGACCTTAGGCACCTCGATAGGCTGATTGAGCCAGTAGCCGGGAGTCTTCCCTTCGAGCAGGCACAGTTCTCCGACCTTGTGTACCGCGGAGCCCCGGAGCGAGTGCTCGTTGTCAGTGTTGGGGAACTGTGTCTCCATGCGCTTGCTTCCGGGGCAGAGCTTACGCCGGAAGAACACACTCGGGCTGTTTGTGTGGTGTCCCATCAGGTCTGAACCTCTTGGTTAACTATTCGTTTTCGTCCGGTGTTTTCTTCGCGGTAAGCCACTTCGTACAGAAGTCGTAGCACCATGTCATGAATCCGACTTGCGTCTTCGTACTGCCACCGACCTACTCGTTTAAGTTCTGTACTCGATGCCCAGCGGAAAAGCTCGTTGAACTCTTCGTCCGATAAGGCTTCCATCAGGCCGCCCCCATCAACTGCTTGAACGTGGCCTGAGTCTCCACGTAGAACTGGGGGTCCATGTCCGCCAGACTGGTCACCCCTTTGCTCGCCATGAACGCCTGGAACTCGGTGGCCTTCTCCGGGTGGGTACGCATCAGGTCGTTAGCCAGGGCACGCAGGTCATCCAACGAAGGAACACCCTGCACAGGGGCTGGAGGCGCCGTGGGTGCAGTAGCCTGTGGGGGAGTAGCGACAGGCGGCCCAGGCGGGGAGGCCTGAGGAGGTCCCGGGGGCACTGCTGCCGGCGGGCCAGGAGGCGTGGCGACCGGGGGAGCCGCAACGGGCGGACTTGCAGCAGGAATCTGCGGCATGGCGACCGGTGGCACGGTTGTGGGACCGGTGGCCGGCACCTGAGGTGCAACCGCTTGGGGCTGCAACTGGGCAGGCTGGGCCTGACCACCTTGCATGTAGGCGGCGATCCTCTCGTCGATGAACTTGGCCAATGCGTCTTCGATTATGCTCATCTGTACTTTCTCCATTTCTCGTCTACTTCAATCCAGTTCCGAATTCGTTCCATCAGCTCCCGGGTTATCTCCGCACCAAGCACCAACTGACCCGAGCGAGCCCGGTGCTCAAGTTCTCGCTCAAACTCGATGTCAGATAGCGAAGAGAAACGTGTAACGACGGGCATGGTGATGTTCTCCTGCAGAATGTCGTATGGACAGTTCCCATGGTAGGTGACTATACTGGGGCTGTCAATACAACTTTGCGGAGATTTTGATGTGGGCGACAAGACGCGAAAGATCCAGGTCCGGCTGAGCGAGGACGAGCTTCTCATCCTGAAGTGGCTGGGCAAGTATGACGCTGAGGGGATGTCTGACTGGATTTGTCAGGCAATCAAGGCACGGGCGGGGGTGCTCGAGGAGATGGGCTACACCTTAAAGGTGATGAGGAGCCAGGTATGAGTTGGGTATCCCCTCAGGAAGAGTAGTGCTAGGCTGAAAAGGTCAGGCCCCCAAGGTGGGGGCCCGTTGGTATGGAAAGAGCATCCTTTGGGGAGGAGCTGCCTTGACTATAGAACAACCTGAATCACTACTTCAAGCCGCAATTTCATACGCTAACCGAGGTTGGCGTGTTTTCCCGTTGAAACCCTTGGCAAAAACACCCCTCCTCCCGGGGTCCTGGCCGGAGTATGCAACCAATGAACCCTACCAAGTCTTCGAATGGTGGACGCAGCACCCGGAGGCGAATATTGCTCTCGTTGCCGGAACCGCTTTTACAGCCGTGGACATCGACAGGAAGACCGGGGGCCATGATGGATGGGCCGCTGTCGGTAGTTTCATCGATCAATCCAGCGTTTGGTGTAGTACTCCAAATCACGGGTTCCACTTCTACTACCAGCATCCAGGTTCCAGCCTCCGCTCGCTCCCGGGTGTGGATATCCAGCAGGGTAACCGCTATGTTGTAGCTCCTCCCTCCCGACTCCCTGAAGGACATTACGTCTGGGGACGAGCACCCGACTCCTCCTTCACTGGTGGCATCAAACCGATGCCCCAAGGGCTCCTAGACCTCCTCAAGCGCCCCGACACCCCTGTAGACACCACCGACCAGCCCTACCTCCTCGAGGCGGCCCCCGAGGTTCCGCTTCACCGGCTGAAGGGTCCCCACCAGCTCTTCCTGCAGACCGGGCAGCACACAGGTTTCGCCAGTCGCTCAGAGCTCATTCATAGCCTGACCACCCGGCTCTACCAGCTTGGGCTGGATGATGCCCAGACCCTTACCTGGCTGTGGCTGCAGCCCTGGGTGCAGTCCCTGGCCATGGAGCACCGGCAAGGGGACTATGAACGTGGGATCGCTTACCTCTGGGACTCCTGCAAGAAGGTCCGGCACCATCGGCGCCTGACCCCGGAGCAGGCCTTCGGGAACCTGCAGCCGGACGCCGGCACCGACGTTATCCATAAGGCTCAACGCTTGACACCGGGGGAGGATATCCGCCCTTTACTCCAGGAGGCCGCCGTTAAAGACCTCGACCCTCTGGCCGAGGACGCGTTCCTAAATGTCCTTAAGGAACAAGGACATTCGAAGCAAAGTGTGAGTAAAATCTTCAAGGAGTTCAAGAAAGCTCTCAAAGTTCACGCTAACACGTTGAAATGGCGGCACACTGTCGGCGAGGAGGAGCGTCCTCTTCCCACGGTGGAGAACCTGGAGATCTTACTAGCCGCCAAGAAAACGTCAGTACGCTACAATCTGATGGAGCACAAGTTAGAAATCAGGAACTTACATGACAAGGTTGGCGAAGAGAAGCTCAATAGCCAGCTCACGGCTATCCGCTCCTGGGCCGCAGAGCACCGCATGCCCATGGACTCGGTCAAGGAGCAACTGATGCTCATCGCTTCGAAGAACGAATATCACCCGTTCGCCGAGATGGTGGACGGGATCGCCTGGGACGGCACTCCGCGGATCCAACGGGTCCTCGACACGCTTCACGTGGAACCCCATCGTAAGCGCACCCGGGACGTACTGGTATACCGCTGGCTGCTCTCTATCGTCGCCGCGGTCTATGGGTATGGCAACCGGGCGCCGAGGGGCGTCCTGACCTTTGTAGGCCCTCAGCAGGTGGGTAAGACCACTTGGCTGAAGTACCTCACTCCCGCGGGCATGTATCACCAGGGACACATTCTCCGGGCAGACAACCGGGACTCGGTGGTCAAGAGCCTGCGCTACCTCGTGGTCGAGCTTGGGGAGGTGGGCACCACATTCCGCCGGCAGGACATCGAGAGCCTGAAGAACCACATTGGCCAGTTCGAGGATGTCCACCGACTGCCCTATGCCCATGCTGAGTCCTCCTGGCGCCGGCGAACTATCTTTGCTGCCTCGGCGAACAACACAGACCTCCTTAAGGACCAGACGGGCAACACCCGGTGGTGGGTGGTCCCGGTACATAGCATCGACCTGGACACCATGGAGACGTGGTGGGGTGAGGGCTACGGTTACGAGCTGCTGCAATTTTGGAAAGAGGTCAAGATGCTCTACGACCAGGGTGAGAAGTGGGACCTCTCGGACCAGGAGCTGCAGTTGCTGAACGAGGGCAACGACGAGTTTCGGGATGTGCCCCCGATCGAAGGTGCCTTGTTGGATGCTTACCAGTGGGAAGAGATGCCTCCTGCTCATGGCTACCGGCACCCGCGGACCCTGAGCCAGATATGCCAGGACATTGGCATACGAGGAATTCTGTCGCCTCATGAAGCCTACCAGCTCCGAGAGGCTTTGCGCCGACACACCGGTCGCCGGAAAGCAGTACAGAAACGGTTGCACCTGGCTGCCTCGGATGGTGAGACTACCGAGGGACCGAGTCGGAAAGGTAGGTATTGGTACGTGCCGGCCAGGAGTGAGTTCACATCAACAGAAGGACCCTTCAACGGATGAAGATGCAAGTTCTTGATTTGTTCTCCGGTATCGGAGGTTTCAGTCTGGGACTTGAGTCCACCGGTCTATTCGAAACGGTGGCCTTTTGCGAGAAGGAAGAGTTCCCGAAGCGAGTGCTCAAGAAGCATTGGCCGCATCTACCTATTCACGAGGACGTACACCATGTTTCTGGATATGCTTACAGAGGGATCGACCTCATTGCTGGGGGGTTTCCCTGCCAACCTGTCAGCGTTGCCGGTGCCCGCAAAGGCAAAGAAGACGAAAGGTGGCTCTGGCCGCAATTCCACCGCGTTATTGAAGAAGCCCGACCCCGTTGGTGCCTTATTGAGAACGTGCCTGGTCTCAGGACTCGGCATGCAGACGATGTCCTGGGCGACCTGGAAGAATCCGGGTACACCTGCTGGCCGCTCGTGGTGGGTGCTGGGGCTGCCGGCGCAACCCATCAACGGAAGCGTGTTTGGATGGTTGCCCACGCTCAGTGCCACCAGTTACGGTCGAAACAAAGGTGGAGCGAACCCGAACGGCCCGGAGCGGCCGAGCTTGGAGACGATGGCGAAAAAGGGCTGGTTGCCCACAGTAACAGCATGCGACTGGAGAAGCGGCAAGGCGAGCGAGGCGACGCACGAGAGGAACAGTCGGCCGTTGTCGGAAATGATAGGACGGGATTGGTTGCCCACCTTGCGAGCGAACGATTTACAGGGCGGGGGCTATCAATACAGCCGAGGCGACAAAAGCAAGCCAGTGCTAACATTGCCGGGAGCGGTTGGTGCTGCGATGACCCCGATCACTGGCGATGGGAAAGGGCCCCTGTCCCCGTGCTTCTGCGAGTGGATGATGGGCTACCCCGAGGGGTGGACCGATGTGGACGACACCGACGGCAGCGAATAACGGTGCTAGGCAACGCCGTGGTGCCCCAGATCGTAGCTGCCCTGGGACAAGCTATCTGGTGGATGGAGGTGACAGGTAATGAGCGATAACGAATCCCAGCTCGCCCGCCAGGACTTCCCTGGGGGTGCTCATCGCATGTTCTCGGTGAACCAACGTAACGATATCCGCCAGGAGGCCAGGGCACGCGCTATGCGCCGCGTGGAGGAGCGTGAGCACCTCAGGCTCGAACTGAAGGCCCGGGAGTACATCAACACCTGCCACGGCATCGCTGAGACGCTTACACGGGGCTACGAGGACCGGCAGGACCAGTTGGGTGGCATTGAACGTGTGGAACTCTCTCGTGCCCGTGTGCAGGCGCTGAAGACCGCGGCGGATATCTCGCTTCGGTTACTTGACCGAGTGCTGCCGCCTCTCAAGGCCGTGGAGGTCAATGATAGTCCTGAAAAAGACATGAAGGACGCTGCCACCATGTCGACGCAAGAGCTGCTAGCGCTTGCTCGGCAACAGATGGTGCCGTTGCCTGCGGAGTACCAAGTGAAGGAAGAAGACGAAAGGCCGTTCGGATGATACATCGTTTCGTTATCTTTGGTGGTGACACCTACTACCCAGCGGGGGGCTGGATGGATTTTATAAACGCACACTGAAATAAAACCGCTGCCATTGAAATTGCTAAAGCTAATCTCAAGCCTTCAGGTGCGTGCGATTGGACACATGTTGTGGACTTGGAAACCGTAGACATTGTTTGGGATAGCGAGACGCCAAACTGGGGCTTGGGAAAGGCATAGAAAGGTATTACGGATGAACATTAATCACTTCATGTTGCTTCATGTAGAGAAGCACCGTCGTGCCTGCTTCACAATCTATTGGTTCTTAAAAGGCCGAATAGGTTTCGATGCCTTGGTCCGGTTCACGGTGGCGGCCCACCAAAAGAAGATTCTTGCTAACATCACGCGTAGCAATCCCCTCTATGAAAAGCTGGCCAAAAACAAAGTGGCCTGAAAACATCTCCCCTTTCCCTAAATTTTCCTGATTTTCCCCGAAATTTCCTATAAAGGGTGTTCCTGCGGGGCGCCCTCGAGGCTCCGCGCCGGCCGCCTGGCGAGCCCGAGGAGCCGGAGGTTAGTGAGTACTTACTAACTTCGTGAGCCGCGAGGTACTTCGGCATGCTATAAATTTTTTGTATGGACATATAGAAAGAGAACTATAGCGCTGATGTTGCATCTTGTATGGACAAGACCTAGGATTAGGGTTGTCAACTACGGGAAAACATCACGATGTCCGACGCTAACTTTTTGTTCATTCTTCTAACGCTTCTGGCGCTAGTGGTTGCGTTCGGCGCAACCTTTATCGGGCTGGAAGTATGGGAGTTTTTCACGTACCGCAAACGATAGGGGAACATCATGGACCTAAATGCCTTTATTAAAAAACTACGCGATCATTCCGAGATTGAAAGTGTAAGCAAGATCGCTGAGTGGAACACAGTCGGCAGGAACAAGAATGTTAATCCAGTCAGCCTATATCAAGTCGATGGCGCCAATATGACGAGTATGTTGGGCATTGATTACGGCGAAAACGGTTTTGATGTGTTTTTGCCTGCTACAGATAGCAACAGAGTTGACGATACAATCAAGGCTATTTGTGATCGCATAAAAGACTAGTCCAGCCTGTTAGCCGATTCTCGCGAGTCGGTTAACTGGCCAAGACTGGCCAACAACACAACGGAGAGCATCACAATGTTGAAACTCATTAAACCTGACCACCTCAAGGCCACTATCGACCACATTGGTCGTCTTCAGGCTTCCATCCGCGAACTGGAAACCAAGCTTAAGGCTTCTAAGCGTGAGCTGGTGGGCCTCATGCAAGCGCAAGACATTGACCGCGCATCTGGTGAACTGTTCGCGGCGACACTGGTAGACAAGAACGTTCCTCGTGTTGACTGGAAAACGGTCGCCGCGAAGTTCAAGCCCTCTCACCAGTTGGTGTCGGCGCACACTAAGGTGAGCCATCAAACCTACCCAGTAATAACAACGAGGAAAGTACCGTGAAACAGAAAAGACTGGGATATCTGGCGGTAGATCAATACGGAACAACCCACCATATTGATTCAGAACATCCGCGTCAATGGTTGCTAAATTATTACAATCGTAAACACGCCGATAAGATATACGCTGATAATCTGAAAACAGGAGAAGTAAGCCACGTTGGTTGGGTTATCGCGGGCCGTTGGTTCAACGTTTATCAAGTATTCCCCTTGCATTAAAGAGGATATCAGCATGAAATTTATACGACGATTCCCAAATGCTGCGGAAGCTTTGGTTTTTGCACAAGGGTTAGAGGAAGCTAATAACGGAAATATTCATTCAGTCTCTGTTACTTTTTCTGCTGAAGCTTTTAAATTCCCGCATGTAGTTACTTGGCACAATGAAGACCGTAAACCTTCGGAACTTCCCAAGAAACACCTTCCACTCACGCCAGCCGAGTACGCACAATGTAATGGTGCTATTTGCCCAGTGTGTCGTGGACGAGATATGACGGGAGATTCTGTTGATATCGACGGGAGACAGGCTTTTCAGCAGGTAACGTGCAATAACCCTGATTGTGAGGCTAGCTGGACCGACTGCTACGAACTTAGCGGTTATGACAACTTGGACCGCTGACACCTACTTAAGCGGAGAACATCACAATGTTATATACAATCAATCCACAGTCCTTTAACGCTGTCATGGCTTGCTCGGCCGTTGACGATGTTCGCTATTACCTCAATAGCTTTTTCGTTGACGTTACCAACAACCGATTAGTGGCAGCAAATGGTCATGTCTTGGCTATGGCACCTTTTGAGAAGGAAGGGAACAACGAACCGGAACCTGATATACACGGCCCACTAAAAGGCTTTCTGTTCCAGCGATTGCGAAAGCCCATTAGCAATAAGGGTGATAGGGTCTATATCGACTGTGGTAAACGCACTCTAGGCTATCAGTCAGGACATGATTGGAAGGAAGTAGACCTTGCACCCGTTGACGGTCGCTTTGTGGACTACACCCGTGTCACCTATTCGGGGGACACACAAGCCATTGCCGAGATAGCTTTTAATACCGAATATGTTGCCAAGCCTGCAAGGTGGGCGGGTTTCGACTACTGTGCCGCAGTGTTCGAGTTCAATGGGCAACTTAACGCTATAGGTGTCCAATATCAGAAGCCTGAGCTTACCGACGTTCGGATCACTCTTATGCCCGTGAGGATATAGCCATGCTCAAGACAGTAAAAATGAGCACGGCCAAGAAAACCTCTGGTTGTGCCGTCACCTACCGCAGCGGGAGCAAGTCCATCTTCTCGACTTGTCCGACCGACTGCCCGCTTAACCCGCAACCTCAACTGTCGGTCCAGACCGTTGACCGGCATTACTTTCAAGCCGTGCTCGCCGCCGTTCCATTCGGCGGCCATGCGTTCACCTACACCCACTTCAATCCTGTGTTGTGGATACAGGACTATCGCGATCGGCTTGGAACCCGTAAGCCTACCACCGTGGTCAACTACTCGGCTGATAACCTGGGCGAGGCCAAGTCTGCCATGAACGCCGGCCTACCTACTGTCATAGCTTTGCCCAAGGGCTCAGAGCGCCGCGTATGGCGTGTAGACGGCATGAGGCTAGTTCGGTGCCCAGCTGAGTACCAGAACGTGACATGCGCCACGTGCGGCGGTGCCAAGGGTCCCTTGTGCGCCCGACCACGGCGTAACTACGTCGTGGCCTTCTATGCCCATGGCCCGGGCGCCAGGCATGTCGGCACCTCTACGCAAGCTGGTTGCTACGCTGCCGGCGGCAATGTGCGGCTGCATTGGGACGCTACGCGGGCTCAGGGCTCAGTGGATGAGGCTGAGCACCTTCGGAAGTTTGCTAGGCAACTGCCGCGGGGTAGTGTGCTGCGTCATCATGTAGCGGGCGATATCGGAGCGGAGGACTAGGATATGTATGAGAGAAACGAAGCTATCCCTTTTGCTCAGTTCAGGTTCCATGGCGAAGTTGTAAGCATGACACGAGCACAATTCGAGCAAGCCCTTCGAGATGGCAAGCTTTGCTATTGCGAAAATTGCTTGGCTTGTCGCGCAGTCGAGTATGCCCGCGAAGCGCGATACAGAAAGGATTAGGATATGCACAACTTAATCGGACTACTCATCTCGTTGGCCCTGGCGGTTATGCTCCTCACCCTGTTCGGCGTGGTCTGGCTCGTCGGCACCGTCGGAGATAGGCTAATGCGATTGTTTCAATAGGAGAACATCGGATGAGAGTGAAAGGTTATGAAATCGGACCTGAAGCAAACCTGCAAGGGGCAAACCTGCAAGGGGCAAACCTGCAAGAAGCAAACCTGCAAGAAGCAAATCTGCAAGGGGCAAACCTGCAAGGGGCAAACCTGCAAGGGGCAAACCTGCAAGAAGCAAACCTGCAAGGGGCAAACCTGCAAGGGGCAAACCTGCAAGGGGCAAACCTGCAAGAAGCAAACCTGCAAGGGGCAAACCTGCGAGGGGCAAACCTACGAAGGGCAGACCTGCGAAGGGCAGACCTGGTAGAGGCAAACCTATACAGAGCAGACCTGTACGGAGCAGACCTGCGCGGAGCAGACCCAGTAGGGGCAAACCTGAGATGGGCAGACCTGAGAGGGGCAAACCTGCAAGGGGCAAACCTGCGATGGGCAGACCTGCAAGGGGTGGACCTGCGCGGGGCAGACCTGCGAAAAGCAGCGTTACCTTTTGTGATCGACACCTCGACAAAGCTTTTTGACTGAACCCTACCTCGCCACGCAATGTGGCAACCCCACCTTGGCCCCGCTCGATGCGGGGCTTTCTTTTTGCCTGTAAATTTGTTTGAGTAAACCACAGGGGTATCTTTTTCTTACAAGTTTCGGCACCGTTCAAAATGCTTGCTTGATAGCTGTCCCAGTGTCCCAGGGTGTCCCAGTGCAGAAAATGACGGTGGGACAGCGGCAACTTATTGTTTTATATACTATTGTCCCACTGTCCCAAAAATAAGGTATGGAGTAAAAGGGGCGGGGAAAAATATATAAAAGTTTTTATTTGCTAAGGGAAAACATAGGAAAAGCGGTGGGACCACTGGGACACTGGGACAGCAATGCAGAGAATTTAGCAAAACTCCGTAAGGTGTTGATTCTGCTTAGCTTTCCGAGGTGGCCTATTTTGCTAAGATTCTTAGCAAAACAGCTAAGTCTTTGATTTCCCTTGGTGGGACGGTTTGGTACAAAAAGCTTGTAAGTTCAAAAAGCTTGTAAAAAGGCTAGCTTGGCATGTGGCTTGCAGTGTGGCCGGGCAACCTCGCAGCCTGGCACGCTGCTTGCAGTGGCGAGGGGCTGGGCTCCCGGGCTCGAGTGCCTGGCGACAGGCTCCGTCGAAAGGCCCCCCTCCCCCTTCGAAACGGAGTTGTGCGGGGGCTTAATTAGGCAACCTAGGAAACAGGGCTACTTTTGCTAATTTGCTCGTCCAGCCAAAGGCAACCAAAATGCTCGTAACTTTGCTACAAAACTGCTGAAAAAGCGGGTTGCTATACTGCTAACTGTATGTCCATACAAAAACCCACTGGTAACCAAAAACAATGAAGAAAACACCCGAAGGAAACCCTGCTAGGCTAGAAGGGAAAGACAGTGGAGGCAGGGCAGTGTCAAGGAAGAGCGATTGGCTGGTAGAAGTCATGATAGTTATCGCGGTGCTCATCACGGTGGCCTTATTGAGCACGATGATCTAGACAACAACGTTTCATGTGGTAACCTTGTCTGTACGTCCATACAGAAGGAGACCTCATGAAAAGTCTACTACCCCTGGTGCTGGTGGCATTGACAGGATGTGCATCGTTGGACCCGCTCGGAAGCCCCAAGCTACAGGCCAGGGACCCGGAGGTGACCTACACACCCGACTTCCCCGTACAATCGGGAGTCATCTGCAGAGAGGTGACGGGACAAGCGAATGTTCGGGGCGAGGTCAACGGGACTGTAAGGGGCGTGAGGTGCCAGAAGATCGGTACGGAAGACCTTGAGGGGTGCCTCAAATGGGGTGGTGAGGGCGCAGGATTCAGTTATGAAAGTCCGGGGTGCAACAAACCGGATGAAGGCCTGCTCAAGCAGGTAGAAGCGCTCCAGAGGGCACTGGAAGACGCTCAGGCAGCGGAGGCACTGAGGCTGAATCGGTTGGAAGAGGAGATGGGGCTGAAATGAACATCCCGGCATGGGTGCTGCTATCGGTTGCCACGGCTTGCGCGGTGTTTGTGTGGGCCATAGAGAGGTGGCGAGGAGACAATGAGTATGACGACTAGCGGGTGTATGAAAGTAACGTACCTCCCGGGGCACGGGGCCACGGTGATGCAAGAGCGTAAGGTGATTGCCGTGGCGCGTGCTACCCCTCATGGCTACATCTGCAAAGCAATAGGCTTTGAATGGACGATTCCAGAGGCTACGAAGCCGAATGTATTTGGCATCGTGGATAGGCGTCTCGTTGTACTGCCTGCAAAACGTGCAATACGATTGCTCCATAGTTTGGCCAAGACAGGTGAAAGAGTATGACGATTGAAGAGCTTCCTGAAGAAGAACGCACCAAGTGCGAGGTGTTCACTCGGGTAATGGGCTACTACCGCCCGGTGAACTACTTCAACCTCGGTAAACAGGCTGAGCACGAGGAACGGGTGTGCTTCGAGGAGCGTGAGGCGGGGAGGCTGCTGACGTGAGCAATGGGTTCGCTGTCCTACCGCTTTCCAAGAGCCTTGGGGGCGCCCCGATCCTTCTGAATGCAACGGGTTCTCCGGGTAATCAGATCCATGCTAATCCTTCGGACTCTGGGGGCAACGATGTTGTTCGAAATGTCCTGATAGGTAATCCAAATCCGAACCAGATTACGCTGATAGCCCGGACTCAGGGTCCAGGAATTGATACACCCTCTGCTGTTCGCATTGACGTGCCGCCGACAGCGGAAGGCACCGAAGTGCGGCTGTTCTACACGCCTTTCCTGGTGGCGCCGGGGTTCAGTTATTTCCTGGAAGCACAGCTCCAGGCCGGCAACCAACCTCCTTACGTCTACGGTTACGTGGAGAGGCACGTGACGGGTGGATTCAGCGGGTACGGAGGCATCTACACGTCAACAGCGGTCGCAATACTCAACCTGACCGCGGGGAACTGGGTCAAACTGCCCTCTCAAGCGGGCGCGGTGGCCGTGCCCAAGAACGTGGTGCAGAACGTGGCTCAGGGCGCCCTCCAGGTTGCCGTTCCAGGCGTCTGGGCGGCATCGGCGCATGCCACGTTGACTTTCACGAAGCAGAACGTGGACCGGATCCTCTACATGCGGATCTGGGACGATACCGCAGGGGTGGAGCTGTCGGATTCTCCTTGGCCGATGTATGTAGAGCAACAGGCCACCGGGGGATCGGTAACCCTTCCCGCCGGGCCGGTAGATGTGGCGCAGGCACTGGTGAACCATGATGTCGTGTTGGAGATAGGAGGTGCTGCGCAGGATTTTAATGGGTTGCAACTGGAAAAATCGGGTCTGTCATTCTATTTGCTGGACCCGGCACTGTAGGAGAACATCATGAAAGAACGACGTTATCAGAATGGGGTGCCTTCTTTGGCACAGGTTTGGAAAGCCGGCTGGCTTGTCCTGGGTGTCTTTTTCGCGGTGCTTTGGGTCACCGAGGCGCCTGCGCGAGACTACGACTACGACCGGGGCGGCTACCGCGGCTGGCGCTCGGATATGCTCGAGGAGGAGCGTAGGCAGACTAGGATCATGGAGCGTCAGGAAGAGCGTGAACTACGTCGGGAGCGGCACCAGAACTACGAAGAGAGCCGGGCGAACTGGCGACGGTACAATGAACGTTTACGCAGAGGTGGGTGGTAGTTGGATCCACAGACCCTAGCCAATGAGCTCATCCGGCGCCGGATGGCGTTGGAGTCCATTGATGCCTATGCCAACTACATGGCGACCTCGCAGCACCTGGACTTCCTCTACCCGCCGGCCAAGCACCACCGGCTGATTACAAACGCCATTGATGAGCTTTTGCTGCCCCTCGATCATCCGCGTCACCCAAAGGACCGTTGGGGGGAGCCGGTCACCCGGCTCCTCCTGACGGCTCCCCCGGGCTCGGCCAAGAGCACCTACTGCTCAGTCCAGGCACCCACCTATATCCTCGCGAAATACCCTCACTGGCACATCCTATGCTCAAGCAACGTTGGAACACTGGCCGAGAGCTTCAACAGGCGCCGCAGGAGCGCCTGTATGACGCAGGAGTGGCAGAACGTATCCGGAACCGTGCTGAACCCAGATGCCCGCGGTGTGGAGCAGTTCTTTACCCTCAAAGGGGGCTCTATCAAAGCCGCAGGTGTGAACGCCACCATTGTCGGGATACGTTCCAATGTAAACATCTTGGATGATCCCATCGAGTCCTGGGAGCAGTCACAGAGTGAGACTCAGCTGGCCAAGATATGGGACTGGTACGAGGGCGAGTACCGGAACAGACTGGTCCCGGACGGGGTCGAGATCGTCATGCACCAGCGTTGGAGCCGCAACGACCCCGCCGGGGTGCTCCTGCGGCTCATCAAATCGGGCGAGGAACGGGGCTGGAAGGTGGTTAATCTGCCCCTGGAGGCCCCGGAGGCGGCAGCCGAGCCCGATCCCTTGGACCGGGCCCCCGGAGAGGTCCTGTGGCCTCAGTGGTACACCCCGAAGCAGCTAACGGAGTGGAAACGTGATCCAGCGAAGTGGGCAGCGCTGTATCAGCAACATCCCCTCGACGAGGAGGGTGCCTGGGTCGGTTCCGAGCACATCCAGTATCTACAGCCCCCTGAATGGGCGAAGCTCAGGGCCAACAATGAATACCGCTACCTCGCTGCTGGAGACCTCGCATTGTCCATCAACAAGGGGGATTGGACTGTACTGGTTATCGTGGCTATTGCTCCGAATCGGGACATAATCATCTGCGACATGGTGCGCAAGCAGCAGTCGGTGGAGGACACCGTAGATGCCCTCTACCGGCTCCATTCGCTTTACAAGCCCGTGGGGTGGATGTTCGACAACGACAACGCCACCAAGGTCTTCGAGCGGCTGGTCTACGAGAAGGCGAGGACGGATGGGGTATCGCCACCACCCCTTGACCTCATGCCGACTCGGGGACGGGATAAGGAAATCAGGGCGGCGGCGATACGGGGGTATTTTAGGGCAAAGCGGGTCTGGATTGTCAACGAGGCTCGGTGGGCCCCGGACTTGGTTCGGGAGATCCTGGCGTTCCCGGGCGAGCCGGACGACCAGATTGACGCGCTGAGCCTCATTGGGCGCAAGATTGTCCAAACTTCGGGCATCGAGCCTCGGAAGCCGCAGGAACAGAAGCCGATTCAGGGGCTTATAGTTGAGCAGGAAGGGGTGCCTCACCTATCCTTAGGTCTGGACGCCTTGTTCGAGGAGCACGAGAGGAGTAACCGACGGTGGAACAACCTGCGGATCGGGTAGACGAAGATCGGCCCGAAGACGATGGTCTGATTTTTGGAAGAACATCAGAGTATTGGAGCGGCTATTGGCACAAGGAGCTTACCGCCGAAGGGAAGCGGAACCGGCAGTGGCGCCGGTTGGCCGAGGACATCTGCAAGCGGTATGTGGACGAGCGGCAGAACCAGGGTGCCGCGCCTAGCTATGCCGCTGGCACCGCGGAGTTCCGGCTGAACCTCTTCTACTCTAACACCTTCACCCTCGAGTCCTTCCTCTACGGTCGCCTGCCCCGGGTCGATATGTCCCGGCGTTTCGCCGACCCCAACGACGATGCCGCCCGAGTGGCTGCCAACATCCTCGAGCGGATGATGAACACCTCCATCGAGACCGATGGCGGAGACTTCTCCTCGGTGCTCCGGGCGAGCCTGCAAGACCATTTGGTGCCTGGACTGGCTCAGGCCTGGGTCCGGTATGAGATGGCGACTACTACGATCCAAATGCCAGCGGAAAGGGACCCTGACACGGGGGAAGAGCTTGTTCCCGCTTACGAGAAGGAGGAGCTGCTGTATGAGGACGCCCCGGTCGATTACGTGCCTTGGAGGGACTTCAGGTGGGGCTATGGGCGCATCTGGAAGGATGTGCCGTGGGTGGGCAAGGATGTGCATCTCAAGAAGCGGGAGGCCGAGGAGCGGTTCGGGAAAGAGATCGCCGAGCAGCTGACTTATGAGAGCTCGTCCTTGGACATCGAGGACAAGAGCCAGCAGAACCCGGACCAGCAGGACCCGGCCAAGACTACCTGTGTGACGGAAATCTGGTGCAAGGATGTCGAGGGGGTCTTCTGGTACGAGGCGAAGGGCAAGATCCTTTGTGACGCCAAGCCGGACCCGTTGGACCTTCCGGGCTTCTTCCCTTGCCCGAGGCCAATGATGGCAAACGTGACCACCACGCTGCAGATCCCCCGACCGTATTTCCTTCTGGGCCAGGACCTCTACAACGAAATTGACCAGCTCTCGACGCGCATCAACATCATCACCAACGCGGTGAAGGTGGTAGGTCTCTATGACAAGTCGGTGCCTGAACTCAAGAACATGCTCCAGAACTCCATTGAGAATGACCTTATTCCGGTGGATTCCTGGGCGATGCTCGTGGAGAAAGGAGGACTTAAGGGAGTCCTTGAGTTCTTCCCGGTGGAGGATGTGGTCACGGTGCTTGTGCAGCTTCGGCAGATGCGAGCTGAGACTATTGACTTGCTCTATCAGGTTACCGGGCTCGCGGACATTATGCGCGGAGGTGGCGAGAAGTACGAAGGGGTGGGCAAAGCACAGCTCAAGGCCAAGTTTGGGTCAGTCCGGGTGCAGTACCTGCAGGAAGAGTTCGCTCGGTTTGCCTCGGACACCTTGACGCTAAAGGCTCAGATTATCTCGCGGCATTTTGATCCGCAGACCATTGTCCAGCAGTCCAATATCGCCCGGTCCTATGACGCCGCTCAGATTAACCAGGCGATGGCGCTGATCAAGAGCCCGGAGCTACCCTGGCGCTGTCAGGTCAAGCCTGAGTCCATGGCGATGATCGACTGGGCCCAGCTCAAGGCGGACAGGACCGAGTTCATTAACGCCTTGGCGCTCTTCATGCAGTCGGCGGCACCTCTGGTCGAGTTCCTGCCTGGGTCCATGCCTGTGCTTCTGGAGCTGCTGAAGTGGGGGCTTGCCGGGTTCAAGGGCTCGGAGGAGATCGAGTCTGTTCTCGATCAGGCTATCAAGCAGTTGCTCAAGAATCCGCCGCAGCAGAACAAGGATGATGCCGGCAGTGCAGAAGCAGCCAAGTCTAAAGCCAAAATGGCCGAGAACCAGCAGAAGTTCCAGCAGGACATGATGAAACAGGCGGACAAGGCTCGGAAGGAGCTTGAGAAGCTGGTCACCGAGTTCCGGCTGAAGATGGCAGAGATTCAGGCAGGCGCGGAAGCCGATGCCTATGGCGAGGTGGTCCAGGCTGACCAGGCTATCCGGGAAGAGCGAGCGAAAGCGAGGTTGAAACCAGTAGGATGAGGTACATCCAAGACCCCCAAACCCTTAAGCTGGTGCCGGCGGATGAATATTATCGCCGGCAGGAAACCCACCATGTCCAAGGTGACATTGACCCCTTTGTCTCGCATGTCGATGGTTCGGTGATCACCTCGCGGCGGGACCTCCGGGAACACAATGCCAGGAACAATGTAGTCGAGGGTGGGGAGATCTTGCAGGACCATGAAAGAGCCAAAAAGTCCCGGGAAGACTTCTACGCTGGACGCCCCTATGACACCTCCAGACGGAGGGATGCCATCAAATTTGCCACAGAGCTGCACGAGCGAGGACGCTCGAAAGCTGACATTCGACAGATGGTCGAAAACTATCAGAAGAGGAACTAATTATGCCGCCGGAAGAAGAGAAGAGCCTTAGGGAGCAACTATCAGAAGCCTACGACAAGGAGGAAGTTGATGTTGTTCAACAACCCGAGGTTGAGAGCGCATCTGGCGAGGATGCAGAAGGAGATGGATCGCTTGCACCAGCAGGAGAAGAAATGCTTCCGGCAGCCGAGTCGGAGGGAGCCGCCGCTGAAGAGTCCGAAGGTGGAGATACCGATGGAGCCAAGTTCTTACCCCCGGAGGGGACCGAGCCGGGAGACGAGGCTGGAAAGGAATCCGTGGAGGAAACCCCTGTTGAGCCTGAAGAACGAGTCCCCGTAGGTTGGAAAGGGGAGGCCAAGCTCAAGTGGGCTGAGGTGCCCCAGGAGGTCCGTCAGGAGGTTGTTCGGCGCGAGAAGGAGGTAAACGATGTCCTTCGGGAGTCCGCCGGCTCCAGGCAGTTCCAGGAGGCCTTCGAGCGCACTATCGCCCCATTCCAGCAGTTCATTGCAGCCGATGGCGGCGATCCGTTGACCGCTACCCGGAACCTGATGCAGACCGCCGCGGTCCTGCGGGTCGGGAGTCCGCAGCAAAAGGCGCAGACGGTGGCTCAAATCGTGCGCCAATTTGGGGTCGACATTGAGACGCTGGATAGTGCTCTGGCTGGTGCACCGGCTCAGCCGGGGAACGGGGCTGGGATGTCGCCGGATGTTCAGCAGTATCTTCAGCAGCAATTGGCCCCGGTCCAGCAGTTCATGGGGAACCTGCAGAGTCGGGTCCGGCAAGCGAACGAGGCTCAGGCTACCGAGGTATCCAGTGAGATCGAGGCGTTCGAGAACAATCCGAAGTACCCCTACTTCGAGGATGTCCGGGAGGACATGGGGTGGTTGTTTGAGCGAGCGAACCAGCGGAACGAGAAGCTGACGTTGGAGAGTGCCTACGAGCAGGCTATTCGGATGAATCCGAAGCTCTCGGAGATCACGAGCAAACAGCAGGCAGCCAGGCAGGCTCAGGCGGCCAACAAGAGCTTGGAAGCCAAGAAGCGAGCGGCAGCTAGCCTTCGGGGCACTTCGCCGGCACCCGCAGCACCAGCAGAGCCCAAAGACTTGCGTGGTGCCCTCGAAAAGGCATGGGATAAAGCAGCCAGCGCTTAGGAGTTGTCACTACAGAACTGATTCTGCTACGCTTTCTGTGAGTCGCATTAGGCGCCACTCATCCGAGCCAGCGTCCCCTGTGGGACCCCCAGGTCGAGGAATGAGACCCCTTAGAGACGGAATACTGAGAGGTTTCAACGATTTAGGGGGTATCCCATGGCTTTTCCCAATGTCTCTGACATTCTTGCGACCACTATCGAGTCGCGCACGCGGCAGATTGCCGACAACGTCACCAAAAACAACGCTATCCTGAGCAAGCTGAGTATGCGGGGGAAGATCAAGACCTTCTCCGGTGGCTCCAAGATCTACCAGGAACTTTCCTTCGCCGAGAACAGCAATGCCGGGTGGTACTCGGGCTACGATCTGCTGCCGGTGGGTGTCTCGGACGTGCTTTCGGCGGCTGAGTACAGCATCAAGCAGGGTGCGGTCCCGGTAACCATCAGCGGCCTCGAGCAGCTGCAGAACGCCGGTCGTGAGCAGATGATCGACCTGATGGAGTCGCGGCTGAATGTCGCCGAGTCCACCTTGGCTAACCTCATCTCCGGTGGCCTGTACTCCGATGGCACCGGGTCGGCGGGCAAGGAGATTGATGGTCTGAACGCCGCAGTAGCAGCCAACCCGGCCACGGGCACCTACGGGGGCATTGACCGTGCTACCTGGACGTTCTGGCGCAATGCTACCCAGTCGGCAGCGCTGACGGCAGCCAACATCCAGGAGAACATGAACGCGCTCTACACCAAGCTCGTTCGTGGGATGGATCGCCCGGACCTGATTATGATGGACAACAACCTTTGGACCCTGTACCTGGCCTCCCTGCAGGCCCAGCAGCGGTTCAACAGCCCCGAGGTGGGTGCCCTTGGCTTCCCGTCTATCAAGTTCATGGCTGACGTCGACGTGGTCTTGGATGGTGGTATCGGAGGTTTCTGCCCGGCGAACACTGGGTTCTTTTTGAACTGCAACTACATTCACTACCGTCCGCACGCACAGCGAAACATGGTGCCGCTGAGCCCGAACCGCAGGTATGCGGTGAACCAGGACGCCGAGGTCCAGATTCTGGCCTGGGCGGGCAACCTGACCACCTCCGGTGCCCAGTTCCAGGGGAGATTGACTGGCACGTAATGCCAACCTGGCGGCATCTTGAATCGAACTTTGGGGGCCCGGTCCCGGGTCCCGGGTTCGATTCTCTTTTGGAGGTTGGTCAATGTGAGATGGTGGCTACTTCTTTTCATCCTCTGGGCACCTCCCGCACTTGCCCAGTGGGTGGAATTCACGCCTTGTGGGCTAAAACTGGTAGAAGGAGAAAGGGTTTCGCAAGCGTTCAAAGGCCCTGCGCCCAATCTCCCTTCGTACTGGGTATGGGCGCCGTATGTAGTAGCGGTTATAGCGATCAAGCCGGTGGAGCATGACACGGTGGTTTGTTCTGAAGTTATTACGGTCAAAGGTGGTCGTTATGTCCTTGGTACGACAGACGAGGTGTTGAAGAAGCTGGGAAAAAAGTAGCTGAGTGTCCCTTCGGTTATGAAAATCGTCAGGAGAAAGGAATCATGAGAGAGGAAGGCAGGGTGCCGTATAACGTCGAGATGCAGCGGCAGTTGCGAGAGCGGCGTAAGCGGGCACCTGTAAACATACAGGAAGCCCCGGGAAATGACGAATACCGAAGAGACTTGCGTCGGCGCAAGCAGATCTACCAGATGCTGCGGGACAGGAGTTACCGCGAGAGACATTAGTCACCATGCGTCTCCGTATGTCATCGTGGTCACGACAGCGCTTGTCACCCTGCTGGTGGCTGTTCTCGGGTGGATGCTGCTTGAGATGCGGGATGTCCGAGAAAATAGGGAGCTTGTTGCGGTAGCGGAACAAAGAGCCGAAACAGCAGCTGCCATAGCTCAAGATCTGCAAAATCAGATCAAGGCGCTGAGGCGGGAGCAGGACCTTCAGAACGAGGTGCTACAACAGTCGAGAGATTGGGCGAGTTTGAGGATGATGCAATGAGTCACAGTGAAGAATTTAGAGCTGGGTGGGCAGCAGCCCGGGCCCAGTATCAATCAACTGGGGGAGTGCAGCCACATCCTCCGGAGAAGCCGGCTGAGGAGCCGGAACCTGAAGTGGCGCCGGCCAAGAAAGCCGCGCCTCGCAAGAAGACTGGAGGTGCATGATGGCTGGTATTGCGAATCCGAACTATATCACCCACTACCTGGGCGCCACCCGGGCGGCAGAGGTGGCGGGAGCGGACTGGGCGGGTGGCGTCAACAAAGGCGCCTCAAATTCCCCGGGCATCGGCATCAACACCGGGGACTACTCTCCGAAGGCTTCTGATTGGTCCGAGGAGGCTCGCGATCCTCAGAACGGGCAGCAGATGGGGGAGGTCGCCGGGCCCATCATTACGACTCCCGATGGTGTCAACGATCAGGCTTCGTTTGTCCAGGCTATCGCGGACACGGCCAATGACGCTCAGGTCGGCGTCACCGGGGTGTTCAATCGCACGGGCAAGACGGTGCCGAATGGCGCCTGGTTCTGGGGCCACAAGCCGATAGCCTGATGTCTGGGATCTTCCAAGGCTACACGAACTCGAATGGGCGAGTTCGTGCTGCAGTTGTCACCAAGGTGCCGGCAGGGTCAGCCAATGACCGGGGGATGATTGTCGCTGGTAATCGGGTGATCCCCTACATGCTTGACTCCGGGCAGCCCCGTACCCTTCACGATGGCATAGCCTTTGACACCGTTACCGGGCTTCTGCTCGCGGCGGAAGCCCCGTTTGGCCCCACCAACATCTCCATGGGTGGTCTACTTGTGGATTCTCGTGGCGCGGTGATGCTGACCAATGGAGCACCTCAGGTTATCCACCAGGGGGTGGGGCTCCAGAACAATGGGCGTCTGAGCATTGAGTCTGAACCCATTGCAACGTTCATCGCCCATCTCAGCAACAATGTGGCCTCGACCGCGGGACCGGGAACGTTCACCCGGGATTCCGAAGGTCTTTATCAGGACGCCAATGGTATATGGAAAGTTGTAGGGAACAATGAACCCAGGTTTGAGAATGATGCGCTCTTGATGGAGCCGGCGATCACTAACAAATGTACGAATTACAATGCGGTGATCGACGCCGCACTGACAAACGTTAGCACGGGCGGTATCGGCACGTTAAGCCGCCAGGATGACAGTGTCGCGCTTGAAGCGGCCGGACTAACCGATATCGGTAATGGGTTTGCGGTGGATGTCCTGTCCGGGGGCACCGTGTTCAATGCCAATATTGCTGGAGCTTCCAACGCAGCCACGCATACCATTAGCGCCTGGGTGCGTAAAATAGGGACAACGGGCGTTGTGTTCCTTCGAAGCTCAGGGCAATCCCTATCTGTGGCTGTCGATAGCGAGCAGTACCAACGATACGAGGTGTCTGGCTTGTTAGATGCCGGAGAATTACTGCAAGTGTCGACAATCGGCGGCGGGCACGCACGTTTTGTGCTTAACCAGATGGAAGAATTGCCTGTTCCCACCTCGCCGATCATTACGCAGGGCGCTTCGGCAAGTCGGGCGGCTGATGGCTTGACCTATGCCAACGCTGATCAGTTCTTCAATCAAGCACAGGGCATGGCTTTGATCACCATGCGGCCTAGGTTTGATAAGGCGGACTTGGCAACGGTCGAAGGTCTTCTTACAGTCAGTTCGGCAGTTAAAGCCAATCTGATGTACTTTGATACGGCATTCAAATCCACAGATGGAGTAAACACTGCCTCGGTAAACACGCCGGCCTATGTCGAGCAGGATGAACTAAAAGTGGCTGTTATCTGCGGACCAGCTGGTGCCGGAAATCTGCAAATTGGATACAGTCTCAACGGAGCCGCTTGGGTGTGGTCTACCGCAGTTGCCTACGATGGTGGGTTTGCCACCGATGATATTTTGGCTATCGTGACTGGGGTAGGTATCCCCTTGCAAGTATCCAATGTGCAGTTGTACGACGAAAACCGAGGCACAGCGTGGATAGAGGCAAACAACTGATGAGCATAGGAGCAGGGAAGATGTTGAGATTGATTGTACTGGTGTTTTTGATGGTGCCTTTTTCGGTTTTCGCCGATGCGTTCGTTGACCAGCTCAACAGCATGTGCCATTTCCCACTGAGCAATGATAATGTGGCCACGCAGATGGAAGTGAACACCTGCGAGTCTGCGACTTGGTGGGAAGATGGCGTGCTGAAAGGGGTTAACGTGACGGTCATCCATGTGCAGCACAAAAAAGGCTATTTGCCGCCGCATATCAGACCTGGTCCGGCGCCGGATGCAGCCCAGTCAGTTGCTACGGATTGGTTCTCTTCTGGAACCGAATGCAAAATTATTGATCGAACGGGGCAGGTCTTTATGGCGCCTGAGTGGTCTGCAGAAGTAGTCGCACGCACGCACCCGGAATACTCGTGGCTGGCCGATGTGACGTATAGCTTGCGCTGCCAGATAAAGTAGCAATGAACACGAACGCCTGGGTCCGTATTACGGAAACGCTAGCGCAGACCTGGCGGACCTGGGCGTTGTGGTATCAGGGTGATCGGAGTGCAACGGAGCCGCCGCTGCATGACTTTGCCAAAGGCATCCTGCAGCATGCGGTAGATTGGCCTTATGCCTTCAATGCCTACAAGCTGGCTACCATTGACGCCAAGGAGTGGAGACTCGGGAGCATTCACTACGTATCGGAAGCACAGTTGCAGGAAGGCTACACGGTCTATCCTAACGAATGGAAGGTGGTCGGTGCGTGGGCATGGAACCCGGGCGACTCGATTAGTCAACGGGATCCCGATTTCCCGTGGGATCCTGCAGAAGCCCTCCTGTTCATGCCCGATGAATGTGTAGATCCGCCGGACTGCACGAGCATGGTTCCGGCGACCAAAGTAAGGGACGTGAGTCTGCTTGCAGGCCAGCCTCCCCGAGAACTTAACTAGGAGAAAAAGACGATGCCGCTAGAAGAAGCTGATTATGGAATGACGGACATGGCCATGAACCCGAATCCTCGGCATGCCGGGGATGATCGGTTGTGGGTGCAGTTCCATGTTCTGCCGATGGTTGATGACGCCAAGTCCGCCGAGGAAGGGCGTCCTATCTACCGGGACGTGGAGCATGTTCGCATTCTGACCCCCGGGAACAAGGATTCCATCGTAGATCGCCCGGTTACCGAGATGGACGTTGCCCGGTTCCGCAAGCAGTACGACACCTGGAAGACCCAGGAGAAGGAGATTGTCGAGGGCACTCTGCTCACGAGTGTGGCCCGGGACCCGCTGCTGCGGCTGACACCCTCTCAGATTGAGGAGCTTCGGTACTTCAACATCCGCACGGTGGAGCAGTTGGCTAACGTGGCCGATGTGCACGCCCAGAAGTTCATGGGTATCGGTATGCTGAAGAAGAATGCCGTGGCCTACCTGACGGCCTCCAAGGAGAAGGCAGCCACTACCCGGTTGGAAGCGGAGCTGGAGTCCAGGGACAACAAGATTGCCTCGCTCGAGCAGGCGCTCGCAGGGCTCCAGGAGCAGCTCAAGGCTGTCCAGGAGAGCTCGGCGCCGAAACGGGGTCCCGGTAGACCGCCGAAGGTCGCGTAGGAGCCGTCATGTCCCGGTTTGAGACTGCCAAGGATGCCATAGACGCCGCGCTGGCGGAGTGTGGCATCAATCCTCCTCAGGACCCCTTCACGTCCCAGGATGATGCTGTGCGGCAGATAACGGTGCTGCTCACCAGCGCCGGCCGCCAGCTCAATAAGCTCTACGACTGGCAGTCTCAGCAGAAGGAGCATGTGATCGTTACCGCGGAGAATGATACAGGGAAGTACGATCTCCCGGATGACTTCGGGCGCATGATGGACCAGACCGGGTGGAGCCGAAACCAGCGGGTGCCGCTCCCAGGCTCGGTGAACGCCCAGACCTGGCAGTACCTGAAGGGGCGCAATCTGGTCTCCAGCACCATCTACATGATCTTTCGGAACGTGGAGAACCAGTTCTGGGTCTACCCGCAGCCGCCGGACGCCCCGGTGCCTTATCCGTTGACCCTGGCTTTTGAGTACATGTCTCGAAACTGGGTGGTCGAGGCGGCTACCGTTGGCACGCAGAACCCAGTCTATACGGACAAGGTGACGGCATCGGGAGATTTGATTCTTTTCGATCCCATCCTGATTAGCCGCTTCCTGAAGCTCCGGTTCCGGGAGGCCCGAGGCATGGAGAGTCAGGGAGCCCAGAATGAGTTCCTGCAGATGTTCGCGCAGGCCACCGGTCAGGATGTGGCAGGTGATAATCTGAACGTGGCCAACATGAGCCAGCCCTATCCCTACCTCGACATGTGGAGGAATACCCCGGATAGCGGGTATGGAGCGGGATGAGAGCAGCCCTGTACACTGCACGTCCACAACCTGAGGTTGCCATCCCTTGGGATGATGTGGCGCCTGTGCGGGGCATGGACGGCACGGTGCCCATCCACAACATGCCCCCGGGCACCGCGGTCTTCCTCTACAATCTTTACCCGGCAGAGTACGGGTGTGTGACTCGTCCAGGGACTGTGGACTGGGCCCAGAACCTTGCAGGGCTCGATGGTGTTCGGACGCTGATTCCTTTCCTGGGGCAGCTGGGGGATTTCTCTCAGCTACGGCTGTTCGCGGCCACGACCACCGGCATCTACGATGTCACCTCGCAAGGGGCTGATAACCCGTTACCGGTGGTGACCTTCCCAACGCAGACCGGGAACGCCGGACGCTGCATAGCACTCCACTTCACCGACCCTAACGGCAACCAGCAACTGCTCGTAGCCGATGGTGCCAATGGGCTCTATGAATACAATCCTGTGGGGTCGGTGTGGACCAAGTACACGAACCAGATAACTTGGCCGGATTCCACTACGGCCAACGACATCGACTTCATCATGACCCATAAGGGGCGGGTCTGGTTCATTGCCCGGGACAAGGCGGATGCCTACTACCTGCCTGTAGGATCTAAGAACGGTCAAGCCACCAAGTTCCAGTTTGGCTCCAAGATGCAGCATGGCGGCTATCTGGTCGGCTTGTGGAACTGGTCAATCGACGGTGGCGATGGGCTGGATGATTACCTTGTCGGGATGGGTAAGGGGGGCGATGTTATCGTTTACCGAGGCACCGATCCTGCATCGGCCAGCACCTGGTCCATGGTAGGCACTTGGTACATCGGGCAGCCGCCGGCAGGTCGCAAGCTAGCTGTTGAAGTCGGGTCAGATTTGCTGCTTCTTTCCTCTGTGGGGGTGACTAGCACTTCTGCGCTATTGTCAGGAGTTGATCCGACCCGGGTGGAGCGAAATGTCACCGGTAAGATTGCTCGCCTAGTTCGAGACGCCGTTACTTCAAAGTCTGACCTTTATGGCTGGGAGTTGATTCAACTTCCTGAGGAAGGATTGCTTGCCGTTAACACCCCGAAGAATATCAATGAGCGGCATATCCAATTCATGCTCAATCTTAACAAGGTGTCTGAGGACAGTGGCGGGGGCTGGGGCATGTGGCGTGATGTGCCGGCCACAGGGTTTGTCAGTTTCGGTGGAGAGATTTTCTGTGGGGCTGCAGACGGTCGCGTGCTTCAGCTGAGAGGATCGCTGGATGGTGTAGACATCAA
>JAAUXT010152701.1_pt1 | contig 38940 bp, 30 predicted proteins | sample 7278171 | NCBI WGS metagenome assembly JAAUXT01 (sample SAMN14350112, study PRJNA611818) | marine sediment metagenome | isolation source: surface marine sediment (1.8m) | place: French Polynesia: Moorea | collected 2018-08
CAACCCAAATCAAAGCAACCCAAATCAGAGCAACCCAAATCAGAGCAACCCAAATCAAAGCAACCCAAATCAGAGAAACTGAAATTTCCTCAAATCACCGCGAGCTCCATGGATCTATTTTTTCCAAAGAACGATGCCCAGGCGACATTACAGTTTTTCTTTGCTCTGCTGTTCTTGTGAGGTTCTTGTGAGCTTCAACAAAGAATATGTATTCTGTTCTTTAGTGCGTGTATGTGTGCAGCCAGCCAGGCCTTCTTTCTACAGTCATTCTGCAAATTTCAGAAAACTTATCATTTGCACTTTTTCATTTTTGCAAAAGGTACAAATTCTTCTGTTTTTTGCCAGGTTGGTTGATGTCACAAACCCAGCATCTGTGGCATCTGAACTGTGTCCAGATCTGCATGTGAAACCTTCAGACATTGTCTTCATCTGAGGAGTCACACTGGGAACTGACTCGAGCATGAGAACAGCAAACGGAAGTTTTCAATTGAGGATTTCTGCCACTAAACAGATTTTCCTTCACTGCACCAAATTCTGGGGAACACCTGGAAGTGAACAGTTGTTCCGCTTTGGCCCAATGTTGTGTGGCACGTGTGGTGAAGGTTGGGGGATCAAAGTTGAACTTGAAGTTGAATTTGTTGAAAAAGTGGGTTTTGCAAAGTGACCTTGTTCGCTCTTGCTTGGAATGGATTGTGGCTAAAAGGTGGTTTCAATGATAACAGTTGGTGTGGAGATGCTGTTTTTGGTGTTAGATCTTTCAAAAAAGGCTCACGCGCTGCAGTGCTATGATTGTCATGTGTGAGAAGTTTTAATTTTGGGGCAAATAGTGTGAACAGACGAACCGGTGACAGAACTTGCCGTCAACCTTCAAAAATTTTGCTGCTTGTGTGGAAGGGTTGTTGGCACACTTGATTTGAAAGAAAAGGTTTGGAAGTTGTCATCTATTTTTGGTGGTGTAGAGTCCACTTTGAGGTTTGGGAGAATAATGTCAGCCCAAACTGGCCAGCCAAACAAGCAATCCGAATTCAAATCACCGTCTGGTCCAAGGGCATGTTTGTTTGTTTTGCTTTGTGAACAGTCTTTGCTGAACACTGGCAAAATGTGGTGTTTTGTTGGAACCACACGACGAGTGAAACGTCAAGGGAAATATTTCTTTCTCTGAGTTGCGATCTTCGCTGTTTCAAAAGTGTGATTCAGACAATGTTGAGCTTCAGGTGATGAGGTATGTGTGTGCGAGTTCAGATGTGGCTTCAGATGTGACTTGCAATGTGTTTTCTCCATTTTCCCTGGCTCCACATCATTCAAGACTTGTCTTGTAAAATTTCGTCGGGATCCTCAGACCTGTTCGTGCAATTCACTGCGCACTTCTCCGAAACATTTTGCGCACGCAGGTCCAAACGGTTTGGAGACGAACAAATCCGCGCTCAAAGCAGACAGACAGACAGACAGACAGACAGATAGACAGACACACACACACCTACAGACACACACACACACACAGACCTACAAACAGACAGACAGACAGACAGATAGACAGACACACACACACCTACAGACACACACACACATACACACACACACACACACACACACACACACACACACACACACACACACACACACACACAAACGCGACCACTGGGACCGCACGCACGCAGACGCAGACGCCATTCACGTGCATGCGCAGTCGACGCCGACGTCCTGACCGGAAGTGCGGGTCGCGCGGCGCACGTGCAGATCCCGACCGTCTCGCCTCGTCGCCGCCGCCGGGACGAGAGACACGACGCATTGTCCCGAGTCGTATTGTTGTGCGGAGAAGTTCTGAGAAGAATCTCTGTTCGTCGGAATCGAGGTCCTCAGCAGCGGCGACACTGTGAGAACCGGGGACGAGTCGGCAGCGCAAGAATCCCGTCAAAACTCGGAGCTTGACGCAGAAACTGGCACGAAATCAGGGTCGAACTTTATTTTGGTTTCAAAAGAGGTTTTCACATTGGTGACGGCGTCAGCTTTTTCCGTCGTCGGTGGCAACTTTTTTGACGATATCAAAGAATCAAAGAATGGTCTGGACCATTTTTGATGCCCAACAATTGGGTATCAGGTTAAATTTTGACCTTGACATCAAAATTCTGCTTTGGACGTCAAAGTTGTGAGCTTGACGGTACCAATGTGAAAACGGCTGAAGTCAAAGCGAGAAAGTAGACAGGGATGAGACATGCAGTGTTCCACATGGGCAACCCAAAGCTGGACCTGAGGGAGCCTCTGGTCCAAGGTTCCGACTCTTGACCCAAAGCACAAACGCTTGTGTCATTCAGAACACTAAATTCTCAAAAATAGAAACCTGAATGTGTCAAAATGACGTTCAAAATACACTCGCAATTTGCCGAGTCTTGACAGCGCAGAAAACTTCAATACGTACTTTCGTGGGCAGACAGACGGACGAGCAGAGAGAGAAATAGAACACTAGATCACTGGGGTGACTTGCATCAAACACACAAACTTCCCAATTCACAATCCCCAATACATCAACTGGATTACAGCAACTGACATTCTACACTCTGGATACGCGCTCTTCAGTACGTGAGTACCTGACTTAGTGATTTTAGGTATTTTGAAGGGTATGTGTTTGGGTATTGTTATGCAGTAGGTATTGTGTACACAGGAGGTGGTGATGTAGAGTCTGTTGTGCGTTGCTCCGCTTGGCTGCGTTTCCAGGTCCCACGTTGAGATCAGCATTTCCTCTGCTGAATGGGATGTGAATCTCTCTCGTTCACATCACATTGCATGGACGCCTCACACATTTCTTGAAAATTCAGACGCGCTGCTGCTGCATTGCATCCAGTGTGGTTCAGGTCAGCATGGCTGGCAGGTGTGAACGTGACGTCTGTTGGTTGAGTTCACACTGCAGGTGTCGCGTGGGTCTTGAGTCCCCGCGCAAGTTAGTGGACCACGCTCCGCATACAGTGTGAACTGGACCTGGGATCTTGTTCACACTGGATGCGTCAAACGTTTGTTGCGTTCCTGAGTAAATCTGAGTCAACGGATCCAGGATCAGGGGAACAAGGTGGAACAACCACGAAACGGCTGTCAAACCCCAAACTTGAAAACTTGAACGTGGAAAACTGCAAGAATGCACCTGAAAATAGGAGTAGACCTCCACGAATTTGGGGGATTGCGTCTGTGGTTGGAAGGGGGTGCCGAGGCTCCGTGTTCCTTCTGTCCGTCAGAATGATTCCCCGAGAGGCTCAAGAGGAAACTGCAAAATTCCCATCGGCAACATTCAATTGCTCAAAATTTTGACACTTGGCAATTTAGGTATTGTGTGGAAGTTTGGCGAATGTCCAGGACGGAATCACGATTAGCCCGCAGAGAAGCTGCAACAACATGCGGATCATCAGGATCGTCCACGCGGCTTCTGTAGCGACACACACGATGTCGTGTTGTCGTGTGGTCGCCACACCTCGTTTTGACACATACACACACACACGCACACACACACGTCGAACAAACACCATAGAATGTCAAGCTTGGGAGTTTTGTCACCGAGAGCGAGGTGTTGGGACCCCTTGACTCCCCCTCTCACTCACTCACTCACTCACTCACTCACACACACACACACACACACACACACACACACACACACACACACACACTACCCAGCCCTGGATCTGCCGGAGAAACTGCATCAAATGGGACGGAGCAAGAGGCTGGAGGCACCGACTGTTCTTCTGAATTGTCGCAGAGTGTGGGTGATGACAACTGCTGCAGTCTGCATCACGATCCACCTCAGGCAACAACACGGCTCTGGGTGATCCAGGGGTGGGGTCTAGATCCCACACCCAACCCGTTTGCACCAGAAAAATATCCTCGGCGTGTTGAAATTTTCAAAGCTCTCTGACTGACCCTCACCGCCAATTCTTGAAGTCTCATTGATGTCAGTCCCTGGCCCTTTGCACTTGGATAATGGTGGACTCTTTGTGGCACGAAGATGTGGCACAATGTCACTTCAACCACCTTCACTTTGAGGCAGAATTGTGATTGGCGTTTTCGTTGGATCTGATGCTCAAGGCACAGGTTGCAATGTGAGCGGTCCGTACACTGTGCACGGGAGATGCCGGCGAAAGGAAACAAAGTGACCGCGCGTGATCGCAATGACACGATCATGTCAAGCGAACCGACCGGCTTGTCGCAGACGGATTGGGTTGTTTGCGGGCAGTACAGTGAGGTCAAGATCGACTTGCGCGACGACACAGTTTCCGGTGTACTCGCACACGCAATTTCACTGCGCTTTGGCATATCGAGTCTCATTTAGAATTCGTTGCTCCTTGAAATGTTTCGCTTGAATCACTTTTTGCCCACAGAAATTGGCCTTCTCTAGATCCCTCCCTGAACCAATCTTTGGATCCCTCCCTGGACCAATCCCTGGATCCCTCCCTGAACCAATCTTTGGATCCCTCCCTGGACCAATCCCTGGATCCCTCCCTGGACCAATCCCTGGATCCCTCCCTGGACCAATCCCTGGATCCCTCCCTGGACCAATCCCTGGGTTACTCCCTGGACCAATCCCTGTACCAATCCCTCCCTGTTCCTTCTGCACGAACTCGTACACAGCGTAATAATTAGCCTTGAACCGATCTCTTCTCACAGCCGAGCATTCGCTGTCGTCACCAAAGGAGCGACAGGCACAACAGTCTATTGTGAGAACTCGGCAAAAAGTTGGGTGGTGCGCAAATGTTTTGTTCCGCTCTTTTGTGCGGCCGTTGGTTTTTCCTTCATTTTCGTGTGTGCAAAATATCGTATGTCTGCAATGCAAATCGGACGTGCATATCCGCAGCGTTACGAAATGACAGACTTGTGCGAGTATATTGTCGCCAAAATGCATTGAAACGTTCACGCGGTTCGTCATGTTCAAACAGTGAGGGCAGTTCTGTTCGCTTTTCCACTGAAAATTATGCAGGATAAATAAATTAGGGTTTGATTCAGGTGTGGATTCAGAAGCTTGTGTCCACTGGTTTATTGAACTCTTCCGCCCTTTGGGTGAAAAGCTGAGATTGTGTATGGGCTTGACTGGGCAAAGTACGAGGCTGATCCCAAAACTCCTTTTCGCTGTCCACGGCCACTTGCGAGTGCAGCGGGTTCATTCACGTAACAAATGAAGGCAAATGGTCTGTGTCAGCACACAGGAATGACAACATGACGGTCGACACAGCGAAAAGGAGTTTTGGGATCAGCCTCGTAAGAGATCCAGGGTCTGATTCAGGTGTGGGTCCTGGGGGCGACTGAAGTTGTGTCCACTGGCTGTTTGAACTACTCAGCAAATTTGGATGAAAAGCCGAGGTTAAAAACAAGAAATTCACGCGGAACTTTGTCGTTTGTCATTGTCCCACGCTTTCCCTCTGCTGCAGGGTGTACGGAGCGACGGTGGCGCGGTGCCTCACTGACTGACGAACGGGAGCCCAACTCGGGTTCGACTCACCTCAACCACCGCGCTCTGCGAGCCTCCAACATCCTCCACGTGAGTACACCAAACATACTCGGAACTGATCCCCCAAACTTCGGCTTGCCCCACCCCATGGAGAGACCCAATTCCTACGTGAGAAAAGAAACAGCTTGAAAACTGGAACAAGAAGCAGTGCTCGATGCAACTTTGGGTGCGATGCCCCAAGAGCAGCAGGTCGTGGTGTGGCATCTTGTGTACACAACCTGTCAGGGAGGGGTTATACTCGTGGCTTGGGTATGGGAGGGGAGGTGGAGGGGAGGGGCTTGGGTGGGGATGGGGCATTTGACTGACCTTCCCCATATCGCACCAGCACTGGGTGCTCTGCCCGCAAGTGACATCCCACAACAACAGGTGCATGTTCCAGCAATCTGGAGGATGAAAACACACCAGGGGCCAATCCACAAGATTCAGGTTTTCGTTGGGGTTCGTGTGTACCTGATCTCGAGGATACAAGAGGAGGACCTGCTGGATCAAGCGGTCAATAAGGTGCAAGAGCCTGAGGTTCCGTGGGTCCACCAAGGGAAAGTTTCGGGGATCATGAGAGCCTGCAGCCTGCAACCCCGAAAATATTTTGCACAGCTCCAGTTGACAACAGTGTCATTTCTCTGGGGGCGGGGCACCTCGAAAGGAACCTGGATCTGCCGCTGGTGCCAGGAGAGAGAAATTTGCCGGTCCTGAAAATCTTGGTGAAACGTTGCTGTTTCGCGCTCTGGGCGGTGCTGCCACCTCGGGAGAAAACGAGGCGCCAAGTGCTGCGCTTTGCGAAGCTGTGACAATTTGACTGAGGGAGAAATGGTTTTCGGCCCCACTTTCTTGTGCCACTTTCCCAAACTGGTGGGCTCAGAGAGGCCACAGTCCTCTGACATACTGAATTTGCGCTTTTGAACAAAAGTGTTATTTGCCAATATTTCTGTTCTGTTTCACATGTCAAAACCAAGGTCTTGCCTCAAGTGAGGTCCAGCAAAATATTCAGGATTGGACAAAGGAGGGACAACCTGGCCCTGATCAGATTTTGATTTTTGTGGGGTTCTGAAATTGACGTCATTGAAACGAAAAATGACACTGTGACCTGTGATGCAGAGATTCCTTTGAGAGGGTCAGGGGGCTACCGAACAAGATTCTCGTGAAGTCGGAACTTCGTCAGCCCCGTCCCTGACCTTGAACCTTGGGGTCCGCCGTAACCTGGGTCCCGGATCCAGGTGCGCAGGCCCCGCCCCGGGCTGCCCTGGATCCCCCTCTGAGTGGAGGTGCTGGTGACAGGCCCGGGGAAGCCTGGGCCCTGCGGGGCCGTCCACTAACACAATAGACACAAAGTGTTGAGGAGGAGAGACACTGTGGCCTCGTCCCGGCAGCGCAGTGCGAGAAGCGCCGTCCCTGCGGTGTGCTCCCTCCGCCTCTTTTGTAGCCTCGGTGTACGGGTAAGTGGTAGTCAATTATTCAGCTTTGGGGCTGCAACCCCAGGAGGAACTGCAGACCACTGCGGTCAAAAAAATTAACGCATAGCCCCTGCAGGTGTCGTCCTTCCCAACCCTGCAGACAGGAGTTTTGGTGCTGCAGGCAGGAGTTGCACAGCAGGCTGCAGCTCTGCACTGCAGGAACGACACTGCAGTGACAAGTCGCACGGTCTTCTAACCACACAAGCTGCAGGTATGGCGCTGTGTCCCTTCGTGTCCCCTACAGCCCTCACAGCAACAGAGGCCGGGGGCCCCACGCCACATTAACCACAAACAAAAGCGATCGTCCTTTGATCTGGCGGTCGCCTTGTTAGGTTAACTGGGTCCCGGGGGCAGCAGGAGGGAGGAAGGAGGCGGGAGGAGGAGAGAGGGAAGAAGGGAGAAGCTCTTTGAGGCTTCTTCGTGCTGGAGCAATGGCGCTCTGCCCGGCTGCATTGTTTTTTAACGAAGAAAATTTTATCAGCTGAAAAGAGAAAATCGTTTGTTTTCCCGTACAGGGAAAAGGTGATATGAACCCGAGCAGAGCTTCCTCAGTGGCTGCCTTCTTGAGGCCAAACAATTAGATTGCAGCGAGTGTGCTGTGAGTATTTGCGCTTGCGGAATGGAAAAGCCAGCCAACTGCAGGACAAACAATTCAGACTTGACGTTTTGAACGATACGGACGCACAAGACGAACCAAACACCAAAATCGAATCGTTGAGATTCGATGAATCGAACCCCGTCGGCACCGATCCGCTCTGCTCCGACCCCTGGCGGACGGAATCCCTGTAGCTGCAGGTGAATCGAAACACGTCGCACAATGGGGCCGGGACTTCAAAGGAAAGCCCTGATTACTTAATGCCTTGAGAACATCTCGGCACAAACAAATGCCTTTATGACATTTTTCTAATTTAATTGAGGCCCTTTATTCAAGGACAGTGCGGAGGCTACAAAGGGAGGAGGATGTGAAGAATGGCTTCGGGAGAATTCACTCACTACGAGGCTCCAGATCCTTTCTTTGCAACTTCATACACTCTCCGAAACGCACAGAATGGAATGTTATCCATTTGTGCGTTTGATGTGCTTTGGAGCTGGAGTATCTTTGACCAACCTGGGATCAAAACAGATCTGATTGCGGAACTGCCTTCCGAGTCGGTGGGTGTGCGTGTGATCCGAACAGTACTTGAAGCTTGAAGTCTCTCCCATCTCAGCCGTTTCTCAAAGTACAAGGGCAGCTTTGTGTCCTCTCCTGCCATCGCCCCAAAATGAGCGCATTGTTCAAAGCCTTGCGCCCGCACCCCACCGTTGAGTCCTGTCCGCAGCACCTCGCATGTTTTGAGAGTGTCGTCGTCGTCGTCTCGTCGTCGTCAGGAGCGATGGCGATGGTGATGACGATGACATCTCTGTGCTACAAGTGTTGCCTGCAGGCCCCGACAATGCGACGCACTCTCAAACTGTCACCATCGCACCAGAAGTCGAGCGGCAACCTTTCTCCACGTGATATGACCTGAAATTGACCAAGATATGAAGAAGATGGAAAATTGGCCCAGCGAGTCAATGGTCAATGATTTTGGCCCCACCCAATCAGCCGAGAACAAAAACAAGTTTGAATCTCACTGGACTGAGCGAACAGATTTTCTGTGTTGGAGTGGCTTGACATTGACTGGCTTCCAATTTCGCAAAACCTTGCGACCAAAAGGCAAGACACTGACAATTGAAATTTTGGAAAACCAAAGGCAAAGGACAACTTTTTTCCCTGCACAAAAGGAGAGTGTGACTCCACAGTGCATTTAAATGGCTCGGAGCGCTGGCTTTGTCTCAAGCAGAAAGAAAAGGAGAGTGGACCGCATTATAAAAGGATGAGAGAACTATGGCCACGGGTCAACCTGTCCATTTTCTCTATTAAATGTCAAATCAAGAAATAGCCCCGAAGAATTTCTTGTCTTCCTTTGTACCACTTGTTATTTTCACCTTTTCATTCCTTTCTCTTCAGAAAATTGTTCTCTTTTGATAAAGGTCAAGAGGTAGATTTGTTAGGAATTTTTCGCTGAACATCATATCGTGAGGGGAAGTTTTTTTCAGAGTTGTGGCTCAAAGTTCTGGGCAGAGTGCTTCATTTTAAGTGTTGGATTTAATTTCCAGAGAAGTGGTTTTGTGTTGTCAACGTGTACGCTGTTTTTGCTTTGACAATTTTGTTTCTGCACCTTCAGCTGGCCAATTGAGTCTCGCCTTCAGTATCCCGCTTTTGGAAGGAACCTCAAAAGGAATGGCTGTTCGAAAAGGAACACGTCTGTTGCAACAAGTAGGTTTAACACAGGCCAATTCGAGCAAATTTGGTCGTTTTGTGGAGGCCGTGTTGCACTTTTCCTGCAACTTGATTTTGTTCAGTGGTTTTGGTCCAGGAGAAGTCAGCAGCCCAAGACCTGTTCATTGGGCAGGGACACAAGTTGAACCCGCAAATACCTCGTACTTCGTTTCCTCCTGGAAAAGAAAGTTGCGATTGAATCCAACGTCCATGGAAAATTCTTGCATTATCAGCAAATCTGGTGTCCAGTTTTCCTGTCGTCCAACTTTCACAGAGCGAGGGGGCCTACCACGAGATCCGGGAGTGAGGGGTCACATCTTTAAATTTCAGCGCAAGCAAAGAAGCAACTTTTTTCTGCGTCTGACAGTGCAGAATTGTGCGGGCCACATTTCTCCAGAAGAACAGGGGAATTGAGTCACTGGGCCCTGGATCCGCCCTCGGTTGTCGATGTTGTTGGTTGTCGTCAGGACGACGTGTGTTGGCAGCGCCGCGTCCCCGTCGCTCGGAGACACGTGGCGTATTGTCGCTGCGGACGGACTCCATGGAGACGCTTTGTCGTGTGGTATGCTTTGTTGTGTATGGACACAAGGCCCGAACCCTCCAGACAAACACTACACGACACAGGTTCCGTCAGGCTGGGCGAGCGCGCATGGATACTGACTGGTCACTGACTGGTCATCTGAGGCCAGTCTCGCAGCGCACGGGAAGTGCTGGGTTCGATGGTCGTGGAATTCTGAGCATTGGTCTGACCTTTGGGTCTGTGACTCAGAGATGACCAGTGTTGATCACACCCCATCTCCACGGGCCTTAAGGATAAGTGGCTTCCGGCTGTTCCAACGTCTCACTCTTGCGTCACGCACACCAAAAGATGTCGTCTCCACCGTGAAGAAATTTTATTGTATTTTTCCATCGAATTTTGGTGACATTCTGATGAAACGGCCGCCGTGCCTCAGGTGCAACAGCGGGAAATGGGCAAAATTAGCAAGACCATTCGCAGCCAGTGAAACCTGTTGATTACCACAATGACACCTGGCCACGCCCAATTCCATTCCTTGTTCTTCACAAAAGACACTGTTGACACAAATGGGCATTGACTTCTCACCAGATATGGATTTGGCATCCAGCCCCTGTCTGTCAAAAGCCACGCGCATCTCGGCTCCGACACCCTGACGCATCCTCTGTCATTCTCTCTCCGCTCCGTGCCCTTGAGAAGTTAATCAGCGAGAATAAAGCGACATTATTCATCGGGCCAGGTGAATACAAAAGGTGCGGCGCATTCCGAACAGCGCACCGAGCAGCGGCGCGACGCACGCCGAGAGCGGCTCGCGACGACGCTGCGTGCATCGTGCGTCGTGCGTCGTGCGTCGTGCGCGTCGTGCGTCGCGCGTCGCGCATCGTGCGTCATATGTCACGCGTCGTGCGTCGCGCGTCGCGTCGCTGCGTCGTTTGTCGTGTCCTTGCACCGTCCTCCATGCGTCATGTGTGGCGTTCACTGCGTCAATGCGTCACGTCCCTGTTAGAGTGGTGTGGTTTCCTGGAGGCATCCCTGCAATGGGCCCTGCATCGCTGAGTCTTCGTTCGTGTCACCACGTTCCTCCACAGGTCAATGGGAGCTGCATCCCTAGTGACGACACAATGCCCAATGACTTACACCAGGACGCAATGCATGACGCACGGAGTGTGAATCATGCCCGAGATACAGGAGAAGATAAAAGAAAGGAACGGAGTGAAGAGAAAAGGCAGTGTCTTGATTGCGCTGCATTGTCGGGGCTGACAATTGTTCGCCCCCAGGTTTTTCGGTGTCGAGATAACATTCCACAATGTGAACATGGTCACTGACGATTCGTTTTCATCATAGTGGAGCAGACAATGATGCAAGGTGTCTGGAAAGAGGGCTGGCCCGTGGGGTTCACATGTGTCCACAGAACTTTGGTGTTATTTTGAGCAATGAGCAACGTGAATGAGTGTTGGAGAGAGAGAGAAGGAGAAAGAGAGACAGAGAGAGAGACAGAGAGAGGGGAGAGAGAGAGAGTGGGGAGATAGAGAGAGAGGGAGAGAGAGAAAGAAAGAAACAAACAAAGAAAGAAAGAAACAAAGATGAATGAAAGAGGAGAAAGAAAGTGAGCAGGAAAGGAAAACAGCAAGAAAAGAAAGAGATGGACCAACTGACTGACCCATTGAGCAATCGACAAACAGAGAGAATATGTTTGAACGACTCAGAAACTGACGCGCGAATTCGATCGTGAACTGCAAATCTCAGAGAAATTCCTTCGTGCATACCTCCATCCGAAACCCCTGCATATCTCACCAGGGGTTGATTTGTTGTGCAATTATAAAAGAAATTCCTTTCCTTTGTATTTTGAGCAATTATGCGCATTGTGTGTGAAACTATCAGAGCGGGTAGCGTGTCTCTCATTGTGCGGTGCGGAGGAACATTGTGCGTCGCTATGTTGTTTACTGCGAGCTCAGGCTGTGTGTGAGATTCCTACCTGGTACAATACAGAAGGAGCCAAAATTCTGCTCAGCTACATTGAATATTGTTTGTCTCAATGATGGGTCCAAAAATCTTATGAAATGAAGAGTGGTGGGTTCGTTGTTTCTCAAACCCAGCGTCTGCCTGTGACACCTGTGGATCCGTGACAGTGTGCGTGCACTCTGGGTGAAAAAGGTGAGTGCACACATGAGCAAGTGTGCATGATCTGCCAAAGGCGAGCCAAGTGTTGGCGGAAGGTCTGCAACTCTGCAACTGGTAGTGTCCACCATATTTGGGGAGTGTCCCCCTCTGCCCGCCCCCTACCTCCCTCGTCTCGCTTTTTCCCAGTTGGGCGTTTTGAACATCTTATGGTCATTCACGAACCTGTGGTCACCACACTTGTGTGGGGACCGGTGCAGTCTTGTTCTTGTGACCTGCGTGTTCTTTCTGGAATGTGTGTGAGAGAGAAAGAGAGAGAGAAATAGAGAGAATGTGTTTGTGTTTGTGTGTGTGCGTGTGTGTGTGAAAGAGACAGATAGAGTTACGAGAGAATGCGTGTGTGCGTGCGACGCTTTCAAAAATGTCCACGCCCTTGCCTATCCTGTCTCGAAAACATACCGTCCTCTTCCAAGTTACACACAGTTCACAGCTCAAAGAAAACACCACAGTTTGTGAAAGCGGATACGTATCTTGAGATTTATCTGTCGAGTCTTCGAGGTCCACACAATAAAGACAAATCATCTGACTGACACAGAGACGGCTCCGCACACAGAGAGGCGTACCCCCAGGGCACGCTTCCATACCCTGTAGTTTGAAAGATAAACCCGTCAAGGGTTCGCCAATTAGAACGGTACAGTCCCATAAGGTATGGTTGGGTATGCATTACCTGTGCAAAAGTACAACAGAGATATGCGTCGCATACTCGTACCTTGACAGGGAAGGCAAAGACCGGCGCAGGTCCTGTGAGGATAACTTTGATGATTAGTGAATCGTAACATTGTTTGTCGTGTTGTTCTGGAGGTGTGGTCCCACAGCCTGGTGTGTGTGTGTGTGTGTGTGTGTGTGTGTGTGTGTGTGTGTGTGTGTGCACCTGGACCCAAGGTACCAAGATGGAACTTGAGCGCTGAATACTTTTCTAGTTCAGGCGGCCCCGTTAGCGATTCAACTATCGATACATTCTTCGGTTTGCTCAGCATCCTTGGACTTGCCCTGCGATTCAACGGAAACACCTGGTCTTGCAGTTCTACAAGACCCCAGTTGGAACGGGTCAGAGGCCCCCCAGTGCCACTGGTTGGCCCAGTACTGTGAGGCCTGAGGTTTTGCCGTGCCACAGTTCTCTCAGAACCTGTGACACCAGCCTTGGATTTGGGTATCACCCTCAGTTTCACAAGCTTCTTCTCGTGCCCATAACTCACTGTGACTGATGATTCTCCGCAGATTCCCCGACCGCCGGCTCCAACACAATCGCCTTTGTGCGATGGTATCGCCCTACAATGGGCTGGTGCTAAGTGTTGTTACCCTGTGCAAGGGAGCGGAGAGGGAGCAGAGCAATGATCTGAGGCCTAATTCACACTGCGTGAGTGAGTGAGTGTGTGTGTGTGTGAGTGAGTGAGTGTGTACGAGGCCCGTTAATTAAGAAACCGTTTTTCATCCAGTATGACAACAGGATTGCTCACATGATCACCAAAACTGCACAGGCACAAGACCAATCACCTATCAACTTGCAAGCAAATTGTCAAATATTTTAGATTTTGCTTTCATAGTCTATTTCAAGTCCAAAATTGACTGGTTTTTCTCATGTGGCTATCAACTGTCAATAGTCAATAAGCTAAATTCAGTGCAACTCAGTACACAATCAATAGTTACAAGTAAAATGACACTATTTTTTGTTAAATCATTGAGTCCATATGGAAAACCAAATTTGACTGAAAGCTGTTCCACAATGAAGTAATGCCAGTCAAGATTGCACACAAAACTTTTTAGGGCAAGCCATGAAGGTTTTCGGGTCCTACCGGATGAAAAACAGTTTCATAAATGATGGGCCTCGTATGTATGTGTGTGAGTGTGTGTGTGTATGTGTGTGAGTGTGTGTGAGTGAGTGTGTGTGTACGTATGTATGTGTGAGTGAGTGTGTGTGTGAGTGAGTGTGTGTGAGTGAGTGTGTGTGAGTGTGTGTGTGTGGAGTCGCGCAAGGGTACAAAGCGTGACGCGCTCAGTGTGAACCCGGCCCGGCGGTGAGAGAATGAAGGTGATTTAGGGGAGATTCCCGTATTGTGCGGATCATCTGAGGCGTTTAATGACACTTAGCCCGTTATTTAGTGTCGCGTAGATGTGAGGAATGTAGATCCGACCGCTGTGCTCGTGATGTATGCGAAATACAAGGGGTGAAGAGATCTGGTATGTTGATTCAGAGGTGATGTCACATCGAATGTGCACAACCAGGTCCCAGCAACACACACACACACACACACACACACCAGACTCTCACACACGCACTTGGCCAACCCAAACCCGGACTGTCTTCCCGAACAAGAAACAGAAACTCCTCACAAGGTTTCATTCGGAATGCCCGTCCATATGTGGTGGAACCAGTTGGCCCTTGGTCTTATACTCACGTGGTCCAAGTCCCCGTCGTCTTTGCAGTCATGATGTGGGAAATGCACATCGATCTGCTCAAGTCAAATTGGGGTGGTTCCAAATCTGATTCACATCCCGTTGACCCTGGGCCCGATGTTACCAAACCGTTGAACTCTGGTGGAGGATCACTAAAGAATTTCAACTGATCTGCAATCGGCATTTCTGCAGAGATCCTGAGTTCCAACACGCAATTGTGAAACATGGACAGAAAGGCTGCAGTCAGAATCACACCCAGGTCATCAGTCTCGCAATATTGGGTCAATCAGAGCTGTGTATTGCGCGCAGATCAGACGACAATGAGAGGTTGTGAGTGGCTGGGGCAACGCGTGGACCAAGAAGCCGAGAACCATGGCAGGGAGCTGCGTTACACTGAAGGCGTTGTGCGCCGTATTGTGAACATCAGTGAGCGCTGCGTCAAAGTGGTTGTGGGGAGACAAAAGGTTTTTGCAGTGGTGGGAACTGGGGCCACAGTGCTGGCCTTTCAGGGGGCAACCTGAAGGCTGCATTGCTGTTTTTGCAATGAGCGACTGAGGTGACAGTCCACATGTCTGAGAACGAGGTTCAGCATGGAGTGCCATCTCTGTGAAGGTGCTGGGTATGTACGTTCGATTTGACAGCTCAGCGTTGCACGTGCATGTGCACTGTTTCCAATCCCGTTCTAACTCGCTGGGGCCCTGCAAGGGTTAGCATGAGGTCTTCCACCCAGCCACACGCGTTGGTTTGCTCCAATTGAGGCCCTGGGCAAACAGCAAACCAACACAGGCACGAAGGGCCAGGGAACCTCAGATGCCAGCGCTTGACAGAGTGAACGGCTTCTTATGTCACACCCACAAAACCAGATTTTTCCTGATAAAGTTTATTTCTCTTGAACAAAACAAAGTTCCTGTTGTTGGTGGGCCAGGACTGCCACTCCAATGGACACCTCAAGATCTTGTCACCTTCTCCTTTTCCAAATCATTTGCACCAAAAATGTGGTCAATTAGTTTGCTCAAAGTGAGAACTGAAACACCAACCCACAGACCCAAGGAACCACCAATACTGCTCAACAAGTCTGTCAGAGTGTACTTTGGTATCTCTTGCTTCACCAAAACCAAGTCAGTTCTGGCAAAGATGTCCAATCTTAGAAAATGATGTGATATCCAAGAATATATTTGATCTTCTGAAGCATTGGAAGATTTGAGAAACTGGTAATATTTGTAAGCTTTTCCCTCCTTTTGGGAGGGGTTGCTCTCCAAGGTCTCACTCAGAAATGATTTCCAAGAACTTTTAGCTGGCCAAGGAGATTGTGACATTGTCACTGAATACTGTGTGTCTGAACAGGGCCAGAAGCACTGGCATTTGTCATTGAAATAATTGGGTGTTTGTTGAGATCTTTTGTATACCTTTGCCTGACATTCTAGTAAGTCATCGGACATTGTTTTGTTGGTCAATAAGTATTTCCCACAACTGGAAATATTTGCTGGATTCCTGACCAAATATCCTGTACTCCGACACCCACATTCTGAAGTTACGTCAGCATGAATGCAATCATTTCTGCATTCCACAAATGAATATGGAACATCAGATTCACCTGTTGTTTTTGTGGTATGTCTGCACTGATTGTATGGTTCAGGTAATCTGGTGTGTTCTGTTGTCTCAAAAGTCATTGATGTTGATAACCCTGGGGCAGCTTCATAAGCAGAAAACCCAATGGATGGGAGATGATTTGGGGGAGCCAGCAGAACTTTGATCCCAGTTTGATATGAAAAGACTGTCCTGTGGCCATAAATGCTGGAAAATGATGAGTTTTCTGGTTCTAAATACACTTCTATTCTCAACCCTGTGTCCAAACTACCTTTGCTGGTTACAAATGTATTTCTTCCCCTCGAAAATGTGTAGCAGTTGACAAAAGAAGGAAACAAGAAATGCTCAAAGTCATCCTGTTTGCAAGGCTGTTTGCGAAAGAAACAGCTGACCATCATATCTTCCCTTCTGTGACCCATAAGTTTGCCTTCTTCCTCAGCAAATGCAACATAGTCCCTCAAGTAAAGAATTTGTTCTGTTTCGGACTTTGAATTGTTGAGATCCTTCATAATGGCCTTCACTTTGTGACTGGTTTCAGCAGCTGCTTCAAAGTTAGAGGAACTGAGTCCCCTCATATTGCAAATAGAAACATCTGGGAATTGCATTGGGCCTCTTCTCTCAAATGTAGATTCTGTAAACCTGTATTCAAAATAACTGTTGATGACATGATACAAATGCAGAGACAATCCAACAAGACTAGCCAGCAGAGTTACTCCTTTGACAACGTCTGAAGGTTTCAGTCTCAGAACGCAGAATCCATTGGAAATCATAGTGTCCTGAAGCAAAGAATTGAACGTGTTCTGTTGCAGGTTTTATTCACATTGAACAGTGAAATTTTGCACATCACAGAAGAAATTCACGCACTGTCAGTAGGGCCATTTTCATGGTTGCTCATTTAGAAACTGCCTTTTCGCTGGGAAGACAATTCTTGGGTCTTTGAAAAATTTGCATGTGCCATGTAACAGAGATTCGTACTGTGGTATCTCGCAATGCAGACACCAAATGGAGAAAAGAATAAGAACACGTGACGAATGAACAGAAGCTGTTTGCTCTGTTGGTTCAATGACAAAGGTTCCATCAGGAAAGCAAAGAAATTATTGTGCACACATTGTGGTATCCAGCTCATTTGAACCTAATTGCCTCGGAGTTCATCAACACCCGCAAAATCACTGGCATGTGCCAAGAGGGGACCTGGAGAGTTCCTGGGCCAGGTGCACACACACCAGTGGGGGCAGAAGCTCCTTTGTGCCCTTTCATGGTCATGCAGATTCCCGTACTTGACAACAAGCTTGTACTGGCCACAACTGGACGCGTTCTAGATTGTGGCCAGGTAGCTCTGGTTTGTCCAAAGCACTAAATATTGCTCACACACAATTCCTTGAAATGTTAAGTTTGAAAAGTCGAGTGATAACTTCAAAGTACCTTTGCAATTTTGTCACGAAAATTGATGGGTATTTTGTTTGAGTGGATGTTCAGTGAACATTCTCCATTCCCACAACTCGCATGGTTGGCCCAATTGGAGGAGGCTCGTACTGTTACGATTGCTCTGCACCAAAGTCACTCACCCAGATCTGCACACCAACAGGGAGACTGGGAAACACATCAGGTTTCCCAAAAGACAAGACTGGACGTGTGACCAGTGTTGCGCGAAAGCAGATAAGCTTGCAAAAAGAAAAACAGTGATCCAATTGCATTGCTGTGGTATTTTGCAATGTGAATCCTGAAAACAAGCTGGAAAACACCCATTTATTTCCCAATGTCTCTGGCTTTGGTGTTGATTTTTGGGCCATTTTGAGCAACTTTCATTTTTTGGCACGGTTCAGTTACCCCCCCCCCCCTCCCGCAGTTCATTTGGGTAACTGAACCGGCCAACTGAACCGCTCAGGGGACCGCGCGCTTTTTGGGCGGCAGCCTTCTTGCTTGAATGAAATATGATCAGAGTTTCCATCGTGGAACTCCTTGTTGGGGAGATAAACAGAGTGATCCAATCCTTGCCAAGTCATCCAAAACTGCAAAGAAATCTGGTAATTTGAGCTAAGTTTTACAAACTATCACAAATTGGCTGGCATTGATACTCTCACTCAAGTTCAGTGAGAAAAAACATTTGAGATGCATTTGATTATAACAAAGCAGAATCTGATCCATTTTCAATGATGTTTGACAACAAAGACAATTTAGGTGTCGAGTTGTTTGTTTCTAAGACTTGCTGTTCTGCATTCCTGGATTTCAAACATCGTTCTTTCGGCATTTGGGCGAGGCATTTTCATTCACCATGGTCGCATGAATGTGTGGAATTGCAAAAGCAAAACCAGATTTGGATGCAAAATTATCAGAAGTTCATGTACTCAATGCAACAACGTAACAGCAATCTGATGTATCCATAAATTCAAATTTGGTTTAGATTTGTACCTGAACTCAAAATATCTTGAGTACAACAGTTTCAGCAGGATTTGTAGCTGGCAAACTGCGAAATAATTGTCAAGAAATCTTCCAGAAATCTTCAACAAAAATGACGGAGAACCCCACGTTTTTGTTTGTTTTCTTTGCAATGCCATTGACATCTGTTGAAACTCTTGAAAGATTCAATTCTACATCAAACAATAAACATGTCTGGTTCAGCTACGCAAACGCATTTTTGCATAATATTCTGGGAAAGAAAACAAATGGTTATTTCAAAAAGGACTCAAATAACACACAACAAAGGTTTACAAACCACTACACACAATTTTTGCTTGATTTACTGAAACACACTTCACAACTTATTCTGCACAGCCACCAAAATATCATCCACTCCTCTGAATACAATTCTCTGATCACCCTGCCTTCAGGTGTCCTTGGTACCTTTCATCCAAATGTATCACACATTCCAGATCTAACCAGGGCAAACTGTGAGAGAAATTCCAATGTCAACTTTTACCTATTTTGGTTTAAGCTGGATAAAACACTGTCCATGATCTTTCAGATAAACTCTGTATATTTTTCATTTGGACCAATTTGTTTCTTCGGAAATGTCACATTTGCAAACACAGATTTTGTATTTTGTGGGCAGCACTTTGCCTTCAGTTTATTTCCCGATAATTCTTCCCCTGGTATTCACATATCTGCATACATATGTTCAGTTTTCAAAATCAACATCTCCTTTTTGGTTGTTGACAAAGAGCAGACCATCACTTTGAAACAAAATTTCCTGAACTCCTCCAATGACAAACCATTTTCAGTTGTCAAACTTGAAAACACAAATATTGTCAGCTTGTACCATATTTCAACCAAAAAACTTCATTCTTTGGTACTAAATACAAAACGAATCTCTGACAAGAATGTGCTTGTTTATGATGGCCCAGACACTTCCTCAATTCTTATGCAGAACAAAAGCTTTTTTCTGCTGTCAACATTTCAGTGCATACTGCAAGTTGTGGGGAAGCAGATGTACAACAGTTCATCAATCTTATACAATTCAAACAAAATTTGCCACAATGTTTATTTTTCTGTGGATAGAAATCAGACCAGAAATATTTCCATGCCTGAGGCAACTTGCTCTCAAAGTCCTTGTAGTGTCCTCATCAATGCAAGGAATCATTTGAATATATCAATTCTGTCAATGTTTTACAAAGGAAAACAAAGTCAAACTTGCAGATATGGAGGACTGCTTTCTGTGGATCTGTCAAACAACAGCTATTGGGAAAGCAACACTCTTTGTAAAAAGGATGAAAGGGATATAAGTGCTGTAATGATGGGCAGAAGCTTTTACTCTTTTGGCAATTCCCTTATTGTTGTACTTTATTGGTACAAACATCTTTCCAAAGTTCAGGCAAGATTAGAAATTGTAGAAACAAAGTGTAAGTTCATATATTTATGCCCTTGCACGTACCGCTTTCTGATACTTCTCCAGAGAGGCAATCAGTACATCTCAAATCTTAGACACAAGGAGAAAGTGAGCCCAGAGATAAACGCAATTTTAGTAGCAGCTGACACAAGTACATGTGTTGTACTGCAAATGCAACAGGATGAAAATTTTGCAACATTTTACCAAAACAATAGGTCCTTGAAAACAAGGAGGGGTTTTCCAAAGGACCAAACCTTCTGTGTCTCAAAGTTGAGAGCAAAAGATGTTTCTGGACCAGAGATTACCACGAACATCAAGGCTCGGGGAGTTTTGGACCCTCTCCCTCTGCATTCATATCTGTCCCACTGGCGTCAGTGTTCATGTCTGAGGTGCCTATGTGGACGGAGCTACTTTTCATTTAGTTGTTCATATTGCAGATCCAAAGAGAGGTCAAAAGTGTTTTCTGCACCAACCTTCACAAAACCATTTTTCAAGACATTTCTCTTGCACAGAAGGCTGAAGGGTAAAATCCAGATGCACAATTGGGGTTGGATGAACTACTTTGTTGTGTACTTCAAACTGAATACAAATTTCTGGGCAGATTATATTTTCACAGCCCAGACAGAAAAAGAACTTTTTTATTCTCAACTTGAGGACATCTTTGTTTCCCAGAGGCTCAAGGTCTCAGAGGTAAGGCACTTGTTCAATTTCACGCATTTGAATTGATCACTATCTGTTTGGCTGCAGAAGTTACACGCTTTGTTGGAACACGAGACAACAAAATACTGTTGCTTTTCTCCTGAAGAATCTTTTTGGGCCTTGTATTTCACACTTTGTGTTTTGTGTGCCTATGATCTGTTTGTTGTGGGATCTGTATTTCCTGAAAGCCTTTCAGACATTGATGTTTGGGTGGGTTGTTGTGTACTTTGGGTCAGTTCTCTTGTTCTCTTGTGGGTGGGGTACCATTTTGCAAAAACCAGGATTCACTTCTTTTGGCCCATAACGCGCAGCATTTATGCATCAAGTGGCCACAACAACTCTGTGGACAAAGTCTTGACTCCTGAAACATATTGGGGGAGTGTCTCATGACAAGGGTGTCGTACATAAGGCTTCCCCTGGTGGGACTTTTACTGTCGAAAGATGCGTTGTCATGACAATTTCCTTGGAACATTTCGAAGTTTGCAACGCTGAAGTTCTGGTGTTCCCATTGACTACAATCCCCACTTAACTGTTTGGTTCTCTGAGCATTTTATGTATTCACAATCAGCTTAAAGACACAATGAAGTCTTCAATCTTTTGTGCGTGCAGGCAGAAGATAAGGTTGGAGCTATTCCACCATTCTCTTTGAATTGCAAAACAAGCCTCTTTGTTCAGGAACAAATTTGCCCCAAATTTGTCTTTGTATCACCTGTTGTTTTGGCTTCTGTGTGTCAATCTCTTGGATGGAAAACCAGTGTTGTATAAATGTGATACAGAGGATGAACTTTGGTTTGGCTCTCATCCTCAGCTCACAGAAGCTTATCCTTCAACCAGAGTTGTCTGCAAACACCCTCTTTACCTTCTGTGTCTTGTTTTGGAAGTTTTTGTGTCATCTTGAAAGCAGACTGGTATCTACTTTGTTTCTTTCTCTTATTTTCAAGAAGAAACAGGGAATTCACACAAGGAAAGGACAAGACGTTCTGTTGACGAAAGTGTCCTCCCACCCATCAAAGCACACTGAAAAGGATGGCCAATTTTTACTCTACATACTTGCAATGATACAACCAACCACCTATAGGGCAGCAATAACATGTCCCAATAAGAAGAAGTTGAAAGATCGACGCTTTCGCAAGTTCTGCCATGAGAACAAGTATTGGCACTTGAGGGATCCATCCAAACTAAAAAGGCAGTTCAAAGACATTAGTTTTGTCAGTGAAGTCACCAAGCTATATTATGGATTGCATCTTTGGTGGCATACTGATAACCTAGATATGAACAAATGGAAAGTGATTCTCCCAATGGGGGAATACAAATATCTCAACTTCACAAACAGTACTGAGGTATTTGATGAAAACAGCACCCTCATCTTGGTTTGGATTCATGATCATAATGTGAATTATCCATTTTCCAGTCCAGATGAGCAAGTGAAGAACTGCAATTATGGCACTGAGGGTGTGTGCTTTTCCTTTGTTTCAGCAGGAGGTGACAGCACTCACACAGTGCTCATACAGAAGGTGACTGTCAAATATCATGAACTAAACACTGACTATGCACAAGCTTTCTACCCAAAAGTTCCATATTTATCAATTGCAAGATTGTTATCCTGGAAGCAAGCATCTGTGTTGTGCACAAAACAGAATGCACTGTTGCCATACTTTACCAACAAACAAGATCTGGAAGATTTTATGGCATTTTTGAAAGTTGGATCAAAAGGTTTACTTTCCCCAATTGAAGGTCTATTTGTTGGATTGAAATTCAAGGCAAGTATCTGATCTTTGAATGTATCCATGGGTACTGTGCAAGTAACAACTGATACAACCCACCTCACAAGAATCCAAAGTTTCTGAACATGAAGGTTTTTAACACTGCTACAACAAAGTTGAATCATTTTTTATCACCAGTGGAGTGTAAAAAATAGTTTGTAATTTCTGAAAATAAAGCACATTCTGTGTACCTTGAATTTTTTTCCAGCAGGCAAAATGGAGATGGCAACTTGGGCTGCCTATTGGATTTCAAGTTTTCAAGAACTACAGGTTTGGCAGGCAATACAAATACACTCTTTCATGTGACATTTGGACATCTTTCTTTTCACATGGTGGATGGATTTTGTTGCCATGTAAGTTCAACTCTTCAACAGCAGCATATCAAATAACTCCATCAAAAATACTCTTCCCAGAAGAGAGCAATTCACTGCACTGTACTATGATGTACCTTCCAAACTTGGCTGAACCAGAATGGGTCAATATAAACTGTACTGAAAGGCTACTACCTCATGTTATTTGCATGGACAACATCTCCATTTCCCCAAAGCTTCTGGTTGTAAGTTGGAGGCTACATGACTTTTGCCCATCAACACATATCTTGAAGGATGATGGGTGTTACATCTTCCTCTGGTACAGCACAGAAAATGTCACCAAAGACACATTTGAGCAAAGATGCAGTTTGAAAGAATCCAAAGCAATTTTGGAGAGAAGACATGCTGATGAACTCAGTTTTCTTGCTGATGCAACTGTATCCTCAATTTCACCAACATTATTCTATGACCTACAAAGTGACTCTTTGATCAGTTACACCTACAAAAAGTTTGCAAACATTGTCAAGGTAAACCAGAGGAAAATAACAGGATTTTCAGAAGGTTTTCATATTTGTGTCAGACATATTGCCACTTCTACCAAGACAAACAACCTCTTTAAATGCTCTTCTGGTTCATACATATCACATATCTCTGTTTGTGATGGTTTGTATGATTGCCCTGAGGATCACTCTGATGAGAAAATTTGCACCTGCAACATGTCAGAAAGAACCCCAATGTGCAAGCAAGTTTCCGATGGTAACAAGGAAATGGTGTGTGGTTTGCTGTATTATAAATCAGTAGATGGCTTTTGTAAATTGTATATTGTTGTTCATCCCAGGGAAACTCAACTGCATGCTATGTTTTTTTGTGAAAATGGACATGAAATCAGTGCAAAGTTACAGAATGACCTTGTGGTTGACTGTACTGATGGCAGTACCATTGATGAACAAGAGTTGAAAACACTGCTTGCTACAGACACTGGTGTACAATGTTTCAACCCACAACAGCTTCCATGCAAACCAGGGCATTCCAAATGTTACAACATGACAGACATTTGTCTGTTCCTCCTGGATTCCAACCAGCATCTGTGGCCATGCAGAAATGGAGGTCACCTAGAAAAGTGTCATACTTTTGAATGCAATTCAAAATTTAAGTGCCACACCTCATACTGTGTACCTTGGTTCTATGTGTGTGATGGCAAAGTAGATTGCCCAAACAGAGAAGATGAACACATGAAAGCAGTTTGCACTCAACAATCAAAGTGTCATGAAATGTTCAAATGTAAAAACATGACATTCACCTGCATACATTTGCAAAACATATGTGATGGACATAATGATTGTATTCAAGGAGATGATGAAATAATTTGTGATCTCAAACAGGTAGACTGTCCAAATGGTTGCTCCTGCCTTAGCTTTGCTCTGGTCTGCAATGACAGCAGGCAATTGCAATTTGGGAGACATCCCTTGCCATTTGTGTATGTTAGTCTTCAGAACACAAAAATTCCTTTGTCTGATAGTTTTCTTTCCTTTTTTGAAAAATGCATGATTGTGAGGCTGTTAAATAATAACCTCACCAATATTTGTTCCACAAACTTTCCTTTCAATCTTCATGTCTTTGATGTCAGGTACAATCAGCTAAAGAGTATCAAAAGGGACTGCCTGATATCTCTTACTCATCTGACTTATCTTCGCTTGGATCAGAACAAAATCTGTTGCTTGGAGTTACATTCATTCTCAAATTTATCCCAGTTGTTGTTGCTAAATCTTTCGCAGAATCCCTTGGCCAGTATACCTTTTCAATTTGTGCACAAAGTAAGCCTCTTGAGATTTCTATTCATTGACATTATACCCTCAGAAAACATAGCAACACAGGCTCTGCAAGCTCTAAAAATTGAAGTTTTGGTCACAACTGACTCTTTCACATGTTGTCTAGCACTATCTGACACAATTTGCACAACAAAGGTACCATGGTTTGCATCATGTGAACATGTTTTGCCTGACTATTTGTTTGAAGTACTCTTTGTGTCCATGTCAATACTTGTCTTTGTTATGAATAAAATCTCAATACTGTTACATTTACAAATGAAAAGTTTGAAAAGTGCTTTCATTTTCATTGTTTCTGTTTCCAATTGCAATGATTTTCTGTTGTCTTTCTATCTTACAAACATTTTCACAGTGCACTTTATCTTCAAGCAGAAGTATGAAGTTCTACCTCACAACTGGAGAGCAGGAGTACAGTGTTTTTCAGCAGGTATCATTGTTCTTTGGTTCACATTGCAGTCACCACTTCTCCAAATGTTTCTGTCTTTGTCCAAATTCTATGTCATTGTCAGTCCAATTTTGACAAAATTTAAAAAGATGTCATTTGTTTTTAGTCAGACTTGCATCATATCCACTCTTTCTTTTTGGATAAGTGCAGTTGTTTCTGTTGTTATAAAACTTGAAGGAAACAAGGTGCCCACAAACTTGTGTTTGCCTCTGGTTGATCCAACAAAATCTATCATTGTCATCTCCACAACAACCTGGTGTGTGGCAGTTCTGCATCTTGTTGCAATAACTGTCATGATTTTTTTGCACATTTATCTTCTCCAATCTCTTCTTGAGTCCCAGAAAAGAGTCAAAAATTCAATATCCAAAGAACATTGCAACACAGTTTTGATTTGTCAGCTGGCATTGGTGACCACCACTGCAATAGTATGTTGGCTTTCAACAAGTATTGTGTATGTTGCAGCTATGTTTTTACAACTGTACCCCACAAGACTGGTGGTCTGGGCAACAATTGCTTTTCCAACAGTACATTCCATTCTAAACCCTTCAATCCTTGTTGTCTTCTGCCTCAGAAATTGGCTTCAGTCCAAGTGAACATCATTTGCCCTTTTGGAGGAAGAGAAAGAAACAGAACGAAAATGAAAGAGATTTACTTTCTCTGTCAAAGTCACATCAAATGATTTTCAATCGCAACAGATTGATCCCCTGGCAATGTCGAAAGTTTAGAAATGAGACATCACTCCTTGCAAAGCAATAATTTGCTGGTGGAGGTGCACGATCAGTTGCACCAAATGTGGTGACGTCAAACAGTATGGTGAAGCAGAGTGCATGAAATCTGTTTGTACCACTTCTCAAGGTTCTTGGTGTAAAGTTCTGGGAGCTGAGAGACTGGTGTAGCTAACTTTAAGCTGACTTGTGTCTGTTGCTTGATGCTTCATGTAACCCAACGTTTCATAACATTGCTGATGTATTCCTTTCAGACTGCACAAGATTGTGATTGGACTTGTCCCCTGTGGTTCTTCATGTTCCACAAAACCATTCATGTAGCACCACTGCTGTTCCCACTGTATCCAGCTGAGATTGTCAGCCAGGTAGAGGTGTGAGATGCTTGTCAGAGGTATTGTACAGTATCAGAAGACATTGCTTCAAACATATTCCGACTCATTGATGTGCGATGCAATATTTGGGGAATCTGGCCTGAACCAGGTCCATGCCACATCCTATGTTTCTGTCGTGTGCTGAATCATGCCTCTCCAAATAAAATTTGTCCATGCACACTGAGAAAGCAGGAAAGGTAAGACAAGAACTGGCTGAGAAGCACTGATCTCTGCTGGTTTGGGGTCAGCTTCTGTCGCGTACTCTTCAGGGACATTAGGTAACAGGGTTCAGGTGAACTTGACTCAGCCTTTCTTTACGAATTCAAAGTTGAATGATGGAGCAGGTGAGCAGAAGAACCCAGTGTGTTTTCTGCGTGGTCAAGGCCTTTTTGTACTGTGTTTTTTCTGCACATTTTGCTCACAAAGCCACGAACGTTGGTGGAATCCAGGTTCTGGGTGCAACTCAAGAAACACACCACAAATCTGGAACACCTTTCCCATGTGAACCCAAACAACACCCAACGGGGCTTCCCTGTGGCCAGAATCCAAGCCGATGCTTGAATTGAGCCTCCTCAGATATGAAAGAACCCTGTTCCAGCCCCACTTGAAAAGCACCCTGTTCTGATCCCCCTGCTCCAATATTCGTCTTATCCCTCGTCAGTAGGATCCACAGGTCTCGTATCATGTGATCAGTCTCCCCTCCAGTTACAGGCCAGAAAATGATCAATAATTGCAATCATCATGCAAACAAAGGAACACAAACCTCGAGGGTGCAACCACACACAGTGTTGGTCTGTCCCTCAGGAACCTGAAGATTCATTTGGTTCAGGCAGACTTGTTCCACACCTGAATGCCAGATGATTCTGTTGATACAGCTTTGTAATCCAGTACCCCAACGAGATGATGGCTTTTCTGGTCCCAACCCTACCCTCTGAGGACAGCCCTGCAGTTTTGCCCTGACCCTCTGAGGTGCATCAGCCTGCAGTAGACTGTGAGGAGAGCTGTGCTGTCCCAGTGAATCACTCAGAGCTGTGAGGGTTTTGCTTGTGTTGAGTCCAGGTCCCACCCAAGTCAAGTTCCTCCTTTTCAGATCATACCAACAAGAAGGGCCGCAAGCTGAACACTATAATTGGACAAAAACAAGGCTATCAGAATTTGTTTTGTTGATGAATTAGTTTTGTCAAAGGAAATATTTGTCGTGTACACACAACCAACTTTGGTTTTGGTTTTGGTTGTGGTTTGTCTTTCAGACACTCATGCACAAATCCTTGAAAGGTCAATATTGAAGTCTTATCGCGTTGAAATCTTGTCACGATAATTCATCATGTTTCTGAGGGGTTTGTTGGAATGAAAGACAAAACGATCAGAGACCCTGTCATTGAAACTTCTTTTGTTGAAGGCCTGTCCAGTGTGAGACCACAACACGCGGAGAAATCTGGAAAGTTGAGCCAAATTTTCAATCCATTATGGGGAAACAGAATATGATCCATGTGTTGTGACAATTTGAAATGTAGAGATTTCGGTGTCAAAGTTTGCGTTTCAAACATTTGCTCTTCTGCATTCTGGAATTCAAACATCGTGCTTCCAACCTTTGGGTAAGATATTTTCAGTCACCTTGGCCCAAAATGGGTGTGTCATGTGGCAGGAAACACATAAATTTGACCTGGAACCAGAGTGGAGAGCAATGACACGTATGGTCGAGCCGCCAAGGCCGACGGATTTATCTGTGTTTCAGGCGCGCGATTCGATGTAGCCGCCAGAAGCGCGCTTTGTGCAATCACTGTGGTGGTGTTCCGTGTGCGTGCGTGTGTGCGTCCGTGTGTGTGTGTATGAACGTCATACTGGGGCTCCAGCTCTGTTGCCCATGCTGGACCCCAGATACAGACGGGTTGGGTCCTCTCACAAACATGGACAGGTCCTGCCCTGGTACCTGACATGCCCACAGTTGTGATGGGAGAGTCTGACATGGTCTCCTGTTCCAGATCCTCCTCCCCCCTGTGGACAGGTTGTGCCCAACCCTGGAACCTCACCTGACCATGGGAAGGGATGTATGAGAAGTGCCCATGTCAGACCCCACCCCAGCACAACCCAGTGGACAGGGTAGCACCTAGGAAAGAGAGGCAAAAACATCGGGCTTGGAACACCATATGGAATGTTGAGTCACGGGCACCAGGGATCGCGCGCTCTGGTGTCTTGTTCAATTGAGCAATTCACTTGATACAAAAAGTATTTGGTGAGGTGTCTTTGGGACGAAACAAAAAGCAAATGGGCAAATAAGAGCTCCTCCTTGAGACAAAAATGTTTACTTCACTGTGATGTTTGTTTTTGTGATGAGGCCACTGAGTTTAACTCAAAAGAAACAAACCCTGACATGATCTATTTCTTTGTTTTGTTTGGTTCCAACTTCTGCTGCAACTCAAAATGTCGTGTGTGCAACCGACTTGTTTTTTGTTCAACAGGATTTGGAGCCACAAAGCAATCAAGTTTCAGTCAAAAATTTTTCAAGAGTATTGGTAAACAAGGATCCATGACTGAGAAGCCCAAAATCTTGCTTGCTTTCTTTGCAATAGTTGTCATGTTGTCTGGAGCTTTTGGAAGACACAGTTCAAGAACAAAGCCCACGAATGTCTGGCAAAGTTATGTGAATTCATTTGTACACAACATTTTAGGAAGGAAAACAATTTGTTCTTTCAACAAAAACTCAGAAAACACAAAACATTTGTCCAGACACCACACACAATTGCTTCTTGATTTGCTGAAACACAGTTCACAAATTATTCTGCACAGCCACCAAAATATCATCCACTCCTATGAATATAATTCCCTGATCACTTTGCCTTCAGGTGTCCTTGATGCCTTTCGTCCAAATGTATCATGCATTCCATATCTAACCAAGGCAAACTGTGAAAGAAATCCCAACATTGATTTTTACCTGTTTTGGTTCAAGCTGCATGAAGCATTCTCTTTGATCCTCCAGGTCCATTCTATCAGTTTTTCATTTGGACCCATTTGTCGTATGGGAAATGTTACATTTCTAGAAACAGATTTTATATTTTGTGGCCAGTATTTTGGCTTCTGGCTATATCCTGATGTTTCTTCTTTTGGCATACATATTGCTGCATACATGTGTACAGTTTTCAGAGTGAATATCTCCTTTATTATTGTTGATAAAAAACAGACCATTACCTTGAAGGAAAGTTTTCTGAATTCTTCCAATGATAAACCTTATTCAGTTATCAAAGGGGAAAATAACAAAATTGTCAGTTCATATCACATAAAAGGCAAAAAACTGTTCTATCTGGCAATAAAACTGAAAATAACCTCTGAAGAGAATATATTTGTTTATGATGGCCCAGACACCTCATCAAGGCTTCTGAAGAATAGAAGCATCTTTCTGCTGTCAAGTTTTCAGTGCATACTGCAAATTGTAAATGATGTGATTCACAATGATTCATTAATCTTTTTCATGTCAAATGAAACAAACCCAAACTTGGTTGTTCAATTGGACAAAAGCAACAAAGGAAATATTTCCATACCTGATGCAACTTGCTCTCAGAGTCCTTGTAGTATTCTCATCAATGCAAGGAATCATTTGAATATTACAATTCTTTCAATGTTTTATGAAGGAAAACAAAGTCAAACTTGCAGATATGGAGGACTGCTTTCTGTGGATCTGTCAAACAACAGCTATTGGGAAAGCAACACTCTTTGTAAAAAGGATGAAAGGGATATCAGTGCTATAATGACCAGCAGAAGCTTTTACTCTTTTGGCGATTCCCTTATTGTCCTACTTTATTGGTACAGATATCTTTCCAAGGTTCAGGCAAGATTACAAATTTCAGAAACAAAGTGCAAGTTCATGCACTTCTGCCCTTGCACATACCGCTTTCTGATGCTTCTCCAGAGAGGTAATCAGTACATCTCAAATCTTAGAAACAATGAGAAAGTACTTTCAAAGCAAATTGATCTTTTGGTGGGATCTGGTAGCTTTGAATGTGTTGTGGTGCAACTTCAACAGGATGACAATTTTGCCACATTGGACCATAAGAACAAGTTCCAGGGAAGAAAGAGACAAATCGTTCAAAATGACCCCTCCATGTGTCTGTCCAGGTTGAGAGCAAAAGATGTTCCGGGACCAGAGATTACCACGAACATCACAGCTCGGGGAGTTTTGGACCCTCTCCCTCTGTACTCATATCTGTCCCACAGGCCTCAATGTCGGTGTTCCTGCTCGACCTGTATGTGTGGATGCAGCTTCATGCTTTACAAATGTGAACATTGCAAAAAACAAAAGTCAATTTCCTATGTTGTACCAACCTTGAAACAACAGTTTTTCAGGTCATTTTACCTGCATACAAGGATAAAAGGTAAAATCCACATGCATAACTGGGGTTGGAAAAACTTTTTTATCGTACAGTTCAAGTTGAATACAAATTGCTGGGCAGATTTTGTTTTTACAACTGAAATACAAAAACGTGTGTTGTATTCAGAACTTGAGGACATCTATGTTTCCCAAAAGCTGGAGATCTCAAAGGTATGTTTCTGAACAAAAATATTCCCCAAAACAGGAATTTCAGGTTTAGTTTTGTTCTTTTGGCAGTGCTATGCCCCTGAAGGTTCTGAAGGTTTTGCCTCATGGATTCTTGTGTAGATTAATGAGTGAAACAAACATATCAAATATGCTTGCAAATGAAAATTGCAGCAAGATAGGTTGGAAGTTGTTTCTCTGTCCCTGACCCTTTTTCCATGTTCGATTTTGGAACACAAGGCGCAAACAAGATCGTGCTGAGTTGTTTTTTTTTTTCAAAAGGGACAAGAATGTTACGTGGTTTCTGTCCCGCAAACATTTTGTTTTGGTGTTTTTATTTCAATGTTCTGACAAATTAACTTGGAAAATTAGGGAAACAATCCAAGTTTAGATCAGATTGGGCACCATTCCAGTTTGACTTCCACAATAAACCCCTGCCACTTCAGTACAATCCCTCAAATTGCCCTGGGATTGTACTGAAGTGGCAGCTGCTGTTCCATATATACCTCTGTAGGTGCGTTAGTGTTTTGTTCTTCCTGTTCATCCCTGCCTTCTGCAAAAATTAACATTCAATCACCTTCAGATTTTTCTTCGGAATGTGGGTGCTGCTGAAAGGGCTTTTTGTGTTACTCAGACGTGGTTTACACACGTACACGTTCGTAAATACACACAGAATACAAAGCTGCCAAGGAGGCTTCAACCAATGTCTGTGGCAGTTGTGGATGGACTTACACAGAAAGAGACCAGAACAAAAACTGAATCTGTCCCCATTTCATTGACAAAGCAACAGAAAAACACCTAACACTCAAAGTTTACTGGCTTCAAGACCCTCAGACACTTGTCTCCAGGTCATATTTGTTGCTTGGCTTTCTTGCATGAGCTTGCGTGTTGTTGTGACAAGACAGATATATCTATCTTCTTCCTCTTCTAATCACTGAGAGACAACACCACAAGATGCCTGCCTGTTGATTGTTCATCTTTGAATTGCAGCAAATTTACACAAAGAAAGGAAAGGACCTTTTGTTGGCAAAAATATCCTCCCACTCATCAAAGCACACGGCAGGAAACTTTTTACTTTACATACTGTCAATGATTCACCCTGAGGTCAAGAGGGCAGCAGTCATGTGTCCCAACGAGATGGACCGCAGAAATCCGCTCTGGCGCAAGTTCTGTCTTCAGAATTACTACTGGAACTTGAGGGATCCAGAAATGATGAAAAAGCACTTCAAAGACATCAGTTTTATCAATGAAGTCGCTAAGGTATATTATGGATTGCATCTTTGGTGGCATACTGATAACCTAGATATGAACAAATGGAAAGTGATTCTCCCAATGGGGGATTACAAATATCTCAACTTCACAAACAGTACTGAAATATTTGATGAAAACAGCACCCTCATCTTGGTTTGGATTCATGATTATAATGTGAATTATCCATTTTCCAGTCCAGATGAGCAAGTAAAGAACTGCAATTATGGCACTGAGGGTGTGTGTTTTTCCTTCTTTTCAGTTGCAGGACATCACAGCACTTACTCAGTGCTTATTCACAAGGTAGTTGTGGAGTATCATGAACTAAACACTGACCATGTCCAACCTTTGAACCCAAATGTTCTGTATTTATCAGTTGCCAACTGGTTGTCCTGGAAGCAAGCATCTGTATTGTGCACAAAACAGAATGCATTGTTGCCATACTTTGCCAACAAACAAGATCTGGAAGATTTTCTGGCATTTTTCAAGGTAGGATCAAAGGGTTTACTTTCACCAATGGAAGGCATTTTTGTTGGATTGATATTCAAGGTAAGTCTCTGATATTTGAAATATCCATGGTTCCACAGAAGACAGATTCAAACAGGAAATAGCTAACATGTATGTAGTTCACAAGATCTATAGTTTCCTAATACAAGGCAGTTTGTGAACATCTTTTGTGTCTTGCTCTTTTCATTACTGGATTCCTCTTCATCCCTACTTGAGCATGAGAGCTTGGGTTTTCTCCCAGAATGAAACCTAATACAGGCACCATTGTTGTTTCCAACAGGTAAAATGGAGATGGCAACTTGGGAATCCAGTTGCATTTCAAGCTTTCAAGAACTATAGATTTGGCAGAAAATACAAGTACACTCTTTCATGTGACATTTGGACATCTTTCTATTCCTATGGTGGAAGGATTTCATTGCCATGCAAGTCTAATTCCTCCACTGCAGCATATCAAGAAATTGCACCAAAAACACTCTTCCCAAAAGAGAGCAATTTACTGCACTGTACTATGATGTACCTTCCAAACTTGGCTGAACCAGAATGGATCAATATAAACTGTACTGAAAGGCTACTGCCTCATGTTATTTGTATGGACAACACCTCTGTTTCCTCAAAGTTTCTGGCTGCCAATTGGAAGCTACACACATCTTGTCCATCAACACATATCAAAAAGAATGGTGAATGTTACATCATTCTGTGGTACAAACCAGAATACTATACCAAACATACATTCCATCAAAGATGCAGTTTGCACAAATCAAAAGCAATTTTAGAGAGATCACATGCCCAAGCTCTCAATTTCCTTGCAGATGCAACTTCATCATACATTTCACCAACACTATTCCACGACCTACAAAGTGACTCATTGATCAGTTATGCCTACAGAAAATATGGGAACATAGCAAAGGAAACCAAGAACACAGCAACAGAACCTTCTGAAGGTTTTCACATTTGTGTCAGGCAAATTGTGTCTCCTGGGAAGAGCAACTTATTTAAATGTTCCACTGGGCCACACATACCACTTGTCTGTGATGGAAGGCATAATTGTCCTGAGGGTGATTCTGATGAGAGGAATTGCACCTGCCATGTGTCAAACATAAAACCAATGTGCAAACATATTTCTGAAGGCAAAAATAAGATTGTGTGTGGTTTGCTGTATTATAAATCAATAGATGGTCTGTGTAAACAGTACCTTGTTGTTCAAACCACTGAAGTTAGTTTTTCCAAAACAAAATTGTGGTGTGATGGAGATAGAATTGATGCAAATTTATGGAATGACCTTGTGGTGGACTGTGCCAATGGCAGCACAGCAGATGAGACAGAGTTGAAAGCATTACTTACCACAGGCACTATTTCTCTTTGTGTTGACCCACAACAGCTCCCATGCAGACAAGGGCATTCTAAATGTTACAATATATCAGATATTTGTTATTTTAAGCTGGAGGTCAATAAGTGTTTGTGGCCATGCAGAAATGGGGGTCACCTGGAAAAATGCCATGCCTTTGAGTGCAATTCAAAATTCAAGTACCACACATCATATTGCATACCTTGGTCATATGTGTGTGATGGCAAAGTAGATTGCCCAAACAAAGAAGATGAATACATGAAAGCTGTTTGTCATCAACAATCAAAGTGTAGTGAAATGTTCAACTGTAAAAACATGAGATTCACTTGCATAGATTTGCAAAACATATGTGATGGATATAATGATTGTATACAAGGAGATGATGAAATGCTTTGTGATCTCAAACTTGTAGATTGTCCAGATAGTTGTTCCTGCCTGAGCTTTGCCCTAGTCTGCAAAGACAGCAGGCTATTGAAATTTGGGACAGATGCCTTGCCATTTGTGTCAGTAAGTCTTCAGAATACAGAAGTTCCATTTCTTGATTGTATTTTTGCCTTTTTCACAAAAAGTATAATTATGAGGCTACAAGATAATAACCTCACCAACATCTGTTCGACGAACTTTCCTTTCAATCTTCGTGTGTTTGATGTCAGGCACAACCGACTGAAAACGATCAAAAGGGAATGCCTGACATCTCTTGCTCATCTCACTTATCTTCGCTTGGATCAGAACTCAATATATTTTTTGGAGTGCCATTCATTCTCAAATTTATCCCAGTTATTGCTGCTAAATCTTTCTAGGAATCCCTTGGCCAGTGTACCTCACCAATTTGCACACAATGTGAGTCTGGTGAGGTTTCTTTTCCTTGATTATGTTTTGTCAGGAAACATTCCAACAGATGTTCTTCATGGTCTGAAAATTGAAGTTTTGGTAACGACTGACTATTCCACATGTTGTATGGCACCCTCTGATACCATTTGTACAACAAGGGTACCATGGTTTGCATCTTGTAAACATGTTTTGCCCGACTATTTGTTTGAAGTACTATTTGTGTCCATGTCAATTGTTATCTTTATTGTGAACAAAATTTCTATCATATTGTATTCACAAACAAAAAGTCTAAAGCGTGCCTTCACTTTCATTGTGATAGTTTCCAATTCCAATGATATTCTGTTCTCTTTTTATCTTGCATACATTTCAATCCTGCACGTTGTCTTCAAGCATAAATATGAAATTTTGTCTCACAGCTGGAGAGCAGGAGTGCAGTGCTTTTCAACACTTATTGTTTTTCTTTGGTTCACATTGCAGACACCACTTCTCCAAATGTATTTATCCCTGTCTAAGCTTTGTATTGTTGCTTGGCCCCTGCAGACAAAATTCAAAAGAATGTCATTTGTTTTCAGCCAGACTTGCATCATATGCAGTCTTTCTCTTTGGATAAGTGCAGTTATTTCTGTTGTTATAAAACTTGAAGGAAACAAGGTGCCCACAAACTTGTGTTTGCCTCTGGTTGATCCAACAAAATCTATCATTGTCATCTATGCAGCAACTTGGTGTGTGGCAGTTCTGCATCTTGTTACAATCATTGTTATGATTTTTCTACACAGTCATCTTCTCCAGGCTCTATTTGGGTCCCAGAAAATTATCAAAACTTCAATATCTAAGGAACATTCCAATACAGCTTTGATTTGTCAGCTGGTATTGGTGACTACTACTGCAATGGCAAGTTGGCTTCCTACAAGTGGGGTGTCTGTTGCAGGTATGTTGCAGAAAATATACCCTGTGAAGCTTGTGGTGTGGGCAACTGTTGCCATTCTGCCCGTGCATTCCATTCTAAACCCTTCAATCCTTGTTGTCTTCTGCCTCAGAACTTGGCTTCAGTCAAGGTGAAATTGAGAACAACCTTTCCTGTTTGACTCCTCTGTCAAAGAAGTGAAAAGAGAAAGAAACAAAGGGGGAACATTAACTTTATTTTGCAAACTTACTTTTCAAAGCTGGGCCTCACATCAAGATGGGAACTTAAGTATTTTGCAGCTTGACAGCGTCAGATTGAATGAAATCTCCAACAGGAACAACAAACGCGTAAGCGTGACCTGCAAAAGGAACACCATTCTGACAACAATAAAGAAACCCTGCCATGGTCGGATATCAAACCTGTACCTGCAAACAGAACCCTGCAAACAACAAGTGTTGCTCTGTCAGCGTCTCTACAAACTGATTCCAAGACGCGCCATCTCAGCACAGAAATCCATATCCACCGCTGATGTATTCCTGTCAGGTTGCCAGGAATTGTGATTGTACTTAACCACCGTGGTTATTTATTGTTCCCCAGACCCACGTGTTTTCTTCGCGCCATATTGTTGTGCTAATCCCCCTGCATCCAGCTGGGATTATCGCCCAGATTTAGAGGTGTCGGGTGCCTGTCAGAGGCACAAGTGGAGGGGATTAGGGGCAGATGTAGATACATTGCTTCTGACTCAACAACACCCGGGCTGACTCCCGAGGAACTCGCTGTGTGTGGAGACACTGGCCTCGGCCCGGTTCACCTCAGGCGCAGTCGCGTGTAGCAGTGCACAAAAGTGCGTGTGTGTGCGTGCATGTGTGTGGATTGAGACCCTTTTTTCAAGATGAATTTTTCCTGTGTCACTTTCCAGGGTCGAATGCCTGAGTGCAATGCAACCCTTTAGTTTGGTTGGGATGCAGCACACGACGCACCCAGTGTGAACTAAGCCTGCACCGCACCCCAAGGCCCCTCTCGCGGAAGTCGCCGTGTGTTGAGACACAGCTTCTTTATGAAGTGTGTCCAGGGATCCTGTGAGAAAAGGACACTGAATGGGCCTGGTTGAGAAGGAATGAACTTTTCTTGTTGCCAGGAATAGAGTCAAAGGAGACCATACAAAGGAACTTTGGGACACAAGGTAAAACGAGTCAGCTGGAGTCTCGTTGGCCAAGCGTTTCTTCTGGATTGGACAGCCAATTGGAGGGTTGTGTAAGGTAGCGTTTCACCCCCCACGCCAGCCCTCCTCCACCAAGTCTGGTTTGGCTGAGCTAACGCCCGCTCTGGTCCACTCAAGATGGGAACCTGCATGTCCGAGGTCCCCATGTTGGTTGCCGCTTTCCAGGAGCCAGATGGGGGAACACATCTTCGCTACTCCTCACAGTGCACACACAACGAGCTTTTTTCTCCCTGCAGACAGGGCCCTGCGCCTAACGAAGAGGAATGGCGGGTTAAGAGGGTTGATTATTGGATATTTTCACATCCATCTCCCTCCCACACGTCAAGGTGTGTGCGCAGAGCTTTGCTCATTTTCCCCAAGCCTGGTTCACAATGGCTGCGCTCCATCCCTGGACAAGGCAACGGGGCCCTGGAATAAAAGCGAGTTGAAACGCCACGGGTGTTTAGTACAGTGTGAACCAACCCTGAGCAGTGATATTCATTCGAAGTTTTGCTCATTTTCATTAAGGGGGTTGTAGAGATAATGCGGGCCCACGGAGTCTTTCTCGCCGCTCCCGTGGAGTCTTTCTCTGTGTCCCCTCGGTGAGTCTTTTTTCTCCTGTTAATGAAGCTGGGGTCCTCAGATGAAGAATGGGGAAACTTAGACGGAACTGAGGCGTTTTTCTTCGCAAGGAGGGAAGGTTCTGGCCAAAGTTTTGGAGCACACTCAAGGCGGAGTTGTCTTTTGCTTCACGCCTGGGATCAGGCTTCACTGCTTGTGACACACGTGGAACCACACTTTCATTTGTTTGAGGGTAACTCCAAGGTTTTCTGTATTGAAATTGTGTGTGTGTGTGTGTGTGTGTGTGTGTGTGCTTGTCCCAGAAACGTTTTGTCTTGCGTTGCAAACGTCTTTTTGTCGCTCAAGGACGGAATCATACGCAAATTCCAAGTCACCAAAAAATGACCCATACAATTCACAAAAACTATCGACAACGAAGCTTTTCAATGTGGGTTCTCAGGTTTAGTTCATTTCTTTCTCGCTTTCTGGAGCAGCTCACCGAACACAGACTTTCAAACGATTTTTTTCCCCAAAATTTGCGGTGTTTTCTTCAGGGCCACCGTGAAATTCAGCGGTTGTTGTTCCTTGGAAGAACCAGCACAAGAATTCACTTCTTTCTTCCCAAGATTTGCACAAATTTGTCCAAACCAAAAACAACAAATGGGAAAAAGGAAAAGTATCGCATAAATATTTTCAGGTGCACGGAACGGGGTGCGAGTCCCTGGAACTGCCACAGCTTTTCCCCCAACAGAGCTCAGATTGTTGCATCTTCAACACTCTGCATATCCACCGTAAGCTCTGCAGTTGATACAGCAGTTACGGCATGAGTGATTAGCCCTGGCGCTGACAGCCAGAATCAGCAGGATTGGGGCCCTGTGCAGGAGGCTCGGATCCATTATTCCTCTCCTTATTGTTTTATCATTGGTTGTCAGGGCCTGACACGTGTAATGGGAGACTAAGTCCCCGCCACACATTGCCTGTCCCGCACAAAAGCCTCCGCGACAAATTACACAGTTGGAGTGTGATTGGGAACTGCAGGCTTCTGGAGCTTAATGTGTTGATGAATGTGCAGGAAGGGTTGGTGGAGGCTCCATTCAAATTCAGGCTGCTCAAAGTTTCGTGAAATTCTGCTTTTGCTGTTTTTGGCTGAGGAGAAACAATAACTTCCAAAAGCGATGCAGACAACGGTCCCCAGCAAACGGGCCCCCTGCTGTTTTGCCATTCAACACGGGACGGTGTGATCCTGTCAGGAGATGCAGAGCTGGGAGGAGAAGAGCTCAAGGTAGATCCAGCCCTGGGGTGGCTCCAACTCAGGAGGAGATCTGAGGAGATCCAGGGGTTGAACCAGTCAAGACACGCAGAGGCAACAAGGTAAAGACAGCAAAGCAGCAGACGGACCAACCCTGTGTTGTGACTGCTCTTTCTTGTCCTGTATTCTGAGCTGTGGCTGCACCACGACATTCTTCTTGTGTCCCATCGGTGGACTTCAAATGGATTGTGGTCGTTCTTCCTGTGGTTTGTTCTTCAGGTCAGAGCTTTCGCGTGAAGTCAGAGTCGGACTCGTGGAACAAAAGCCTTCAGTGGTCCTGGCTGCAGCTTTGTTCCTGCTGCAGAGGCAACGTTCATGGAGGATTCTTAGAGTGGCCAGGCCCCAGACCTCCCTCCCTTGGATCCTCCAGATCAACCACAGGTGACGGACGACAGACAGTGGGGACTTTTCTCGCAGGACTGGACTCTGCGAGAGTCTTCTTCCTCACAGTCAGGTGAGGGATCAGAAGCCGCAGTCTCAAATGGAGCTTGGTGCCTGCGCTAAAACACATTTGCGAGGTTTTATGCTGGGGCCGTGCAACTTGCAAATTTGGGTGCCTTGACTAGGATAATTTTGAGTGGTGTACTTCTGTCCAAGTTCTGATGCTGAGCGTCATCGCATCAAGAATTACAAAA
>JAAUXT010053599.1_pt1 | contig 38936 bp, 35 predicted proteins | sample 7278171 | NCBI WGS metagenome assembly JAAUXT01 (sample SAMN14350112, study PRJNA611818) | marine sediment metagenome | isolation source: surface marine sediment (1.8m) | place: French Polynesia: Moorea | collected 2018-08
GAGGAAAGAACACAAGAAATAAACACCTGAAACATTCTGAAAACTTCCCATTTGAAATAAAAGTGAATATATGCTGAACTGGGTTCATGTCTCCATGTCTTATATCTGTCCGATGATCGAAGTAAGCAGAAACTGGATATTTCAATTTGGCATCGCTGTATACGGTACCCGCTTATATCGATGTTTCATTGTTGCATGTGAGACATCGATATAAGAGGGCCTGTATAAATTGATGTTCCTTTATATCAATGAAAAAGTTATGCTTTTTTGACTATCGAAATATGCGGGACCAACTGTATGGTAAGATTGCTAGGTTCATGCAAAGCTAGACTCCGGCTCCCTGCTCCTGTTTTGCTCTTTTGCCAGCGACCACTGACCACTGACAGCTTTCGGGATCAGCGGAAGTGGACAATACAGCTCGTTTGTCAGACCTGTTTGGCACCAGTTGGGGTCGCCCACGTGAGGACGAACGACCTGATCGGAACCTGCGGATTGAGAATTACAACGGAAAGTCCCGTTTCGGGTTGAAGGCGCCCAGAAAGGAACGAAAAGAAGACAGTTGTCACCCGCTGGACGCGAATGCGACGGCTGGTTGCAAGAGATAGTTTTGGTCAGCATGACAGATTGAAAAAATAAGTGTTCACACTGAACGTCCGTTTAAACTCCGTTCAAACAGTCTGAATGTTGACGTGCTCAGGATCTAAATCAACGATGAGAAACAACAGAAGACTCTGCCCAGGCCTGAAATGGAAACGAACTGCAGGGACAACAAATCTCTGGCTTCAAACTGAACATGTCCGGAGAACCCCATCATTTGCAATTGAACAATTTCCCATCGCCAGACGTTTCTGTGCATTGTTTAATTTGAGCTCATCTCCCCGGCTACCGGAGTCTCGGAGCCTTGTAATTTCCTCCGCTAACAATGATCTACACCCATCTCGTTCTCGGCGCAATCAATCTCCTGGCGCTGCGCAGAATACCGCGGAAAGGAAGCATAGTGGAGGCATTATCCTCTGTATCAACATGTGAAGTTAATGAGCGCTGAGAAACGCTGCGTTACCTCCATTCACAATGATTGACAATACCTTCTTTGCACAGACCGTCAAAGCGATGGTCGTGTTTATGCAAAGGATTTTTCAGCGATATACCAGACCAGCGTGTGCACTTTTTTGCAGGAGAGAAGTCGGTTGGTTCCTTTTTTGGCTTGTCCTGAAGAGTTGTGGGGAGTGTTTGACGTCCTCCGTGTGACGGGGTTCTCCTCTCTTTTGGTGCTGAGTTGAGACACGAAATCGTCACAACCGCGAAAAGCTGCCTGCAAATTTCAACCACACAACAGGACTCTCATTCTGTGACCGCTTGCCTGTCGATGGTGCACCGCTTGTGGTTCGTTCTGCAAAAAACTGCAACAGGTCGCCGAACGTGATGCCCCTGACAATCCCCTTTTGCTGGGCGCAGGGTGTTTGGCTTTGGCCTTTGCTGCATTTTTGCAAAGATTTCATCAACACTGACCACCCCCAACATCTGTGGGTGGTTCATTCCCCTTCAGAGACGTCAAATACGTCGTTTGAGGAACCCTCAACATCAAGCACTCTCAATGGACATTTGAGGAAAGCAATTTGTTGATCTTTGTGGTGAGTGAAAATCACCAGAACGGTTGTGTGAGTTTTTGTGCCGTCCTTGCTGTCACTCAACTTTTCGCCAAAGCTCTACCCCAGCCAGCCATGATGCAGGGTCAAGCAACAATTGACCGAAAAGATCCTTCGGTGCGACGTGTGGCATCCACCACGAAAAGAAAGTCCATCGTCCATCGTGTGATTTTGCACACCTATTTTCTTGCGGTGATCTGTTATTTTGCCTGGTGGGCCAACACAGAAAGTGATGAGTTTCAGCAACCGCTAATTTTCTGTGCAGTGTCCCAATTACCAGATCGGTGGCTCTTATTTTCTATAAATTTGCACTTGAGAGCCAATAGCAGGTGACCAAAGTGGTAATCTGTGTCCCTGATCTGACAATTGGGGCACCATTACTCGGAGGAAGAAGAAACAAGATGTTCGCTGGTTCTGCAAAACAATAAGCCGTTTCCCGTCAAACAGACAACACAACCAAAACATCAATACTTCTCTTGCTCTTTTCACCTGACGTATTTTGCACTGGAAAAAAGCTTGCTGGTTTGTTCATTGCAATATCAGTTGTGTTTTGTCCAAATTGAAAGGTTTTTGCTCTGCTGCTGCCGTTGTTCTCAGTTCCGTCCTGTTTCTACCAGGGCATCCATCAGTTCCAGGATGTAATTTTTGTGGGGAAATCAAAGATCAGAGACAACAGCTTTTTCACATTTTGTCAGCAGACTGAAACTGTACCGGAAGATTGCTTTACACACAACCTCGGGACTCTTTCCAGGTCAGTCGCAGAAAGCCGCTTTTTGTTGAAGAGAAAGCCGGACATGGTCGGCCAGACATTAGAAAAATATTTAAATTTGAGTGAGGGTGCAGCTTATGGAGAGCTCGAGAATGAAAATTATTGTGATCGATTGAAACAACAAATACGAGTCTTGGCCAGAAACCCACCCCCACCTCCAACTTGCTCCCTTGACACTCTGCACAGAAAGGCCCGGAGATTGAGTCAACCCAACAGGTGGCAACACCTTCCCCCCACCTCGTTGTGCGTCATAAAAGTTTCTGTTTTGGCCATCGTGAGATAATGTTGGTGTTTACCAAGTGCTTTCCAACGGCAATCTGCTACTTTGTTCTGAGAATGGAGCCCGATCTCCATCCTGTTTGCTCCAGTCAAGTTCCTTGGCTGTGTGTTTGAGAACAACACAAGTTTGCTTCTCCGCCTGGAGTTGGCCAAGTATTCAAGCATTCAGTTTCATCAGCAGATGAACGCTTGCGACGCGGACGTAAAGGGATGCCCACCGCATCACCGCGTTGTGATGTGCTCTGTAGCGATTCATGATTGCTTCGCCTCAGCTCGTTGGTAATGGCTGTAATTTCCTGTAAATGTTGTGTGGGAATGGAGCTGTTGATACGTGATGGCGTTCTGAGTGCAGTGCTATTGCGCGTCCGTCACTTTAACGGATGTTACATTAGTCGCTCAGACGTTCATCGTTGTCTTTTGCTGCAGAGAGAACAACTTCTTCACTGGAAATTCAGCCAAACAATGTCTGTCCATTGTCTGTTCAGCAATGTTGGGTCATTGTTTCCAAGCTCTTTTCTTGCCTCTTCAAGCTTGTGACTGTTGTCCTAACGTTGTTCTCGTGGTCGATGACAAAACGCAGTCTAACTTGGAGTGGGAATGCGGCCCAGCCCAGACTGTCCCTTGAATCGAGAATGCCTGGAGCAAATTCGGCTCTGGCGATTGTTTTCAGACACGTGGAACCATTTGACAACAATGACCGTAGGGTCGAGTTCAATTTTGTTTCTGGATGTCTTTCCTGAAAACACCTTCCAGGGTTTCACTCGCACCAAAATAGAAACTGGAAAATACCGGCGTTTCATCCTGTTAGACTTGTTCTCTGTATCTGACAAGCTAAGTCCACGTTACGGACTGCATTGTATGAGAAGTGACACCAAGCTGATTCGCGTAGAAGCTGCAGTTTGAATCAAAATCCGAGAACTGATGCGGCACACAAACTCGACGTTTCAGTGTCGCAAGTTCTACGCAGTTCCTGACTGGCAGTGCAGGTCTTTTCCCGTCTGTGGGGACACCGTTTTCGTCGCTTTCTTTGCATCGAGACCTCTGGTCGGAATGTCATGCTTTCGGTGGACTTTTTGCCCGTAGAACCTCAAAACAAGGGAACCAATATCCCAACCCTTTTGAAGCACCCTTGCACAAATACCAGAAAAAGTCACACCCCTGCGAAGATACAAGGAACGCATTGGAACAGTCTCGTACACAACATGCCTGTCATCTGCGTTATTTCACATTAAATTTTTACGACGACCCAAGAGAGAAATTTGGGTCTGCCTTAATTTTTGCTTTCCTAATTACTGTTAATTATTTTTATGTCAGACCCGGGGATTATGAGAAGTAAAGCCGCACTTCCTTGAATGGTGCCACATTAGGCTCCGTGATGAATCTTCCGAGGGAAGAAATTGGAAGCGCGTGGGACTCAAGGAGGCCTTCGCCATTTTGGCAATTGAAGGTTGTGAGGTGGGCTCGGCGGAAGTGTTCTCGTACAGGAAACAATGTGGATGAAGGTGAATTCTTCATGCACAGAAGATCGAATCCAGATAATCTGAGCCAACTTACAAGATATTGTCTGCCAGTGATCTGCTAAAAGGAAGAAGAAAGCCAGGAAAGAACAAGGAGAAGAAACACAACGCGTGCAAATTTCTCCGCATTGCTCACTTTGTTTCTGAAAGTCCTATTTCTCCGCCAAAGAAAACGGATTCCTCTCCAGGAGGAGCAATCTCCACCGTCAGTAATCAATTGTGACACAGAAGGTTCTTTTTTCTGCAGATTGCAATTTTTGGGGTGAACGCTGCGGAGATTGTTTTGGTTGTATGCCATTACTTTTGTGGACCTGCCGTCTGGTCGAACGGCAGTCAAAACAGGACAGAGGCCCCAGAAACTCACAGCCAAAGCCAAGCTGCTTTCAGATGCTTGCAATACACGGTTAAATTGGGGCCAGGTCCTCTTTTTTGTCCACCTGTCCGCAGGCCGTTTGCCTTCAAACAGGTTTTGGTGTTGTCCGTCAAAGAATAGCCAAATGACGTTTGAGCTTTTTGGCAGTTGTATTTTATACAACGAACGTGTCCAACAAACATGCTTGCGTCACACTCGAATCAATGCAATGGCCATCCAGCCAGTCAGGCGCGCACTGCATCAAAAAGTCAATGTTTATGTTCCGAACCAGGAAAAAACAACTTCTGGTCGCAGCATCCAGACCACATTCATGACATCCAATTGATCACCAAATTGCTATTGACAAGCAGTGAAAACGTTTCACATGCACCGGAAGAACGCGCATTGTGTGGAACGACGTTTGATTGGTGCTGAAAAATACAAAACTTGTTTGTGATCCGCAGAATGTCTGTTTTCAACACAAAACGACTTCGAAGTTTTTTACCGGTATCTTTAGCGAAGGGTTCATCAGCCCCAAGTGTAAGTGTAAGTGCGTACGAGAGGTGTGGGTGAAGTTCAGGAAATGCTGTGACCAGTGTCTTGGCAGCTCGGCAGTTCCTGGCAGGGAGGACCCAGAAACTTCTGTGCAGGTGTCACAGAACAAGTCAACGTTACATTTCTGAGCTGCTTTCCTTTCAATCTTCCTCGAACTCTTGTGCTTTACAGCAAAGGCAACGCCCATAGCAGTTTCATTTTCCCTGAAAACCGCGCTAAATGCTCACGTTTCTGGTGCCTGCATTGAAGTAACGGTGCTTCCCTGCGCCTACGGCCCTTTTTGCAGGCACAATTAGTTGACATCAAAAATTGGAGGGTCTTGCGATTGTGTGAAGAAGGTCTTTGAAGTAACTATTTCTCTTTTTCCTCGCCTCTTACTGAACATCAAAGACCTTCGATACGATTGGCTGTCCTGACAGTGGTACCGGTGTTAAATTTCCGAACAGGGTGCATTCTTTTTCGTGTTGATTTGAATGACTACAACTGCAATTTGCATCTTTCGGTGAGGTTTTGGACAGCTACGGAGGTTTAGCAAATACGTCTGCTCCTTTTCTGATGTGCGTCAATTGCCAGATCAGTGAACAGATAGCATTTAGTCACTATGTGATTGGCTCTCTGAGAATATCGGAGAGACCACGTCACGCCGAGGAGTGTCAGCGGCTTTTTGTCCTTCAAAATTGTCGACGCACTGACCTGCAGACCGCTTCAACCTGCCAACACTAATTGCAGTGCGTCTCAGTCCAAGACAGTTGAAGGTGAGGGTGCTCTGACACCAAAGGGTCATTTATGGCACAATCTTCTTGCAAAGCTTCGGGACACACGTGGCGATGAAGTGCTCTGAAGCACTGGGCCGCAAATATGGGAGGAAGCCTGTCTGATGTGGCGTTGTGGGATTGACATGTCGTTATCTGGACATGTATCTCACCAAATGGCGTTGAGGAGACACACTCACCCTTTTTTTCTCAAATAATTAATCATCAAGTTTTTGAAGATAAAAGGCAAAGTGTCATGACATGAAAATTTGTGTCTGTATTCATGCTTTCAAAGAACGGAAAACAACGACCATGTCGTCGGAAGGTTTGCAGACGTGAGCGAGTCCAGAGCGGCATTGTGGAGAAGCCTCAGGCCAATCTACCACCCGTGTCTCATCACCACGTTGCACCGCCGCTGACAGGGAGGAGGGCCTTCCGAGCTCTGCTTCCGTCTCGCGTCTTGTCTGTAGCCCCAGTCTCCTGATGACGTCTGACGTCTCAAGATGCATCCAGTCGGCTTTAGGCTTCGACGACACCCTCTGAAAACCTGCTCAGGCTACGAAATACAGAATTATGCAAGAAGCCAGTTCCAGTTGGGATCACACACAACGTTGTTCAGTTGTCTCCAATGATGAAACGAAAATTCATCCACAATTGCGTGCGCAGCACACGACACGACACGACACGACACAACACACACACACACACACACACACACACACACACACACACACACACACACACACACACACTTGTGCTTGTGTTTACTTATGTTTGTTGCCAGTTGGCAACTAGAGAAACAAGAACAGAAGGAGCAAAAAATGTCAAAATGAGAATTGACCGAAAAAATGCCAACGTGCGCATTGGGACCCTGACCCGAACGCGGACCTAGGACCGGACCCGAAGTCAGGACTCAATCTGGACTAGGGACTGGACTCGGACCCCTGTGTGCGCATAAGTGTGTGAACACTTGTGTGAGTGTGTGTTTCTGTGTGTTCGTGTCGGTGGGGGTATGTATTCGGTCTCTGTAACGCGATGCGGATCACGACCAAGTACCGTTGGCGAAGCCAGCGGAACAACAAAGGAGAAGCGACGCAAATTGGGAAACCGATAACGAATTGTGTTTTCAGCCTTGTCCGCTGAGCTAATCTCCAGGTTGCTGATTCTCAGTCAATCTGGATGAGCTGGTTTAGCTTCCATGGATTTGGTGTAATTCCGTAAGATCTGTCAGCCGGTTTCTATTTTGAAACACGCACGCCTTTGTCATATATATCTGATTATGTCACAATGAAAACGAACACAACGTTGAAGAGCGTGTTCAGTTATAAATTTGTAACTGCCACTCAGGAATAATGTTTGCTGAATTCAGCAAAAAATCCACAGTGCAAGACCAGAACCCAGCATGAAGTGGAACTTGAGAACAAACGGGAGATGTCTTTTTGTTGTGACCAGGTTTGTGAGGTTCTGAGATGCCTGGTGATACGGTGCGCGTGACCATTTTGTGCGCTGAAATGGTGGCGTGCCGCACAAGAAAGCGTGCTCGGTATCCCCGAACACAACAGGTGATTGTCCCGCTTTGGGCTTCGAGGAAGGTTCGCATTTCAGCCTTACAATCTCACGCGTGCGTACTCTGGGCACTGGGTGAAACTGTGAGGACCTGCGATGAAGGTAATTCTACCACCACCGGTCTTTCTTGGCCTGATGATGGTCAACAAAGTCAAGGAGGTTTGACCCTGGCCAATTCCAAGAAGACCTGCAGAAGCACACTGGCCGCGTCAGTAAAACCGTTGAAAGCAGGATCGCAGCAGAGTCACCTGTTACGATGGCGCGGTGAATGTTTTTTTCTGTGCTGCGCCGCTTTGGAACAGCTTCACCGCTCCCCACACACATACACCTTCAATTCGCAGTGAACTCCACCCTGTGTTGTGCGCGTCAGGAGCTGCAATTCTGCTTTCGGGCTTTGTGTGGACTGGCTTGCTGAGGTGGTACAGTTTTTACCAGCTGCATAAATAGACGAATGGCAAATAGTTGTTGAAAGCCGTTTTGGTTTGTTACTTTGTGGGAATTTGTTTTGCTGGAAGGGACACCACAAATATATGCGCTGAATTCACTCTGGTGAGTATTTTATGGTTTTGTTTGACTTGTTGACACTGGTCCATTCATTTGGAACGAAGGTGAGCTCACGTAAACGTAACGATAAAACAGTCGTTCCCTTCACCTTCCCCATAAAAAGGCACTTAGTTCTGTGTAAGTTCAACGGTTCTCCCCTCGCGCATGGCCGGACAGGTCTTGAAATCATTTTGAGTAAGCAGAGGCCTGAGCTACGCATGTGCATGAGGAGTACATTTTACTTGCAGCGTCACTGGATCAGTTGTCTGAGGAAGAGAAGACCTGTGATGCTCCATTCAGGTCGAACCGAACTTTGAAGCTTTTCTATTTTCCGGTACGACAAGTCTCTTCTGAACACAAACAAAATGATGTGCTCCAATTTGTCCAGCCCTGCAGGACACATGTGCACGGTCATTTGTGTTCCTATTCTTACTATTTTCCTTTGTGAAAGGCAAGAAATTTCGCTTCAAAGCCTGAGTTTCAACGCCTCAAAATAAATTTTCTCATGGCAATGGAACTCGTGTTTCACCAAGATGCGAACGTCGTCAAAACGTGACCGCCGCAAAATCCTTACGCAGGATCGGGCCAACATTTCGACAGCCATTCCTGCACGCCACACTATTCCGAAAACTGACAACAACCTGGTATCTACAGCACGAAAAGGAAAAATCGACAGCAGCAGACAAATGAAAAGCCGTCGAAAAAGAGCCGATAAAATCGCTCAGAGCAAAAGAAGGTTCAACACGAGGTTTTATCGTTCCAGTTCCAGTCCTAATCCCCGCGTCACGCGTTGCTGAAAATAGAAAATTAATCACGTTGTTTTTTTTTTTTCTGTTCAGAACATTTGGAATCTGGAGGTGTGAGGACGCACAGATGCAGAGGATGAATCGACATCCGTTCGTCACGAGACGCGCTCCAGAAGCTGTCATTTCTCCACAAGTTCGGATAATTCAAACAACAGTCTGTGAGGCGACAAATTGGGTGCAATTGTCAATTTGAAGCCTTTTGATCAAGCTGAAAGAAACACCATCCCAGACAGACACTGCACACATCCACAAATCAGAAGAAGACTCCTGACGTGGTGTGTGGAAGCTCTGTGATCTCGCGTCATTGGGACCAATTGGACAGACTCGGCATTTTGACAAAGGTTTTGACATTGGATAACAAAGACAGCAAAGGCAACAGACACACAAGAAAAGTGACAGCACGACAGGATTTGTGTCGAGTCTCCTTGCAGAGTTTCCCCTCCTCAAAACACGGCAACTTGAGAACAAATTGCGGATTGAAAAGTTTGGGGAGCAAAGGATACGATCTCCAACAGGCGGTCAGAATGGATGAGTTTGACCAGTACAAGGCTATTTCCTGCAGCGGAGGCGGGGCGCCCCTGCAGCGGGGCTTCAGTTTTCCAGGACTCACTGTCTCGGAGATCGAGGATGAGGATGAACTGGAACATCTACATCCTGCATCGTCATCAGGAGAGGTTCCTCAGGACGTGGGCGCCAACCTGGAGAACATGCAGAACCGCTTCAAGACCCTCAATCTGGGGGACAGCCTCGATGTTCCCACCTACGACAGCAATAGGTTGTCGGTGGGGCAGTGGGTTTCGCAGCATGACGGGGCAGCAGGGGGCCGAGAACGAGGGATGTTCCTGCGATGCAACAGCAACCCTAACCCACAGACTCTCCCCATCTCCCCCGGAGCTCTGTCCCCTGGGATGTACACTCCAGGTGGCGGGGCACTCTCCCCTGGCATGGTGTCCCCTGGTGCCATATCTCCGGGGCTGCCTCGGAGGCCTATGTCAGTGAGTCCTATCCCGAGGCAGTTTTCGCAGGGCTCTGACTCGCCGTGCACGCCCAGCCCGCCTCACTCCCTCCATTCCGCCCGCATCCGCCACCGCATGGGTGGACTGCAAGCAGAGCGCATGAAACGCCGCACCAGCACCACCAACCCAAACGCATACAAACAATCCTCGCTCGCTCGCCCAGACATGAACCACTTCCGCGCCCTCCACCATTCCATGGACAGTGGTCGCGACCGTGAGCAGCAGAAACAAGAGTACAACCAGGTCTACCGGGTACGCTCCTTCATCACCTCGCCCAAGGGTATCATCAACCGCGGAGACTCGTACCGCCTCCGCTCCTTCGCCAGCAACTGTTCCCTCGAGTCCACGGCCAGTTCGCCGGGAGGCTACAAAAGGGCCTTCAGTCTGGCGAGCCACGGCAGTTACAGCACCGGGTCCTCGATGGAGAACACCGAGGGCCCGACCTACAGGGTTCTTGTGTTGGGCAGCGGAGGGTCCGGCAAGACGACGCTCATCCAGCAGTTCATGACGTCCGAATACCTCGGAAACATGGAAAACTCCCTGGGTAAGTTCACTTGACCTTCAGTTTTGACTGGCCCAAAGTAGGGTTTGCTTCCACGACATCGGCCGCGGCCGATACGCTGTCGCTTCCTACAGTGAAGCCCCGAACGTGCAGACGAGCGCCACACTGATGCAGACGACGGACCATCGTGACGAGCTTCATGTTTGTTCGGCCAAATGGTCGCGTTCAAACCCAATGTCCTTGTTTGTACCTTGTCGATAAAAAATTGAAGATGCACGTTTGACTTGAAAGCTGATCTCCTCAACCTTGGCTTCAGCACCCAGATGGACATTTTGCAAAGTTGACAAGAAGGACGAAGATTGTACAAGACAAGTTCTTTTGAGTCCGACGAAATGTTCAGGCAACCAAAAGACAACATGATGAAGACAACTACATTTGTTCTTGACGACTGTGTCTTGACGTGGACAGCACGCATAAAGTGTGATCCCACCAAAAACAGACCGACATGTTTGTCACTGCAATCAGACAATCCAAATCAATGTCTCAACAGAAACAAACATTGTTCAATTCAGGCACTCAGGCAATTGCAATGTGGCATGAAATTTATCAGCGAAAACAATTGCTGAGGCCTTGAGAATCAGTCGGGCTCAAAATGCGGCAGCCTCGAAAATGTTTGTCACCTGCAGTTCTGTTGGGTCGAACAAACACACATCTGAAGGTTGAAACTTTGGTTCTTCTTGTCCTTCACCAACGTTGCACTGCTCAGCAAAAGGTAACAATCCTGTACAGAAAAGTTTCCTTGCAACACACTTGAATGTGAAGTAGATAAGACTGCTGCAGTATTGGGCTTTTTCGGAGGAGCTGCTTTTAAAATTTCAGCTTGGCTTATCCAAGACTTCTTTCTGAGGTGTCTGAAATATCACTTAGAGACTGCTGTAGATTATTCATTTATCTGCACTTACCCCCTCTTTCGCAGCACTATCCATCTATCAGTGCGGACAAATACCTTAAAAGCTTTGTCCGCAGATGTTGTAACTATAAATGGCAACTGAATTCACATCACTCAGGGCTGGCGGTGTCCGAGCATAAAGCAATGCTGATTGAAAGGCAAAGCTGTGCACATATCCACACACGCAGTTTCCTCCTCACCTCCTGCGATATGGAGATCCCTGAAGCGACAAAAGAGCTCAAAACCGCCAAAAACAAAGATGTTCCTCAGACTTTTCTTTCGTGGGGTGGGGAACAGAATCGAAGACGAACAGCGTGCACACGTAGATTCTACAGGTCCGGGGTACGGGTGTCGGAATGGCCGACATGCTGACTTCCCTCCATCCTTTCGAACAGGGTGTTCATCTGCTGTCTCACTGTCGAAAAAGTTATCTTTGTGATTCTTTAATTAGCTGTCTGAAGATGTGGAAATCCGAGCCCAAGTTACTTGACTTGTCTCTCTGTACAGCACGATAAAATGCCGTCAGGCGCAAACGAGCGGGCTTGTATTTTGTCGTGCAGCTGACAGGTGCTTCTCGAGCTGATACGTCAAGTTGAGAGGAACTCGCTGTTTCTTCAAACACTGCGCCGCACATGTATTGTGAAGCTCTGGGGCTGCTGTGTTGGCAAGCTGGAAGGAACTGTCATTCATCCCTGAAAGAAATGCAAATATTTCTTTCAGAGGTCGTATCCTTAGTTTTTGTCTGTTCGTCACATACGCGCAAAGGCGTCTGGTGCTCTCTCAAAAAAGATTCATTGTTTGTAAAAATGTGCTTGACATCAACGATTTTGAACAGCCGGGACTGCCTGACTGGTTTTGGACACAACACAGGCAAAAGAAGCGCAGCACATACAGGAAAGACATGAAAACGGCCAGACGTACATCGTTGGCTGAAAGCGCGAGGGCAACTTTTTCTGGATGTCATTGTGTGGCTATCTGACGTGGAGTTCAGAATTTCAGAGAAGCTTTCAGAAATTGAGTGAATTTCTTTTGCGTGTGTAAGGTGTGAGGTCACACAGGTGAACCTCATACGAAGCTTATTGCAGTCGGAACACGTTGAAGGTTCACTGCTGTCCTCGCAGGGCTCCACTTGGGAAGACACGCAATCAGGAAGGAACATGCCGGCGGGGAGAACCTGAGGGAACTCGGTTTTCTGCTCCCTTGGAATTATTGCTCTCCTTTATAAATTCAAGTGCATTCAGAAATCCTTGACACAAGAGCGTCTGATGAGAGACAGAAGCTTTTGGTTGAATCCAAAAACCCACTTCTCACATGAACCTCATTGGGAGCGCTCTCTTACGTGCACCCTTCCCATGGACTCACACAAGATGCCAACACCAGTTCATCTTGGATATTTTTTGCCATTCTAGCATCTTGTCTTCCCTCTCTACATTGTTCTTTCATACAAAGAACAAATAATTTGCTGGTTTTTGGTAATGTGCCTTTTATGGATGTCAGATTGGTTGGCCGTGAGTGTATTTTGACCAACTGATTGTTCTGTGGTTGTCATGGTTTCTCACTTGTTGCTTGAGAACATATACCAGCGCGTCGTGGTGATCAGGCATCAGTGACCCCGGACTGTCAAAGCTGGATGTTTTGCAACGGTGCATGGCGCAGGCTCCTTTGCCCGGTGCTGTTGCCCGTGACGTTTGACAATGGAACGCGAATGGAGAAGCCTAACGTCGTCACACTGCGAACTCTCTACATCTCATCAGCAGCGCAAATCCCCGCCGAGCGCAATGAATGGTTCGCGGCACACAATGCTTTGAGAAGCGGAATCGGAATTCACGATTTGGTGCGACGAGAGCCCTCTTTGCGGAGCAGTTCGTTGACAAATGTAAGCGTCACCGCTTGCGTGAAGGCTTGTTAGCCCCAATCTCCTGCAGTTGAGCAGTGGACCTCTCGCGAGCCACAGGGCCTGGATCTGCCCCTGGCTCAGCACAGATTCGCGCGGCTCAGGCGGAGCTGTGTGAAAGGCCTATCCATCTTCATGAATACTTCAAAACAGCTTTGTGTGCCGGTAAATAGCCTTTTGCATGCATTGCGTTAGGTTGTTACAGTCGAAGAGTTGGCTTGTTGCTTGTGAAGTTCCCTTTGCGAGTGGGAGGTAGGCATCATTGTTTTCAAAGATCAAAGTTCAGTCGGACAGAATGGTACCATTGACCAAAGACACTGCTCAGCGTTCGCTCAGGTGTTTGGCATCAGCTTCACTTTGAAACAGTCAATGTCCTTGTTTTCAGAATGTGCAAAAAAGTAACAGACCCAAAATATACGGGGACTTCACCGTCGCACTTGATTGACTAAAGAGGCTCCGATAATTCCTTCTGAATCTTCGGATATTTCTTGTAAGACACGGTAAGCTCTTGCTGACTCTGGCATGAACACTGCTGATTGAGCTCCCACGTCCGCTTCACCACAGGAACTTCCTCACCTCAGTCAAGACGAAAGGAAGTTCTGTTCAGGCTCTTGTCCCGGAAAATCACCCGACAATATTCTCCCCCATCTGGGTGTTGGAAATCAACTGGTCAAATCTGCGTGAAAGTCCAAACCTGTTTTGAAAATATCACGAACCGTACTGGTGGCTTTTCGTGACAGTGCCGAGTAATTTCTGATGTCTGTTGAGTTTTGATAATTTCGCCTCTGCACTCTGTTTCTGTTGTGCTCCGAAAGACACGAACATTGACAAACATCTTCCAAGCACAGATGCAGATTTGGGAAACCACATCTCAGGTGATTTTGGCGAGCTGGCGCACAAAAGCGACCAAGGCCATGTTCGCTGCCGATGACAGCTGAGACATCTCTCCGCAGCTGAGACATCTCTCCGCCACTCACTTCGCTCTCTGCTCTGCGGGGTATTATCGCTGCCAAATTTAGACACTTCCCTCAGTCAGCGCAAAATTTGCACTGTCAAACGTTTTGTGTTCTGATGGTGGTTTTTGTACCGCAAACGACTTCCACTTCTCAGCAATTGATGGAAGCTGCTGCGTTTCATCCCAGATGATTCTCGTATTATGCGCTCAAACAGCGGCGTGGGAGAAGTGAAGGTTGTCGTGGTGTCGGGGCTTGCGCTGTGGGGGCGTAGGTCGGAGGCTCTGCTCGCCGACGCAGGAGCTCGTCTCGGGGTTCGTGTGGGCGAGGATGTTATTCAGTCATTTTGTGATCATTACTTTGTGTCTTGCTTTTCAGTGCGAGTCAATGACAGTGGCGCTAAGTGTTCATTATCCTGGAGGGAGGATACGTCCAGGTAGGAAATGGAGGAATGCGCTGAAGTGCACAGCAAAAGCAAACGACTTTGATGAGAAGAGTGAGGAGCCTCGGTCGAGGCTTTGCCGCACCTCAGGGAGGCTCCTCTAATCACCGCGGAGGCGGAAGCTCTTGATAATCCTTTGCAAATGTATCTCAGTTGCTCTCGATCAAAGTCAGGCCAAATTTAAACACAGCGCTGCACTTACACAGCTGCGTCGAATCGACTGCCTTCCCCAAACAGTCATCTCGGATGACACCACGCTCGAACAAAAGCAAATGACAACTGAAACAATGTGAACCACAAACTGCTCAGGTGATAGGTGTTTGGAGATTGACCAAGCGGAGCTCACCACGGCACTTTGAACGGGCAGTTCAACGAACCTGCAACCAGATGGAGAAGATAACAAAACGTTGGAATAAGATTAGCTCGAGGAACAAATGTCACAGTCACTGCCATGGTGTCCCGATAAATCAAGGCACGGTGCACTCGACGATTTGGTAGTGACAAAGCACCTTGTCACCGAGGTTTCTGGATGACCTGAAAGCCTACTGCCTTGACTCACACTGTTGCATGCGCGACCAATCTGTCTTGACAAAAGGTGTTTTTCCGTGTGGTCATCTTGACAAAATTAACTTTGTCCCCAAGACACGCCAACACGGTCTCGCGTGACAGATGCACCCAACGTGGTTCACGCCAGACCAAACTCGAACATTGTCGCAAACGATGCTGCCTTAACCAGGAAAAGACAACAAGCAGGGCGTGGCAGGTTTCTGAGAGAGCACTTCCTTTTGTTTGTGAAGTGAGAAAAAGGTGTGAACAAAAAGTGTTCCAACATAACCGTAGCTGATAGAGGTTGCTAACAAGCAGGGATGAGTCGAGCGAGGTCTGAAGGCGTCACAGACACTACAGGTGCGTCTACTTTCACAAGGACTTCCCCCTGCTTGCAGTTCTCATTCGAGCACCCACTATTTTGTTCCCGTGTGTTTGCACAACATACAAAATACATGGAGAGGAATCTCGCATCTGACAAACACCTTTATCAAAGCACGCAAAACAAACAAGTGCAGGTTGTCAGCTTAAAGGATTTACAACACATCAGCGGCTGTCTGTATTCATGCCATAAGTAACAGCTTCATTGAGCAACTGAATCCCCGTTTTCAAAATTCCTTTTGTGGAGACAAGGTTCCAAACTGTTTGCCCCTCACCGGCACCGGTGCGCCTTCCGCCGTTTTTCTTGGAGACCATGCTGCAGCCACAGAAATTGACACCGCAGCTGCGTGTACCGCAGCTAAGGTTCTCTGAAACTCCCCAGGAAGGAAAACTCGTGCGGCAACTTCCTGCTCAAGATTGAATGCTCCGCACCCACTGTCCAGTGCTTCAACTCAGCTTGCGTCTCGTAAGCAGAGCCCGACACCCGGATCTGGGCTCTCGCGCTCCCGTGTGGCCACTTCCATCGCGATCTTTATGACACAGCCATGTGGTCAACGACTTGTACATACATCAGATCTTTTTGATAGCTTTGACATGAAGAAGATTTAAGGACGGGGGTGATACAGGGGCTTGACTTCTGCGTTTTTGTTGGTCAAAGAGGGGAACTCAAGTGTCCTTTCTGGATTGTTTTCTGATTCGCTGTACTGAACAGGATTCCTGAGTCAGGGTCATGATGGACACTTTGGACGAGAACTGTCTTTGTTCCGGTTCTGAAAGTGCAGTTCCCACGCATCGCAGAATGCTTGTTTGCCTGAGCTCGTGGCTGGAGCGGATGACCTTCAGCAGAAGTCGTCTGTTCCATTTGCTGGATCGGGAAACGCAATTATGTGTCATTTGAATTGCGCGGCCGGGGATTCGCAATCCGTCTTTGTATTGAAACGACCCAACCCACGTAGACTGCGCTGTGAAAGCTGCACAAGTTGAGTGCGGCAGGGAGAATCGACGCCGTTTCCAGACAAGCTGTTTTCTCTGTGAAGATGTCATTCCGAGGAGTGTTCTTTGCAATGTGTTTTGGTTTGCCTTGTGTTACGGAATGCAATTTGCTTCCGCAAAATAGATTCTTTTTCGCCTCACTGGGCACAATCATGTCAAGCTTACCAGGCAGCAGCAGCTATTGCCACAGAAAAATGGACAAAGAACAACTCAGGACACAACAATTTTCCCGTTGGTCCACCCCCCACCACGAGCAGACGTCATGGGTCTTCTGAACATCATCGGCTACATTTGATGGCTAGGGCCGGTGCTGGATCCTCCGGTCTTCCAGCAGGTGGCTTGACAACCTGCACCGCAATGTGGTGAACCAGGCCACTCAGCGAAGCAGTTTCCCAACTGCACCACCTGCTTGCTGCAAGGTTTGACCAGTTCAAGGGACGGAGGTCCCAACTTCCGGTGCCAGTCAGAGCGAAGCACTTCGGCGGCCACAATGTTCGGAGAAGGCCCAACGGGCAAAAGTGTGACTGACGAAGTTCTGTTGCATCCCCCAACAATGCTGCCCTGTGCCAATCGATTCGCTCTTCCTTTGGATTCTTAACAGTCGAGATATCACAATGCCAGAGCTTCCAATTCTTCCTTTTGATCACAGTGAACTTGTGTAATTGTTTTGATAGGCCTGCTGCGCTGATTTCTTTGCAGCGCACTGCATGGCTGCTTCCCAGCGCGGTTCCAAACTGCAGACATCAAAGGCGAAAAGGGAGTAATGCCTCATCTTAAAAGCTTCAGCCTGTCCGGGCCAATAACTTAATTCAGGGGGGTAAACAACAGATTGATGAGGTGCAGTGGGAACAAACTGCTCCTGTCAATAGCCATTTCAGAAAGCGGAGATCTACGCAGCGCGCGGAGGAAACAAATCTTGTGTCCTCGTGCTTTGTAAACGACGAAAACTATCCTTTCCTGTTTTTGTGCAAGTCCACAGCACACAAAATGACCAATCTGCGATGAAACCAGTTGACTTCAAACTGGATCGGCGACTAGTTCACAACAGCTTTGTTCCTCTTGCAGCTCCAAAAGTCAAACTTTTGACTGCCCCCTTTGCAATGTTTTCTGGAAAGAGCCATGCTGGGTTTCGAAGTTTCACCATCTTTGCTGACCCCACCAAACTGTTTGAAGAACAAGGTCATGTGGGTTTTGTGTCCAGCACCATGAGATTTCTTGGACTGTTCTGTGACCAAAAACGTGTGATCAGTCACACCAATTGAATTTGCGCTCTCAGGCCAGGTTTGAAAGGCAAGATCAAATCCGTACAGTTTGGTGACAGAGACAACAAAGGTCTCGGTGGAAAATCCTCCAGTCATGATTTGAATCTTATGCCCTCCTCAATTGGAAAAAAGTTATTGTTTTGTGTTTTGTGAAACAAAAGTGACGTTTGATTTTGACACTGTGTCTGCACGCAACGCAGTGTGCATCTCACCGTGATTGGAAACGGTTCGGTGTGTGTCCGCAGCTCAGTGCACGGTGGATACATGAGCTCGTGCGCTTCAGTGGACCACCGCCCTCCACAAGGAACAAGCCTGGAGTGCCAGATTCCGCATGTGTGTGTGGACGGAGGTGTGCGGAATGGGTATGCTACAAGTAAAGTACTATCTCTGTTTGGGCTACGTGTAAACACAGATATTGATGTTACCTAGCCCACAACGAGACAGAAAGAGCGATAATCTAATGATAAGCCACTGGGTTCCGGATACAGATTATTCGCTTCGTTCCTTTGATGTTGACTTGTCAGGACAGAATCTGTCTGATGCAAGCAGCCATTTTCTGAGGTATTGCGAGCACGAAAGAGAACTCTGTCGGATCCAAATCCAGCTGGGAAACCGGACCGGGGACCTTCTGTCGGAGACCCTCACTTTTCTGGAACTAGAGATTGATGCCTGATGATCAAATGGACAAAACATTTCGGCATCTTGGGCCTTCAGGGTCCTCCGCTCGAGAGTAAACAAAGACTGTTTCAGTTCATTGCTTGGAAAGTTGTGAAACAGAAATCATGAGAGCTTTGGACTCCCAAGTGCCCAAAAATTCCGAGCAAACCCAAGTCGCTGTTTTCCCCAGCACAATCTGAACCACGGCAGGTCTGTCAAAGGAACGATTCCCGCGAGTGTGCCTTCAGCACCGAAGCCGCAATGATACGAACAAAGAGCCTGTTGCACGGACTTAGGTTGCACCATCGGTTACGACTCAAACTCTGTTTTCTGTACCACAAAGTTTAAGAGAGACACGCTTCTTCGGGTAGTTGGAGAACAAAGTCAGGATCCACGTTGCCTCTCACATTGCCAGTCTTGCGGGAGAGTTCAGGTGTTTTCTTTGCTTCTCAGTTCCTCGGTTCTGTCCGCACGCCCAACCTGTGAAAGGGTCACACGTGACTCTGCAGAAGGATGAAATTGAGTCAGCCAGCCTTTGACAGATGCGAAGAGTTTTTTGGGGCTCTGAGGCCTATTTGGCATTCACGGCACACAGGACAGCGGCAGCGAAGGAAAGGCTAATCAGACAAATTGGATACCTGATGGCTGATTCAACTTAATTCCGAATCATTAGGTCTGTTTCTCCAGAAGGCCAAGAAGGAACGCCGTGGTTCCTATTCGGAGTGAACCTGCCTCACAAAACTGTGGAAAAAGAAAAGCGAGCAAAACTCTCCGGAGTGGAAAACCAACGACACGTCCAGGGAGGGTTTGTTTAGACACTCAGATTCCTGCATCCTCGACGGGACACCAAATTGACTTGTGTCGCAACCCTTTGGCCTGCAGGATCGGGTCACAAGAGACCCGGAAAAGGATCCACTATTCAAGCCCAGTCGCGAAAGAATTGAATTTATTTTGCAGTCAGTGGATGTTGTTTCTTTGCTCTTGGACCCTCCGGATTTGATTTGACAAAAGCCCAAATTGAACATCCTTACGAATGAGAGAAAAATCCTGCATACGTCAGCGGTGGCTCCCAGGTTCTAGGTTTCTTGGCCAACGACTTTGTCACAAACAGCTTTCAAAACACAAGCAGGAAAATGGATTTATACAGCTGCATTCTTTGCCACAAACTTTTCGATGTCGATTGTCGTCGGACGCAAGGCCCCAAACCTTTGACAGAGCAAAAGAAGGGCAAACGAAAAGTACGTTCCCGCTGGGTCTCCATGCTCAAGTTCCGACGCCAAAATACACATCACACTTGCTCCAGTGAGCTTTCATTGCGGCAAATGAACACCAGATCCGAATCAAAGGAACAACAGCATTTTCCTCTCGTGGTGCACGCTGACGCACGGGAAAGCTCAGAGAAAAACCGCCATCAGCGCCGAGAAAAACCGCCAGGCGGAAAATTACAGGGAGCCTTGGGTGGGAAGAATCTCGTTGCGCGATGCTGCATTGCCTCAGATCAGTGAGGACCTGTTCACAATGCCGCCTAATTTGCAGCAAAATCAAGAGCGATCCATCATTCTGAGGCTTTTGGATGCGTCGGTGAAGAGACCTTGTCGAAGGAAGCGGGGAGGAAAGCTCCAAGCCATGCATGTGCATCCAAGATTCCAGACAAACTGCTTGAAGCCACCCAAGACGTGTACGGCCGAGTGTCTCTCAAAATAACTTTTTGTGATGTTGTGTCAGTTCTATTCTTGTGCCAATTCATGCACTGCATCTCTGACCAGGTGAGTGCATCACCTCTTGCACGGGGCGCAGCTCCAGGTGCTCCTCTTCACAGATGTGCAAGTGTGTCCGAGGTACTGCGAATTCACAGTCCACTGCCACGGTGCCAACGAAGACTGGCGAAGGTGAATTTGGACAAGACTTTTGATGGCCCACGACGTTCGGTGTTTTTACTGAAGAGATGATTCTTCATTTGCAGATTCATTGCTTCAGGGATTTTACACCTAAGTGATGTTGCCACAGAAAAACTTCCGGGAGTGCAGGGACAGACACAATGGCATTAATATTGGATCAGGCATTGTGTAAAAGGTCTGAAGTTGATGAAAGGCTTCGTCAAGACGCATTGCAGTGGAGTCTACACAGCACAAAAAGAGGGAACTGAAAAAATTGCTGTCCCACGTGTTTTCTGGGAACAATATTGGTTGCCACCTGGTGACTTGGACGGAATATTTACGTTGTGTGGACGAACAACAAAACCGATGTCAGGTGTACAAGTCGACAGGTCTTCCAGAACTTCTCCCGACTGGGACACAGTTATTCGGTTTTGAGACAGTGGCCAAAAGCCGATCAGGTCCACTTCTGCAAATTTAGAGCAGAATGTCCTTTCTTGAGACAAAAACGTTGTATCCATCGTGTAAACTTTGCCTTTCTCTGCTGCTCACAATTGTTGTGTGTGTGTGTGTGTGTGTGTGTGTGTGTGTTTACCTCCTTTCATTCTTTCCGCTCTCTCTCTCTCTCTCTCTCTCTCTCTCTCTCTCTCTGTCAGATGTTCAACAAGTACCAATGACACAGAAAGAAGCCAGTTGAGGTAGCGAACACACAGAAATTTTCCGAAAAGATCCCAGGGCGATCGATGCAGGAGGGGCCTTGGGAGATGGCAGGTCCAGGAATGTCAGAGGCAGGGACGAGCGTTCCAAATCTCGTTTGTCAAAGAGCCCCAGCTGTTTCTGCCTCACTCGCGGCCACAGACGCTCAGCACCAACATCAAGAAGTGAAGTCACTTTTGGTTCGTTCTTCCCTTGAAAGTTTACTTGTTGCCACAAAAATTGTGGATCAAAAACAAGGATGAATTTGCTGGATCGAATGAAGAAGAAATGTTGCACACAGTTGCTGTCTTGATTGTCAGCAGAGTCTGTGATATCAGATGAGGATCCTTTGGAAACATGCTCTGCACAATACGAGCGTTGAAATTAGTCTGTTTTGATCGAAGGCTTTCAGATTTGTGAAGATTTTGCAACATTTTGACAGATGCACGGCTTGTAGATTTTACCTTTGACTTTTACCAAAAAAGATATCAAAGCGCCTCCTGCTGTGAAAACAGACTCGATGTTGTGAGGTTTCTACACGTTACTCCCACAAGGCAAAGACTCCGATGTCACTCAACAGGATTCTTTTATTGACAAACTGAATACTCTACGAGGCGAAATTTAGAAACAAACGCAAAACGTGGCCTATAAAATACACGTATGTGTTGAGAGAAAATCCCAAAACTTGTCTTTCGAAGATGACTTGGTTACGTTTCCAATGGCACCTGCAGGGAAGGTGTGGGTGTGAAGCCTGAAACATCAGCTTTCCTCTCTTTTTAGTATCAAGATGACATTTTACGAAGAGCCTCAAGTACATGGAACATCTTTTGCCCTTCTGCTTCTGATCTTTTATAGCCTGTTGAGACTCGGAAGAAAATATCACAGCATTATGCAAACCTCTCCAGGGCTACCTCGTCCAGTGCGTATGCTCCTTTTTCGGAAGCCAGCAGATTGTTCTGAATCTGAACCAACAGACGATGAGATCATACTCGCGCCGAGAATTACTTTGGACATGCGTGCATCGGTGTCCAAGTGAAAACAAAAGATGATGGGCACCCATGTCAAGAAACAGAAACTTATGTTGAGAGACGGACAGACACCCACATCAAAATATTTGGATGTTCTTGTCGTGTTTTAGCCAAACTACTTTTTTCGGGAACATTACCATTACAGGCCATGAAGCTTCAAAAGGTGTTCAGCGACTTGTTGCGTGTGCGTGTGAGCTGCATGAGTCATACTGCCGTGGTCCGACGGCTTGTTGGTCACCTCAAGGGAGAAGAAGCCTCGCATTGGAGAGATCATCAAGAGCGCGTCGGGCGTGACGAAAGGCGATCAACGGGAAAACAGTTTTCAACGCGCCTGAACAATTTCTACACTTTGTCATTTCAGAGGGAGACGATGAAGACAAAACGATATCTGTGATGTTAGACAATGAGGAGTCCTTTCTTTCTTTCGTAGACGGCCTTCCACATCAGGTGAGCCTCGCATGTCATATCACATCGCACTGTTCAACACTCAAGTACGCGCACAAATAACTGAACACACAAAAATGGTCGCTGTGAAATCCCTCTGTGACTTTTCGAAACTTTTGGTCAAGAAAAGAGTTGTGTGATTGAACAGGAGCCGTTTTGCAGGGAGAACCCATTTCTACCAGGGTACAAACACAGATGACATGTTTTGTTGCCGCAGAGTTGTAGAATTTATTTGATCGTACCTTCCAGTAGCTCAATCAGTGCTTGGTGGACATGGTCTGTTTTGAACGACTGCGTGTAGTGGACTTTGCATGCTTTTGAGATAGCACATGTCGTCAAGTGAGCCTTGAATAGGCCGACACAACCTCTTGTGAGCACAGTAGATTTCGTTCACAAGAAAGCATGACAAATTTTGATGTTTGCTGTCATGAAAATTGCAAAACAGGAAGGGACTTTCGTGTGGTCTGGCCTCAGACGCCCAAATCAAAGAAACAATCCCACCGAGAACGCCTTGTCAATGCGACTTTTGAGTGACGAGCTCAGAAGCCGAAAGGTCAACCCTTTCAGCTTCATCAAACAACCTGACTGACATTTTCAGGCACAAGTTTCCTCAGACGCGTCCCCCTGTCGCCGTCATGTGCATGACATTTTGGAAGGCCATTCTGTTCAACAAATTTGAACCGCAAGGACAGATCATTCTGGACCAACTTGAACCAAGCAGGATGTTCCTCTTGCGGAAACAACCATGTTGCACAGACCACGATGTTTCTCAAACCACAAGCTACACAAACCACCGTGTGACGCAAAATCCGTTTTCATGCGTTGAGATGGAAAGATTTCCCAAAGGTTCCCACAGGATTCCAAATCCATGATTTCTAAATGAAACCTGAAGCTCCGCACCACTCCACACGATGCGGGATTCTTTGGGGCCGCACACTGTTCAGATTTCTATGTGCTCGGCTGAAGTAATTGTGTGCACTTCAGATCGTGTCGTAATTTCTGTTTTCTCTCATTTATCCCATCATCAAGCAGCGGAGGTTTGATTTTCAGCAATGCTTTCAACATCATGTTCTGTTGGAACTCATGATCACAGGATACACGGATGTCCAGTTGACAAAACGTTTTTTCGGTGGTCTAAAAGTGAACTTTTTTTTTCTTCCAAATTACAACCAAGTACACAGTCTGCAAGGTAGTGGGAACAAACCGTCGAAGAAGAGAGAGGCCTTTTCTCAAGAAATTGAGAGCAGGGCAATCAAGCTTTCTGAAAACTATGTGGGCTGCAAATCTCATCAGTTTGACCCCAACAATCGTTCAATTGGTCCCTGTGGACCTCGCAGGTTGTTCTACATGGGTCTAATCTCCCCACGTTGTGATAAATCTTGCCTTGACACAGAATCACGGACATATCCGACCGAATATCAGGCCCACAAGGAACGCAATACGATGAGATGAGTTATGTCGATGTGGGAAACCTATGTTTGAAAGTCCATCAGTGCGAATAAAGTATGACAATTTCTTCATCATGCTATTTGCGAACGTCAACTATTCCAGCAGATCTGTAATTTCTCTTTGGCAGCTCCTGCAGAAACAAGCCTGATTTATTTGGGCCTGAACGTGCTCAAATCTTCCGAACTTCGATCTATTACAGAAAAGACTTGGCATGATGCCTTCTCAAAATTTTGACTCTGGACGTTCGTGAACCTTCCTTTTTGTTCTGAAAGTCTTTTTCGCAAGGCCGCTTGCTTCCCTGTGGCCAAGTGAATATGACCGTACTTGTCGCACAAACGAACACCCAACCTGTCTTCTTCGCTTTGCCCATCGCTACCTTTGTTCGCGCGATTTCGGCTCGTCTACAAATACAAAACACACGATCCTTGGCGAGGTCTTTTCATTGCGCATTACGGGTGGTTTCTGTTCATCGTCGCGCACCCGTAACGTCTCACGCACGTCTCCTCGCACCGCAGAGCTCCGAGTCGGAGGTGCAGTCCGGGGCGCCGCCCATCATGCCGGACGTGGACGCCTACCTCGTGCTCTACTCGGTCGCCGACACCAAGTCGTTCCACGCGGCCGAGGCGCGACTCGTCACCCTCAGCAAGGACACGAAGCGCGAGACGGCCGTCATCCTCGTCGCCAACAAGAGCGACATCGTGCGCAACAGAACCGTCGCCGCAGAAGGTACGTTCAGCATCAGGACGTCTTCCAGTGAGTTCAAGCTTGAGCCAGGGCGGGCCAAACTCTGTTCGGAAAACGTGTCCTGGAAATTGTCCCAGTACTTGCGCATCACCCAGAAGCAAGTCAAAAAAATTGTTACAGATAGAAAATACGTCTTCTGCCTTCATCCTCAAGAAAGAAGCAGTGCCCCACGTCAGGCCAGTGTCAAACCAATCCTGAATTCCGCATTTCTCTGAACTCTGCTGGTGTTGTTCACTGAAAATGACGTGAAGTTGGGACAAGCCTTGCTTCCTGCCCCGTGATGAGGGAATCCATCAGGAATTGCTCCCAGCTGCGCGTCCGCGTGTGGATGCCCACAAACAGCCATTGTGCAGATTAGAATCCCTGCCTCTCCGTGACATATCCTTGGGACGTGAAAACCTGGTTTTTGTTGACGGCTCAAAACAACCCTGCATACTTCAGCCTTTCGAAGCTCATGCTGTTATGTGCAGCTTTCCTTGGTGCCTAAAATGTTTCTCGACCTTGGTTCTTCTTAGCCTGTGGAGATCAGGACACAGAACCCGCTGGCGGACTGTCCAACCAAAGGCTGACAGGTTGTTGAAAAGGCTGACAATTTTGTAATTTGGTCCTTGAGGTGACGGCTCATGAAAATGTCAGGCGCAGCTTTGCAGTGCATGCCAATACGTAACGGAACGAGGCTCACAAAGCGGAGTGAGTAAACATGCAAACGCCTGTCCAACCTTGGTCTTGACTGGATTCCAGCCCTCGGAGGCTTTTTGAAGGGGCAGGAGAACATTCTTGAGGGCCAAGGAAGCCCTGACATCAACTTCAAACAGAAAATAAAATCACTGCAGAATGAATTTAGACGGTGAAAATATTTTTGGAGTTTGGAAAACCGGGTGCCGTACATGTATTCGAGAAGACCAGTGTTTTCAGCGCTGAAACCTCTTGAAGGAGAACCAGACCATGCAGATGGTTCAGCTTGTTGAGTTTGCGAACCGATAGTCGGAACGGAAGTTGGGACGGGGACGAACAGCTCACGCGACAACACGTCTCCTGTTTCCCGCCCCACAGATCAGCTTCACAATAAGATCCAGAGCCTGAATAATTAAAATTGTGGACACACATAACTTTAATCGCCCTTTGGCTGAGTCTGCTTTGCTTCAACGCTGCAGTAGAAACGTTTTATTTCTGTTTGAATCAAACGTTCGTGGCCTCAGGTGAACTCCTCCTCTCCGTTTTGCAGGTCATTGTGTCACTTGTCTCCGGCCCAGTTCCGGGTGCATGTTCCTGTCTCATTTCCCAAGAAAGAGAACGTAATGGTGGTTCCAGCAGTGCGTCCATTGCACAGACAAATCGTCAGTCAGTGTGTTTATTGTATTGTCTCTGTTTTCAGCGGGAAAGAACCTGGCCACACAGCACGAGTGCAAGTACATCGAGGTCTCGGCCGGACTCAACCACAAAGTGGACGACCTCCTGGTCGGGATTCTCAGGCAAATCCGCCTCAAGCGGCAGATCCCGAATTCGGCGAGCAACTCGGGTGGCAACAGCGGGCCCAACAAGTTCCAGGACGAGGCGAACCACGAGGGCCCGCGTGGGATTGTGGGCCGCCTCTTCCGGCGCAACTCAAGGCCCTTCCGGTCCTGCGACAACCTGATGGTCGGATAACGAAGGGAACGGGTTTGGATTTGCAGACCCCGGAACTGAGCTGGGAGGGTCTGGTTGTTCTGAAAACAGTGACGCACTGGAGACACGGCTTGACAGGGAAATTACTTCAGCTGGGTTTGTTGCAGTGCGCTTGACTGGATTTCGCGTGTTCGAACTGTACTGAAATCAGTGGATATTTGACAAAATGGTACCCAAGACTGATCACCACACGTGGTTTCAAACCACTGATCAAACGCAACATTTACGTGTGGCCAGCCGTGACCCTCAAACAGATCCACAATTCAAGAGAGAAGCACTTGCACCCTGAGTAGTCTTTGAATGATTTGTTTCTGATCAAGGCCAAACCCAAAGGACAGAGCTGGATCCAAAGTACAAAAGAGAATTAGAGGGCCTTTGAAAGTGTGTTCGTTCTGGCGTCAGCCAAAGTGGCAACGAGCTCATTCCTCCACAGAATTGAAACTGCAAACTGAAACCAAAGGCTTCATCTTTCTCGAACAAATTTCAGGCAAATTATTGGAATGCGACCAGGTCTGTATCAAAGAACCTCTCCCCCAGTCTGCAAAACTTTGGTGTCCTTTTGTCAGCAGCAGTTGACTAAGATTCTTTCTGACCCCATGACGATTCTGACATTTTGTTCTTTGGACAAAGGAAAACAATTTTTCACGAAAATCGGGAGAGCATGTGGCAGGAGAGAGACAATGTGAATGTTCTGCAGATCTGGAGATGGATGATATTCAATCACCATTGATCCGGTGAAGAGAAGCAGTCTGAGAGATTGAATCTGACAAATCTTGAGAACTTACGACATTCTATTTTCATATCGTCTATTTTTCTATTGTTCAAGTGGTGAATTGCTTCTCGTCATTTTGTTTGGTGCAGCAAGTGAAGTATCGTGGCATATCAGTTGTCTCCATGCAGTATTTTATCACTCGTAATGCACCTTTGCACACAGTGAGACAATGTCTGTTAATTACAACGAATCTTGTTTGGTGTTGAAGAATCATCACATCCACTACGACCAGCTTCGTGTGACGTTGCGGTCTCCGCATTTTGCAAAGCTTCGCTGCGACCCCAGAAAAACACAGACAGCGTTTCTGCAGTTGAAGAGATGCAGAGAGTGGAATCACTGACCCAGGCTGTTCCGTGGCTCGTTCCGCTGAATGCGAGGAAGGCCCGAGGCCCGTTCCCGACTGTCGTTCATTCATAATGTACACATACTCGTATGTATGTACGCTCACGATCCAGTTTCTCTGCAAAACTGCACAACCTGAAACACGCCACCACACAGACCGACAATGAGGTTGTTTTCTCTGTGAAAGTTTCGATTTTGTCATGTTGGCCAACGAACAAGCATGGCAACCTTTTGGTGACGGAAGTTTAGCTTGCATGCATGGCTTTGTGTGCTGCACGAGCAGACACATCCTCATTGTGGAAGTCTGTGTGAAGGCGGTGACCATCTGCCTTGATTATCAACACCGTTCCTGTCAACAAGAACCATTTCCCACTTGTCTGTGCACTTTTAACACGAAATAAAGTTTATCGATGAGTCGAAGCAGATCAAGGTGTTCGCGTGAAATGATATCACCACACGAAGAGACCAGTGATGGACCTGAAAAATCGACAAAGCAATTTCAGCGCTGAACAGCAAGGATGAGAGTATCAAATTCTGTCAATTCCCCAGTGTCAAAAAGAATGGCTTGCACTCTTCGTTTCCCTACAACGTCACGGCGTACACGCACACACACGCACACACACACACACACACACACACACACACACACACACACAGTTCAACACAGGCGCAGAGACACAGGCCTGGCTTACACTGAAGAAATGTACCACTCTGCAGTGGATCACTGCATACCAACGCTACATGTATCTCAATGGTTCTGTGCACACCAAAAGCAGATACTTTAAATATGGCCGTTTCGCGGCTCGGAACAATACTGAGGAACGCGGGGACGAAACTCAACAAAAAGGTACGAAACTCGCTGCCCTCAGTATTATCCCGAGTTTCGTATCATTTTTTTGAGTTTCATCCCCGCGTTCCTCAGTAGTATATCATTCCGAGCAGCGAAACGGTCCATTCTTTGGTCATTTCTTCAGGTCCTCCATCCAATTTTTTGTGAATTCTTTTGGAATCAGTTTCATGGCTCATTCATAGTCAACAAAGTTGTCATACAAAGGAGGCTGCAACGATGACATAGATCTAACTGCATTTCAACCGCGACAGGAGTCTCACATCATTGAAACACCATTGGGTTTGATTCTTTGCAGTCACTCACACCTCAAACCATCCCAACAAGCTTCCTTTTCCATGGTTTGGTAGAAGGTGAATGCATGTACTGCGGTTGTTACTCTGTTGTGGCTGGCAGCAGCATTCAAAACGAGCCCCTCTGTCAGAAACACCAGTGTCTACAAAAGGCATGAAAATTAAACTTTTTTGATCTGGATGGATTCCCTCTGTGGGCTTTGTCTATCATGTTCATTGTGTGAGAGGAGGCACATTTTTTTAACTTCAGCCAATGCTGTGTGGACAAAAACTTTGAGAAAGTATCACCAAGAGACCCTCCCCTTCAAAAGTATGGTTCGGCTCGCTGCGTGGTGTATTTAGAGCTTTAGAGCTCACAGACATTGTTTGATCCATGTGGTTAAGGTGAAAGGGTGTGAGAGGTGTGTGAAACAATATAAACGCACAGAACAAGTGTGAAAACTCATTCCGACCTCACATGTAGTGCATAAATGTGCATGAGTCCCAGTTTGCAATGTGCACCACCGTTTCGCGCGGCGAACCCTGTCTTCACACTGCAAATACGTATGTGGTGGAAGCAAGACTCAAGGTGCAGCACAGCGGGACTTCATGACGGCTGAGTAATAATCCTGTCGCTCACACCTGTTCTTGCGCTAATTTCCACAAATGCTGCGACCCATGACATTTGACTCGCAAGCAGCGGATTCCTTCGTTCACCTTCCTCAAGCGTCTACATGCAAGAAATTCAGATTTCTGCTGAACCAAAACTGAGATCCACTTCATCAGCAGGTTCACCCAGCTGAGTTTTGGTGGGCAGAGCCACACTGAACCCAACGAAAGCAACCAAACTGCAGTCGAACTCCAGCGCGGCCACGAAATCCGAAAAAACAGGATTCTTGCACCTCCACAAAAATTGCTTTGCAGGGTTGAACCTGGAATCTTTTATCTGAAGACCAACACCAAATCACTGCTCAACTGAACCATCGGAGAAACAGCAGTGAAAATGCCTGATGGACACAAAAATACTGAGGACGTTCAATGCTTTCGGGATTGCCTTGGGTTGCTGTTGTGAACGAGCTGTGCAGTTTGCCCTTTGCCTTTTCGTGCAGGATATCATACCGCCTTTGTGCTTCTGTGATCAATACAGATTTGAAGCCCTTGTGTCAACGTGCAGAGAACTCAAAGTACCTGTGCTAACACACAGACCCCCTCAAAAAGTGCTTGTCTCGCTCGTCTCAAAATAAACTGCAATAGAAATCGAAAAAAGAAACTTTTTGTGTAGATGGGAATGGACGAAGTCTGATGTCTTTGGAGGCAAAGAAGAGGAGGTTCTTTTTTGAGAATCATTGACAAAATCCCCGAACAGAACGTGTTCACAGCGTAGTCTGCTAAACCCTGACGGAAGAAAGTCTTGGGAGGCGCTTTACACCTGAGAGACAAAGCCTTCTGATTCGAAGAGACAAATATTGTCTGTCGTGTCATGTTTTGTTCTTGTGATCCCTTTCATGCGTGATGTAAAGCTTTTGCTGCACGAAAAAGCGTCACGGTGTGGTGTGTTTGCCGAGAACGGGGTGTGCGGTACCACAAAACGCTCGCGATATTTTGCAATTGTAGTCTCGACTGTCCACGTTTTTGAATGCAGCCTCGACAGCTGCTCTGTCTCGACAGCCTTCAAAATGTGGATTCTCTGGAACAACTCTGCCTTTGAAGAGCCTATTCGTTTCACAGCGTACATGAATGAGGGTCTGTAGGAGTACACTTGGGAAGCCAAGATAGCTTTGCCCTGCTTGATTTGCAGAACTTGTGACTTGTGGATCCGAATTGTGCGTTGATGAAGCAATCCAAGTGTCTGGAACCTGACATGCATCGAGCGTACGAGGGGTAAACACAAAACATGGGCAGTGAGAGCGCATCCCAATATCTTGAGGTGACACAGCATGCTTTTGGAATCGACAGAACCCCGCGTGTAACAGAAGCCGCTCATGCAGCTCTTTGTTCGGGCTCCTCGGAGAATCTCGCCTGTTCTTTCGTTCCCTTTTACTTGAATAATTTGGAGGGAACCAGACGGAAAACTTTTTCTGCAACACTTTTGACGCACAGAATCCTTGCAAAAGCAAAGCAATATTTGGTGTTCATTTATGGTTGCGCAAAACACGACACCAAGGACTCAACAAGAAAATCACGGTTCGTGTGAGCGAAGTTGTGCAAATGCACCGAAACAAACCATCCGTCGCGTGTTTCACCCCAAGATTTGATCAAAGTCCCTTCATACACTTGCCACGAACTCGGTTCTATCAATTGTTGCACTCACTCTGTGATTTGAATGGAGGTAAACAGGATTTAATGGTGGATTCGTGTCACTTCCAATTAGGCTCTGAATCTGTCAATAGTCAGTATGGCAACTCTTAACAACGTGTCACGATGAGAGCTGGGAAAGCAAGCACGCAAACTGAATGGACCCAGAGAAAATCTCGGAAAAACAACTTCAGAGGTTGTTGGTGAAAAATCGCAACAAACGTGATTCGCGGTGTTTTGCCAAGTGCATGCCTTGTGCGAAAGTTCCATGTCCTGCATGGGTCTTGATGGATGCGGAAACGTGTACGACTACAAGGGCATTCACACGCTGAGTTATCTTTGCGGGAAAAAAATTATATTTCCTGCGTGCGGCGTTGGGCTGAACCAATTCTGACATTTTTCTCAGAAAAAGGCGGTTCCTTCCACCTGTCCTGCAGGAAAGGACAAATAAACACAGCCATTTGCAGCAGTTTGCAGAATACGAATTTGACGTCAAAACCCACATTTAGCCTCGAATTCTCCGGCTGTATATACTGTCAGAAAGATGCTTCGGGCAACGTGAACCTCAACCTCGATTTTCCTATTAAATCGGACAATCACCAAGTGCTGATATTTTTCCTGTTGAAAATTTTGCGGCAGCTTTCAAGGGGAAAAGTTATGTGTTTTTGTTGATCGAGCTGAATCGATGGTCACACTGACATTTTGATGGGATAAATTTCACTGGAAACTGGTGCAGTTGTCACAGCAAGACAATCATTTCACGATTTTATTTCTTCTGAAAGCTTTTTGACATCAAACAAAAACAGTCACAACATGAATTTATGGCAGCCTATTCACAGATTTTTGTTGCGCTCTTCAGAGCCCAGAGAATTGCGTGTAATTGTTGATGTCGAAGTCGTAGATTTAAATTCAGCACGATTCCCATGTTCAGTTCAATCGGATCTGCAACAAAACTCAATGGAATGTTTGGCATTGCAACTGAAAAATAGGAAAAGAAACAATCCCATTTGACCCTTGAAACAAGAAGTCCTTCAGAGTGGGGTCAGTTAGTCTAAGTTGTCGGAAAAAAATTGGTCCCCACCTTCTGATCCAAAGGCCAACACCACAACAAAAACAACAACAAACAAATCCTTTGGATTGGAAACGCTGACACTTGTAACCTTTTGCGAAATTGAAATACTGGGCAACGATTCCATGTTTCCGTTGAAGAGAACACCCAAAACATGTTGCCGACCCGTTGTCTGCCCTTTTCTCAGTTGTTGTGAGACTCCAACTTCCTCCGAGTCAGTCCAGATCACAGCGCTCTGACGTCTCCAGTTCAGAGCTCAACTTTCAGCGGCTTGGAGGCTCATCCCGTGGTGATCGTCACTCTCAAGCGTCAGAGGAACTTGTGACACGATTGGTCTGAGATCTCAATTTCGCAACTCAAGACCCGGGGCAGTGCTAATTCTGGATCGTGTCTTTGTGAGTGAGATTCATGCACTGCTGAAAGCACTGCAAGAACAGGCGCCAACACGTTCAAAAATGTGGCTCACCTGTCTTCTGTGAAGAAGAAGCAGTGCGTCAGGCAACTAACTACCTTTGTGATCTTGGACATTCAATTCAATGTTGTCAGCTTGTCACATTTTGTTGGAAAATGTACGCGTGTCCCCATACCTTTTCGGAGCAAAACGAAATTTCACAAAGAATGGAGACAAAAAATGTGTTTCTTTGCATCCTGTGTGTGGCTGAAAACATTGTGACAGTAGACCTGAGCAATTGAGGTTGTCTAGCATTGAGACCTGAGCATTTGAGATCGTGTAGCATTGGTTATTTTTGGTGTGATGTGACACAACTTGATGGACCTTGGACATCCAAGCTGAGATATCAGAAGCACTATGTTTGGCAGGGATGTTAGGGCAGCAGATCTGAGCAATTGAGATTGTCTGGCATTTCTCCTGTAGGGTGTGATATGATGTGATACATCAGGATACGAGATACCACAACAATTGTGCATGGTTGGGCAGTAGAGCTGAGCAGTTGAGGCTGTGTAGCATTGGTCCTGTCAGGTAGATTTATGACAGATATGACAGGACATGGGTGTGACATAATGCAATGTGACAAGGCATGGGACAACCAAGCTGAGACCTGTGCATGGCTGGCATATTGGGACAGTAGATTTGAGCAATTGAGGTTTTCCCGCATTGGTATTGCAAAGTGTGATGCAACACAATGTAATGAGACAGGGACATCTGTGGAAAGATGCCATGTGTTCTGTGTTCTGCCTATTTGGTGGCAGTAGACCAGGCAATTGAGATGATCTTGGACCTCCCACCGTCCACATTAGGGAAGTGGATACATGTGATGCAATGCAATGTGACCGACACGGGACATCCTGCGTGAGGTGCCATACATAAAAAGAATGTTTGCTTTCAACCACAGGGTGTTTTGCTCTGAAGGAACATCACACAACAAATGAAAATGTCAATGTTGTGTCTGCACCACAACTGGAGACACTGAACAACATGTCCACAACATTTCCACACTGAACACAATGACACATCCAAAATACACACAAAAACACGGGCCAATGACCAGGTGGCAGACACCGCTGAACAGAACTGAGCTCCGAGTTGGAAAGAGAACTGCTTCTTGTGAAGGTGCCTGAAGAAGCTGACCGAGTGTTTCATTTCCGTCGGGGAGGAAATGCTGGGATTTCCGCGACTCAGCTCTCCAGACAATTTGGCCTCTGCGGTCTGCATTCATCGCTCAAGATGCATTGAACTCAGGTGTTTCATCAAACCTGATTGTCAGGAAAGCGTCGATTGCTAATCGTCCAAAGACAACAATCTAAGTAAATTAAACCTATTTTTAGCGTAGCTGATTGTTTCCTCTTCCATAAAAAATATTGTTGCCACAACTGGCAAAACTCGGCTCAATCATGAATGGTCAGCAATCGAACATTTCCAAGATTACAAACTCTTTACAAAAAGTTCCTGATGAAAACTTTTGCCAATTTTCGTCACAATTCAAAATGCGCTCGTTCTGTACAATGAAATCCTTTGCACGATCGAATCTCTGACATGTCTCTTGCAACCTCACGAGCACTACAGCTTCACAACAAAGGGTTGAGGACTTCAGCTGCCTGTAACACAAGATACCTGGAAGTCTATTTTTAGGCTGATAGAGGAAATCTTGGGAGAAGGTGACATCACGTCGACAGCTGCGGGTCACTCTCAACTCCCTGAATTATTCAGCTGCAGACAGAATGCGCAAACGAGATGACACTCCCTTCATCAGCTCAGGTGTCCAGTCCAAGTTCATCTGGTTCAGTATCAAACCGAAAGAGTGCACGCACCCGGATGTTTTCGTTCGTGGAGACGCTGAAGCACCTGTTTGAAATCGTTCCACATCAGACCCATAACACTCCAAATTTGTGGTTCAAAGGACAACACACAAGACGCCATGGTTTCTTGCAAGAGATCAAAGTGGGAGGCAAACCCCCCAAAAGTTCTCCGTGGAGTTTCTTTCAAGCGATTTCGAACGAAGGCTGAGACAGGTTTTCCATGGACTTTAGGATGCCACCGTCTGTGCAGTGGGGGTACTTACATAAACAAGAAAGCTGCCTGATGTTTATTTGATGAGCTTTCTTCTTTAACATCACGTAACATTTGCTTGACTGCTGCGCATAAAGCTGCTGTTAGACAGTTGTCCAAGAAAAAAAGAGAAAGGAACACACAGGAACCACGCGACGTCTGTGTTGTTGCTTTTTCAGCTGGTTTGAACCCATAATTCAGTGTTCTTCTTCAAATGAAAAGGGCAAAGGACAAATTCAGTTGGTGCACAGGCCAAGTGCCTCATCAAAACTGTTGCATGTGTTTCATCTTCACGGGGATATGACAATTTTCTGAATGCTTGATGCCTGTCCTTTGTTGTGCCCGGTGGCTCGTCACTTCGTTGATCACTCGGTCATTCCTTGATCTTGAGTCGTGGTGAGAGAGTAGATTCTAATTGTTGCGTGTATTAGCAGGGACAAAGATCAAGTAGATCTTGTGGTATCGCTGTCTGGAACCTGACTTTTCAATTCAGGTGTTGCTGTGCGTGCATGATGAGCACAAACTTGCACGTAGTTTTGGAGTACAAACCGAGCAGCTTGGTTACTGACATCCATCGTGTTTGCGTGCGCGCAACAAATTGTTCAGTATTCTGTCGCAGAACACTTCTTGAGTTTGCTTGCACGTTTGGCTTGCACAAAAACATTGTCAGTCAGGCTCAAAATTCCCCCAAATGAGGTCGCAACTTCATTTTGGGCAATCCTGCAAATCGCGTCAAGCACGAAATGGTCCACCGTTTCCGGCACTCACTGCAACGATTCTGTGACCCCGAACCTGTTCATCAAAAGTGAGAGAGGGAACTTCTTCTCTTGTCGGAGACAGTTTCTCTGGGGTGTGGCGTTTCCTCCGGAGAGTCAAGACGCAACACAGCAAAATGAGAAAAATCTATTTGGCGACTTTTTCCAAAAGAGCCTGGACACTGAATGAACACCGAACACTTTTCCCATTCAAGAACCTGTTCATGTGCTCAGATTCAAAAGCAAACGTTCCCGGATCGACGACTTGCAGGGTCTGTTTGCCTTCAGAAGAAACCACGTAATGGCTGTTTGATCAAATTCCACATTTTATCCAAGGGGCCCTGCACTTTTCATGAGGCCGGCTTTGTGAGTCTGTTTGAGGTAAAATATTTGTGATGTGGCTCTGGGCTTTTGCAGTGGATTACTATTTGCTGGGGAAGACTAGAATACATTCATTGAGTGCACAGGTTTTCTGACTTCTGCTTTTCTTGCAGGCAAAACCCACTCAAATTTTGTGACTTTGAGAAGTTCCGTTACAGTCGTTGTTTCTGGCTACAATTCTTGATCATTTTCTGTATTCCCATTCCGACTTGAGTACGTACGTCTCATTTTCATCAGATTTTGTGTGTAAAACTAAGCGAATGCGAGGATCATGTTTTGGTGTCACAAAGCACACGCACGAGTCTCAGGACTGTCTTTTCAGTTTCGAGATGCCTGAGCCACGCAGTCGAAGCCAAAACAAGACAAAAAATGTCGAAGAACACCAGCCTGCGATCAGCTGAAACGCAGCCTTTCATCACCACGTTTCCGCCGGGTCCATCCGGCTGACATTTGCTCACAAGCAGCAAAAATTGGGGTGGAAAAGGTTGCAATACAAAAGATATCTCAGGTCCCTGACACAGCAAATGAACTGACACAAAAGGAGGTCACGTCTGGACGGACTGGGGATGTGTGATCGCATACCGGTTGGCCGTTAACTTGAACGAACTCGAACCTTGCAGACAACAACTGCTTCATGATCTCAAGATGAACAGAAACAGGCAGAAACCAACCTCGCAACAACCTTCAACTGGGAAAAGATGCCCGTGATTTCGCTGGAGATTGCAAACAACAATGGCAGCCAAACCATTGGCACTGGCAACAACAGACATGCACCTTTCATGCACAGCTATGTTGTGGTCTTCTGAACTGAAACTTCCAGCGAAACACATCAGGTGTTTCCAGGACTTTCTGTTCATTTTTGTGCGTGCAACAACGCAATGTGTTTTCCCCAATTGGTCTGGAATATTCAAAACCTGTTTCCCGAGTACAAAGGAAAAATTATATGACAGTCGCCAGTAACTTCATAAATCACAATTTAGTGTGCAAACTGCAATATCAATAAGCCAATCAAGTAATCAATAGAATCTTGCGGACATTTTCCCCGGTGCCACAACAATACATGGTTCTCAGTCCCTGTTATCGGACACGTTTGCAGTGAATATATGTGAAATCAACAAGATTCTGCAGGGAAATAGGAGCGAAACTGTTGTGCTTGTATCTCCAACTTGCTTCCCTTTCTTGTGAGCATCAGAGAACCAAGGGAGAAAACTCACACCAAAATATGTGAACGTTTTGAGTGTTCAAGACCGACGAGGAGCTGAGGGGTTTAGGATTCAGGTCACAACAAAATTTCATGCGATGTGCACGGTGCCTGTGTGTGTTTCGGACAAGGGTTGTTGTCTTCTTCTTTTGTCTCGAAAGAACCTTTCTCCTGTTGACCAAGTTGAGCTTCATCCAGTGGCTTCAATGCAAAACGTCATCATCCGTCGTACCTGTTCAAACCTTGGGAATCCGAGGGACATTCCCAAGGTACCATTTCAACGCACGAACCGCGTCTCACTATTGAACAAAGCACGTCAACCTGTTTGCAGAAAAACAGTAGGTCCAGGCTGCAGAGAGAAAAAGCGATTCAGTCAGTCAGGCTCAGTGTCTATCGATAATGAAATGAGATGGATGTTTACAATACATTATTGTCAGGAAGTTTATTTCCAGCACTGTTCAACATTCCAAACATTCCAAACGAACCTGTCATGTCTGTAATCGAATCCCTGGACCAACAGTGCAGGTATCTACGCGAACGATCCTTTGTCCAGAGATTCCGGATGAAAATTTTCCGCAGACCACTTTGACGGACCGACCGGTGTCACTATTCCTAAAGTTCCTTTCTGCTTTGTGTTCTTCCACTGCATGCGGTTCCACGCAACCCTCGAATCATCCAGTCGAAAACAACAGCAACTGCATAAGGAAGGGGCTTCCCCACTCACGCGCTGGGGAGGAACAATGCCCATACAAGTGCGCCACAAGTTCACCAAGTTTGTGAGATGAGTGCGAAAAGCCAAAAAAGTGTGTGCACTGTCAAAGACGAACCCGTTTCATTCTTGGACCCATCTGCATTTGAAGTCACGAACAACCAAAAGTCCCTTGTACAGATAGAATTTTACAGGTCCTTCAAAGGAAAACTTTTTTCTAACTTTCGGCAAAGTTTGGCGAGACTGCAGACCTGTGGTCGTGATGGGAATCACACATGTTCAGTTCTCCCCAGTTCGTTCTGCGGGCTTCAGCGTTTGGAAACCAGGAAGACCAAACGGCGCAATGCGTCAAGTGATGATCGGAACCTTGCATTGACGCAATGCAGAAATGTATTGCTGCAATTTGTGACACTCACCTTATTTTTGAGAGAGTCAGAGAGAAAGCAAGCACTCAACGTGTCTCAATACGTAATGGAATCAATGCAACACTCCAGATGACGCTGAACACAATAAAAAGCAGCGCGCACCGCCTTTATGGTCAGCACTCTGCATGCGAAGAATTCCTCCCGCCTCATTCTCCGCGCTATCTCCAGCCATCAGTGTCTTCCCGACACTCTGCTCAAGGACTGTCACATTTTCCTCCAGGACAAAATAACAGGCAGACTTTCCGGCACTTTGAAAACACGAGTGCGAGGCCGACCCAGCTCAGAAGATGTTGCTGACAAAAGAAATCAGGCAGTGTATGTATGTGTGTGTGTGTGTGTGTGTGTGTGTGTGTGTGTGTGTGTGTGTGTGTCTCGCGGGGAGCATGGAACACGGAATGACAACTCTGAATTTGCTGGACAGCTCCTCTGGTTTGGTGGTTTTTCAGCTGAAACCTCTGGTCAAACAGGATGGTATCACAGTTACCAACTCACTTTTTGCGCAGGCACTTTCGTCGTCAGTCATGACGGATTGCGTGGCAAGTTCAGTGTTCACCTGCCAACTCCACATGACAATGGTTTCATCAGGAGCAGGTGTGTTGAAGCTCCTCGTCGAAATCAAAAGGAAATACGACGGATGATTTCGTCGTACTCATTGGCCAGGTCACTTCAACTGGAAAATAATCGCTTCAACCTTCGTTTTGAAGAACAAGATGTTCCTATGACTCGAAAGCTGCATCATCAGTTGAGAAAGGTCAAGTTGTGAGAACCTCGGGCAATAGACGGCTGAAGTTAACAGAAAAGAAATGTCAAGGGTCTCTTTTTCCATTTGTAAGTCGATCAAATTAGAACCTGCGGATCTGTCTGCTTTGCGGGCCCTCAAAACATTATGCGCGGCGGGGAACAGCGAACTTGTGTTGGTGTCAGTGGGAAGACCCACTCGAACCACAGACAAAACTCTGAACGAAGGTCAACTGCTCTGTTGTATATATGAGTGAAGCCCCAGTAGTGATGTTGTAGTATAGTTTATTGTAGAGTATGAGTTGGAGCTCAGTGGTTTAGGCTACCTTCCTCTATGGTGTCAC
>JAAUXT010092868.1_pt1 | contig 38918 bp, 37 predicted proteins | sample 7278171 | NCBI WGS metagenome assembly JAAUXT01 (sample SAMN14350112, study PRJNA611818) | marine sediment metagenome | isolation source: surface marine sediment (1.8m) | place: French Polynesia: Moorea | collected 2018-08
TAGCTTGTGACACCATAGAGGAAGGTAGCCTAAACCACTGAGCTCCAACTCATACTCTACAATAAACTATACTACAACATCACTACTGGGGCTTCACTTATATATACAACAGTATGTATGTATGTATGTATGTATGTATGTATGTATGTATGTATGTATGTGTGTGTGTGTGTGTGTGTGTGTGAGTCAAGTCAGCGGTGTGGCGGGTTGCGCGGGGTGGGGCGGCAAGCCCCTTGCCGCTATGTTCAAGTTTTCCTTTGAATTTTCTCCCACAGGGACCTGGTCGTGTGGAAGAGAGTAGACGGAGATTGGCTGCTCCACATCGACATCTACACCCCAGACCCTCCCTCTAGTGGTGAGTGAGTCCCGAGTCCCGAACGCTGCAGTCCAGACCTACCATCTTCTGCTCTGCGTTCTGCAGTGAAGTCTGTTCTCTGTGCTGCCTCAAAGTAAAACACAGACGAATCAAGATGAATCGAGCGAAACGCACACAGAGGTTTTGGAACAGACGCCAGGGCTTTCATGAACAGCGCGTAACACACAGCCCTGCTTCTTGTTTGCAGCAGGAGACGCAGAGCTGGGCGATCTGAGCGCTGATTGGACGAGGCGCTTCGGGAACTGTGACGTCACGGGGCTCGCGCGTCTCTACACAGAGGACTGCAGGGTCATGGCGGAGAACGTGTTGCTGCAGAGAGGCAGGCTGGGTGCGTGTTTCGTTTGAAGAGGGCCATGTGGCCCGGCACCCTGATCTCTTCAAATGGTCTGTCAGGGCAAGGCTTTGCACGGAAAAACTCAAAGTTACCGTGCATTCCATGGATTGTTCCTGAATGGCAAAGCGGATTTTGCTGCTCAGTTTTGTCCTTGTAGAATACCATTGAGTGTCAATGGCAATCCTAATTGCATGTCATTGAGGGTCAATCTTTGTGATGTGACGCTCTGTGTGTGTCCAGCCTGATACGGACGGAACGCACGATGCGCCATTTTGACACAGACACCGAATTCACCCGTGTGTAAGTCGCACCCAAGAATAAGACGCACCCTCACTTTTGCCTTGGTTTTCTGGTAGATCTATCAGTTGTATTGAAATAATAAAAAATCTCATACCCATGTGTAAGACGCACCCCCACTTTTGGTGTCAATTTTGGGACAAAAAGATGCGTCTCATACACGGGTGGATACAGATCTGTTCTTTCGTCACGCCCAGGTTGTGCAGAGGTGTACCAGAGAGTGCTGCAGTCCGGGGTGACCAGGGTGGAGCTGGGGAACCAGGAGGTGGAGGAGCTGGGGCCGGGCCTGCTGTCCGTCACAGGTGCGTGTGTGCACATGTGTGGGTGTGTGCGTACGTGTGTGGGTATGCGTCGTGTCTTGGGTGACTGGCGTGGTGGTTGGAAACCCATGCAAGTGAAACAGGTGGAACTGGCCTCTTCACCATCACAATTGTGTGTGTGTGTGTGTGTACTGGTATTTGTGCGCGCGCGTGTGTGTGTGAATGCGGCAGAGTTACCGGACCGGGCAGTAGCAGAGAAAGAGAAAGTGAAGAAGCTGTTTTGTTTTCGTTTGTTGTGCCTAAATGGGCGTTACTGTCGAGGTGGGGTCCAGCTCTGGTGTACCTCTCTCTCTCTCTCTCTCTCTCTCTCTCTCTCTCTCTCTCTCTCTCTCTCTCTCTCTCTCTGTGCAGGCATGCGTTCGTACGTGCGTGCGTATGGCAGCAAAAAATAACCAAACAAAACACTACGATGACCTGAAGCTCGAACAGCCCACAGAGCCGCCGGAGTGTGTTTGTGTTCAGCGTTGGTCGACCTTCTCTTCACACACACACACACACACACACACACACACACACATGATCTGGTGCTCATTATATTTTGACAGGCGACATGACGTTTTACTGTGGAAAATCATCCGGACCGGTACGGGACGCCAAGTGAGTGTTCTTCTTCTCCTTTCTCGCCGGGGCACTGATGTGTTGATGTTTCGTCAACTTGGCACTCATTGTTTTGTGGATCTGTGTCGGGTGCAAAAGCCTCTGTTGATAAATCTAACAACCCAACACCCAAAAACAAGAGAAACAAACTTCAGGAAGATACGCCTAAGTACTTCAAGGTCAGCCAGCATTGCCAAACGCGGGTCGTGGGCACCAGGGACCCAGATCCCCGGAAACTAACTTCAGGCCCTCATTTGTTGCGTACAATGTTTCGAAGTTGCGAGGTGCACATGGGACTGTTCGCTCCCTGCCGCTCACTGCACACTCCTGTTTATTGCTCTGTTCACGCTCTTCTCTGGTTGTTACGGACATAGAATTCTGTCGTTGCCTCAGATGCTCTCTGGCGTTGTCTTTCACACTTCCCTGGTTGTCATGGATACCCTGTTACAGCGTTGTTACTCACGCTGCTGTGGTTGCCACAGATACACACGGATCGTGAAGAGAGGGGAGGACGGGAGACTACTCATCCAATGGGACTGCTACAACCACAACTCATCATAGATGTGCGTGTGTGTGAGTGAGGTGTGCTTGCGTTTATCGGTTGTGAATAAAATCTTTAAACATCATGGCATACATATTCTTCCTGACATTCAAGTTGTTGAAATTGAACGAACACGCGGAATGGTGGTGTTTGTGATCTGTGTTGGAAGGTAGATTCTTGGTCTTCGGCGTTTTTGGTCACACCCAAATTTCAACTGGCGGCCAAGTTTTGTTCTTTCTCAACTTTTCATCTTGAGGAGCAGGCGGAAACAAAATCCGTGTCCTGTTTTGCCTGACCTGCGTCCATTGACGTACGCAGGTGGACGCTGAGTTGGAACAAATCATTGCATTCGAGGAATGTGACTGGGTTCAGACCCTTGAACTCAACGCGCTTTGACTTGGAACATTTGTTGAGGGAAATCATTTTCGAGGGTCAAGAGAGCCCCGACTCCCACCCGTTGATCACCCTCTCAGGTGATTCTCACATGGTAAGGCGTGTCACTGGTTTGTTTTGCAGACAGAAGACTCTTTTTACCTGAATGAATTACCTGAATGAAAACATTTGAACAGAGACTTCTCAGAAACTTGAGCGTCACACGAGGCAAAGGGAAACGGCGTTTTCTGAGTTGTGTTCAAGTCAGTGGGCGTGGCTACAACCACCAAATTTGCCCCACATCTTTTCGCACACGTGTTTTGCTTGCACTGGAAGACACGGACGCACACACACACACAAACACACACACAAACACACACACACACACACACACACACAGATACTCACCCCCAACAGACACTCACACACAGACACTCACACACCTACACATACACTCGCACACACGGAACAAACCTGGCTCCGATTGCCAGTCAGTGTGAAACTGGATGGAATGGCCAATGGACAATGCCGCAGTTGGGAAGAACCCCTACCAACATTTGAGTAATCCTTTGAAAATCGTCTCAGACGGAACGGTGGGTGTTGCTTGGCAGAAATGTGAGACGAACACCAGGTAATGCGAGACAACATCTGCGCACAGCATTGCAGAAACGTCTCTTTTGTCACCAAACTTTTCCTTTCAAACAATTGACGGCAAAAACACCAGCTTTTTACCATTAAATTCTTTGCAATGAACTTCTTTTGAGACGGAAAGTACAAAGTTTCCTCTCAGGAAAACGAAGGTCTTTTTGATCTGTGGTTTTCCGACTGCCAAAGAAAAATTTTATGCTGTTGCGTTTGTGTCTGAGAAATCCGAGATTTCTCGAGATTTTCGACTGAGAATCTGAGAACCTGAAACTTTCTTGGATTATTCCCGTTTCTCGGATCTCAGATGGTAGTGGTGGTGTAACTTGTGTCTCCGAGAATCAGGACCCTGCCTCGTAGACCTCTTGCTCCCCTGACGAGTGGTCTCAGAACGAGTGGCCATCACTTTCTCATTTCAGATCTCTTGTTTTCAAATTGGATTGCCTCCTTCTCGGGCAAGATCTTGGCAGTTCCCCTCTGCTCCTTCTGTGGATCTGGTGGAGCTGCCTTCTTGTTGCTTTCTCTGAACTTTGTTTTCCAATTGTGTAGCTGAGGTGCTCTGGTGAGTCGAAGACGCCTTCTCATCTTGCGTCAGCAGAAATTCGAGAGCGACGGGTGTGTTCACAGCGTTTTGTGTAAACAGAGCTTCACCTGTGATGTCACGTGATGCCACGTGTTCGAGCCACAAGGGAAGATACAGAGTTGAAAGGAGACGGGTGTCAAGCCCACAAAATCAATGGGGAGTCTCCGAGTTTTCGTTACGTGGTGTGTGTGTGTGTGTGTATGGAGGGGGGCGGACCCGGTCAGGACTGAGGTCAGGAACTGATAGAGCTCCAATAACTGAAAAATTTGAGTGGAAGAAAGGAAAACATTGGCACGACGGATACAAAATTGACAGAGTGACCTCCCGGTGAAGCCCGGTGAAGTTCACAGAAAAACAGCGGGGCGAATTATTCCAGTGCTATAGATTGTCCAGATTGGGGCATGTTTTGCGGCGCGAACAATGTGTCAAATGCTTCCAACCAAGAAGGCTTGAGGAAAACGTCCAGGGTTTGGTCCAAGAATCCGAATCCAAGATTAAAGGAACACATTCAAACACCATGCACGGTCCAAGTGGAGCGCTTGTTTTGTCGTGAAAGAGAATTTGAAGTTCCAATTGTTGAACAAATTGCAACGGCACATCGTGGACGCCTTCAGGACATCCATGCAGAGGAATAGATCTGCTGCAGGCAAACACCTGACCTTTCGTTGGCTCAAACGCTGTTGAATTCCCGTGGTGCGCTCTGCAACGTTAGAATAGCTTGCTGCGGGTGGGTTCTCCGTTCCAGCACTGGATTCTTGTTCTGGGAGTTTCAGGAACTTTTCAGCAAATCCACGACAACTCCACAGCAACACGTGACGCGCGTGTCTTGGATCCATTTTGCGCACAACCAATAGCAGCTGCTCCAGCTTCATCCTTCACGTCACGTGACGTGACGTCGCGTCACGTCGCGCCACGTCGCACTTCCCAAGACGCGTTGGACGCGGGCGCAGGTGAATTTCAGAATATCATGAAGGACTGTTGTTGGCCTCACCATTTTACAATTTTTTGGCGTCAAATAATTTGATCTTTTTGGTGGACACGTCCATCCAGGTGCGCACCATGGAGACGAACCCTGCAGTTACCATGGAGACTTGGTCGAGCAACGAAACTGTGTTGGACGCTCTCCCGATCCCAGTACTCGCAGAGAGGCTTATCGAGTACAAAATAAGTATCTACATACTCACCTACGTCACGGTGCCGGTCGCGGTGTGGGGTTGGCTGGGCAACGCCATCAGCTTCCGGTGAGTACTTGTTGATGACCTCCTGAGTACCTGTTGGATTCTTGCTCGGTGTGGCAGGCTGCACCATCAGGTGCAGGGGACTGTTTTGGGAAATGCCTGCTGATTTCTGGCCTTGTGCGATGTTTCAGCTGCACCCTCTTCAACAGTTACTCAGATGAAAAGTGGATTGAGTTGGCGGAACGTGTTCGATGTTGGGAAATACATTGTTGTTGTCAGACAATGGTAGGAATCCAAACCTTGTGTTTTCCCTGCATTTTTTCTTTTTTTTATCATTTTTGGTCTGGCTGCAATCTGATCTGAAATGTGGGTTCACCTGTAGTTCTTCCTGATCCTGAGACACTGATCTGAAGGGGAAAAGGCACCACATGGATCCCAACAATTTGTGCCAGAAACAGCAGTAACGTCTCATTTGACACTCACACCGGGATCCTGCCACACCCAGCAAAGCCCGACGAGGTTTTGAAGAGTAATTAATCTTCCCAGAGCAAGTTCAGTATTGATGCTTTTGTTTATGTGTTGAAAAACAAACAACAACACAGACACACTTGCTTGTCGCAAGCAACTCTGAGCTTTATTGTTTGATTTTGCTCCACAAGCCCAAAACAAAAGTTCTGAAATCTTTTTTCACGAAAGTGAAAAGGACGTTGTTACAAATGATCAAAAGTGTGAGCATCATCAAAGTGCTGTTGGATAGAGACACTGAATGCTGTTTGCTGAATGGTAATGCCATGACAACCAGGACTGGAAGCCACAACAACGAGATTACGACAATGTGTATTGTGCTGTGAATTCCAGCTTGTATTTTCACGTGACTGCACTTTTCTGTTTCGCTGTTTTTAATCAATAATAAACGAACAACCAAACATTTGACAACTACAAACACACAGATACTGACTGCTACAACAAGTACATTCAACAGAAAGGCATGAAAACTGTCAGTTTTCAGTCTTACACATTTTAAATAGGATACTGTGTTGGTCAACAAATCTGGTTTGCCTGTGTCAAACATGAAGTGAGTCAAAGAATATGTCAATGAAAACGTAAAACTCACAGTGAACATGCAGACATTAACCTTTGTTCCCAGACCTTTCCTTCTGAAAGGAAATCCTACGAGAAGAAGCGCATCAATTGATGTGATTGTTGTTCCTATGGACATCATATGCAGTGAAACAATGGTTGCCACACCATTGAAATTGCACATGTTGACAATGTGGTCCTCATACTTGTCCAAAAGTTGAGCAAACAATGCGTTGTTAATGTCAACCAGGAGAATGTTCAGACCAGTCACAAGTCCAACACAAGAAAGAAGAAAAAAGTGAAGTCTTTTCTTAAAACATTTTGTGTAGATGTAAAATATCAATGCCAAAATACTGGTCACTTCAGAGCATGCAAGGAAAAATCTAATGGCTTGGAAAAAAATGATTTGCATCTGTTCACACTCTGGCAGTTCACAACTTTTGTCTGCTGACTCAATGTGACAAATAAAGTTGTCTGTCAGTTCCACCAAACAGCAGATGTTGTCTGAAGATACTGCCAGGCTTTTCAATGTAGCAAATGTGTGAACAATAGATGGCAGCGCTGCCTTTATTGGGTTGTTTGTAATATCCAGGTTTGACAACAAATAACTCTGATGAAAAGTGTGACCGTGAAAAAGATTGATCTTGTTGTTTGACAGGTTCAAACAGAGTAGGCTTGTGATGTTTGCAAAAGCATGTTCCTTCAAATCATTGATAAACATGTGATTCAGCTTCAGTTCCATCAACTGGTACATTCCAGAGAATGCCCATCCATGAATTTCCTCCAATTTGTTTTGCAGAATGTGCAAATGTTTTATTTTGGAGTCAGAGGTCCCAAATTGTTCTTTTGCCATGATGAGTAAATCATTGCCTGTGATATCAAGGACACTGAGATTCACCATTTTACTGTCAAATGCATCAACAGATATTTCTGTCATGTTGTTGTGCGACAAATTCAAATACACAAGGTGAGAAAATGGCTGAAGCATGTTCCTGTCCAAGAAAGGAATGTTGTTGAATGATAAGGACATCAATTTCAACCATTTCTTTCCAACCAGGGGAAATGTAGAAAGACTTGCATTGTGACACTCCAGTCCCAAACCTAAACATATACACCTTTTGGGACAAGAATAACCGAGCACACACATCAATTCATCATCCTGATATTCACTTTTGCAATCCACTTTGTTGTCACAAATTTCAATGGGATGGATGCATGATGAGAGCCCCTTACAATGAAAAAACCCAGGACAAGACAAATGAGTGCAATTTATTTCTTCATCTTGACCAAATGGGCAATCCCATTTTCCATCACAAATGTTTCTGTGTGGTATGCAGTATGAATTTGGGCACTTAAAGCTGTTTGTGCAATTGATATTGTTGCAGTATTTGAGGTGAATATTTGACGGACAAACGCCAGGCAAATCATTGCTTTCTCTGTCAAACAGGCAAAACTGATGAATGCTCAACATGGGAGTCAAATGCTTCGCCTTCGATTTGGAAGAAAAGGGATATGGGTTTGTTCTTTTGAGGCCTTTTTCTGCTTGACATTCTGGTGTGTCATTACTGTTGTCAATTCTGCAGGATTGTGCCGGCTTGTGGCATGATATTATATTTTCTCCACTTGGAGGCAGGAAGGGTTTTTTTCTCACTGCATGTTCACTTTTGGCCAAACATTGTACAGAGGGGATCACAGAAGTTTTGTTTTTCATGCACTGACAATCCACTTCATCCTCACCATCTGGACAATCAAAGTGACCATCACACACAAACTGAGGTGCAATGCACTGCCTATTTGATCTTATACAGATAAAGAAACCACTCGAACAGGTGAAAGGAATTCGGTCAAATGTAGCCTGATGTAAACCAAGAAAATAGGAGGTATGAATCACAAACTGTTTGATGTTTTGGGGTAGAATTTTCTGATAGATGACAGTGTTAGATCTCCCTGCTCTCACGTCAATACTCTTTGCTTGATTGGTAAAAATTTTATCAAAAAGAAGATTTAATGATTTATTGTGCAGCATCAACAGAGCAAAATCTGTTTTTGGTGTCATGATGCCTTCTGTTGAAAGGGACAAACAAAATGAGGTATGGAAGACCACTTCACCATGTTTACAAACTTGTTCCAAGTGCAAAAGAACTTCAGACCTGTTGTTGCCAAGGTCTCTGGATTGATACTCACAGATCCATGATGATGTTAGTGGGCAGTTGCAAGGAACCTGAAAGGACAATGGGAATGTCTTGGTGTGAAAGGAAATGTGACGCCATGGAGAAAGACAGTGTGCAATTTTATGCTTGTTCCTCACCTTTATCCAGTCTGAACGTCTCATGTCGCCAAGAATGCTTGCTGTACAATTGTAGTCTGTGTTTGTACTTGGCTGAAGTCTCAATATCTCCAAAGACAGGGAAAAGGTCCCACAGAACTTGTTTCCCATGGCAGATTTCTTGTTCTGCCAGTGTGCATAATCATTCACCCAGGGACGGTTGGTGACAGGAGAACGAAATCTCTTGGAAAAATATGGATTTGAATTCAAGTTGTATGTCACTTCAACATTGTGAGGATAGTGCCACTCATTCCACTGGAAATAACTCAGGGGTGTTTTGTCCACCCACTGGTATAATCCATTGGACTGCAAACAAAAAGAATAAATTTCTGTGTTGAGACCAATGTGATTGAAGAACTTTATGTCAACACTCATTGTAAAGTTCAAAGGTATTTTCTCAATGCTAAATTATAAAAGTTGTTTTTGTTCTGTGTTTGAAAGGACTGAAGCTTCTACCTTTGTAAACAGTCCAAGATAAATCAACTGCATGTCATATCTGTTTCCATCTTTGCTCACTGATGTCTGAAGTGATCCAATATGAAGTTCCTCTTCTTTTGTTCCAATTGTCAGCAAAGCCATGCTGTTTGCTCTGCAATGATTATCTGCATATTTCCAACTTACCAGATCTGGTTCATGTGGCAAAAGAGTTTGGCACGTGACAAAATCATAGCAGCTCAATATTTCATGAATCATTCCTTTTACCCTGTAGTACAGTTTGTATGTTTGCCACAAATATGATGTGGAGGCAATGAGGACATCCGTGTTGTTTACTTGGCCAGACAGAAAATCAGTGTTTACTGGTTCATTATAGCAAACACCTGCTGCCTGGTCTTCTACAGTAAATTCATGTGACTGTGATGGTTTGACGTCAGTCACAAGAAGTAGGGAATCCACCATCTTCTCAGTGCTTTCCTCTTTCTTTGGTACCTGCCTATTTGTTCTCAGTTCAAAACGGCTCGTCACACCAGAAATCATTCTGCTACTATCAACATACAAACTGGAAGAAAATGTTGTTTTCCTGATTGTTTTCACCACCGAAAGATAAGCCACATTCAAATCGTATTCAACAAAATCGCGTGACATGCGACTGTATATTTTGGTGTTGATGATCCTCCCTGGTGCTTCTCTGTTTTTGTCACATGAAAAGAAACTTGAACTTGATCTGCGTTCCGTTATTGGTCTGACGAGACACACATCATTCTGAATTGAATACAAAACATCGCGATCACTCACTACCCTGAGGAAAACATCTCTGGAAAAAACACTTGTGGTTGTGATGGTCATGGGTGGAAACTCCGATTTGGAGATGTTGCCTTTTGTGCTCAACATCAGTTTGAAACATTTTGGTTTTCTTTGAGAGATCCAGCCAAGAATTTTGGTGACGTTTTCCGCAGAAACATGCAGCAAAGGTGGTGGGTTGGACTCTGTACTACTGGCCATGGTCTCAACTGCGATGGCAGATATGACAGTCATCAGCTGTACAAATGGATATGCAATATTCAGTGTCAAGAATGCAGGCTCTCCTGCAGTAAAAATAGAATGAAAGCCCTTTGATTCAAATGACGTTGTGCCACTGTGGGTTTCCATTGAGATGTACTTTGGTTCATATTGAAGCCAAAGTTGTCCATCGTACTGTTTACCATAGTAAAAATGATAGGATGACACAAAACCGTTCAATGTTAAGGCTTTCCTTGTCTTTGACGCAAAATCAAAGCGATAATTTGAACAAAATGTGTAACTCTTGCTGTGTATTTTCAATATGTTGAGAGCAAGACAAGAATCGTCCCCAGCCACAAAAACTTTCATGATTCCTACGTTTTCATTTTTTGAGGTAGACAATTTTTCCAAATATGAGATTTTTATTTCACCACTGTGTGATTGGTGCACCATATTGTACAATTCATTGTTTTCTGAACACAGTTGTATGGTAACTGACTCACACCTGGAGGCTGAAATCAGGAATCTTGTTTCCATGGTACTGTATGGTTCATAACTGTAGAGAAACACATTCATTGTTCCCTGACTAGACAACCACACTGCTTGTGTTTTCTCTATGTATGCTGTGCAGAGTGGTGTAAGGTGGTATCTTTTCTCTCCTTGATGGTACAGGGACCAGGAACCAACAGCAAATAATCCATAATAGCATAGCCCAACTGAATCTTTGTACATTGTCCTCATTCTGCTCATTTCAAGGTAGTTGTCAAAGTTGTATTCTGAATAGGAAATGTGTCTGCTGCCTCTTAAGTTGGTGATGTTTATGATAATGCCTTGTTTTCCCTCAATCTGGATCACACAAGCTGTTGTTTGTTTCAGACTTGAACAATACAAAGTCTTGCTGACATCATTTGCATTCCAATGCATTGAAAAGGTTTGCTGCAGTTCAACAATGTCCAGACTTGTGTTGTAACCCTCATATTGCAGGCTGCACTGCTCAAGTGTGTGATGAAAAGTCACTCCAACCACAAAAACCTGGAATGTTGAAGCCGGGTAAGAAGAAACATTGTTCCTTGTCTCAGGCTCCATTTTATGGGACAGCACTCCTGGTCCATTGTAGAGATGCAGTCGAGATGTGTTGCACGTGTCTTTTGCTTTTTCTGACAGGTCTATTTTGATGGTGATTTTCTGGTGTACAGGCACTGTGACTCTTATTGCGTGCATTTCTTCGCCTGATCCCTGAAAGGGTCGCTGCATGTGTTCTGAGAACAGAGTGGTCAAATCTCTGTATGATTCCAATTGTAAAGATTCCATGGAAAAGTAACATCTCTTGACATAATTCCACGTGCTAAGTTTTCTTGCGTACGTTGCAGTGTTGTACCAAAAGGAAATGGCATGGGGGTGTACATTGACATTTGTTGGTTGATACAGGACCTTCAACAGACTATCGGAACAGTTGTCAATTTGGCCAAACAACAGGGAGATACTGAATTCCAGATATTTGGAAGCTTTGTTTGGTAAAATAACAGACCAGGGTATGAACGAATCTTTTATGACAGTGCAACTCTGTATGTAGTGCCACCTGATGTTCGCTTTGAGGCAAAGCAAAAATGGGCATTTGTCTTTCCGTGGTACAGGCGCAAAGGTCACATTGACATTGAAATCAAAAGGAACACTCAATTGAAATTTGAACAGCGACACCAATCCGTCTCTTTTGTACCTGGTGTGAAGTGGGCTCATCTTAAGAAAAAATATTTTGGCAAATCAGTCTCGATTGCTGTGGATTGGAGGCTGTTCTACAATTCTTCTTCGTTTCCTGTGCAGAACAACGCGAGATGATCGAACTTGTGCCGTGAGGTCGAAATGTCCAAACAAACTTTTTATTTTGAAATGCAGTTTTAAGTAGTAATCTTTGACAGACCGCACTTTGAGGGTTTCGCTCCCAGCTTGGTATTCAGATGTCTTGGGCAAAACTGCTTGGAGAACTATCTTTGTGAAACTGGAAAAATCACTGGATTTGTTTGCTGACAGGAACTGTTTTATTTCTGGTGGCATCTTGGTGGCCAGGAGTTGATGGAGAAATGCAGGAATGCAGTCAGCCTTCACCAGGTCAACATATATCATGGACAACATCAGTATTGTGACCATACCTTTGCCTTGTCTTGTTTCAGAAGGTGCTGTTTGGTACTTCTCTCTTTCTTGTGCAATGTGAACAAAAATCTTCCTCCATACAGAAGAAATGTGGATGAGGAATTCATTTCATTGGAACAGCGAGACAAATCCTGTTCTGTTGAGGAGATCACTATGCATGCAACACAATTCATTGGGCTTTGTCATCAGAATGTCGCTGGCTATTACTCTCGAGATGATGGGTTCAAACTGTGTGACCACTATTTCAATCAAGCAAATTGTCCACTCAGCCTCCTCTCTTGAGGGCAAAATGTTGAGCAAACTGTTGAAGCTCCACGAATCATATCCAACATTTCTTGAATTATTCTTCAAAACTTGAAGTCCACCTTTTCTTTCAACAACAGGAACATTTGTGTTCGAACTGTTTTTCGAGAAATGTGGTGGAAAAGTACAAACACACACAAGTATCGAATAGACCGCAGCATGTCCATATCTGCACAAGAATGTGACTTTGGGGGCAAAACATGTCACATGGGATGCAGAAGTAAATAAATGACGCCAATAATTTTGTCGAGGGAAGGGGGTTTCAGGTGGAGTCAAATATATGTTCCTCTTGTTACACGAGTGTGTGTGCATGTGCGTTGTGCAGGCCTGTGTGCGTGTGTGCATACGTGTGTGCGTGTGCGTATGTGTGTGTGGGTTTGCGTGTGCGTGTGTCTGCGTGCAACAGAGCCACCATACGGATCGTTGCAAGGATGCCACAACAAAAGGCTACGAAGACAGATGTTCACAAGTTGTGCAAGACAACTGCTTGATTCTGAATGAGCCAGTGGCGAGGGCGGGGTCGACCCCTTTGGGGTCGTGCGATCATTATTGGAGTGCTCAAGGTCTCTTCGAGGTGTGAGACCCAACGAAACCAAAATATCTGAAGTTCTGGGTGTCTATTTTGTGAGGCGACAAACACTCTTTGTGTTGTCAAATATCCTCAGACAACCTGGAAATTCGCATATATTCAGAAAAATTCCTTTGTTAGCGTGCCGACTTTCTTCTGGCGGTTCCAGGGTTGACTCTGTGACCTATACCGGAGTCGCCCGACTATAGCTTGGGGGGGGGGCGAGGGTTGAAGCCCAACAGCACCTGCAACATCTGTCAGCGGCACCAAGTCAGGAGCAGAGAACTATGCACAGGGTCATGGGGGATCGGAACGTAGGAGAGGGTACACGGGTAAAAGCTGCTGCAGAAGGAATTCCTCGAGAGCTGGTCCAGGGTTGGTGAGAGTATTCAGACTCCCTCCAGGGGGAGCTGTGATATCAACTTTGACAAAGTGTGGTGAAGGAAGGTTAAGATAACACAGTTGTCACAACTGCTTCAGCACTGTGTGTGTAAACCCAAACGTTCACAAGTAGGCAGGGGTCTGATCGCAAATGATCTCCACTCGACCTGGGCCAACTGCGTTTCAGATTGACCTTGCCCTCTGTCTTTGAGATCTATTTCTTCAGACCGTGGTGTGTCGTTCATCAGGTGGACGGTGCTGACGGTTCTTTGTGTGATGGGTCTTTGAGTCAGGATGGGTCATTCTGCCTCACGACGATCATTCGCAATGCCCGTCAGGGTGTTGAATATCTGCAGGGTGCAGGATCTCTTTCTCAGGGTGACGGATTCCTGCTCAGGGTGTTGGCTCTCTGTGTACGTCAGGGTGGTGATTCTCTCTTGCAGGGTGATGGTGATGCCTGGGAACCGGGGCTCCAGCGCGTGTGTTTACCTCGCCACGATCGCAGTGACGGACAGCGTGCACCTTCTCTTTACTATTCACAAATGGGCCATGGGGATGACGGGGTATAGGTCAGTACACTGGACTGTTGGTCAAACTAATCATGTCAGTTGGAAGAGGCTTCTCCTCTCTTTTTCTGGGTTGTGTTTCGTGTTGTCTCAACCTAAACTTCCCTCTTCCTCTCTTCTTTCCTCTCTCATCCTATCTCCTTCCTCTCTCTTTCTCTGTTTCCCTGACTGTCCCTGTCTCTCTCCCTACTCATATCTCACCGGCAGTTGCTCTCCTTGTCTCTCTGATAACCTTGCTCTTTATCTCTCTGTCTCTCCTCCTGTCTGTCTGTCTGTCTGTCTGTCGGCTGTCTGTCTGTCTGTCTGTCTGTCTGTGTCTCCCCTCTCTCACTTCCTTTCTCTGAAGTGTTCTCTCTCTTGTCCTTCCGCCCCTCTCGTCTCACTCTGTTTCTGTCCCTCTCTTCCTCTCTGCGTGTGTCTTCCTCTCTCTCTCTCTCTGTCTCTCTTCTCTCTCTGCAGGTCTGACTGGATGTGTAAGATTCTCTTCTGGTACGGGCTCACAGGGAAATGCTGCAGTGTCATCTTTATCATCATCGTTACACTCCAGAGGTACAAGTAACACAGAATTTGAGCCGTCCAAGCCACGTGGTTCGTGATTGTTTTCCATAGGATGTGACAATCGTGATGCTGATCGAATCCAATGGACGCAAAAGGCAGAAAGAGGAAAGTGCGTGTACATACACCTCAAATCAGCCCGATCTGAACGTTGTCAAAGCGACGAAAATGTGCTCGGGAAACTAAGCTGAATATGACTGCTTCCCGCATGTCAAAACTTCACGTGGTTGTGGTGATGGTGTGTGTGTGTGTGTGGAGAAGGAGTCACGCCCTCCAACCAAGACATCCTGTTGCATTGCAACCCTGCTTGCCAAAGCTGTTGAATATTTTGGCCAATGAAAAGTGTCTTGGTTTGTCCTGTGATGGTGGTTACCATTCTGGTCAGATGCATCGCGATTGTGGCGCCGCTGAAGCGCATGGACTGGATGACGGCGTCGGCCGCACGACGTCGCGTCATCCCGATCACCATGGCAACCGTGCTCCTCTACTCCTCGTACAAGGCGTTCGCGGTGACGCGGGCCGACCCTGGGATACTCGCCTGTAACAGTATTGCTGGAACATCTCTGTTTGTGAGTTGACCCGACAATGGCCAGTCATTTCCATCATTTGGTCTGGGTCTGTTTTGCTCCGACCCTTCTGAATGCAGTGCCCTCCCCGCCTCTGCCGTGTCGGCCTTGCTGTTCTTTCTTTCTTGCTTGCTTGCTTTCTTGCTTTCGTTCTTCCTTTCTTTTGTTCTTTCTTTCTTTCTTTCTTTCTTTCTTTATTTCTTTCTCTCCCCCCCACACACCACACAGACTCTCTGTGTATGTTGGTGAATCTCTCTCTCTCTCTCTCTCCCTCTCTTTCTCTCTCTCCCTCTCTCTCTCTCCCTCTCTCTCTCCCTCTCTCTCTCTCCCTCTCTCTCTCCCTCTCTATGTCTCTCCCTCTCTCTCTCTCTCTCTCTCTCTCTCCCTCTCTCTCTCCACAGGACCAGGTGGCGAGTGTCTTCACCCTCTTCCTCGAGGGTATCCTCCCCTTCATCCTCGTCTCCATCCTCAACGCCACTCTGCTCCGGGCGATCCGCAACCGACACCGGGACCTGGACAGCTTCGAGCCGGGGGAGCCTGCGCCGGGCGCCGGGGGCAGCGGTGGTGGAGACGGCGGCGGCCCGGGGGCGGGGGGCAGCGGGCCCGCGGGCAGTAAGGGCCCCGGGGGCGGGGGCGGCAAGGCCCGGGAGAGCAGCCAGCAGATGACGGTGACGCTGGTGCTCGTGTGCATGGCGTTCCTCGTGCTCGCCACCCCGCTCTACGCCCTCATCAGCGCCTTCACGTTCGTCGATAATATGGTGAGCCACTTCCGGTTGCTACTTCCGGTTCAAGCACTCTCAATTCGCCACTTCCTGTCAGCGTGTTCTGGCTGTTTCCTTCTTGCTTCCACCTCAAAAAAATTCAATGTTCTCGGAATCTACCTTCTGATCAGAGTGATGGTCACACAGTGGAGACAACAAAACAAAGACCATATGGGCAGGTGCTTCTCAAACCAGGCACAACTTGCACAGTGCTGAACGTCCCTAACCCACCTCGCTGTATGATTGCAGGCCTCTCCGCGCAGTTTCGCAATCTTCACCCTCATTAAAAACATCTTTGAACAGGTGAGAAATCTTTGAATGCTGAAATTAGTTTTGGTTGTTTCGGCGAGTGCACGCAAAGAAAGAGGAAAGAGACACCGAGTCCCACGCCTCTCCCCATCTTGCTCTTTTCTCCGCTTTCAGATGCTGCACATTAACGCAGGCATCAACTTCTGGCTCTACTGTGCTGCAGGTGTGTGAATCACAGAATAGGCTGTTTGTGCAATACGCACAGCATCTTGTCATGGCGCGTGAGTTTCCATGGCAACACCCTGATGACGTCTGTACGGAGCAACGTATTCCATGTCAACGTGCGTGTGCGCCTCTGCAGCTGTGTCTGCCCTGATTGACGTGACGTGATGTGACGTGAAATGACGTGACATCTCTGTTTGCAGGCAGCAGATTCCGCGCAGACGTGCGCGCGCTCCTTTGTGGCTGCGCGGTGTCGGGGGCGACGACGCATGCGCCGCGCAGCAGCCACGTGACGGTGACGTCAGCGATGTCCGTCACCGAGTAGCGACATACGGACGCATATAGACGTCATGACGTCACCAATTATGGTTCACACAAGTTATCACAGAACAGATATGTTTCGTCAAAGTAATTTAATTTTATCAGAAAAAAATATTGGGTCACCGACAAGAAATAAAAAAGCGTTGTTCTATTTGAAAAAATAAAAACAAACTTGGAAGTCAACTTTGTTTGTTTTTTTTTGCGAAACCCCCCCAAAAGGCCAAAGACGGAAATAATTATGGAATATTTCAGGGCGGATTTGACATTTCGGTCAGAGGGGAATTCTGTGGAAAGAATGTCTGGATGGGCCTTGGGGTCTTGGGTCGACAGTTCGGCGCCGGCTCTGCGTTTCCAATTTTCAGAATAGCGAATGAATGAAGGATTCTCCACCTGCCTCTTTGTCATTGGATTCACCCTGTGTGTGTGTGTGTGTGTGTGTGTGTGTGTGTGTGTGTGTGTGTCCTTGAGCATGTCCTTGAGCATGTTCTTTTCAATGGGAAACAGGGAATGGCCCAAAGAGTTTGTACCTTCAATGGAGAACCAGAATCCAGATGTTTGATTTGTAAAACTGACAGCTGAAAATCTACAAGTGTTTTCATCGCTCTTGTATCATTGTGTTTCACCCAGCGCCCTCTGGAGATGACATTTCTGATGTGGATAGGTGTGATCACAGCAGTTGGAGGCTTTGCTATCGCCTCCACGCCAGGTAACCCGACATCCTTCACTTTGTTTCCTGGCGAAGTTCACTGCTGGTTATCATTCAATCGCAATTATGCGCAGCATGCACGGGTGGATTCAAGGCCTCCCAGCAAACCCCGCCCCCTTCAAAATTTTGCCTCTGAGGGGGCAATTTTATTTCATTTGCACATGTTGGAATTTTCCAAGTTGACATCTCAACCATCCCAAGAGTTCCTCCCCCCCCCCAAAGAATCCCGTCTGGCAAGATCATGGCTCTGCTTCCAATATGACACACTGATTCTACAATTCGCCAAGTACCTTCAAGTGGTGGAGTGAGCCTCTGATTGTGAATGTGTCTGCTTCCTTTGCCTGACGGTCAGACAAATAATGCGTCATAAATAGGCAATGCCACGTTTTTGAACGAAAACTCTCTGAGCACAGTAGCGGATGGTCCAGGGGCCCTGACCGGCCCGTTGACCCCCGGAACTGAAACGACGACATGCGCACGTTCTCTGTTTTGCAGAGTTGAATACGGGTCCCACAAGGAGCCCTCCCATTGAACAGATTCTCATTTTGCCCTGGACACGACATGGACTTTGGTCCTTTGTCTTGCCAGTGTCTTTTGGTCCTTGTTGTGCGAAGTCCCTTTAGGCCGAAGCACCATGTGGTAATGCAGTATATGGCAGCTGGACCAAAATGTCCCCTGCCCCCCCCATGGACAGACCCCCCCATGGCTGGACCCCCCTGCAGCCAGACACCCCCGCAGCCGGACCCCCCGGGCCAGCAAAGACAGCATTACTGGTGGAGGATAAGGAGGACCAGGAAGAATTAATGAACAAGGAAGAATTGACGACATTACCGACGCTGCAAGGGACTTCGCACTGCAGTTGCCTTGAGCACTGCTTCTTGTTGCTCCGTTGAAGGTGCGGACACACTGAATGTTGCGTCATGCTGCCACGTCATCCTGTGGCGTCACCCGATTGGGTTTGTATTGGGCTGCACTTGTGTCACCCCAACGGCTCCTGGAGCAGTTGGGGCGATGCGAAAGCAGCCTCCATACAAACCCAAAGGGGCGATGCCACAGCACAACAGGGCACCACGACGCTGGTTGCTGCGTCGCTGGGAGTATGTTCCCAGCCTGATGAACTGTGCTTCGTGAACATAACCATTGGATCGCATTTTTATTGAGAAGAGCTGTCAACGCTTGAAATGTGCAAAAAATATAACTGTATTTGTTTGAAATGCAAAAAGGCAAAGCTGCGACAATAGAGAGTTTTAGATGCAACACGTCCGACGGTGTTTTGGAGGTACGTGCGGTCGTACGTCCGGTGGGACCCCACTGGACGTACGACGTGAACGTGCGATGTGTGCGCAGTTGAGATGCGTCACGTCACATATGGGGTATTCCGCACGGGAATGCAGGAGTAGTGGGTGTTTTTATGCGTTGCGACGGGGTTCACACGGTTTTCTGCGTGGACTGGAAGTTACTCCATTGTGGATGCTGCTTTGTTTTCCTGTCAAAAAACGTGAGTTTTACTATATATTGAGCTGAATATTGATCCAGAAACCATGCAGAATAGAGGACAAATTGATCTGGATTGGAATGGTACAGTTTGCAGAGATTTGTGTGAGGAAACTGATGCGGAATCGAAGTGAAGTCATGGCGAGAAAACTCGAGTGTTGTTTGTTGTATCAAAAGGGAGGTAGATCTAAGTCCATTTGCTCTGTCACAGGTCAGCGTTCTGCGACGGTTCGTCACAGGTCAGTGTTCTGCAACGGTTCGTCACGCTGCTCCAGGCTTCTCGTTTGTCACCGCGTAACACGTCCACAAGCCGGTCCACCTGTAAAGCATGACAGCAAAACTTCGAGGGTGAGTGAAGAAAGCAAAGTTTGTTTGTGTCATAAATGGTTGGTACATGATTAAGAAACATCTCAAAAAGAAATGCATTTTTGTGTGGCCAAGAGCAGCATGTCACACTTCTTTGTTACCTGCAGAAAGAAACGCAAAATGAGTGCCTAAATGTTGAGGGCTGTGCCAAGCCCTTTGATTTGATGTATTGGTCGACAAGTGATGTGATTGCGTGTTAACATGACAGCGTGTTGACGTGACAGCGTGTTGATGTGACGGCATGTTGCAAAAGTGATGCTATATGCGTTTCTGTGTAAATTTTTGTATACATTACAATTATGGATGTCACAAACAGGTTTGATGATGCGGGTGTGATGTGTACATGCGGTGAAGGCAGAGTGGTGAAGTTTCAATGCGTGCACAAGAAAAAAAGAAAGGTTTGTGTCAATGATCTGTACATTGATGCACTGTTCATGATGCGCACTGACTGCAGGAGTAGTGATTCAGTTGATGTTGAGGTCAAATTTGTTCTCATGTTCCTTTCTCAGTATGATTTATTTTCCTAATTTTGCTGTTCAGGTTACTGTTGGTGTTGCGTTGCAATGTTTGCGGTGAAGGAGTTGGCACATTTCCCTCGGGATGCACAGGTCTTCACGGACATCAAGCAAGCTTCCGAAGTCATCACTTTGCAAGGACTGGCAGTGAACACGTCCATGTGTGTGTCATGCCCCAAAATGTCACCACACATGTTGATTCCTCATGTGTTTGCGCATGTGTACGCAGGTATGGAGATCCTTGAGCGTGGCAAGGAAGAGTAGCAAATGTGCCAAGTTGTCAATTCATTTGTCAAACAGAACCTGCAAGAACTCAAGGATGACACAAAGGCTTTCTTCAATTCTTTGCCGGGCAAACAAAGTGTTGGGCGATATGCGTTGAGTTTGTCGCGAAAATTTCAACCAGCTGATGTGGCTCAGATTTACCTGTTTGCAAGAGCTTGCAATGCGCATACCCATGTGCATTTCCAAAATTGCACTTGGTCAACAGTTCACGACGATCTGGCATACTACGTGGCACTTGATTTGGCTACTGTTGGGACGATGTTTGTACCATTGCATTCTCTGTACCAGGAAAAAATGGAGTGTGTCATTGGCCAGGTTCAAGTCCTTGTCGATCCAGTTGTGCTTGGATATTCGCTGGAGGAATGTGATGAAGACACTGATGTTTCCAGTGATGATTCTCTGTCTGTTGATGCTTGGAACGAGGATGTTCATGTTGAGTACGATGATGAAGTGGTGACCAGTACACAACCGTGTTTGGTCCCAGTTACACTTCTTCCATTGTCTGCATGTATTCAACTGTGTGCGCGAAACACAGTGCAATTGGAATGACTCCCCAGGTCAGCTGTGAAACCGAATTGTGTGTTCAAAGGTTGGAAGCCTTCAAAGTCTAACTTGTACCCTGGCCACATTTTTCATGGTCAGCATGACTGGACTATGTGTACTGTGCCTGTTGACAAGATTTTGGTCAGCCAAAACTTCCTGGTCGTGTGTTCACGGGTCACACAGCACCACAGATGAATTGGACCACTTGCACTGTGCCACACGAGAAGCAGTCTGTGAGCACAAAACTACCTGGTTTTGTGTTCAGTGCGAGGCAAAGACAACAGGAAAGGGAATCGTGGTCATCAAGACATCCCGGTGTTGTTTTCAAAGGTGTTCGACCTGCAAGTTTTGATGTTCAGTTGCAAGTGAAACGTGTTCAAGTGAGGCCGCCCTGCAGCAATGTCATTGTTTGCAAATTCAATTGTCTCATCTGCAAAGTCTTCACTGACAACACGCGTGCCGCTGTCAAACATCACATTGAACGTGACCATCAAATGTTCACCTGCAACAATGCACATTGCATCACTGGTTTCTGGACTGCCTCTGGTAGGGATGTGCACGCCGCAGTGCACATGAAGAAGATGCATGTGTGTGCTTGTTGCAAACAGGTCTTTGCACACAGATTCGCCTTGAAACGTCACATGGTGATACACTCCCAGGTTCGCAAGCATCGGTGTCCGAATTGTTTGCGGAAATACTTCAGACTGCAAGACCTCAAAGAGCATCTGGACACAACACACGGTGCAATGATGTACTCCTGTGACCAATGCTCGTATCAAGGCAAATCTTTGCATGCTGTCAGGCAACACACTCTGGTTCACCAGCCACCAAAGCTGAAGTGTCCCGATTGTAGTGCGCTGTTCCGCTGGTGATCTCAACTGGCCGCACATGCATGTCAATGAAAGTAAATGTGTTCGTTCTTGTTTGCATGTGTTTCACTGGGTTTTCAATACTCCTGCAGTCAAGACATTTTCGTGCCCTTTACTCACGATAACTGTTGTCAATATTGTGCTCTTTTCATTTGCAGATGCCAGGATTGTTGTCGTTGAACGCAGTGCTTCCAAATTTTCCGAATGTGTGGCCATACAACACACAGAATTTTGTCAATGTGGGGTTGGATGTTCAATTGAAGATGGCTAACAAGTTGGTTGTAAAGGCGCGCAAGAGTGAGTTTGCAGTGATTGCAAATGGACCGAGACCAGGGGAAGAATTGTGTTGCTGGCAAGTGCGTGTAGCCAATGTACGCAAGAAAATTGATCAACATGAAACTTCCCATCACTTGTTGCAGGAAACCATGTATGGTCAAGCAGCCCAGATGAATGGAGAGAACTGAAGCTGTTGTTTGTCACAATAAATTATGTTACAAACTGACATCTCTCTTTGTAGTCATGTCATCTGCAGACGATTTCGATTTCTTCACTTCACTGGCTTTGAGTAATCTGGTGACTACGGACGAGCTTCTGCTGCTTATGACAGCACATACTGCAGACGTTTTGCAGCAAGACAAGCATCACGAAGCGTATGACAAATTTGACATTGACAACTTCAATGAAAGCCAGTGTAAATCATTGTTCAGATTTGGAAAAGATGACCTCATCGAGCTGTCAAGTCTGATCGCACTGCCCCATCAGTACATTGGCCACATTGGCATTGTGTGGACACCACTTGAGGGAACCTGCATGCTTTTGCGCAGACTTTGTTATCCAGGAAGACTCGTTGACTTGGCCCCATACTTTGGTCACTCTGCCCCTGACTGTTCGATCATCGTGAACAATATATTGGCTGATGTACATCACTGTTTCTCATACCTGTTATCCAGCATTGACCAACTTTGGATGGACCATGAGCATTATTGTGCAGCAGTGCAAGACAAGGGTGCACCTGTGAACAATGTGTTCGGCTTTGTGGATGGCACACTGCGGCAAATCTGCAGACCGGGCCACAGACAAAAAGAAATGTTCAGTGGCCACAAGAGGCACCATGATCTCAAATTTCAACATGTGATGTTGCCAAATGGTCTTGTTTGTCACTCCTATGGTCTGTACCCCAGTTGTCGCCATGACACATCGATGTATGGTGTGAGTGGAGTTGATGCACAACTGTCAAAGTTGGTGGGTGTGGATGGCAGGCAGTTAGTGATCTTTGGAGATGCAGCGTACCCAGTGCAGCTGTGGTTGTTCGCTCCATTTCCTGAACATGCAGCATCATTTGATGCGCAAAAGGCTCTGTTCAACACAAGTATGAGTCCCATCAGATCTGCCGTGGAGTGGGGTTTTGGGAAATTGACGACATACTTTGCATTTAACAATTTCTACACAAACTTGAAGCTCCATCTTCAACCTCTGGGTCACTATTTCCAGGTTGCTACGCTCTTGGCGAACTGCCACACTTGTTACTATGGATCGCAAGTCACGTCCTTTTTCGATTTACCCCCCCTTCCATTGACTTGTACCTCAACTGAGGAATGTCACGTTCACGTTGACAGTCAATTGTTATCACTACTCCTGCAGTGCAGGAAGCAGACAGAGTCTGTTGTTAGGTTTCAAAACTTTATTTTGAACTTGTTATCTCTTGAACACAACTGCAAATAAAATGCACCAAATCAATCAGACTCGGAATAAGTGCCATTGGAACAGTTTGCGATCAATGAAGAGTTGACGCTTTCATCGCTGCAACTTGCGAGCACATAAACTGGCGACTGAGAAGGAGGTAAGGTCAGTTGAGAATCAGTCAATGACAGTGCATCTGAAATGGTGGATTCCGTGTCCCACTCACGCAGCAATGCATAAATAGATTTTCGTGGCTGACAATCAGTTGCTTGCTGCTCACTCATGAGCGTACCATTCTGAAAAGACAGTTCACGTCTACATTTCATGGATGGCCAAAACACATTCATTTGCAGCCACATGAGGCACAGGGTTGATGTCATCAGCGGCAAAGTAGTGAATACTTTGCACAACATCACTTGCGTTCTCAGCCAAAGAGACATACTGACATGCCCCGTGTGCAGGCATCTGTTGATGCTGCTGCTGTTGTTCTTGCTGACGCTGCTCCTTGGCCCACTTCTCACGTTCAAACTGAAGTTTGTCTTCCTCCAGCTTTATCTTGCGTTCTTCCAGTGCCAGCTCACGCATTCGTGCCTCTCTGAGTGTCTCAGTCAGATACTCAAAGTTGCCTGCAGTTGATCGCCGATTCCCTGATACAAAAAAACTCAGTAAATGAACATTGCGTGACTGTAAACCAACTGTCACGAGGAAGCACCAGTGCATGAGAGCTGTACACACTTTTTCTAGGAGGCTCTTTCTCGGCTGCATTACATTCAGGGACAGCACGCTCATCAGTAGACCCTGATGCCTCAGCATCATTTTCACCATCACTTTCTTCTCCAACCAGTATGTCCTTCTCCATCTGCGGCACAACTACACACACAAGACAATCAGGTAACAAACCCCCCCATTGCTGACAATAAAAAAGAACAACACACAAAACTGCATTGCAGCCACACCTGGCCTTGAGGCTCTCATGGCTTGCAAACGAAGATCTGAAGCTCTCTTCTTTGCCTCCGTCTCCGCTTTCTTCGCAAGCTTCAAAACACGAGCACGCTCTTCCGCATCGGCCTTCAGGTCGCAAATGTCCTGCAGCATCTTTTTTTTCTCTGCGAACTGCTCATCTGTTCTGGACCTGCATGACAAGCATTACTTATACGTGAACAGAATCAAATTTTTGTTGACAGATATCATTCAAACACAGGACAGACGCAGACAGGACTTGCTTCTTGAGTTGTGCGTTGTTTTCCTTGACATGATGCGACAACAACGTTGAGATATGTTCCTTCATGGTACGCTCCATAATGTCAGGTGTTGTAGGATGCATTTGCTTTATTGCAGCATTCACATTGTCCACAACTGAAGGCCACCTCTCTGGATGATGGTATGGGTTTTGTGCTGTCACTTCGCACAAAAGAGCCACATCCATGTCAGGGTAAAAATAAACCACCTGTAAAACACATCTACACACCTGTCAGTCACTACTCCTGCAGTCAAAACACTTTCGCAACTATTCAACACTTGTCTTCACTCAAATTTCGTCACAAAAGTACGACATGACTGCAGGAGTAGTGCTTCTTTTTTGTTGTCACCAATATCAACAAACATGGCCGCCATCAATTTTCACGCAGTTTCTACCCACAAGTTTTGGACACCTGAATTGAGCACCTTCTCCACCATGAATGTCCCTAAAAAGACACATGGCACTGCCTGACATCTCATTTTACGGGAAAGAATCAACATTTCTCACCATCTCTCTTTATGTTTGGCTACAATCGATGATGGAAACAGAATACATCCCGATCCTCTCTCCCGCGTAAAATGGTGCGGCGGTGCCTGTCTGACTGGTGCGTGACATCAGAGTTTCCTGTGTAAACACCCCTGGACGTCGCACCGGGCGTACTACCGCACGTCGCACGTGTTGCATCGAAAACTCTCTTTTGTCGCAATGCTCCCGGGCCTTCCGGTGGCACTTGCCCTCAACGTGACAGCCGTTTCTGGAAACTGGTCCGACGTACCATTTGTCCAGGATCGGTTGCTAGTCATGCATTGGGGCCACCCGGACTGGTGACGGATGATCATCTTCGCCATTTGACGAGTGACCTTCGTTCACTGCTTTTGGTCTTTGGCTCGAGTTGGATCCGCAGCTTTCCTGAGTCTTCTTGAGTTCGGAAGGTGCCGAAAGTCAAGTCCCCAATGGCCAGTGGCAATGGGAATGGCTCCGACTGCGACAGTGGCAGTGGCGCCAGGTTGAGCCGCTGTGGTGACGATGCCACCTCTCAGGAAAGCACTAGGGTCGAAGGCCCTGCTCATCGGGGTCCCAGTGTACGTAGCACTGACGAAGGAAATCACTGCCCCATGACCTGTCACACGTCGAGCACGAGATTACGCCACTCAACCTGTGACACGTGCACCCCGTGCTCTTTTGGTGATTCTCATCAAAGGGTGGCTGCAGAATGTTCTGCATGTGAAGGCGACGACACCGCACGAGCACCTTCGCAGCCGAACTTCGTTGTTTTCACCTTCCGATCCATAAGACACGGCGAAACCTCGCTTGTTCCACCTCCCCGTTGGCACAGCGAACAACAAAGACTGTGGAGTAAGTACACAATGAATAATATATATTTTCACGCGGGATTCACATTTCAACAACAGATGCAGAGTACATAGCACCACGGACAAATTCCATTCATTTCCTGTTCTTTGGACAGTACAACGCTCAAAAACCTCCTTGGGAACCTGGACACATTGTCTGACACAAGCAATGAAGCAGAGGTAGGTGTCTCCAAAAGGATCTGACGGGGTCCTCTGGTTTGCCCTGAGGTCTAATCAGATGATCTCCCAGTGTGGGATACGAGAACCACGTGTGATGCCAGGTGCCGGCATGAACAGAAATGTCCGGAACATTCAAATGCGCACACCTCGAAACTCTTCCTCGTGACACACTCTTTCGTGCAAGGGCACTGGATTTGTTGGTGTTGTACATGTACTGCCAAATAATCAGACGAAGGCACCAATGCGTGTCCAGAATCTCTCATCACAAACTGACACATTTTGGAAATAAACGTAAAACCTTCAAAGTCGAGAACAAACAACGCTTTTACTCTTCGTCACGCAAACGCCAAACTGAACAAAAAGACGAAACCAACAAGAAAGCAGAGCTTCAAACACGTTCAGGCGCGTTAATTAAAACACAGCCGTCCCCGAGTGTCAGCTGATCGCTATCAAACTGCCGCGGTCACGGTGATCACTGCCAAGAATTTGTTGTGATGGTTGCTGACTGTCGCGATCAGTGACCACCCATGATCACTGTGGTTGACCACCGAGGGGACAGGAGGGGGGGGGGCGGGGACAATACCAACAAATTCTCTGAACTGATCATTCCAGCCCGAGTCCTGATCACAATGGACAAATTCGAAGCAGCGATCAGGGACGATCGCTACTGCCTGTCTCTTGCCTGTGCATAACACGCGCTCGCCCGGGAACAACCTGCGTAAAACTGGTCCATGACTCACGTCCAGAAAACCGCCTTTCCTCATCTCTTTGTTGCGGTGTTTGGTGCATTTGAATGAGTGTGTAAAAATTCAGAATCCGTTGATCTTTCCTCACAACAGCAGAACTGCGACGCACAAAACTGGGATGGTTCCTCAAGCCGCTGTCTGCCTGACACGAAGCAAATCGTGAAACAGGAAGCGCGGGTCAGCGAAAAAAACCCAAGTAAAGGCACTTCAGAAAACAGCGAAAACATCATCAGTGGATTCGGACCCAAAGCGGATCCCTGAAGTCGGGACCTCCTCCTCCACAGCAACTGTCGAGTATCACATTCTGTTCCGGCCAGCAGTGAAAGGCACCGTAAAAAAATGTTTGAACCAAGAAACAAACCTGGTATTGTTTTTGTAAAATATGACATTTGAATGCTCCTCAAGAACATTTCCTCGAGTCTAAATATAGCTCTGTCGGGACAAATATGTTCAGTCCACTGTGACATCTGAAAGTTTAAAAATCCGTCGAGTGACGTCGTCGGCGGTCAGTCTGTAGCGACTGCTCTGCAAGACCGAGGCTCCTCCTCACAGAGACGACTCGGACGATTGCAAGTGAACGCGTCGCGCGCGCGCGCGCCCGCGCAGTATGTCCCTGTCAACACTGCCGGACCTGACGAGGTCGGTGCCACCGTCTCCGTCCAGCGTCTGCGCGAAATCGACAGCTGGGGGCGGGTCGTGCCACCCCGGCCGCACGTCCTGCAGACTGGCGGTCGCCAGCACCCGCCTGCTGCTCGATGGACTGCTGCTGCGACTGACATGGAGCCCGTCGTCAATCGACAAAATCTCCGTCACTCGGACCACGTTTGGATTCTTCTCGTCTTGATAGTAAAACGCCAGCATGGTTTCCATCTCACTAGCTTTCTGCAAGCAGTGCTCAAACGTGTCATAGTTTGTCTCATTCAACTGGGAACTGACAGAGTCCTGCCTGGATCTGCTCGGCTGAGGCCTGGAGTCGGAGCTTGCGAGGCTGGTGTTCGAGTCCATGTCGGTGAGGGCATAGAACTCGCTGTCACTGGAACTGGGCATCGCCGCAGCCGCCTCGTCGCCCGCCCTGCTGTGCACCGCCTCGGCGCTCTCGATGAGCCGCAGCCGCAGGTCGTCCACGCACTCAATCGGGTTCTTGTAGTGCGACTGGAAGCCGACAGAGATGCCGACGTTGAGGTTGCGCTGACGCGCAGAGATGGTGTCCCTGCGATGGAGCAGCGGAGTGTCGCTCGGCGTGGCCGCCGCCGTGAAGGTCGTCTCGCGGTTGTAGTCCACGTCCGTGATCGCCAGTTGACATGTGAACCTGCAGACACAACAGAAGCGCACTCATTCAGAGCCTCTGCTGCTCCTACTGACTGAACCGAACATTTGCCAGTAGCCTCAGTCGAGAGCGGTGGAGAGTTGCGTACCTGGCGGTGTAGCGATGTCTGCGGCTGTGAATACTGGCCAGCAGCTGTGTGAGCAGCACGCTGAGCTCCCCCACAAACCACTGAAGGTCACTTGGCAGGTACGGTGCCCACTCCCAGATCCTGCAACATTGAGGCCGACGTTGATCAAACAACAGCTCCGAGGATCACAGCGAAATGTGTTGAACCAGTACGCTGTCTCAAGCTTGCTAGAAGTCGCAGGATAAATTGTATTCAGAAAGCACAGAACGCACCTTTTCCCGAGCACGATAGCCAGTTCAAAGGGCAGGTAGTAGGGCGCAGCCATGATGGAGAGCACCTTGAACGCAGCCATGTTGTACACCGGAGCCAAAAAGCCCTTGTTCATCGAGTCGGAGGCTGCCTGCAGCGCTGAAAACGAGACAGGTGCATCATGGTGCCATTCCATGCGTTCTCGATCACACACGGCAGGACTGGGAGCAAAGAAATTTCGTGACTGCACGCAAGGTGCCATGCCTACCTCCTATGACGGCCGGCGGCAGACTGTCGAGTAGCGCGGCGTGCTGTCGACTCTTGCACTCGGCGCACTGGTCGGGGCGGTGGCCCTCGGCGTCGTGGTCAACGTGCTCGGCGTTCCGCTCGTCGCACAGGTCGAGGCTGGAGGAGGACGAGACGCGCGGCCGGCCCTGCTCCAGCCCCGCACTCGTCAGGATGCTCGACTGGATGCTGATGTGCTTCGTGCAGCTGATCAACCCTGAATATGTCAAACAACTGTGAGGTGAAGTCACACAATCGAACAAGAACACACGTCAATGTTCACGCGCGTAACTGACAGTCGCATCGCAAGCACGCCGATGTGAACAACAAATATCTTTCTTTTCATCCAAAGGGAGGGTTGGTGTCACGCAGATTGACCCAATTGGTGCTGTTTCTACACTGCAGCAGGCAACTTGATGTTTTCTTTTGACCCGCCTTCGCGGGTGGCTGGTGTTGTCACTTCCTGCACACCGGAATAAATGAATTCCGGAAGACGCGCGATTGCCAAGTGAAACTTGAGCCAAAACGCAAATCAAAACTACGTCAGGAGTCAAGAAGTGGACAGGAGTCTCACAGGGGGTTCAGTCCTCTGACCGTTGGAACTGTCTTTTCCAGCAATGGATGAAAATGGTCGACTAGTCATCTTGAAAAATCACAGCAGAGCAGAACGACAGAGCCGACTGACCGTTTTTGCTGAGGAACTTGAGCGCGTCGTCGAAGCCTTGTCTGCACATCTGCGTCAGCTCGTCCGGCGGCACGGGGAAGAGCGCGTGTGCGAGGCGGTAGAAGTTCTGCATCGTAAACTGGATGCTCGTGTTGGCAAGAAACATGTGCAGGTCGTTGGCTGAGTTGTCCGAGGGACAGATGTCACTCTCTCCGGCGAACGGAGACACGGTGATGGTGTTTTCGTCCAAAATCAGGATGTTGTTGCTCAGGCAGCCGTCCACGTAGCGCTGCAATGAAACTGAAGATCTCAACAAGAACACCACCTGTTTGAAGACCTGCTCTCACTCTGAACATTGCAATCATTTCACTTTGAAATTTCATCGCGGGCACAGGGAGTGGTGGTCCCCAACTGCAGTGAAGTTTGAGGGTGAGATGACAGGTACCTTCATCCAATGCAGACAAACTCGAACCCCCACCCGTGAAGTGAAACTTTGGTTACCCAATGTCACATTGACACTGAAGATACAGTGTTGTTTGTGGTACTTTTTCACTGGTACCAAAATATTGTGGTGCGAGACATTAGTTCGTGGCAGTTGTGAGGAGAATCCAAGAGGCCAAGTTCGTGGCACCTGATCAAAATGTGCTCCTGCGTGTGAGACATCGCTGGACAACACTCACATTCTTCCTCACAAACGCACAAAATACATTTTCACAAGGGGCGTGCACCGTCTGCACTCGCTTGACATTTGAGTGCTCCAACGCAACTTTTCTTTCTTTGACAGACTTTGTACATGTCCAGTTTTTGCAGCCAACGGATGTTTTGTAGGCTGTTAAGAGAACCACTTGACCTCAACTTACACATGGACAGTGTTCTGACAAGAGCACAAAAAGCGTTCAAATTTGGTTTGGGATCAAAATTGGACCTTTTTTGTCTGTTCAATATCCATTTCGCCACAAACGACAAAAGAAGTCGTCAGATTGGCCCGCAGGTTGCCGTCTTCCCAGCCCAGAACAAGACGTCAAATTTTGACAGTGTGGACGGAGAACAAACTTCATGCACTGTTCACTTGGACCAACGTTGAAAGAAAGAAATCTCTGCAAAGACCAAAGTTGAGATGCAAGTGGTCTGCTCAGACTGGTCAAAGATCGAGCACAATGACACCCAGAATCTCGATCACAAACATTCGTTCCGCCAAGAGTGTCTGAAAATGTACAAAAAAATCCCCGTAACTTTCTTGGGTAGAACGCACACCGGAAGAGAAGCACTCACCACGCCTTTGTACTTGGGCGGCATTATTCCACAGTAGAAAGGGACGAACGCACTGCAGATCAACGCCTGAAAAAAGAAAGGAACATCAGAACTTTGTAACGACACCTTGACGTGTGCGACAGACACTGGTGACTTGTTGAGTTGTTTCTTTTTTCAGCCTTCAAAACGCAACAATGTTGATCGTGTCATCGCATCATGATCGACGACTGCCAAGTGTCAAAGAGTCGACGGTGGACAAAGGCCCTCCCAAGGGAACACCATATGCCCCCCTACCCCCGAGTCCGTTTCCTCGACAGCACCACATCACCGACACAATCGAAGTGGGATGCATTTTTCTCTTTCGGATTCAGAACAAGAAGCAGCGCGTTGGACAAATGCAGGTGCGATGTCTCTGAGGTGTTTGGCGAACACAATGACAAACGAATGTTTTCCAAGCAACAGCGTTCTTCCCCAGCAACCACGGCCGAAAAGCCCAAGCTCTACTTCTGTTGGGAGCTGAGATAGAAATATAGAATATTTCCCAATTTTGCGACAGCATTGTGAGATTCTGTGGTCCAAGGCTGTTCCAAAAACACCAAAATCACTACGTCTCTTGGTTGCTGAGGTATAGCCAACAGAATGTTCCAAATGAATTTTGCATTCTTCAAATCTGGGCTCAAAGGCGCTTCCAATGAGCCAGGATGCCAAATACACACACAACAAATTGGTTTCTATCACAATGCTCTTGCCCCGAAAGGACATCGCACAATCAAGATCACAGGTGTTTCTAAACAGCTGCACTTGCTGTGGTTCAACGAAGGCCAAACCAGCGTTTCAAACAGGTCAGAGCCCATGTGATACAACACCCCTCCAAGTCAACTGCTTTTTCGGAGAGCATGAGGGGGTTGAAATTTGTGCACTCATCCAAAACAACAAATTCCTGTCCCAAGTCCAGCCACAGATCACTACGGACGTGCCGACTGCATGCGAGGCTCACCTCGAGTGAAAACCGTACACCTGATGCGCGAAACAAGGTTTTTGACCGCGGACAGTGGTTGTTTTCTCAGAAATAGACAAGCCAGACACGATTCACCTGCCGTTCCTCCTCAACAACTTCAACCACTGCAAAGTTTGGCCTCCACCTGACCCCTATATCTGTCTCAAGTGCGCTTATTTTCGTGCTGTTTCAAAACCTTTCCAGGAATTCCATACTGGTCGAAAAATGACAGAATAATCAGCCCGTTTGGGTAGAGAAACTTGGGCAGTTTGGTGTTTCTTGCTGGAAATCAAGCCAGTTTGTTTGATCAAAAGTGGTGATACACGTTGTCAATTCACAACGTCATTCCAAGTGGTCAAGTGTTCCCTATCACCTAAACCCTGAATTTTCAAGATATTTTTGGCACACAATGAGTAAAACAAGATTTCTGCATACAAACGTTTTTGAAGCTGGTGGGAGGGGACCCTTCGCTTGGAAATGTCGGTTTGGACAGGTACCTGTTCCATTGGGTCCGTAGCCCTGCCATTCGTTGGGCACAAAACACTGATCAGCTTTCAATGAAGCAACCAAACTCGTAGTCCACAAACTCCGACGACATTCAAAAGAAGCACAAATATTTTGTTCGGCAGCAAAATTACTTTCGTTGGAGCAGCAGAGGGAAAATTACGTCCGTGACAGCCAGCTGAGACATCTCCCCTCCCCGCGAAATATCCTCGCATAAACTCTGTCACTTTTCATACACCTTGTATTTGCAAGTCCATTGCACGCCCCGATTGACCTACTCCAAGATCCGCTGCCAAAACACGAGACACTGTGCGCTGAATAAGTTGATCCTCGTAAAACTGATCTCAAGCTCCACATGATATTGATCTAACGTGAGATACAACACTTTTGCAGAGCAGGGAGTGGGGACATGTATTTGTCTCACTCAGGGTTCCCACTGCGGTTGACCAACAAAATTCCATGATTTTTCCATGATTTTTCCAGGTTTTCAAAGTTTTTCCAGGTATTTTTTGTCTTTTTTAGTAGGCTTTGCGTACCATTTTTCCAAAACAAATCAAGTAAAATATAGTAAATTTTTGCAAAAAAAACACCAAAACTTTTAGCAAAAAATTTACATTTTTTCAAAGGAATCTACAAATTGATGTTTTTACTTACAGTATAAATTTTGAATTATCACTTGCTTTGGGAAGGCATTGTTTCCAAATTATATAGAACAATTGACCTCTTCCTTGAGCTGGATTTTATTTCCAAATGTTTTTTCTATTGAGGCTCTTGGGTTTTCAGTGTAAGGTCAAAATTTTTTTCCAGGTTTTGCAATATGTTTCCAGGTTTTTACCCCAAAACCCCCTGTTTTTCCAGGTTTTCCAGGTCTGGACCTGTTTTTCCAGGTTTTCCAGGTGCGGTGGGAACCCTGCTCACTGTTTGAACATTCCGAGTTTCCAAACAAGAATCTCAACACACCGCGAAAAAACACGCGGCGAATCACTGAAAGCCCAATTGACATTGGGTTCATATGTAGAAGCACAAATGATTTTTCCCTTCCCGGAGATCTGGTCACTGGACTGGAAGAAAAGCTCAAGGGGATGGTCAAAGTACCTGGATGAGGTCTTCCTTTGAGTCAAACTCTGTGATGACGACATTTGCTTTGTCGACGACCCTCGTGAGGGAAACGTGCAGTCGGCCCGAGCAGATTTCGTGCGCGTTCTTGGGAAGGAACCTGTTGAGGCCCTTGCGAAGGCCGGCGACGAGGTCGAAACTCGGGTGCAGCGGCCCCAGCGTGCGCGCTCGAGCCTGCTGTGCCACTTCCAACACGTACGTCGTCGCCAGACCTGCGCAAAGAAAAAACAAAACCAGCACAGTTTCATCAGATGTTCCTTTCAATACTGCACGGAAAAAGTTTCGCCTGTTCCAGGAAGAAAGTTTTGTCTTGGGAACACTGGCCAAACTGTTTTTCGTGCAGAACTTTCCAAAATGAAGAAAGCAGAAGTTTCAACACAGGCGCGTTGTGCCGCCAAGATCCAATCGACATCGAGTGATCGTTTCTCAGCCCCCCCCCCCAAACACACACATCACCACGGAGGGAATATTACTGCTGGGAAAATTTTGGCAGGAATCACTCCAGAGGGTGAGAGTAATCACCAGTGAGAATTTTTGGTCTTGGTCATCCCCACTCTGATCACTTCTCGGTCGTTCTCTTTCACAATCGCTGCTGGGTTGCTGCCAGGTGGTGGGGAGGGAAGGAGTGAAGCTTTGACGGCTGTCCGTGCTGGATTCTGAACAAATGACCGCAAGCGGACAAAGGTTCTGTCTTTCGTGGACAGAAGCCTGACTTTCGAAGAAGACTGAAACAACAACATTCTGAACAGGAATTTCTGCAGAAGGTAGATGTCACCGATAATCTCGTTTGAGTCTCTGAGAAGAGCAACCAAAAGAGCTCTTGATCACTTGGAGTGCATGTTCTGGGTCACCAATTAATTGAACATGCTATGTAATGAACTGACCTCCGACACTTGTCACGCAGATAAAGCGGAGATCTCATCGAACAGTGACTCACTCATTTGCGTGAAGTGTGCACCCGCAAGCAATGACGTTCTTTACCAACCCAAGTGCGAACTCGGACCTCCACCAAAGCATATCTTCACATCTCAAGAGATAGTTTCGTATCAGTTGGCTCCTTAACACACGACAAGAAGTACTTGGATGCAAGTTTCAAGGTTGAAGGCTTTGAAATGAGTTACAGAACAAAATAGGTCTTGAGCAAATCAACGTGTGCAGTCTCTCCAATCGCATCAACACCATTTTCGCCCTGTTACGCGTATGAAAGCGACCATTTCCTGACGATCGCACACCACAGGGGATCCTTTCTGCAAGGCTTGGGTTACAAAAATTCTCACTCACCCATGTCACAATGTGTGATGAGACCAGCAGCAGCAATGGCGCCGGCGCTAGCCCCGGAAATTTTGTCGACGTAGAGACCTGGTGCGTACCCCCTGATGCAGCTCGCCACCCCGACATGGTAGATACCGAGAAAACCGCAGCCTGTCAAGAATAACGCCGCAATGGTTCAAGACAATCAATTCTAGGTCTTACTCGTACGACCTCATTCACTCACCCATAACAAAATCTCATGCACACAGGTGCAGCCCACTGTCCCTCCCTCCAGAGTGGTGCTTTTGCCCCTTTTGCAAGTCTGAACTTTCTGTGGTTCACCAGCACACCAGGTGTTCCAGCGATGGAGGATAAGGGTGTATCCAGCTACACCAACGGCAGGGCGCAGAACCCACGATTTGTCTCGCTTCAAATCAAATGCCTGTCCGATTTGATGTGTTGTTTGAAACACGTCAGCCCAACGAAGTCCGCAAGCAAAATGGTTAGTCTTTGCCCACTGGACAACGGTTTCAGTTTCAACAGACTGGATCGAATCCACATCAAGATATACATCGAGTCTGACTGCAGATCATTTTCTCATATTCTGTCCTCAAATGGAACATCACTTCCCGAGTCACTCTGTGAGGACCTGAGTGTGATCCGGATCCGGATCGGTTCTCGAACCCAGGCCTCAAGGAAACACATTGCAGCGGTGTGTCCTGATCCGGTTTGATCCCGTTCTACGGGTCGTGTCCAGTGTCAAAATAGATCTATGCAGTTGACACACAATGGTTGCTGGGACAAGAGTCGAAATTGTTGAGGTCTGGCTCACCTGCAAACGACAAATTCATCGTTCTCATAACCACATCAATCTGGCCCACACTTTGTCACACGATTCCAATCTTTCCGGACTTCACAGTCTCCACAGTGACACTTCTTGAACCACCACAGTCAATGATCTGTCACCTCCAGTTGCTTGCAACGCAATCACCAATCGTGGGTACATAGTACAGGTATACTCAAAAACTCTCCACACTCGTTGTTATCGTATGATTTGACCTCGATTGCGGATTGGCTGCTGAAACCGCGCCTCTTGACCTCAGTCAGCAGATGTGAATATCGAACTTGATTTTCTGCAACGAGCAATTTGGGTCCCATTTGAAGAATCAACTGAGCCAGTCATGTAACAAGCTTAGAATTCGAATTCTTTAGATTTCAATGTTCAATAAAGTGCATCTGGAATTCCAAAAACTCTTGTTTCCACAGTGTCGCGGGGCGGATACAGTTTAAAACATGCCGGCACTGCCGCCATCTCTAATATTAGGCAACTTGTGTAACTCGCTGCGCCACCTGCGGTTCGTTTCAGCTAAAGTCGCCCGCGTCACTCACCAGAAAGTGCCTCGAATTCCGCCACTAAGTGCAAATTCGATTGAAAGACATTTTTGTCTCGTCGCAAAATCCGTCATTGAACAGACTAATTTCGAACAAATATGAACACCTACTTTTTTGATTAGTGTTTGATTTTTTGAGTTGAACTTTAAGTCGATTTATTCTCTTTTCTTGTTTGTTTCCTTGTTGGTTTGTCTGTTTTGCACTTAGCGACGACAAGATAACTTCGACGGTCAATATTTCTCAGTCAACCCAGTTCCTTTTTACCGCCATCTTAGAAACGCATGCTGAAGTTGGAAGTGCGCCAAATTGTTGAGGTAAAACAGTTTATTTCAATGAAACGTTACCTTCTTTTGGGTTCGTAACTGTAGAATGTATCTTTCACACCAACAAGTGATTTAGTTGTTGTGAAATTTCATTTTGTTTCAAGGTCAGGAGAAAGGAATGAAAATATAGATCTATTTTGACGTGATTTTGTTGCTCGATTGTGTCCATTCACACAAAAAGTCTTTCAAGAAATTGTCACAAGTCGATGAATGTGTGACAGATCAGGGGGCAAATGAAGCTAAATTTGGTTTCACGTCAGTCGTGCTGAACGTAGATCTGGTCAATAATCTGTCGAGGATCGACCGCAAATTGTCATGTCCTGGGGATGATTCACTTGCCGGGTGGGACTCGGTCTGCGGAAGACCCGACAACTTGGACGGCGATCTGTTTGATATTATGTGGACTTTAACACTTTCCTTCACCTTTCCCATCGTTAAGAGCTGTGCTTGAGCAAATTGGTGTGAATGTCACCTGTATGTGCTTTGGATCATTTTGCAGATCTGTGACTGAATTTGGCACTGGTTCTTGCAGATCTGAAATGGCAGACCCCGAAGCACCCGCCACGAAGTAAGTTCCCTCTGAGATTAAGTGTTTGATTCAAGCAGCACCAGTCGAATCAAAACTGGAGGAGCTAAAATTCGTGTGTTTTGTGTTTCACGCGTTTTCAAATTTTCTGTGCAATCTGCGAGCGAAATACGAGGATCTATCAACATTTCTTGTCAAACTGCTCCTCTCAGCATGTTCAAGTCGCAGACTACTGCAGACTAATGGCCCGGTGGAACAAGTTCATCGTCCTCAGCTGATGTGATGGCCATTGTGTGAGGACAAAAGGCCTTGAGCAGAGAGCCACGCGCGGGTGTAAGACACACAGAATTGTGAGAAATGGCGGCGAAAAAGGCAACCATGTCCATGCTCATTCCGCATCCACTTGTGCAACGAATTTGCATTTGGTTCTGTGTGATGGAAGGACTGAAGCCGAGACCGACCTACAGGAGACTGGGGCCGTGTTCCGCAGAGGATGTTACTGTGAAAGAAGTGTCTATAGGTGGTATTACTCCTTCAAGACCGGGAGGACAAAAATGGGTGACATGGTGAGACCAGGCGCGCCCAAGAAATCCAGAACTGCAGCCAAAGTACAGCAGTGCAAGCAGCTTGTTTCAGCCAACCGCCGCATTGGAATTCAACAGATATCCTCAAACTTGGCAATCTCTTATGGGAGTGCCTTCACAATTTTGCACAAGGATCTTGGACTCTCCAAGAAGGCAGCAAAGATGATCCCTCACCAGTTGACACCCTATGATGTGCAGCGCAGACTGGACTTTTGCACTAATTTTGTGACAGTGTATGGAGCAAGACCGGAAGGTCTCAACTGGATAGTAACAACTGATGAATCCTGGTTTCATCTTTGGGATCCAAGGAGCAAATTTGAGAACATGCAGTGGCTGACAAAGGAAGACCAGAGGCCTCAAGTTGTCAGGCGCCAAAAAAGTGTCCAAAAAGTGATGGTGGTTCCGTTTTTTGATAGCAGAGGACTAGTTCACTGTGAATTTCTCCAGAATGTGACCATCAAGGGGAGTCTCTTCCTGCAGATCTTGGTGCGTGCCCGAGATTCCATCAGAGCCAGGAGAGGGTCAAGGGTGTGGTTGAAGAAGAGAATACAGACTGCATATGGACAATACGCCTGCGCATCGGGAAGACACTGTGCTGAGAAGTTTGGATTTCATGGAATGGCCCCTCCTGAAACACCCCCCTTATTCACCTGACTTGTCCCCTTGTGATTTTTTTTTTTTTCCTCTGCTCAAGAGACGCCTCCGAGGTCGCCAGTTCAGAGGCATTCCTGCTCTGAAAGAAGGAATTCTCACTGAAATGGGCAACATCACTTCAAGGCAATGGAAACAGTGTTTTCTGCAGTGGATTGAGCGCTGTCGCAAGTGTCTGGCCTTCAGAGGACAATACTTCGAGGGCATGAAGTGAACAGTGCCCATTGAACAGGGCCATTTTGGACATCGCAGCCTCTCCTTGTTTCCACAGTGTTGTAAACAAAGCGCGCATGCCATTGACCTGTTGTTTGTTGACATTTTTCCAAGTGCAAAATTAATGGTCTGGAACGATGTACACAACTTGCAGAAATTCAGAGTTTGACAAGAAATGTTGATAGATCCTCGTACGAGGGTAATACTGAGTCTTTTCCGTCGTGTTCAGCACCTTGCTGCGATCAGGCTTTGTGCTTGTCCGCCAAAGCATTGTTCTCTGTAGTCAAGAGCGGTTTGAGCGCTGAACATGACGGAAAAGACTTTTAGTATCACCCTCGTATTTAGGAAAGGATCTGAAACGTTTGCAGGAAGCGTGAGGAGGAGGCAGCAGAGGACGTGGAAGAGATTGAGGCTGACGAGGACGACGCCGAAACTGGTGCAGGTGTGTGTCATCTTTGGGGGTGATTTCCTTTCCTGCGCGTTTTTCGTGCTCATGTATTCCTGACTAGATCAAAACGAACCAAGTACCTTCATGTTCCTTTCTGGTCGGACGAAGAACGCACAGGAAAGTGAGAAACTACCGTGCTCATGAATTTTGCTGGTTGATCATGGCAACCGCCAACAGATACTGAGATGCTTGGATTTCGGTAAGATCTTGACACAAAGGCGGTTTGCATGTCGTGCATTTTTAAGCGTGTGGTCACCCGGAGGGCCGTGTACCACACGCTTAATGTAATCACCATCAGTCTGTATGTCCGTCCGTCTGTCTGTATGTGTAAAGCGGGTCTAACGGGGGGGTTGGACCCACTTTGGGAAAAA
>JAAUXT010048244.1_pt1 | contig 38901 bp, 29 predicted proteins | sample 7278171 | NCBI WGS metagenome assembly JAAUXT01 (sample SAMN14350112, study PRJNA611818) | marine sediment metagenome | isolation source: surface marine sediment (1.8m) | place: French Polynesia: Moorea | collected 2018-08
ACTGTGTCTGGTGTCTGACCCTCAGCTGCTACTGTGTCTGGTGTCTGACCCTCAGCTGGTGTCTCACCCTCAGCTGGTGTCTCACCCTCAGCTGGTGTCTCATCCTCAGCTGGTGTCTCACCATCAGCTGGTGTCTCACCCTCAGCTGCTCCAATGTCTGGTGTCTCACCCTCAGCTGCTACTGTGTCTGGTGTCTGACCCTCAGCTGCTCCAGTATCTGCTGCTCCAGTATCTGCTGCTCCAGTCTCTCCTTCTCCTCCTTCTCCTGCTCCAGTCTCTCCTTCTCCTGCTGTTCCAGTATCGGCTGCTCCAGGCTCTCCTTCTCCTGCTGTTCCAGTATCGGCTGTTCCAGTCTCTCCTTCTCCTGCTGTTCCAGTATCGGCTGCTCCAGTCTCTCCTTCTCCTGCTGTTCCAGTATCGGCTGCTCCAGTCTCTCCTTCTCCTGCTGCTCCATTAATGGATGCTCCAGTCTCTCCTTCTCCTGCTGCTCCAGCATTGGCTGCCCCAGTCTCTCCTTCTCCTGTTGCTCCAGCATTGGCTGCTCCAGTCTCTCCTCCTTCTGCTGCTCCTGTCTCTCCTTCTCCTCCCTCTGCTGCTCCAGTATCCGCTGCTCCAGTCTCTCCTTCTCCTCCCTCTGCTGCTCCTGTTTCTGCTGCTCCTCCTTCTGCTGCTGCCCCCTCTAGTCTGTTTGCTTCCTCTTGAGCCTTGCACTGGTTGATGAAGCACCAGTACCACCCCCAGCAGGACGCTGGTCCCTGCCAGCGCCAGTACCTGTTACACCTGCGGTGGGAAAATATTAATTTTGCCATGTGATGGAATCATAAAATACTTGTGAAGACGAAACACGTCTTCCTTTGTCAGTAACGTGAAGGTTGATCTGCGATTTTATGAAGCAACGTCACATGCTGGTGGCGAGTGATACAAGCCAGAGTCGCTGCAAGAAAACATTCCATGAAGACACTTCAATATTCACCCCGCATGTTGATCTGTTGGAAGGAACCAGTGGCAGATCAAAGTCTCACAGTGATCCTTCCCCTTTTACCAATTGAGGATACAAGGCACCAATCGCTGACGTTGGTCCGTTGCAAGACGCGATCCGGACCCAGCTGTCCCTTCCCCATGCCCTCCATCCCATTATCCAGTGGTTCCCCAAACCCTGGATGCTTTGGAGCAGCGTGCGTGTTCCTGGTTCTTCTCTGCCCAATGCATCCTCCACTGGTTCTTCGAACACTTGAAAAAAACATACTTAGCCCTGGCTGCTCTCTGCCCAGCACACCCGCCGCACTCGAAGGGTTGGTCGCAGACCCTGGCGTCCCCCACCTCTGTGTCCTCCCCGCACGTCCCGCAGTAGTCCGGGTTGGACTGGCCCCTTCTCGGCCCGTCCCACTCAAACTGCAAGGAGAAGGACTTTGGAAGTGATGGCCAATTGAAGCTGATCAACACGCACAGGCAAGCGCAAATGTAGGCCAAGAATCTTTGATGTCAGGGTGCAATTTTTTTCGCGATTACCCCAAACTTCCCCCGTCATGTATGAACTGCAGTGAAAACCAGCGCCTTCGAGTTCCTTTATTACATTGCAGCAGCATATAATCCCACGGCGCTTAAAACACACATGCTCTGGGATTCGAATCTTGCGTCGTGCCACGTGATCACAATACATTGTCACCCGATGGACACCTGAATTTTCAATGGTTCCATGATTCGGGTTTCGGGTAGCGAGATTGGAAACAAGTTCGAAATGTATTTGCCATGGCAGAAATGGCCGCAGATCTTCTTTACCGACAACCGGAAGTCATCTATGGTTAAACCGGAAGTGAAAGGCGGAAGTGACTCACGCCATCGCACGTGTTGGGTTCTTCGTTGCAGTTGTTGCAGCAGATGTAGAAGTGCTCCCCGGAGGGACCTCCCCACCGGCAGCTCCTGCACGTCCCCTCCTCGGGCTGGTCCCCGGTTCGTCTCTTGAAGAAGCTGGGGAACCCGCGTGCCTGGATACTACCCGCGTCTGTATAGCAACCAAACCAGAGGGCGGGCAGGTTAATTGAGAGATTTGGCAAAAACCCTGGGGCGCACCACGTCGTATTAAATTGGGGACTTTATGCACGACGTTTCCGTCAAACATGGCGCCGCCCGCCAGTCTGAGGTAAAAAGAGAGGTTTCGATGCACAGCAACCCATCATTGGTGATGGGATAAACACACGTCCGTCCCATTTCACATGCCAAAAAATGTCCCAAAAAACATGGGGACACTCTTTTTAAAAGTGAAATTTCATCATGTTCAGCACAAAGATGATTTCTATTATTTAGCATGTCTTTGCACAAGGACTTAATTCTTGATTTTGCATGAAAAAATGTCAACATCATTGGCTATCTTTCTCATGAAACAGCCAGGGGTATGGAACACATGGCAACATGGGTTGCCGCATGAAAAACGTTCGCTCGGACATGTTTGCATCGAAACCTCTCTGTTGGCCACTACCATGGAAACTTTCCATGTAACGTCAAAGTTGGCGTTGGTGCGACAAGCGTTTGAGGGCTGTACATAATTTCATTGACGTGTGAAAACCCGTCGGATCGTCTTTTTCGACGGGCGTGCGTGCGTGCGTCGAGACAGTAAAATTCCAGCTGTGCTCCCCCTCTTGTTTCTGAAAACTCAAACCCAAAAGTAGAAAAACAGCAGGCTCCGTTTTCTTGACATGTCGCCGCGACGACATCAATACCTAGTCAGGCGGCACATGTCAATAAAATCCAAATGCGGATCCAGGCCGTCAGTCCTGGACTGCAAGCTGCAAGACTCTGTCGTGTGCAACCAAAATGACTTTGCACCTCTCGCCCTGTTTGAAGGTCGTTTTCCAGATTTGGAACCAGGGCGGGGGTGGCTTGCGTGGCAATCCCCCACCCCTTGGATCCACTCGAACAGGTCTCATATGCGTCGAACTGTGTATCGATCAGTCAAGAAAACACGGACAACAGGAATGATTGTGTTTGCAGAATTGTCAACAGACACGACAAAAGATCATCACCTGTGATGACAATGAAGCCGAGGGAAACCATGACGACCGCGGCGAGTGACGTCATTTTAGATGTTCCCATCTGCGTTGAAAAAAAAAAACATGTTTTTGTGAAGATGTTGCAAAATCAATGGTGATCATGAAGATGGTGAACAACAGCAAAAGGGCACAAAATTGTCACAGTGGCCCTTCTGGGGGAGCCTCGACCATAACCTTCACACGCGCAAACACACAAGTCTCACACAACTCAAGGGGGACGCATCAAAATTTTGTGCTCCAATACGTACGATCTCAGTTGTATCCAGGGAAAATTGGAATTGTCAAAACTGTTGGGTTGAGGTAACGTAGGGTATACGGGATGTACCATCACACACCTGAAGGACCCACACATGGTGACACCATTCTTGGTGTTTTGGCGGACTTGCACAAACGACATTCACATGCTCTGCACTTGCAGCACAAACACAACAACCTGCAACCGCACCCACGCGTGGCCAGATGCACACACACACACACACACACACACACGTGTTCATGCGCACGCACACATATTCTCGTCAAAAAGACGTGTATCGTGATCCAAGTTTGTGTGGCCGCTTGGACGCACGCGGTTGGACACAACTACACACACATGAATACATGGACGCACTAAAAACTGCAGCAAATGTGCCACCGGTATCTCCAGCTAACTGATCCACGCACACGTGCGAGCTTGCGGTCATGAAGCTGGCAAACACACGTGCCCACACGCACACACGTACGCACAAAACATTGAGCAACTATATTGCTCAAACTGCACGTTTACAGGAGCACACGGCCAACTACGCACTCACGCACATAAAATCACGACACACACACACACACACACACACACACACACACACACACACACACACATGTACTCCTCCCTAAAACACAATAGGTACCTTGCGGGAACCTTTGCTCCTACAAACCGCAGCACACAACTATTTTCCCGTTCTCGTTATATTTCTGTGTCTTCCTTTTCTTTGCCACCGGCGAACAAGATGGCGATTCAGTTGAAGAAGACACGTGCATCTCTTTAATATTGACCACAAACGCTTTCATGGGAGATTCGCCCGGAAGATCGAACTGACTGTGACGCACTACGATTTTAACCCTTTAGTGATCTTGCCAAGTGTCATTGTGGACGACAGTTTCCCAATCCAAAGGAACCCATGGTCGTTCTCTGGCAACCAAACGTGGATTCAGAAGTTTGCTTCGGTTCGAACGTTTGCTTCAACTGCCAAACTGGAATTCACCTTATGTGTGTGTATGCATGTGTGCGTCTCTCTCTCTGTCTCTCTGTCTCTGTCTGTCTCTCTGTCTATGTATCTCTGTCTCTGTCTCTCTCTGTCTCTCTCTGTCTCTCTCTGTCTCTCTCTATCTGTGTCTCTCTCCGTCGTTGTCCCTCCGTCGTATCGTCCACAAAACTAGCGACGCATGTAGCAGCCACTGGACGATGTCACCACAAAAAATCTGAACCACCGTGTGATGCGTATGTAGCAATGCAGAAATGATGTTCCAACATTCTTGGATCTGGAGCATCACCATACCTATGGCGAAATTCATTTGGGGGTCCCACCACTCAGGTGCTATTGCAGCCATGGATGGTCAACCTTCCATGCTGAGACCACTGTCCATGTGGCATCGGTCACACCCAAGTGGAGTGATCCTCCATTACATGCAATGTTGACTGATTCACACGGGTTTGGTAATCTATTGAGAAGGGCTCAATGTCGGGGAGTGGCCCCTGGTTCGGAGGGAGTGCTTCTTGTGACCCACAGTCTTTGTCGCCAGACGTGCTTCTGAGTTTCTACGCAGTATGAAAAACACGACGTGCAAACTTCTCAAGCGTTGCTGATATCCAGACAACTTCCCAGCAAACAGCCATAAACGTTTCAGTGGTGGAGCCAGGGCAAGTCAGAGGTTGTGGCGACTGCTTGGGTGAACCTAACTTTGGTTTTGCAAAATATGTTTTTCACCCAGCAAGAAAATATTTGCCCCAGGGAATGGTGGAAATCGTGCATCACGGGCATTGTGCTGGATCCATCTCTATCTGCTTTGTCTCGACACTCAGTGTGCAGCTTTGTTTGTCAAACAACTCATTTCAATCAGGTGTGGATCCAGTCAAGGGGCCTAGAAACCCAAGCCCATCATCCCCAGAAAAAAAGCAAAAGTAAATCTCACCACCAATAGTGAACGTCACACAGGGAAATTATGCTTTTGCAACCCAGAAATCACAGAAAGAAGTTGAGCCCCATCTTATACGTGTCTTCCATGCCCTTTGACCAAATTATGGTTTTACAACGCACTGCATTCGCGGATGGATCACCCCCAAACCACAGGTGCTTCTTCGCCCAAGAGACCATAAAGTCCTTTGCTTGTCATTTGTTTTCAAATGGATGTCAGCCTGAGTGAATGGGGTCGCAGTCCCGCTTTCTGGATCAACACCACTCAATACAAAGACGCAGCAGACAGCAAATGTCGTTGTTGTATTGATTTTTGTGGTCATTCTAGATTGCTTCCAGGTGCAGAAGCCAAAAGTGATGGAGATGCAAATTTAACAGTATATTTGAATGAGACACCTTGTGGAGTCTTGCAATACCGTGGTCACCCTTTTATTCCACGCATTTTCGCACCAAATAATGACCCCAAAAACTGGGGTGCACTTGACATTCTGTGCACTCACTCACACACATACACACACACTCACACACACACCACTGTACGGTGAACGCAGCTGAGCACAACAACCGCAGGAGAACAATGTGAACTCATGTGATTTGCACCTCACACATGACACCATTGTACTTGAAGGTCAAAAGTCCCAGGCAAGAGCCTTTTGGAACACAGCCAAATCACAAAGCAACAATTTTAATCAATTTCCTTCCTGGTACCTTATCATTGAGCAAGAATAAATCTACAGACTAAATATGAATACAATTGAGTACTATTTTCATAGGGAAACTGTTGTACACATACTTTTGGAAGAGGCTGCCTACAATGCTTTGCGCTGGACCGGTAGCGGCGCAAATCACTAAAAACAATCACACAGACCAAGGAGAATAGAGCATTTTCGTAAGAACCAGCTCTGGAGTCGTGTCACATGTGGTCTCCGTAGTAATGTGGCTGTTGTGGTGTACAGCCGCAGGCGCTTGTGCAATCTAACTAAAATGGTTTCATCATTGCCTTTTGGCAGAACCCAGAAAGAGTTGGACCTGGTCCGTCTGAAAATAACCAGGTGAGGGCGCGTTCGCTATTGGGCGTCCATGACAAGCTTGGCGTGTATCACTTTACGAAACTTTCATCAAGTGCCCCCACCACGATGTTGGCATTGTCCACAGACATGTGTGCAAGGTGAACAGCATAACATCCGTCAAATTGTTCACGCCATAACAAAGGATTTTATTGTGGAGTTGTTGTCAAATGACCTTGTCAATCGGGCCAGTCACTGTCACTGTAAAAGAATTAACCTGACACCAGCATGAACAAGACAACCAAGTGGGTGTGTGCAATGGTTTTGTTCTGAAACTCTGCAATCACAGAACCTGTCATGTGTGCTCGCATCCTGGTAGGAACGGGTTCTCTCCTTACAAAAATGGTTCCTGTTCCATCACACAATTTGTTCCTCAAACAAAGGTCTCAAGAAAGTCATTGTGTGGTTTCACAGGAACGAGAAGCGGTGTGAATACCCTGTTTTCCAGCACAGGAGTTCAGCACAGAAGTTCAGTATTTGCTGAGTGTTGTGTGGGAATATGAATGGCAAATCAACAAGAAGCCGCGTCCCAGCACCTGGGTTCATGCCCCTTGGATATGAACAGGGACGAGTACTTGACCAGGCCAATTGTCAACAACTACACGCGTCATTCACATTTAAAGAGTCCAGCAGCTACAGAGGATACAACGATGAGAAGCCAAATCTGAGCAATTAGCACCATTAAACTGCTCGTGTCATTTCACCTCCAAACTTATCCGGTTGATATCATACCAAGTCCAGTTTGTTCTTGAAGAATATTTTGCAGCTAAATCATCATTCAGAACACCATGAGTGTTTTGTTTGCTACTTTTTTGTAGGCACCACTGGTGAAACAGGAAAAAAATGCTGGCTCTTCCTTTGATGATCGTGTCATGACTCGACAATGTTTTCGTCTATGAGAAAGTAATTCCAATGTAATTCCAAAGTAATTCCAATGCAAAAACAATGTAGAAGAACAAGATGTTTCAAATATCCGCCATTCTGGTTGTGATTTACATCCCTTGTGTAGACGCCGAGGATTATCTGGAACATTTTTCGTGGTTAAAAAGTATTGTTAATGATGCAAAACTATGGTTCAACTATGTTACAAGATTCCAAACTGAAATAATTCATCAAACAGAAGTTATTCCCAACAACAATCATCTACAAACAGCGTTGCACTGTGCAAGTGAAAGTGCCAAAAAATTTCACTTTCAATCCAAAGTTGTTCATCAATTTGGCACGGGTAATCACTGTTTGTTGTCAGAGATACAGCAAATGTTGTTACCATTCAGTCAGATTGAGTTTACTTCTCAAATTCACAAAATATGTTCTGCTGAATCTGGCTCCTTTAATGAGTATGGCTACAAATTGTTGAATTATGTGAGAGGTCTTGGTGGCTTTTTTGACCTGAAATATGCTTTTGATTTCACAATTCACACTCAGTTGAGGATAAATTTGTCTTTTATTAACATCTATATTCCTAATATGTTGGAAAGCTGCTACACAAATTACTTGGAAATACATCAAGTGAAACGAAAAACTGGATTTGTGTACTGTGGAATACATGCTGACTTCAATTTGTATTCCCTTCATAATCATGTGAATGTGACTGCAAATTTGAGGGAAGCTTACCCATTGGTGTTCAGTTTTATAGCCAGTGCATTTTCCAAACAATTAGTGTTCAATGAAATGTCCAATCCAAAGCCAAAACTGTACCCAATGGTGGTTCACCACATTATGTTTTGTCATGCAGTCCTCTCTACATACAGAGTTACCACACAGAAGTTTATGACTTTAATACTGAATATTTCAAAAACAATTAGAACTTCAATATTCCTGTATGATGGTCCAGGCATAAAGTCAGACAGAGTGGAGCCATTGATTTCACCAAACAGAGTAAGCCTTGGAACTTATCAATGTTTGTTGCAATTTAGAGAATCATCTTCAACATTTTCAATGCAAAATATTAAATACAAGGGGAAAGTATTTTTCAACAAAGTGGTTTTGGCAAACATTTCAATGTCCATGTCTATTCATTATCCACCACAGGTATGTGTTGGCCTTTATTGTGTTGTCTATCTTCACTCACCCCAAAATTCCATTTTGAACATTTCATTGTGGAATGTTGTTTTTACTGGCCCACAAAATGGAGACTGCAACTTTGGTGGGATTTCAATAATGAATTTATTTGAAGAAATTTTTGAGTTTTGTGAAAATGGAGTTTACAGAACAATTGTTGACTCCCACTGGCATAGAGTTGTTTATACTGAATACTCATCAGGGGTCTTGTTGCTGCATTCTTACAAAGAATATAGTTCTTTCAATTGTCACTTGAATATTTCTGCTGCTAACTGTGAACTAATCAAACTTGCAACTTGTGGTGATTATCAGCTGAAAGTTGTGGGAATGGAAAGAGTCCTTGGCACATATTTCACATTTGTGCAGAGCTTGGACCCAAAGAAGTGCACTGTTGTTCAAGTATCCTCAGGCTTGCATGACAAAAATAAAATGCTGACCATAGAGATGAATGATGCTTACATGGGGTATACAAATGGGTTCATTTATCCAATATGCAAAGCAGTTGAACTGAAATTAGATCAAACCAAGTACAAAAAATTTGCAGCATATTTCCAAGTGAAAAGCATTATTCAAAAGCTTGATACAACAAGTCACATTTCTTTTGAAAAAGAAAATAGAGCATTTCAAGGTGAAATTAGTTACAGTGAAGTTTGCCCTGGCAGAGGCAAAATGCTTGGAAACTCTAGCTTGGCCAAAACCAGTGCATTTGGGTTCCATTTTGAACAGATGTCTGTCAAAGCCAAATGTCATGTTGAACTATCAGCTTTGTACCACATAAAGACAACAATGACAGTGTATAAAATTAATTTTCCATATTTGACTGGAAATTGGGTGGTGTTTGTTGTCAACACAAGCAATGTAAATTTTGAAAGAGGAAGTGGAACTGTATGGCAGTTTTGATACTGAGAACTTAGCCTCTTCTGACACAAGTGACAAAGTGTTAAGTGTTCTCTCAAATAACAATCTTAGCAGCAATGTGATTCCTCTGCTTATGTGCTTTCAGGCAGAGACAAGCTTGGACAGAATAAAGAAGATAAAACAGTTTGACAATGTACCAATACAATTTCACCAAATATATCCCAAACAGAAGCGATGGGACAGCTATCAATATCTTCTTCAAAGCAGCTTGAATGATGGTATTTACCTTGCCGTTCAAGGAGCGGTATCTACATTAATTATGCAGTTTGAAATTGGAAACAAGACATCTCAAGCACAAGAAAAGGGCCAACAGTATAAGAATGTGGTATTTAATTGGATTAATCTTCAACATAGTTTCAAATTTGTGGGCACATTTCACAAGGAAAAAATGGACAACATATTTTTCTTTGTTGCCAGAAAGAGAAAGTACACATTTGCTGTTCCCTTTGAGAGAATGATAGGTTACAAAAAACAAAGAATTTCTTGGCTCAGTGCAATCTCATATTGCAAACAATCAAATTCAAGTCTTCCAAAATTGTTCAGTAGAGATGCACTTGATGAGCTTCTATTTCTTCTGAAGGAATCTTCAGATCTACTGACAATAACCACAATGTTCATTGATCTCAGAGTAAAATTCTCTCACATGATGTGAGTTCAAATATTCATTGAATTTTTCCCAGGGAGAAGTAGTTTCCTTTCTGTCAAGTGTTTTCTGTGTACTTTCAGGTTTGGAAAAAAGCAACCTGTTTCTTTCCAATTGTGGAGAAATTATAGGTATGACAAAAGGAAAGCAAGGTATTTTTCCTTCAAATATTTGTTTCATCATCCTATCCATGATAAACTGATGTTGGTTTCTGAGAACCTGACTCATGTTTTGTGGAATGTCACTGAAACCAAACTTAGTCCAACTTTAGGATCATGTAAGTGCACAGTCATGAGTACCTTTAACTTGGCTGAAACAGAGTGGATTTCAATGAGCTGCTTGCAAAAGATACACACAAACGTTGTTTGTTCCAATATGACTGCCCATGGTACCATACACACAGACAATCAAGATGAAAGAAATGTTTATTGTGAACAATCCACAGTCAGAACAAATCAGTCCTGCTACATATTTGCTTGGTTTGATGGAAGGAAAATGAGCGTTCAGAATCTGACTTTTACCTGCAAAATCCGGCACAACAGTAACTTGTTCAATTCAAATGATTTTACAAATTTAGAAGAGATATTTGTGGCAGTTAGTCACAAAACATTTGCTATAATTACTCATGTCAATAACTCTAAATTGAATGTTGTTGAGAATAATTACCACAGATTCTGGTTCAAGGTCACACAGTCCCAAAAGATTACCAAAATTCATGATGCAAAAGGCTTTCAGGTTTGTTTGTCTTCAAAGAAAAAAACAATTATGCTATTTGTAAACATATTTACCTGTGCTGACAATCAATACATTTCTAGCTCACTGGTGCTTGATGGTAAAAACGATTGTCAAGACAATTATTATTCAAATGGTATTGAAGATGTATTGGATAAAGACATCATCAGCAGTGATGAGCAATGTTTTTCAATGCAAATGAGCTGTCCTCATTTCTGTGAGGATCCGTATTGCAGGTGCTCACCTTTACATTACAAAACAAAAGAAGGGCATTGTGTAAGTTACTTGCACAATTTCTTTTCAAACACCTCAAAACTTTTGGAAGGTGCCGCAGATCAGTATTTTTTATGTAGTGGGAATCAAACAATCAGTAACGACTTGCTGGATGACTTGATAGTAGATTGTGAGGGGACAACTAAAGATGAACCCCGTTATGCAGCTTTACTCACAAATTTAACTTTTCATAATTGTGAAAAAGCTGGTCAAATTCCCTGTGTACTGGGACATACCAAATGTTACAGCATTGGTGATATTTGTGTTTTTCAACTTGATGCCTTTGGTCATTTGACACCCTGTAGAGTTGGGTCACATTTAGAATTTTGCAAAAAGTTTGAATGTAATATTCAGTTCAAATGTCCTAAGTCTTATTGCATTTCATGGCATCTTGCATGTGATGGAAAGTGGGATTGCCCATTTGGGGAAGATGAATATTATGTGTTGAACAAATGTGGTGGGACAGGGTGTGGCTTCTTGCTGAAATGTCAGCTTTCCTCTCTGTGTGTTCACCCTGAAAATATATGTGACTATAAACTTCATTGCCCCTTTGGGGATGATGAGCAGATGTGTTACACAATTACCTATTCATGTCCAGACCACTGCCATTGTTTTAATCTTGCTTTATCTTGTGTTGCAGTTTTTCTTACAGATACTCAGTTTGGAAAGTTCAGCTTCAGATCACTTCATATCATACAAAGTGGAATTGTAAGTCTGAGTTCATTTGGGGCACTCATTTGGCTTGAAAATGCTAACTTTTCCCAAAATAACATAATACAAATCTGCAACACTATGAAACAATTTCCAAGTGTTGTGTGTCTAGATATCAGACAGAATTATGTCACTGAAGTGTTTTCCAAATGTTTTCACAATTTGATGAGCCTTAAATGGATCATCCTTAGAAATAACCAACTGCAAGTTATTCGATCTCAATCTTTTACTAACTTGCAAGCATTGAAATACATAGATATTTCACACAACTTTCTGTCGAGATTGGATCTGAACACATTTGAAAATATTTCTGATGGATTCACACTTGAGTTGTCTTCTAATTTTCTATTTGATATTGAATTGAATGTATTTCACACATTGTACCTAAATCATCTTGTCACAGATTTTGTGCCTCTTTGTTGCATAACCACTCAAGACACCACATGTTTTTCAAAGATTACACTTTCTCAGCATGATGTGGCTTGTTCTGAACTTCTTCCGAGCAAAATTGTGAAGATCAACTGTATTTTCTTCTTTTTTGTTTTGCTGACCTGCAATTGTTCTTCATTGCTTGTGCACAGCCAGACAAGACATAGACTTGGAATGTACAATATAATTGTCAGAGCAATAAGTATTGGCCATATTACTTCTGCAATTTACTATGGTATTTTGTTTGCTGCAGACCTATATTATCAAAGATATTTTGTTATAAAACAGACATTATGGTCCAGCAATTTCATTTGTATTCTCGCTTTCACCTCATACAAGTTTTTCAACATTTTACTGCCGTCCACATTTGCTCTTCTCTCGTTTGGGAGAATGATGATAATACTTTTCCCCCTGTCATCCAAGTTTAAAAGTGAATCATTTGTTGGCAAAAATGTCAGAATTGGAATCATTTTATCGCTGTGCCTCTCAGCAAGCTTTGCATCATTGGCAGGTGTTTCAAAAGTTCGACTGAACAAATTGTGCTCTCATTTCACAGGACCACATCATCCTGACATCATTCAAAATTTACTTGTCAGCGTGATTCAGCTTGTGTTTGCAATCTTTGTGCCAGCTTGTGACATTTGTATGTTGATTAGTTTGGACAAACAACAAAAAGCTCTGGAGAAACTTGGCACTGGGAAGAGAGTAAAGCAAAACACATTGTTGAAACTGACAGTGACTTCTGTGCCAAATGTTTTGTGTTGGATCAGTTTTGGTACAATGGTTGTGTTCTTTCAAGTATTCTCTGACTTTAATACTGACATATTTGTATGGCCAATAACTCTTATAATGCCCATAAATGGCACAATTAACCCTTTAATATTTCTTGGAATGAAATTGCAAAATGTTACCAGTTTGCAGCAAAGTCCATCAAGCAGAAGGAATCAATTCTTAAAAGTGTCAACAAGGCATTCATTACGAACTTCTCAATCCTTTGTTCAATCTGTGACAGAAAAAGTGAGGAAGTGAAATCCAATTTTTGTGGGTGAGATCAGTACTGCCAAAAGAAAGCACTCGAAGCACACACAGCGCTCTGTTTCATTTTTGAGTTCCTTCCGGCACCGATTAGGAAAGCAATTCAAGTCTATGACACAAACGTTTACGCCAATGGCAAAACTTTCCAATTCACTGACATCATACAGATGCCCAGTGGAGTCTTTTGTCAGTAAACAATGTCTGAAAAAGGCACTTTTATGTTTGAGATGCTGTGTAGACCTCTTAAATTAAAGTAAAATTGGAATGTATCTGTACATTGTGGGCTGGTGAACCCCATTTTGCATGAATTTCTCTTTGTCTATGAATCTGCCAGGTACCAATCCTCATGCACGAAAGAAATACGAGATACATGTGAGCGCGGAAAGTTCTTGACATTTTCCTTTGCTTCATGGATCAAATGCAAACTTGCTCAGGCCGCAGAGCATTCAAAGGCTACGCTACGGAAATGAATTTCGTGGCTTGGCCAGGCTATTTGCTGCAATCAGAAGAAAATGGTTGCAACCTCTGATGCTACAGCTCCGAGATGTGAGTCGTGTCCCTTCATTGTGCATTCAACACAATAAAACTACTATTAAACGATGTCACATGCGTATTGTCTCTGCATCCCCTTGCAACAACGTAGCATTGGAGCAGCACATCAGTAATTTCATAGGCAATGACTCAATGTGAAGATCCTCATGTCAGGGCTGTCCTTGAACTTGCACCAACAGGTCCACATCTGAATGACACCCACCTACCATCCATGGGATGGAAAATTTGTGAACAACCCGTGTGTAGTTGCAAATGCTGTGAACCTGTACAGAATATTCTTGTTCTTGTGGCTCTCTTCATCACACGTCCTGTGTCAGGTGGAATGGACTTCTGAGCATTGCAGGCGATGTTGCCATTGCCAACAGCCTCAAGCTGTGACCATATCTTGGGAGTTGATGGAGAGTTGTTGATGACAGTGACACCGTTTGACCACCAAGTGCAACCGTGTTGTATTTGGGCTTTTGTTCAAGACTTACGACCTTGCTTTGCAGAGATGAAGGTTTGGTTGGGGCTTGGATGGAATCTCCTCTGTTGTTTTGGTATGTCATGCACTCTGTGTGGTGAGAATGTCATCTTGTCAGGGGTGATGTTCCGAGTTTGTGTGTGTGTGTGTATGTGTGTGTGTGCGTATGTGGAGGTAGGTAGGTGGGCAGGTGACTGATGTTTTTTTTCTGTGTGGGTAGTTTGCGTGTCTGTGATGGCCCAACAGCAGTTGGTGTCGTCAGTGTACAAGTGTGTTGGTGTGTTTCACGTTGTGTTTCCGTGTGGTGACCATCAAATTCAGTAGACTTGTTCCTAGATTCAGACACTTCAGCACTTGTTCTCTTTGTTCTTGTGTGCTTTCTTTGAGGGCTTGGCAGACATCCTGACATTTCATCACTTTTTGAAACATACTGGGCCCCTCGTTTGTCCTTCACACCACCTGTTCAAGCTCCCATCTGCACCCGTTCATCAGAAAGCTTGTGATGAGAAGTGTAACGGGGATTTTATCCAGTCTGAGCAGTGGTGCATGGCATCTCCCCCCCTCACCCAGTCCACAGTACAGATGAGGTGAGGAGTTGAGCCAAGTTTTTGCGCAGCCTCACATGATTTCAGCAAATTTTCAACAGGTTCTGGGTTCATCCGCCTGTCACTACCGGCCGTGCTGGTTTTGGTATGGCTTTCCAGGTGTCTGATTTTGATGATAACAGTTTACCCAATTACGCAAAGCAGATTCCCAAAGCAAAGTGTGTCCCGAATTTGAAGATCACATGGAGAGAGACAGGCATGAACACGCACACGCACTCACACACCAACACACACAGGCACACAGACACAAACACATGCAGAGCAAAAACAACACGCACTGACATTTTACTGCACGCCGCATGACCTCAATGCCAGCTTAAATTTGAGAGGGGAAGAGTTCAGCACTGGCTACTTTCCTGCTCCCACTCTGAAAGTTAGTATAGAAGCCTGCGTGGCTGCAGGATGCGTTCAAAGCCTAAGAACAACCTTTCTTGGTTGTCAAACTTTGGGATGGAAATGGCTGAACCCAAGCAATTCATCTGGTTGTCTTTCAATTTTTTTTCTGGACATATTTTTGTCGCATTGAAATATTTTTTCTCATTTTTGTCTTTGCAACAGGAGGACTTGCCATTGTGTCACAATCTAGAATTCAACATAAGTACACACAGTGCACTGCAGACAGTAAACTGCAAAATGGGTGTGAAACTGTCAATAAGAAGCAGTGCTCAAGGCAACTACACTGCGAAGTCCCTTGCAACGTCGCTAATGTCATCAATTCTTCCTTGTTCATCAATTCTTCCTTGTCCTCCTTATCTTCCACCAGCCATGCTGTCCGAAGTGGGGGTCTGGCTGCAGGGGTCCAGGTAGGGGGAGGGGGTTGGGGAGGGTGAGGGGGGTTAGGGGGGAGGGGTGCAGGGGACAGTTCCATCCAGCTGCCATTTACTGCACCACCACGTGGGGTTCGCCCTAAAGGGACCTCGCACAATAAATGTCACAGAAAATTTCTCACACCCAAAAGGCCTCACAAGCTGCGTATATCTGGTACAATTCTTTGGCCTTTCGTCCACCTTTCCAAGCCAAAGCAAAATGACAAAGGGAAAGGATCTGTCAGCACTGTGCGCTCAGTTGGTATTTCCAAGTCTATTTCATTCATTTCATTCATTATACTGCACAAATGTGGTGACCTTTGTGGTGTTATTCAGCTTCACTCACCTGAAAATTCCACCATGAAGGTTGAAGTGTGCAAACTTCATTCACTCCCAAACAAACTAGGGACTAGCTTTTAGGGCAATTTCAGCCTCTAGTCCTCCGGGTAAGTTTCATTTTAAATAAAGGTTTTCCAGCCTGTGAGAAGGAACATTTGAGCAAATCCTCTTCGAAATGGACGACACTTGTGAAAAAGAAAACCAACTTCATCTGCAAGCTGACGTGTGACAAAGACAGACTTGTTGTTGCTGAACATAACTAAATCTGCTTCTTACTTTGAAGTATGCTTCTCAATTTGAAGAAAAGTATGTTAAAACTCTTTCCTATTTTGCTTGTCAATTTTGTTCCATTTGTAATCCTTGAGAATTACTTGAAACATTTCTCCTGCATGCAAATTGTTGCCCCTGTACCCAAGCTCTGGCACGGTTATGTGGCAAAATTTCAACACAAAGTTACTTACCAAAGCGAACACAATTGCCTAATAATGACATTGCACTACGGGGGTGAATGTGCAAAGCAATTTGAGAAAAAGAACGAAGCACATTCATGTGTATAGAACAAGAAACAAGTGTTTTCTGAAAAATATTCAAAATGTTGTGCTTCCACTAAGCCACAGTGTATTTCATTCTCAAATACACCAAGCCTGCCCTGTCCATCATGGACTTGATAACATTACTGTTAATGTTGCCAAAATGATGGATTACTTGAAAGGTCTTGGTGGTTTTTTTGACCTACAATTCTCTTTCATTTTTACCCTTGAAAGACAACTGAGACTAAACTTATCATTTGCTTACATTTATATTCCCAACATGTATGGAAACTGCCACACAAACAAATTACAAATAAAACAAAATAATGAAAGGGTTGATTTTGTGTACTGTGGAATACAAGCTGACTTCTTCTTGTATCCCTTCTCCAACCAAGTACAAATGACCCCTTCTTTGAAGGAAGCTTTGCCATTGAGGTTTCTTTTTACAAGCAGCATTTTGTCTCAAGATATTTTGTTCAATCAAGAATTGTTTCCAGGAGCTAAAGTGACACCAATTTCAATTCACAACATGGTATTTTGTAAAACAGTGATTTTTTCATACAGGATTACCACACGAAAGTTCAGAATTCTCGTCCTCAACATTTCCGTTTTGGCTGCTCATAATCTGTTTGTATTTGATGGCCCGGGTGTTCTATCAAAAATGGAGAGTGTGTCTATAAACAAACAGATACCCCTTAGAAGCTATCAATGTCTGATACAAATAATAAAATCTGTTCACAGATTTTTGAATCACAATATAGATTACAAGGGAAACATGTCCGTCAACACAGCTCTCTCAGTTGACACTTCAAAATCAATTTCTATTCATTATCCTGATCAAATATGTGAGAGCCATTACTGTGTTGTTTATGTTCACTCAACAAAAGACTCAGTTTTGAAGGTAGCTATGTCCAAAATTTCATTCATTGGCAAGCAAACCAGGGACTGTAGATTTGGTGGGATTTCAGTTTTGGATTTCATGGAAGAAGTTTTTACATTTTGTGAAAATATAATTTACAGAAACATTGTTGACTCACACTGGCACAGAATTACATTCATTGACTTCTCCTCTGGTTTCTTGTTGCTACATTCCTACAATGAATACAGTTATTTATCATGCCACATTAATATTTCTGCTGTCAATTGTCAGCTGGTAAAACTAACAACATGTGGTGATTACCAGACAAAGGCAATAGGAATGGAAAAATTATATGATTATTTTACTCATATTCAGAGTTTGGAGACCAACAAATGCACTGTTGTGCAAATATCTTCAGGTTTACATGACAAGAACAACATGCTGGACCTGGAGATGAGTGATGCCTTTGTAAAGTATTCAAGAGTTATTTATCCTCTTTGCAAACCAATAGAACTCAAACTGGATCAAACAAGATTCAACAAGAAAGGGGTCCATTACAATGTAAAAAGCCTGATTCAAAAATATGACCTTACTAGTGTTGTAACATTTGGGAATCTCCAAGAAGAAAGCAAGACATTCAAAGGAAAAATAACTTTGAGTGAACTTTGCCCTGGCAGTGGGAAGCTATCAGTGAACTCAAGTTTAGCTATCTCTAAAATTTTTGGATTTTCTTTTGCGCAATGGTTTCAAAAAGCACCATGCCACATTGAATTGTTTGCTTCTTACCACATAAAAACAACAATGACAGTATACAATATTGAATTTCCATATTTAAGTAGCAACTGGGTTGTGTTTGTCATCAATGCCAGTTCAATAAGTTTTATGAATGGTGTTCAGTTCAACAGAATCAATTTCCCTTCTTTCAAGAGAATAAAGTGGGAGCTCAGTAAGTTTTACAGTATTGACACTAAAAATTTGGCCTTGTCTGACATTGGTGACAAGGTGTTGTCTGTCAGGACTGAGATACTCAACCACAGCAATGAAGCTCCCCTGCTTTTACACTTTGAAGCAGAAGAAAATATGCAAGGTCTGAATTTCAGAAACGAGTTTGACAATGTGCCAGAAATATATCATAGGATTTATCCAGTTCACAAATGGTGGAAAAGCTATCATTATCTGCTCCAAGAGAATCTGAACAACCGTATTGTAGTTGCACTTCAAGGGGTATTTTCTTCTCTGAAGATGAGCTTCATACCTTTTCAGAACAGATCTAAAACACAAGCATTTTGCCAAGATTACAAACAAGTTTTCTATCATTGGGTCAATCTCAAAGCAAGACCACCATCAGCGCCCAAATTTTTGAATGACATAATAGGCAGCATTTCTCTCTTTGTTGCTAAAAAAGGAAAATATTCATTTTCTGTACCGTTTCAGAATGTATTAGGTTATAAAAAGGGGACAATATCTTGGGTTTCTGCCAAAAGTTATTGTGAACGAACAAAGTCAATTCTTCCCTCATTCTTCAGTAGAGACTCACTCCAGGAATTCTTGTTTCTGCTGAAGCAATCATCAGAAATACTCACAGTGATGAGTATGTTTATTGACCTCAGGGTAAAATTTTCTCAATTGAGGTGAGTGCCAAAGGTGATGCCAAATGTGCACTTGCAACGTGAATGTCACAGTTTGATTTTGACCCACCACACACCATTTTCAATATGCTCGTACATTTGGTTGACAATCAATTCCGTTCACGACGCACAAAATTTCTCTTCCGCACCTTATGCTTCCGGCATTTGTAACTGCAGATGCTTTTTCTGTCCAAATGTCCCAAAAATCAAGCTTTCTTTCCCAGCAACCTGAAAACCTCTGACAAACTTCATCAAAGTTTGAGCGCGTTGAAAAAAATATGATATTAAACAAAATATAAGTGATCTTTGGTTTTGCTTTTTCAATCTTGGCACCAAAGACAAAGACTTTTTGTGATGTTGCACCATACACATTGTTTAGAACCTTACTCACAACAAACACACAACACAATCACAAAGTTTAACAACAAATTGTCCCACAGAATGCTGAAAAATTCAGGGTCACTTTTGTTGTTTCCATTTGGCTTGCCTGCTTCTTTTGTTCATTTCTGTACCCCACTCAGGCAAACGAAATGCAAATCACCTGAAGAAAGCCAACCATGAACTTCATTCACATTTCAGATTTGGAAAAAAACAGCCTGTTTCCTTTCAGTTATGGAAAAATTACAAATTTGACCAAAGCAAAACTTATCATTTCTACCTTCATACCTGGGTCATGAATCCTAAGACAGCCAGAAAAGAGACACATTCTGAAAGTCTGAGCTCTTTCATGCGTCGCCAAAACTACACCAGGCTCAGCCCAACACTGGGCTCACTCAAGTGCACAATTATGAGTATCTTCAACTTGGCTGAACCGGAGTGGATTTCTGTGAACTGTCTGCAAAAGATACCGACAAATGTGGTTTGTGCTGAGGGAAGCAGCACACCACGAGAGTCTCCACACACAAAAGACTTTCAGAGAAGAAGACTGATATGCAGATGGGCTGCCATTCGAAAAAATGATACGTGTTTCTCGTTCGTTTGGTTGGATGGAAAAACTATGAATGAGGGGGATTTCTCTTGGACTTGTAAGACTAACTACAAGAGTAAAAAAACTAGTTCTGCAGTTTTGAGCATTTTGAAACCCTCATTATTTTATGTGATTACTAATTATAATTTTACTGTAATTTCTCCCAGAAATTACTCTCAAGACAATGTTACTCAAACTCACTACCATTGGGCTTGGTTCAAGAAAACACTGTCTCAAAGGGAAACCTCAATTCAGGATTCAAAAGGGTACCAAATTTGTTCCTCTTCAGTTGAAAAAGTAATTATATCATTCAGCAACACATTCCTGTGCAACAGAGGGCAATACATATCAAGTTTACTTGTCTTGGATGGCAATGATGATTGTCAAGATGCATATTCTTCAAATGGAACTGAAGATACATTGACCAAGTCTTTTACCAGTAGTGATGAGCTTTGTTTTTCTAGAAGTATGAAGTGTCCTCCTGCCTGTCAGGATCCACAATGTACTTGCTCTCCACTCCAACACAAAACAAAAAATGGACAATGTATCAGCTACTTGCACAGTTTGCCCAACAATGTGTCATTTCTCAAAAATGTTACAAACAGCCAAACTTGTTCACCTGATGACAATCAAATAATTGGCAAAGACTTGATGAATGACCTTGTGGTGGACTGCAAAGAATCAGCTTATGATGAACCTATTTACACTGCTCTACTCATGAACTTTACATTTTACCAGTGTGAAAGACATGGTCAGATTCCATGCCTACAGGGGCATTCAAAATGTTTCAGCATCAGTGAAATTTGTTTTTATGAATTGAACAACTTTGGTCATTTGACACCCTGTAGAATTGGCTCACACTTGGAATCTTGCACACTATTTGAATGTAATTCTCACTACAAATGTCCAAGTTCTTATTGTGTCCCATGGCATTTAAGATGCAATGGAAATTGGGATTGCCCATATGGTCAAGATGAATCAATTAGTTTTAGTAGCTGCAAAGAAATGACATGTGCCCACCTGTTCAAGTGTCACTCTTCATCCAGATGTGTTCACCCTGAAGACATATGTGATGAAATACCCCACTGTCCATTTCAGGATGATGAGGACATGTGTTTTACAAAACCACAGTCATGTCCAGAACAATCCTACTGTTTCAACCTGGCTTTGTCATGTATTGCAGTTTTTCTGCAAAATATTCAACAGGGCAACTTTAACTTTAGGTCACTTCACATCATACAAAGTGGAATTGATAGTCTTGGGGTGTTTGGGCCAATAGATTGGCTTGTGAATGCTAACTTTACTCAGAACAAAATAACACACATCTGCAGTTCTATGGATCAATTTACTAATATTGTATCTTTGGATATTTCACACAATCATGTTTTTGAGCTTTGTTCAAAGTGTTTTCATAACTTAGGGGATATCAAATGGATAAGTATGAAGAGCAACCAACTGAGAGTTGTTCAAGAAAGATCTTTCATCAACTTGCCAGCAATAAGGTACATAGATATTTCACAAAATGTTCTGTTGAAATTGTATACAAACACATTTGAGAACATTTCAAACAAAATGACACTTGAACTATCCTTCAACATGCTTCATGAGATTGACACAGACATATTTCAGAAGCAGTTCCTGACTTATCTTGTGACAGATATGTTTTCTCTTTGCTGCATTACACCCCCAGAAACCACATGCATTTCAAATTTGAAACTTACTCCAAATGTTTTCTCCTGCTCAGAACTACTTGCCAGCAAAGCAGTGAGAATTTACACTGTTATTCTCTGTGTTCTTTTGCTTGTGTTGAATTGTTTGTCATTGCTGGTACACTCACAAACAAAAAATAAACCTGGGAAGAACAATATATTTTTTCTGGCCATTTGTTTTGGACACATAATATCTGTTATATATTTGTCAATTTTAGTTAGTACAGACCTGTACTATCAAGGTGAATTTGTTGTCAAACAGACCTTGTGGACAAAAACTATAACTTGTACCATGGCATTTATGTTCTCTAAGTTTTTCATTATATCAGTGCCATTTATGTTTGCACAACTTTCATTTGCAAGAATGATGATAGTTATCTTTCCATTGTCTTCTGAATTCAAAAATGAGTCCTGTATTGCACATTTTGTTGGTATTGGTCTTTTTGTGGCTGCATGCTTGTCTGTAAGTTTTGGATTGTGGCAACTGTTTTTCTGCCATTCACTCAACAAGTTGTGCTCTCAGTTTACAGGTACAAAAGCTTCTAGTGTAATTCAGAATCTTTCTGTCAGTGTTATTCACTTTCTGATTGCCTTCTTGGTTCCAGCATTTGATATCTGGATGCTCAAATGCTTAGACAAACAACAAAAAGCTGTACAAGAGCTGTTTACTGGCCATAGAGTCCAGAAATCCATTTTGTTTAAGGTTTTAATTACAACTGTGCCAAATGTTTTGTGTTGGATAGCTTCAGGTGCAACTGTATTATTCTTTGAACTGTTTGACATTGAGGGAGATACATTTGTGTGGCCAGTTATCCTCATCATGCCAATTAATGGAATAATTAATCCTGTAATTTTTGTGGTGATCAAGTTGAAAAGTACTAAAAGTTTGCAAAACAGTTTATCAAACAAAGATAATCTCACCCAACAACAACCCATAACAAACACACCACAATATGAAACAGAAATAAACAAGTGTGAACCATTTTGACAAGGCAAACAAGCAAAACAAGTGAGTGTGGAAAATGCATTTACTTGTTCTGCCATGGTATTCTATCAACAACAAAGTTGAAAAACCCCATCATATTGACATTTTTGCGAGACTCATATTGACACAAACCACACCATGTTGCAAACATAGATCACCCTGCTGATAAAGGCTACATCTATTTGACATTTTGGTGCGATGGTTTTTCTCGGGGCCCCTCCTTTTCACTCTGTAGTGGTGTAGCGTGGGCAATAAATTCCTTCACACCAAGATATTGGAGACACGTGTTAAACCAAACATGCCTGAAGAGCAGAAGACCACAACTTGTCGGTAGATCGGGGTTTTCTCCTGACAACCACGGCGGTGACATCACAAGCATTTCAGCAAAAATGTACTGATGAACAACTTTGTTGAAAAAACAAGTCAAGTTCTTTGTTGAACTGGAGTAGCAAGAATGGAACGAAGAGGATCTTCGTTGGGTCCCTTTCCTGAATCTCGTACTCCAAACTTGCAGCCAAAAGTGATGTGTGAGATTATTCTCCCTGTCAATGCCCCACACAGAACGTTACATTTGACACAGAGCTGTTGACAACAACAGTCTTTGTCACGATCCCTTTGGATCAAATTTCTCATCACATATCAATTTTTTGAATCATAATTAGACGGTATCACGGTTATTGAAGCCTTCATACATCCTGGAGTGTGTGTAAGGAAAACGCATTGTTGTGGTTGACAGCCACAAAACTTCTGTTTTCTGACCTTGAGATGCGTGGGAAAACAAAGGAAAACACATGTCCATGGTTCAGGGGCCATTGTTCAGAAAAAAAATATCGCATTTTCTGTCAACATAAACAAAAGGTGCCTTCAGGGCACTCTGTTGTCATGTGATAGAAGCATTATTTGGTTTTCATCATGATCAACACAGATTGTTTGGAATCTAGGGTGTGTTTGTGACATTTCAAATTGCGCAAGAGCCAGGTATCCACGCATTTGAGGGGTTAGACAGACAGATCGTTAGGAAACAGTCCAATTGTGCAGCTTGGCAATTGACCTGTTATTGGTAGGAGTTTCAAACCATGGAAACGTACTGTTCGCTGAGGGGACCTGACTATTCCAAATGGAGTGGGCCACAGAAGAGTAATGCAACGGACTGGTTTCTAAAGGGTGAACCGTTCAAGGCAGATACAAAACACAAACAAATGCACATGGTCCTGACAGCATTGATCAGTTTTCCCAGATGAAGGTTTAGTGACACCATATACTCTTAACTACTGTTCAGCAATTTGCTATTTTAGGTTTGATGGTGCACCGTGAAAAATGTATACACAGTATAGCTGCACAAACATCAACAGGAGCCAGTTTCTCTGAAGTTCTTGCATTATGAATGAAACCTACATATCATTCTGTTGTGCTGTGTTGAACACCGTTGTAAACACTGCAATATTTAGTGGTTCACTTTGCTATTATTTCCAGTTTAGCTGTATTGATTGTGTCACAAACTGTGCACTTTTAACGCCATTGATTTCCCCAGCACATTTTTCTGACTCCATGGGTCATTGCACTCTTTGGATTTCAGTATCCTGAAGAAATAGTTTGCAGGTGAGGCAAAAACAAATGAGTGTCACTTCATTGTGTGGCACATATTGAAACATTTTTCTCAGGACACGTGAACACTGAACACACAAACATTGCCTGATAATGCACAAGACAAAAAAACTGTTGTCTTTTACGCAATTCAAGTGGTCTGTGCTCTTTGTAATTCAAATTCATTTGCCGCGTTGTGATTTTATCTTCAGCAAGGCAACAGCCATTAGACATGTTCCAGTGGGCAAGAGCCATAGTAATTGTTTTGATGCCTCTCACTTGGGCAACAAACAACGCCAGGATGAAAACCTTTGTGGTCAATGTGGAGGACTACGTCAGAGTCAACACTGAGCAAGCTGAAGTCATTGCTGAGTACAGGAATGACACTGCAGCTCTGCAGGCAAGAGTTGAGCAACTGGAAGCTGGTAATCCCTGTAAGTTTCAGTGTCTCTTTGTAGCCACCTGCCACAAGTAAAGACACTTTCAGTCACAAGGCCATGTTGTGTTTGTATTCCTGATAAAACTAGTGTTTTTCAGATGTGGTATTCCATGCTCAGCTCCCGGACAACCCAGCACTGGATCAAGGCCTTCCGATGAATGTCTCCTTCACACAAATGCTCATCAACGTCGGAAATGGGTAACAACAATTGCTATGTTCATTGTCCTTATTTGCTTATTTCTGCATTTGTACTCATTCACACCTCTCCCTCTTTTGTTTCACTTCAGCTTCAACAACAGCACTGGATTCTTCACTGTGCCCCCTGGTGGAGATGGGATGTACTACTTCTCCATCTCCTACCTGGTCAACGTTGGGCACTATGCCAGGTTTGTCATCATGGTGAATGGAGAGAAGAAGTGCATGGCCTATGGGGATGGTACTGCTGCTCATGCACATGGTACTTGTCAAGTGGTGCATTATTGAACCAAGGTATGTGATTTGGATGTTTTTTTGAATTTCAGCACCATGTCAGACTGAAGTTGTTCAGTGAACATTCAAATGATGCTCAAATTCAGCCAAATAAATATTACGGCATTTGATTTGAAACATCATTCTTCTTGCAATTTTTAGCATCACTTGTACTTTTTCTTTCTGAAGGAGATAATGTGAGAGTGGAGTGTGATGAGGCCTCACACCCAGGCGCCCTCCATGGCGATGGTACCTTTGGTGAATTCATAGGACTTAAATTCTGAAGCAAACCAACCTCGGACTCTGGCCGTGGCTCACTTTTCAGTTGGTCTTGATTTTGTGTCAGCATTGTACCTTGCATCTCTAAACAGTGAGCATAATTGATCAACTTTGGGAAAAGAGGAAATGTGATTTTGCTCCATACTTGGTTTCCCAAGAGTCGAACATGTATAGACATAGAATTAGTGCTGTTCTTGTTGGGCAATCCGCAGAATTGCGTAGAAATGCTCCAGGTGATTGGCAAATAAATATCAAGATTTGGATTGAACGTGTTGGTGTTGACAAGACACTTCAAAGAAAAGGCAGCCTCACAGCAGAATCATAAAATTGTTTCAACTTCGGAAATCAAGGCTGCCTCACAATTGGTTTGGGTTTGGTAATTGTTCAAAGAAACCAAATGGTTCGCACAGAACAAGCCCAAGACTTCTCGAGAAATGTGAACCCCGCTGAATGGGGCCTGCCAGTGTTTCAGTGTTGCTTCTTTTTGTACCCTCTCAATGTGGCCTTCTCTGTGATGTTTACGATTGGTTTGTGCGCCCAAGAAACCATCCAAGCACCATGTGGCACCGACTGGGTACCATAATAATTTGGCCAAATCTTTCAAAACCAACAGATTTGCAGTTAGACTTCTCCAGGCTGAAGACGGACCAAGCTGCAAATTGGGGGCAAATGTTTGCCAATGAAATTCCGGATCCGATTGACTCATTGTGGTTCATGCAATGGTCAGCTGTTCGCAGACCAGCAAAAATGCTAATCAAATAGAAGCAACCAGGCATTGTGTAAAGGGTGACATTGATAGAGAGGCACAGATAGAGAGGCACTGGCTCAGATTGTGTCTCAGAAAGGCTGAGTTGAGATGCCCCTTTCTCAAAAGCTTTTGCTGATTCCAGTCATATTCGACTTCTGTTATCTGCTCAGGCAAAGCCAGCAGCGTGTCCAGAGAGTTGACTTTGAGTTCCACACTGATCCACCTGCAAACTTATATTGTTTGTATTCTTTTGGAAATATTTGAAGGTTTGACTGACGCATTGTTATGTCACGTATTCCTTGACATGGTTTTCAGACTGACACGAATGATGCATGTCTTTTGGTCACTGCATGGAATAGAAAAAATTGGTGAGTTTCTCAACAACTATTGTGACACACAGGCAAGCAGGGAGCTTCTGTGTGGAAAGTCTTCATTTCAGGGAAACAGTTATTCTGCTGCTGAGCAGTACTGACAATGGAGTTTGGGAAATGATTTACAGAATATATGTTTTGAGATTTGTGTTTGGCAGTGTCAGATTGTCTACGTCATTCTGGAGGGTTTCAATTGGTCTGAGTGACGTGATGAAACTTGCTCCAGGAACAGTTGGCTTCCAAACGTTCAGAGCCCTGTGCAAAATAGTTCTTCTTGATGTATTTTTCAAATTCAAATATGCATCCTGGTCATCTGACAAATAAAAACAAACATCTGTTCCAGTTTGATGCTTCTGTTTCCAAGTGTAATTTGTAAAGATTTTGACAAACTGCAAAGGCTTGATTACCTTTTGATCAAACACCTGTGGAAACAGCCAGCAGAATCAAAGTTTCTGTTGTTTGCAGCTTTGATACAACAATTTAAATGCACACAGCTCCAATTAGTATTCTAAACATCACAATGGCCAGCAACCCATCATGCCCAATACAATATCTCGTGACATCACCACCCGAACTTTTTCACTCGGAGATCACCTGACCTAATGGACCAAAATTGCACAAAGAAAACAAACATTGGGCAATTCGCGAAACAAACTCTAGTGTTTCAACCACAACACACGACACAAGTTCCATGTAACTCCACAAATTGTCTGCAAACTGTCCCAGCTGGATGTAGATCTAAGTACCAGCAGAAAGGCAAATATAATGATGTTTCATGTACAACTGTTGTGAATGTTATCTTTGCTCAAAATAATCTTGTGACCAAAACATTTTGCTCAACCATTGAGTTGAATGATACTTTGTCATTATATTCCTGATGCAACCATAAAGATTTGAAGGTGACATACAAGCAGAACAAATTTGCTGTTGCACCAGAAACATCTGATCCAGATTATGTCCATATCTGTGATTCCAGTTTTATGAACAACCAAACTTTATGATCAAGCATGGTTAGCTTTGCTAGATTCTGAAAGAGATGGAAGTTCCATGAAGCCTTCAAAACTTGTTCGTCCTTGTCAGGTGATTTGAGGACGTTGCGCTGTTTGAGGGAGCTTAATTTTTGAGCGACCCAAACAGGGTGACATTTGTAAATCAGCTGTAGGCAGCGTCCAGCAAAATTATGTGTACACAAGTTTCATAATCAAGATGGGAAGCAATTTGGGGTCTTTTGGGCTCTTTTGGTTCAATTTGTGTTGAGGCCAATGGGCAAGGAAGGCAAATGTGAAGTTAGAATTGTGGGGTTCTTCAGGTCAAAAAAGTTTTAATTTGGAGTGGTGGAAAATTTGGGACAATAGACAAATTAGTCTGTATCTCAGAAAGTACAAATATTTGGTGAAAGAAGTTTGTTGATGAAATCTAATGTCTCAACTGGGTGTTTGAATGGTGGCATTCTACTTTTGATTTTCAACAGTGTTTATTTAGTTTTTAGGTGGGGCCAAAGTTTGGGTACAAGTTCAGGATTTTAGGAAAGTATTCAAAAGAACATTTAGTAAAGATTCTCAGAAGCTTTAGGTACAATTGGATGACAAGTTTCAATATACAGAAAAGAGTGTGCGCATTCTATATACAAATGTTTACTGAAATTGATAATTTGTACATCTGCTTATTTCCATTTCAGTCACTGTGTTTAGTTTGCTGTGTTTAGGTCGTTGTGTTTGGGTTGCTGTGTTTCGGTCACTGGCTTGGTGTCTTAAATCACCGCGAGCTCCATAGAACTATGTTTTTTGGTTTTGCCTCTGTGTTTCCAGTGAAAAGGAACTGCTCGTAAAATCAAGTAAACCACAAATTATCTGAGCAATTGTCATACTTTTTTCCTGGTGAATTTGAAAATTTTTGGACAACCGCATTGTAATTTTGCTTGTGGCAGCAATGAGCACTTTCAAACATCAAGCAGTCAAATGTAGTTACTCTACCGATACAAAAAGTCATTGGTCTGCTACAGGATTGTAACATAATCCATAACACAAACATTTCAATGCAAATAATCTGTTGTTGGAAATGTTCATTGTCGTGATGGCTGGTACATTTTCTCCGTCTGACGTTCGACAATTGACAGCTCTTGGTTCATAGAATTTGGCATCAATACATGTGCTCTGGTTCTCTCACCGAACAAGATGCTCCAGTCTACACAATTACATCGTACATAACGCTTTGCAACTTCACATGATGTGAAGTCTAAATCAGAGAAAAAAAGTAAAGGAATGAATTGTTTCATTCGATTTCTTTGAACGCGCGGTCCGGCTCGGCTGATAGGGGGGACTGAACCTTCACAAAAATTCACAAAGAAATCACCAGAATGATTTTAAGGCAACTTTCAATTTTTGGGCCACAGTTCAGCTTCCCCTGCCCCCGAACAGCCACATTTGGAAAAAAAAGAGTTCAAATCTTTCTAAAATGGCCTGACAATGACTCAAGTGAAGTTTTGCGATGGTTCAGTTGCCGCCTGCAAATGGCCAACTGGCCAACTCCACTGTGGTCACAGCTCAGAGGTCGGAGAGGACTGGCCCGTAGGAGACCGCGTGACTTTTCAGGCGATAGCCTTCTTGTTTGTGTCACGAAAGAACATCTCAAGTGATCCATTTGAACGATGAATCTCTTGCGAAGCGAGGGACATCGTTGACTTCACAGAATTGTAATTTCGGGTGACTCGTGTGACACTTTAGGCAGTAACAACAGCCAACAAACAAGAGCACAACACATCCTTGATGACTTCGTCCACACAGGTTTCATGCCAGGCAGAATTGATGAATTCTGCTCAGCAGTAACTCAGGTTCAATGTACGGTACGGAAATTTCAGTGCCAAACATAGAGAACTTTCTGTATACACAACACACGGGCCAGTTCTACTGCATTTCCTGCATTTTGTATGAACTATTGATTCTCATCATCATGTTGTATTGAACAGGGTTGTAAACACTGCAATATTTAGTGGTTCACTTTGCTATTATTTCCAGTTTAGCTGTATTGATTCTGTCACAAACTGTGCACTTTTTACCCCGTTGATTTCCATGTATGTTCGTGACTCCATGCTTCAACTCACCCTGGAATCCAGACGCATCAACAATTTGAAGGCAAGGTAAAAAAGGAATAACAATATTTTTTTCTCACTGTCTGTCTTTGAGGAGATGATCACGTACCATTGAACAAATGAACATTTATGGACCCAACGACAACAAAAAATGGAATCTCTGAGTCTGAACTCAATTCAAACTGCGTTTCTTGTAATTTGCATTCGCTTTGCTAATGACGACATTTTGCTTTCAGCAAGGGAACACAAATCAGACATGTTCCATTGGACAAAGAGAATCATTGTCTTTTTGATACCACTGGCCTTGGCCACTGGTTATGACAGGCTGAGGAGCTTTGTTGCAAATGTGGAGGAATACACCAGAATCATCCCTGAACAGGACAGGGCCAATGCAGAGTTTAGGAATGCCACTGAGACTCTGAGAGCAACAGTTGAGGCACTGGAAACTGTTCCCCAGGGTAAGTACTTGTGCCTCACAGATTTCACCCCCCACATGTGAATAGACTTTCAAATATGAAGCAGAAACATCAGCAACTTTGCATATTTTTCAGATGTGGCATTCCATGCTCAGCTCCCTGACAACCCAGCACTGGATCAAGGCATTCCCATGAGAGTCATCTTCACACAAACTCTCATCAATAGTGGAAATGGGTGACAGCAATTATTCTGCTCATCATCCAGATTTGCTTTGTTTCTCTATTTTGTTCACTGACAGTTCTTCCTCTGCTGTTTCACTTCAGCTTCAACAACATCACTGGAATCTTCACTGTCCCCTCTGGTGGAGAAGGGTTGTACTACTTGTCCATCTCCTACCTGGTCAATCCCAGCCAATATGCCAGGTTCCTCATTGTGGTCAATGGAGAGAAGAAGTGCATGACCTACGCATCAGGTGCTACTGCATATGCACAAGGCACTTGTAATGTGGTAGCATCATTGAAAGAAGGTATGTCATTTGGGTGTCTTTGCCTTTTCTGCATCCTGCCATTAAAGCTGTAGGAAGGACAGTGACCATGAAAGTGATGGTAAAGGGAAAATTTGGCCCAATGACAAAGAAGCACCTTTTTGCAGACGACATTGTGGAAGTGACGTGTGATCAGGCCTGGCACCCAGCCGCTCTTCATCACAAGGGCGCCTTTGGTCAATTCATAGGATTCAGATTTTGAACAGGACAATGAATCTCACCTTGGGTTTAGAAATGGTAACTTTTCAGTGTGTCTTGAACTTTTGTGCAAGCTTTCTTGTTTGCGCCTCTTGTAAGGAAATAACAGTGAAGAACTTTGGTGGAAAATATCATGTTTTGCACAAAGACAGAGTTTTGGATGACTGAACATCAAGTTATGCTTGAACAGTCTCCAGATATTCTGTACTGCACAAATGATTCGCAAAATACATTCATCAAAATTTATATTGAACTTGTTTTCTGATGGTTTTGGGAGCGTGCGAGAAAAATTCACAAAAACAACGATTCAATTTCAGCTATAATTGGCTACTATGATGCACTTTATAAACAAAACAAAATGCTCCAGAAAAGCAGTCCAACTCACAACGTTTCAGTATTCATCCCTGTTGTATATATTGTTCTCAGCTTGGCTTGCTCTGTCAAAGAAACACTGGGTTGCGCGCTCAATAAACCGTCCTCACAGAAGGTGGGTATCCAGGAAGTTGGATGTGTCAAATGCACTAACCTTTGGGTGGATTTCAGATTTGGAGTTCAAACAGCCAATATTATTCAAGGCTGAACACTGATCAAATCAAACCACCAAATCTGGGGACAGAGTCACTGAATGTGGCATGAGCAAGAGCCAACATTTTGCAGACCAAATGATACTGGCAAGTATACACGTCCACAAGAGCACAAGCGCAAACAGGGATTGAAAAAAGTGCTTGGATGAGAGAGGTACTGACTCAGTTTTGGCTTTTTGGTTCTCAGCACCACTCATTCACATTCCAAGTCACTTTAGTTATTTCCAGAGGCAAGATGTGCTTGCAGAAAGTCTGCATTGAATTCCATTCTGACCAATGGGTACATTTGTTTTGTTTGTACTTGTTTTGTTCAAGGGAACATTTCGAGGGTGCTTTGTCAGGTGACTTGTTTCTAAGTTCTCCGTTGAACATGAGTTCATGAATCTATACCTGTGGGGCTTTTATGATTTTCTACACTGATTGTTGCGACACAAGGGGAGTATGGGGATTGTTGGTGGACAGCATCATTTTCAGGGACATTCTCATTCTGTTGTGCATTGCAAACAATCTGCCTGTTCTGGTCTTTCTGCTTCTTGAGGCATGGTTCATCAGTGACTTATTTTGTGCATTTACATGTCAAATGGCACAACAGTTTCCAAAAGAAATTTTGTGTTTGTTATGCGATTTTTACTTCGGCAATGTGAGACAGGAAATTATATACACCAGGGTGACAATTGCTGAATCACCTGGTTATATCTGATGAAAATACAAAACTTGTTCAAGCTGACAACAAAATTTGGACAAATGAGTATGCCTTACAGGTCATTTGTCACGGCGTAGCCTGCTGTTCAGTCTACACGAGCCCACACCATGCCGTTTGTTCTTTATCCCCATATCATAACCTCAAAGGACCAAAAATCCCTTCAGCCAGTACCCCTTGAAGGCAAAAATGCATGACCCAATCAGAACACTCCAAGAGAGAGATGTTGCCTCTTCAGCATCCAGAAATGAAATGATACTTATGCTTCTTCCCATCTTCTGGGGCCATGCATGTGTGTACCCTGGCATGAGCATGAAAAACCAGGGTGGTTGTGGTTGAGCAGACTCATACTGGCAAAGAAATCGAGTTCCGCAACTGAAAGCAGAGGACTTCTGGAAACAAAACCTGTTGCTATTGGTTTATTTTTCACACCTAAGGCTTGCCTGCTATAACTACGTATCTTTGTGCAACCAACTGAAAATCCGGAAGATTTCAGTTTGATGCACCAGTCCCACTGCCATCGCAAGTTCGCTTGCCCTGTTTGTGTTTCCAAGTATAATTTGTACACATCCGTTTTATCACAAAGTGTAAAGGCTCAATTATCTTTTGAGAACAGGTGGAAAATAGCAGAACCAAAGTTCCTGTTGTTTGCAGCTCTGAACTAGCAACAACAGTCAAAATACATCCAGCTCCAATGAATGTTCTTGATATGACATTTGTGAGCATTTCAAACACAATGCCAAACACGACGTATGACATGACATCACCACCTGAACTTCTTTCAGTTGAGGATCTCTTGAACTCTTTGACCAAAATTACATAAAGAAAGCTGAGAGCAACTGGTGTCACAAACTCTAGTGTTCCAGCAGCTATATAATAAATTTGAAATGATTTTGTGTTGCTGGCAGCAATGCACAAAACCTGTTGTTTTTTACTATCTGGATCTTGTTTGTTCAAGGAAAGCAACACCATTGTTGTGACAACAGATGTAATTATAATGTTTGTGCAGATTAGTCTTCTGATAAAAACTCTTCTCTTGAATATTGAGTTGAATGGGTTCTTCGTCACAAAGGTCCTTGAGAGAGCCAGTACTACAGATGCAAACATTGAGCATTGAAGGTGACAAGCCAGCAAAAAGAAACCAAGACTGCACCAGAAACTTCTGGTCCAGAATATCTCCATGCCTGTGATTCCAGTTGTGTAGAATGTATCAGCAGCCCAAATGATAATCATGTAGAGGATGAGTAAAATACTGAGAGAGAAATTAAATTCCATGAGGCATTCAAAACTTGTTCTTGATTTGATATTTTGAATTTGCCTGAGTGTTTTCAGTGAAGCCGAATTTATGATAAAAACAAACAGAATACAACTGATCCAAGCAATTTTGAGACCTGTAGATCTGAAAATTTTCCTGCAGACCACTTTCTCGCTTTGCCGATGATAACAATGAATATTTTCCGGCATCAAACAACAAAATCGCGCCTGATCAATCAAAACTGTGGGAGAAGATCCTGCCAAATAGAAAGCACCAGGATCAATTTGGTGAATGTTGTTGCGAACAACAGACAATGACGCCAAATAATTCAATCCTAAAAATGCTAACTTATCAATGAAAAATATTCTGTTGTGGGAAATGTCTAATGCCTTGATTGCAGGCACATTTGTGAATGAACAGTGTGCAATTGAAGTCATAACATTTTTTGCCAGAGAAAATGTAATGAGTGATAATGATTTGAGATGAAGACTTGAAATGTGATCCAAGTTGTTCTCTTCAAATTTGAAGAGCAACAGATGGACAACGTGAAACAATCTCATGGAAGTTGGTTTTGTGAACCTATTGTTTGTTATTTTGAGAAAGAGACAATTTGACACTGATACTTGTGTGGAAGATACATCAGACAGTGAAATAATAACTACTGACAGAAATTCACCAAATGACAAGGGAGATATGTTTTCACATCTTATGGCAAGGCCCAAACACAAGCACCCTGAATAGCATTGTGGGAAATCACACAACAGCTCATCATCACCGTGTGGGCACTCAGTAGATCCATCACAAACAAACCCAAAATTCAAACAGAACGAAGCACTTCTACATTTAAAAGAAAATATGCACAGTTGTGGACATTTGATCTCATCAATTCCACCAGCACAGTCCAGCTTGCCATCACACACATATTGATTTTGGATGCAATAGCTTCTAAAACATTTGAATAAAATCTGGCAGTCAAAGTTTTTACATTCTGCAAGATGTCCTCCATTTCTGCAGAACTCCAATACTTTGTTTGCATTTATTCTGTACTGGCACATTTGTTTTGTGTAAAAACATTTTGAGTGCCCTGGAAAACATGGCATAATGTTTTTTCCTGCGCAGGTTTTGTTTGATTTGTGTCCTTGTGCAAGAGTAATCAATTCTGGTTCATCCTCAGAAGAAATACAATCAGAAACAAGATCATTGACTCTGTCTGTGTCAATTTCTGTAGCATTTCTGCAAATGAAGCTTCTACTGCCAGATATCCCCACATTGGGTGTATTTTTCTGTTTGGTTGTCTTCTGGAACACCACCTTCACATGTTTATCAAATGCAGAACATTTTTGGTGCAACGAGAAACACAACTCTCCGCATCCGCATCTTTGTTGAATATTGCTGGAGCAATGAGGAATGCGTTCTTGCCCCAAGGCATTCAAATGGTTGCAGGTGCAGTTTTGTTCATCAGATTTGTCTTGACAATCAAGCTTTCTGTCACAGACGAATTTTATGGAAATATACTCTTTGCTATTACACTGAAAGAAATTCTGGACTTCTGACCTGTTGATACAAATAGATCTATTATATACTTTGGCGTCCAAATTGGACTGCTCTTGATAAAATGCACCTTTTCCTGCTTCAGAAAATTTGGGTTTTGGCTGGAGGAGCTTCTGTTCCTGGCATTGGTGATGCGATTGTTTGGCCAACATTTCATGGCACTTGCCATGGACGTAAATAGACGTAGGGTTGTTGCAGGAATATGGTTTCGAGAAGAAACTACTTTTTTCGCAGACAACAAACCCAGACAGGTTGTGATTTTCATTGCAAGGTACAGTGATCCAGTGCATAGACAGGTGGGTGTCCAGAAGTAATGCTGCACATCTGACACCTTCGCTTTTGATTGGATGTAGTTTGAAGAGAAAATATTTGTCCCCGATGTCTCTGGTGAAGGCGGATATTTCCCGCTCGCCATGGGCTTTGGATAGCCACCTCCCTGCTGTGTAAACAAACGATTCGTCAGAAAGGTAAAAATTGTAGCTGAAAACCAGAAACGCTGCAGTAGTGGTTCTTACTGAGTGGGTGTTTCATGTGATTCTTGGAAAACATAACAGAAGTGAAATCATTTAGTTCTGTTACTTGAGGACCATTCCTCAATTTGTTTGACTGCATCCAAGTTTGAAATCCCAAAGGACTTCTGTCTGTCCAAAGTCCTTGACTACTCTGAAACAAATCGTCCAGTTTCAGCAACAAGTCCACAACTAAATTTCCCAAAGTAGAGTGAACTGCATTTCGGTCAAAATCAACTTTTGAAGACGCGCACATTGAAAAATGAGTTCAACATTTCTGAAATTCCGTCTTCAAATAGACTCACCTTCAAAACCAGTCCTATGAAAATTAAACTGATGGATAGTAAATTAGTTTCCAGCATCATCAGATGGTGTTCAAGACTCAGGAGGAAGGTTTTCAGTGATTCTGCCTTGTCCTCATCAGTGATAGTTGGAAGTGTGAATCCTTTCACGTGGCAAATGTGGTTCGCTTTCATCCAGTGCATTGCTTTGCCATTGTCCTTTACAGCTTCAAATGAGACTTGTCTTCCTTTGTCATGTGAATAAGTTCTAAACTGCGTGGCTTTTTGCATTGGTTGCCAGTGAAATACAATGGCAATCTTGTCCTCCTTCCTGCTTCCTTCTGGTGGGTTGGCTGTGTGAAATGCTGACACTGGTATTCCTAGATTGGGAAGAGCAACAAACAGGGTGGCAGGCTCCAGCTGAAACAATGAAGAATAGATGTCAGTTGATATGAGCAGAATTGGATCTGTGCACCATCCAGTCTGTTGCAAATCCTTGGTGGACATGTCCTTTGTGGTCAAAGTGCAGGTCCTTGCAACTCTCTGGACAACTCTGCCAAGATAGACATTTCTGTCTTTCAGAGAAGTTCCTTTCAGTTTGAGGCTCAAGACTGTGCTATCTCTGGGATGCAAACACGAAAAGATGCCTGGTGTAACAGGCACCTTTGAGAAATTAAATATGAGGATGTCATCAGAGACGTATGTCTTTGTGGTCGTGATGTGGAGATGAAGCATTTGCCCTGACCATGGATAACTTGACAAAACAAATTTCATTCGAGGAGTGTTTCCTTCAGTCAAGGGCAAAAATAAGTAATCTCTTGTGGTGGATACAGCCTGTGCTTGGAATGTGGGTTTCCGTATTCTCTTGGTTTCTTGCTTTCTCATCCAGGAATTGTCACAAAATTTCGGAAGTTGGTGGACTATACTGAAAAGAATAACACCACTTTTAACCATCATAAAGTCACAGAATGTAACATTTTTGTTTTCAAGTGACAATGTTTTGTTCGCCAAACGATGACTTGAATAAATAAGCTCAAACTAGCAAAAACAGCCAAGACGAATAAACAAGGAATGCTCCAAATGAAAAATTAACTCACAGGGGTAAACTGTCTCCTGGGACAAACCCAGAAGTGTCGTAACCCCAAATATCCATTTTGCCCATCACCATTTCAAAAACTTCTCTGTTGTAAGTTGTACCAGCCAAATGGGACCACAATTGACGTGGAAAGAACACTGTCAATCCAATTTTCATCCTGTGAAATTCTTTAATTCTTGGATCAATTTCAAATTCTGCAGCTAGGTGACACATAACAGTTGTATTGAACTTCTCTTGTGGAAAAATGTGAAACCAAACACAACTATCTCCTAACAACTGAAGAATCTTAATTTTCAGCTGATGAATAAAATCATCCTTATTTTCAGTGAAAAGTGGATTTGAGAATTTTTTTGCTGCGATACAAGGATTGATCAGAAATCCTTGGCATTTGCTTTGGGCAAAAGTGATATTGACCCAAACTGAGCTGTAAGCCTTGTAAGAATAGACAACAAGCAGCATTGATGTGTTGTCACTTGCTATTATTAGAGGATATTTGAGCTGAGCCATTGACCCTCTCTCAGAACACATCAACAGTGCGTTACCATTGCTTCCTTGTTTGAGAAACAACCCCCCATAACTGCAGTCAGCAATGTCAGGTCCTGCAAAAAAGATGTTGCTGAACACACCACAAGCATATGTTCTGCCTTTCATTATAATTGCTCAGTTTGCTGGCTTACCTTTCACAACAATTTCAGATATTGTGCATTTGGCAAACATTTGGGGGGTCTTGATGCTGATCATGCAAAAGAAGCCACTTGCAACTGAACATGTGTTTGTTGGAAGTTGCATGCTTGTGTCATCATACAGGGTCACATTCACATTTTGAAACTGCTTAGTTGTGGCAAATGAACAATTTAAGTTCTGACTGTTTGGATCATTTGTGGTCCAATGAAATTTCATTGTACATTGGAATGTGCTGCATATATACAAACTTCTCTGAGTGTTCATCCTTACTTCAGGGGACAATATCCCTGGACCATCCAACACATTGACCTTGACGCCAAAGACAGAGGTGTTGGAACCATGGATCACAATATTTTCATCCTTTCTTGCCACAAAAGAAAATAGAGCCACCTGAGTCTTGTAATATTTTAGCACGTGCAGTGCTGACCTGTGGCTTTCCATCAGAGATGTTTCTTTCAGGGTGTACTTCAAAGTTTCAACATCCTTGTCAGTGATCTGGTAAATTATTTCAAACTGGGACATTGTGTTTTGCACAGATGTAAAAATAAGGTGTGCAGTTGAGATGATGAATAATGACCATTGGGGTCTTTGTCCACAAAATCGCAAGTTGGACTTCACAACTTCTAATTGTTCCACAAACGCAGAAAAGTAAACGACAGGCTGCAGGTAGCAGTTGTACAACAACTGAAATTTGGTAAATGTGATGTTGATTGCAATTGGGCTGAACCAAAGCCAATTTAGCTGCAAATTTATTTGACCAAAATCAACATTGTTACGAAACACCAAAACACCAACAAGTAGTTTATCAGAATCACTTTTATCACTTGTTGTGTGATCAGGATTTTCAAATATTTGGAAAGACAGAACCCACCCACGAAAGCTTTGAAATAATTGGTGCGTCACTTGCCATCTATTCTGACACAATGGAAATGACTCTTTGATGTCATGAAAGTATGTTGTTTGACACAAAAGTAAATTGCGTCTTAACCTGGTCAGGATAACTGCAAACCACTCCTTTGGATGTTCTGAGAAAGATGAATTGTGTGACATTCTTTCAAAAGTAAAAGTTAGTTTTGCACAAAACAGGACAAGCACAGTTGGAAAATATTTCAGATGACACATTATCATTTTCTACACCCAAGAAACACTGAGACAATGAAACACCAGATGAGGAAACTGATTGTTTCCTTCTTCTGTTTTCCACAGGATGGAACTCAAGATGCGTTGGACTTGGTGTGGATCCAGCCAAGTTTTGAATGTAAACATATGTGTTCCCTGTCTACTTTTCCATCTCTTTTGTATTTCTCACAGACTAGACTGTTCCTTTGATTTTGAGTTGAGAGGTTTTTGTCTGAAGCTGAAAGTCTGAATGTCTGAACATAGAAATATCATAAGCTTTATGATATTTCTATGTGAGAATATTCCGCGGGTTAACATTTTCTTGTGACACAGTCTTTTTTCAAAATGGAGGACAGGGGTGAGTTCTTTTCAAAATAAATCACATTTATCTTAATTCCAGCCTTAATTTTGAGAAATATGAACAGAATTCTGTGTAGGACTGCTTTTAAATGTGTG
>JAAUXT010040173.1_pt1 | contig 38896 bp, 43 predicted proteins | sample 7278171 | NCBI WGS metagenome assembly JAAUXT01 (sample SAMN14350112, study PRJNA611818) | marine sediment metagenome | isolation source: surface marine sediment (1.8m) | place: French Polynesia: Moorea | collected 2018-08
AAGAATGTTGTATTACTGTTGGTCTTTCATCACACAAAGATCTGAGCAACTCAAATTTGTCATTCTTGAAATACGACAGCCAATCGGTCACTTAAATTTTCTGCCTCGTATCATCTTTCGTCGACACAGATGTCGATCCTTGTAGCGAGGGAAACAGTTCAATAAGGGAAGAAACGAAAACTGTTCACCACACTGGAAAACCAACTCGCCACAAGACACCACGGAGCTGCAAATTCTGTTTCCCTTTTCGCTGGCATTTTCAGGGACACAAGTCTTGTGCTCTGTCTCAGCAGCGCGAACACACGCACGCACACACGTACGAGTTTCGGAAAGAAGCGGTCAGATACAAGCAGTTGCTCGAAGGCCTGTGATATTCAGAAGCACAGAAACAGCGCTAAGTCCACCAAGATCGCAGGACAGCGCCCTTCGAGACCAGAAAACCAAATGGAAAATCTATCATGTGCCAGGGCGATGATTTATGCCGTTGTGTCGGAGAGCTATTAAGAAAAGGATTCCCAGTTCTGTGTAAATGGCTGCAGGTCTGAACGAAATTGACACCGCCAGTGCAGAATGATGGATGATTGTAGTCCATCGGCTCTTAATGCCCAGATCATTCAGACGCAGCCTGGGTGGATCTCCACAGAACAACCCTCAGAGATGCTGGAAAATCACAAGAACAATGAAAAGGAGCTTCCTGAGATGAGATCTGCCGCTTTTTCTGCTTGGCGACAGCGTTTCGCTGGTAGGCTTCGCACACAAATACTTTTTTCTGTTTCCCCAGTTTCTTGAGGATTTTATTGGAAGCACTGCCTTCACAATGTCCGCTTGTCGCCAGTTGAAGAGGTGTACACCTCGAAAGGCCTCAGTTCTTGCTGGCTTTTCGATTCATGAACAAAGCGACAATGCTCCGAACACAGCAGTCTCTGAGCCCAGGGTCAAGCTGCTGGTTGCATCGCCGCGCACAATCAAGGGTGTGCTTCCACAAACAGAGACTGGATGAACCTGCACAATGGGTAATGACGGTAATTCATCACCGTTTTACCTGTACTTGAGCGGCCGATAGAACACAGCGCTCTGACGATTCCTTTCGCACTGAACCTGTTTTTCACAGCTACCTTTGCGGACAGGGATTGCTGACGTTTGTGAACAGTTCCACTGCACCTGTAGCTGTGGCCTGACAGAGACCGTTGACGCACATGAAACGGAATCCTGAGTGGTGCAGTGTTGCAGGAAGTAGTGTCGCGGTTCCCCAGCGTCACCGAATCACAGCACAGCTTCATCATGCTCAACAGAGACGCTCCAGGTCGGTCGCCATGCATTCACCCAGCCCAGGCAGAAAACAGCCATAAAAAATTTGTATTTGCACAGGATCCGTCGTAAAAAGGTCAAGTTTATTTTTGCTTTTATAATGATATTCAGAAGTGTATAAAAAGCCAAGGCTTACACGGCTCTACACGGTGAGTGACAATGTGAAGTGACCACACTTTACTGTTATGGTGACATGTAGTTATGTGACATGTCCGCAGGCGAACCATATTTGAGCCATCGACACCCCGCCTATAGCTATCCACCAACATCCACACACCTCGATAGCGATGTCAAAAATCAAATTTCACAGGCATGTAGCAGCGCAAAAATATTCAAACAGACTGTTTGAAACAAACACCCACTGGTCTCTACAATAATATACAACGTGAAAAGCTCTGATCTCTGATGACATTGATCAAGAACAAGAAACGAAACCAACTACCAGGCCAACTGGTGCACAAAATGAGAATGTATTTTGTGTTTTACATGCAGGCTTCAAGACCATGCCAACAGAACCAGCGTAAGGTCATCCCCTTTCATAAAGCTTGAATACGTTCCAACAGCGATTATCTGCCTCTACTATGGCTCTGCTCTATGATTTCTTGGCACCTGACGGGAGCCTTCGGTCCCTGTTCGCCGGGGGTAACAATGACGAATGAGAACAGAACTCAGACAGGAAAGGCGATTTGAAGATTCTGCAACGCACGACAATCTTTCAACAAAACTGAACTTTCTCAAAGGCTACACGCTCGTATCACAGATGTCCAATTGAAATAAAGAACGATTCACAAGACAGAGCTTCTCACACTGAGGGAAATCTGGGTTTCTGTTCTGCTTTCTCTTCCAGGGTGAAGTTTGCGATTCAGCATCGTTCTTTGCATCGCAGACAGAAGCACGCAGCCTTATGTCTCCTCACGAGTCCGTAGATTCAATGAACGCAGCGAGTCCAAGGCCGATATGAATATCCCACAATGATCCCACAATGATGCCCGTTTGATTGCATTGCATATGATTAGGAACCTACAATCGCATTGTTGCAATCTGATTAGGGACATTAATGTTTCGTAATCAATCTCATTTGGAGGAGACGTCGCTACTGATTCGCCGGTCCCAAGCTGCGAAAATGAATGACTGCAGCTTCCACTTCGAATCACAGTAGCGAATCGCTCAATCTGGTCTGCGTCAGTTCACATCGGTCACCCAGGCAATTCAGTCTCTTGCGAACAACCTTCAACAAAAGAGCAATGCTTTTTTGACCGAACAACCCTGTTCGAAGATTGTTTTCCCAACCTAATGATATGATCCAGCGAAGTATTTACCTGCAGAAGTTACCTGTTCCTGGGCAAATCAGATTTGTGGTCAATCGCATTATGGATTGTGCGCAAACAAGGCAGACAGCATTATGAGGACGCCTATGCCATTCTGGCGATGCGCAGTTGGGAAAAAAATCCAAATTGGCATTGTAGAAAATTTTCTCAGGAGGTTGGCGATTTCCAAACTATGGATCCTTGAGGTGGCCAAGGTATGTTGACGCCAGCATTCTTTTGTGTTGCTTCACAAATTTCTGTCCACACTGGAACAAGGGTCTGGTCTCACAAAGTGACATCTGGAAGAAAATTTCCGTCCAGGGTTCGGGCAGGAGATCCTCCCAGATTCTATCAGAACACAGTGATGTTTCATCAGATTTTTTCACTGACAATGCCCAAAAGGAATCAGGTCATGTGCTGTGGGAAACTTGACAGAGCAGAACACAGAACTTGAATCAACGACCAACTGAAAGGCAATTAGAAGGTTCACGGCCGACACAAGTTCACTTGGCAAGAAAATTGCAGGCTTCTAATGACTGAAGGGGTGAGAACAAAAACAGGCCGAAACACATCTGACCCTTGGCAAGAAGAAAGGCTGTGAAGTTGGAGTGACCATCACCCGGCTGCACGCAAACCCGCTGTCCCGGCCGGGCAGGGGAGCTGCACGCCCAACAAAGCAGTTAATGGATACTGATCACAGGGTCATTAGCACAATACTAAGGGCCAGGGAAGACATGAAACCAGACCTATTGTTTCACTCACTGAAAGGACGAAAATCGAGTTCACTTTTAACTGCCAGGTCAGTGAGTTCTTTCGATCGTAAACCTGTGATTTGAAATGCTCGTATTTTTTGAGCTTTGTCCGTGGAAGTGCGATTGACAACTGGAGACTCCAAGACAAAAGCCTTTTGAATCAAACAAAATTTTGGACAACAGAAGCCCCAACCTGAGGCCTGTCCATCTATCCCCACAGGAATGAAGACGATTTCCACAATGAAAGCAAATGACACTCAACGTGATGCTGCAGGATCTCATGTTTCGCTTGACGAGTCTTTATCGTCACTTACAACTGACAGGAAACGTGCTATCGTGTCATACAACATCGTCACCTGTCCCACCCTCTTGTCTCAACAACCTGTCCAAAAACACTTTGGAAAAAATGACAATAGCGCACCGCAGGACCATAGTTCACCCGACATATCTCTCCGGACATCAGAACTCGAGCTCTCAAAAGAGCTAATGTGCCCTCGCAGCTTCTTCGGTTCCGGCTGCAACGGCTGCTACTGGATACTCTAATAGTTTCTTTCGTGACAATTTGTGAGTTGCATCATTAAGGGTAATTGGCTTCAGCGCTGCGTCGTGTGCGAAAATGTCCTCAAAACGAAACAAAGAGTGCGACCCAACGTCTCTCCACAAGCCGCCCAGAGAGACTCGAGTGCAGTTGATGAGCCGGTTTGAAGTCACCCACTCATCGGTTCAGTTACTCAAAGCAGCTTTTGATACGTATTTGTCATCTGTATTTTGGGGGCTGATGTTACAAGGTGATACTATTGTGTATGTCATTCAGTGACATTTATTCTGCTCGGCCAGGTTTTCATTAGCCTTTGTTCTGCGTAATGATGATATACTAATTGACAATTTAGACAACTGTACACACAATATGCTGTCTAATATGCCAAAACACACTTTGATCTCGTAACGAAATGACATCTGAACATCATGATCGCACTGACTTGGTCAAATAAATGAAAATTCGCCGCAAATTCAAGCCTCCGGCCAAATAACTGTTCAGGAAAATTAAATGCATTTTCAACGCACTGTGCGAGTAGTTTATGGGCTTAAACTGCGCCTATAAATAAACCATTCGTTTTGCATTGGGATGTGGGAAATTTTCACGATTTCAAGCTGGCCAGTGACCCATATTACAACCTATCAGAAGGAAATGACAGGGTTCAAGGGCCCCTCGTTGTGTGAGCTTGCCATGCAAACGCACAAGCCATGGTCTGGTGAGCTCCGTGTGGCTCTCAAACTGAATTCTTTCTTTCTTGACGACAAAATTATAATTTCACAAGAACAACACAATGCAAAATTTGCTTTCGGAATTCTTGTTCATTGTGGCATTTCCGTGCAGCTGGATTGCCCAAGCTATGTGCAGTTCATTCCACTCACTCACAGCCCCTCTTCGGGATGATCTTGATCTGCCATGCAGAAGTAACTTCGTATTGAAGGAAATGAGATCTTAAGCAACTGATTCTTGAGGAGCCATCTGACAGTGCAATCGGTCTTTCAGTGCTTTTGCTCTTCCAACAACAAGACCGCCGCCTTTTAACACCAAATTACAGTAATTAAACAACAAAGTACGAGCACGTTCATTCCATGATTACCACACATTATCTTAAACAACATTAGTCCATCAGAATTTCCCATTGAATCATGTGCTCCTTTGACATTTCTGTCCAGGACCGAGTCGTAAATTGATTAGTTGCGCGGGTCTGAGACGTTTGCTGAGACAATGGACAAGATGAGGCCACTGGATCTAATCACCCGAGCTGCCCACTGGTCACCCAGGGGCCGGACACTAACACCGAACACGGCCACTAATCCCTGCGAAATTGGCTGCTCTGCTTGTTAGGATTTGATTTGAGCTCAGATCAGCTTTGTTGTGTCCAGTGTTTGGTTTTGCTTTGTCCACTGTTCGAATTCCCATTTGGCTGCAAGATGAGATCCGGAGAGAATCTTTACTCTGCAGTCGTCTTCCTGCAGAACTTCGTTACTTCAACCAAAGTGCATGTGAGAACATTTCAAATTGACTGTGGCTCTGCAGATTTCAGCTCGTCGAGTTGGCAGATAAATGGGAGTGCCTCATTGGGTCATCGTTCCATTTTCACTGAACCTGTTAGCTTTAATGACTCGGTCCATGTTTTCTGTAAGGGACCCCGAAGATTTAGAGGACAGGTCTATCTGTCTCTGTCACTCGTACATTTATTGGGAATCAGCTTCGTTTCTTTTGAACCTTCCACGTTATTGATATTTACGTCTCGACACCGCGGCGAAGCACAAAGGCAACATCTTTTCTTTTCTGCATGATGTGAGGAACGAAAAGGAATTGTCATCAAAAGCAACGTCTTCAAAGTGTATTCATCCATCAGAATAAAGTTTTCCTGCGACAATTCCTCTGATCATGATGCCTCAACTGAAAGGCAATTAAATGCTTACAACAATTTCAAACATACAAAATCTTGTTTTGTACAGGTACAGGAGCCACCATTATGAGCTTACTGATCAATAGGTTAATGCGCTGGAAGAAGTCTCGGAGAAAGGCTCAACAAGACCACCAATACTCCCCACCAACCAACACTTTTGTATCCACTGTTCATCAGTTTTCAATTACCATTCACAACCTTTCCCTCCCACTGAATAAAGCATTCTTTGTTCCACGTTTAAAACCTGCTTGTCCAACCTGGCATCTCGTCCATATGGAGAGACACTCAACGGTTTGGTGTCGAAAGGTCCACACAATGGAAGGACGGTTCATTCTTGCTGTTCAGTTGCAGGACCCCCTTGACGTGGCACTCCAAACATCTCTCCCCTTTTGCACCTACCTTTTGTCGGCCTCAGAATAAGTCCTACACTGCGTGTTGGGGTACTGTTCACCCATTGGCATTTGAGTTCTGACCTGGTACGCGGAGCAACTTTTGGTCATGTACTGAGACTGTTTGCCTCCCAGTTCTTACACTTCTTAAGCAGATGATTTGCTCTTTTCTTATTCTGTGGAGAACCACATTTATGTCCCTGTCAAACTGACAAGTCTCCACTGCACCAAAGCACAATGATAAAGTTCACCACACACAAATTCATTCGTTTCAGTGAAACACATGCTTTTTTTCATTTGGAGACTAGTCTACCACGGGCACAGAAAGAATCTACAACACAATGTTTGGGGCTCAAAGCGTGTAATTCAGCCTGAGCAAAATTAGCAAATTGATTTTGGGTGATTAGACAAGTCAGGCAATAATTGGGTGAAATGGGTTGAACGAAACTCGAAGTCTGCCAAGAGGTACTTGACTCAAAGAACTCAACTTCAAAGCCAACATATCCAATGAACTACAGCAGCCCCTTCACACCGCCCGGTGTGAAGAGTCACCGTTGTTGCTTCCGTTGAAAACACCCACGAAAATCAACTGACGCGCTGCCTTCTCTGCCACTTCAGGGTCTTTTCAATACCACGGATACGACGGACAAAAGGTCATAATTCTGCACGTACCTTGGAAGTAGGCCTTGGTCCTCAGGTAGCTGACTCCGAGCCTGAGGATGGAGAGGCGGTCGAGCCTGGAGATGACGCTCTGCTCAAACGGCAACAGACTCGCCAGGTGGTCGAGTTCGCCATTCAGCCGCAGTCGGTGCCGCTTGCTCGGGTTCGACTTGGGTGGGTCCTTCATCTCCTGCTTCACATTGCTGCGAATATAGACAAAAAGAAAACGTCAAAAATCTTTCAAATGACAGCCCTCAAAAAGCCAACACTTTGAAACCTTTCTCTTTTCCAAAACTCCAACAACACAGTTTTTCGTTTCAGTGTTTTGGAGAATTTCATTCTGCAACGTCAATCGACATAAGTATGCTTTACCTGCTACGTGTACCAACGACACAGCGAGTACTGGTAATGTTGGTGATTTTGTCTGACAGTTAGAGAACTCCACAAAAACCCGGTTGCAAAATCCGACATATTGACAATCCAATGCAGTGAACACCAACATCAGAACTGCGAGTGACATCAGCGTTCAAGACAATGCTGGTCAGTATGGTACTCGTGTGACCAGAGTGACTAAATAGTGCATAATGACAGAGACGAGGAGACACGTAAGAGAGGCTCAGTACTCGTCCGCTGTCCGCGAGGTGTACACGTCCCACGTCCCTCACATATCGACACTGCCTCTCGATCAGACCCAGCCAAGTGACGGCCTCCACTCAGGCCTCGTTCTCTCGCATTCGCAGTAAACAAATAAAAATGATGGATACGAGGAAAAAGTTCCCACCAGTCAGGTAGCAATTACTCGTTGCTGACCACAACCTTGCCAATTGATAGAGCTCGCCAAAAAGCCACGGAAAAATGATTGTGCCGATCAAACTCTTGATGTACGAAAGTCACATCGCACTCACTTCAAACAGAAATGCTTTTCACGAAACAGGATTATATGCTGATCAAAACGTCCATTGTTTCAGAGAAGCTGGGACACAGACAAGCAAAGGCATAATCAACAATGTTTCCTCAAATATCGCTGTTGTGTGACAGAGATCTATCTGCAAAGACACACTTGTTGCGTATCACCTATCACGCATATGCCATTGTTTGTACTTACTCCACCTCACGATATGAACCGTTAACTCGTGGTATTTCGTGTGTAAATCAATTATCAGCCAACGCTCCGAACAGCACAAGATCCAGAGTCCTATTCACGCTCAATCCATTCAATTTTTCACATTTCTTGTCACCATCACTGAATCATTCACACAGTTAGCGATAAGAGGCCTCTTACGTTTGACGAACAATTTTTCCCGGCTGCGCCTTTGGGAGAATTCAGGCGTTCTGTGCTGCCACGAGGACTGAGAACAGGGCCTGACCAGTGCGCGCTTGCAGTGCGATGAAATGGAGTTTTAATTAAAGCCAGTCTCCGTGTGGACGGGACGGCGGAGGTGGCGGCTGCAGTGGTGTCGCGCGGTCCGGCGAGGAGAAGGGCCGTCATTGGAGCGCGAGTCATCAACACATCAACGTAGAGCTGTTTTCGGTTTCCTTTGTTCCGTTGGATCACCTCCTTCTCAGACCGTTGTGCAACACACCGTCGCACAGCATTGAACGGACTGCAGAGAACAATTTTGAGCTTTGTGTGTCCAGCGAACACATTTGCAAACGTCTCTCAAAAAGAAGTCCACATTTTCAGGCCCGTCTTCATCGTCAGAAAAATTGACGCGAAACTTCTCTTGTACTTCCGGTACAGCAAGTTTCATCATAAGCTCTGCAATCAACCACATCAGTCGTGTTCACGATGCAAAAGTGCTTCGAACAATTCCAACTGTTGTCGCACAATGGAAACAAGAATATATCATCCATTTCTTTGCAATAATTCACTTCATTACGAGACGCAGGGTCGAACGAGCCACGTTTATGTGGATATGTAAAGAGACCACATCAATAGCAGAACCACATATTCAGCAAAACAAAGAGATGATTTCTGAATGAGAACCAGGACAAATGTGTGCAGTTGAAGTCCTTGTCGCACAATATGGCCGGTTGCCCAGCAATGAGGTGATCTCATGCAGAAATCAGGATCTGGGATTAGCAACGCCGCGCAGACATCATCAGGCTCTAAATTCAGCTTCGCATGCAACCGACTGCATGTACTCGTGCGCAGATGCACTGTCTGAACATCTTCAGAGGGAGAAGACGACAGCATTCAGAGCCAAGGGCGAGAGCAATCGCCAAAGATAGAATCTCCCCAAGTAATCTCTTCAAAGACATTTATGCAGCAGGTTGACAGTTTTCAAAAAAATGTCAAGAACAAAACTTTGTGCACTCAGCTGCTGCACGCGTTACCTGTCCGACGGCTGGTTGGCGAACTGGCAGGAAGTGAAGAGTTCTGCGGATGGCATCTGCAAGTCCTTCCCGTGCACTGCTCCAAAATGTCTCCGGGACACAAATCCTGCAGCTGTTTCTTTATTCCCACGGCAAGGGAAATGCTCTGTCAGCGTGCGTGAACAGCAGTGCGTTGTCCGAAACAATTGAGTCGCAGACGCAGCTCGGAGACTGAGTGATTCCTGTCGAAACCAGAAGAGAAAACTTCTCCGTCTCGTAACTAATCCCGCGACGCCGAGACAGGGACGTTTTATGACATATCAACGGGACGGCCTTTGCCACGAGGGTCCCGGGGTCCAAGCAGCAACTTCTTCCAGGCCAACCAGCACGAGGACCACAACATTATGGATGATTATCCACGGCCGTACATCATATTAAATACTTGAGAGACTCGACTTGATTAAAACCTCCGCGAATCGTATGTGGAGGACAACCAAGTACGGTTTCAAGTGGGGTCTTGACAGAGGAGCCCTGGAGTGCACTGCGACTGCCGAGTGGCATTCATCATGTAATGGTTCGGACATTGGAGTCTGCAAGATAATGAGAGAACTATTGGTTGCTGCATAAAGGTGAGTGACTTGATGGCCAGTAGGGGGTTACTAATATGTACATCAGCCTCCTGGGGCAGCGTTGACAGCGCGCGGTGACGGGCCCTTCACGACTCTTCCTCCGCTGCTCCAACAATTGCTCGCGCCTAATCAACGAGCAGCGCACAAGGCTCGGCCTTCACCCACCAGAGCATCGTGACCGTTTGCAAAATATGAATGTTGTCATCATACTTTGTGGTTTGTCCCACGTCAGGTCACTTTTCAAATCTTATGTTTCATTTTCCAACAGGAAAAGGGAAACCAAAGGGGAATTAAGTGTTGCTCACTCTGAAAGAATTTCTTGACAAATTTCCGCTGCCTTCTGAACTTTCGCAACAATATCATGGCTTGACCCTGTCACCTCAAAATATGTCCCCAACACTTACAGAGCCAAAATACTACCTCCATGGGCATACTTCATCCCATATAAATTTCAACTGGGCGAGTTTGGTTTCTGTGTGTAATTTCACCCTGCCACATTTCGCTGACAACCTTATCTTCCCTTTTGAATGAGGGTCTGAATAAGGGAGCGGTGGAAATATACAACCTTGCAGTCATTCACAGTAAATTATATTTACTGCTACTCTCGGGGTCTTTTTAACAATTTTGGTCTGATAGAGAAATCAATAAACACCTCGGCCACTGTTCGGGTGACGCTGATTCAGGAGACAGCGGCGCTCATTCTCTGCGCTTGTCAGCTGCATTGTGAATTTTTTACACCTTCACAAGTTTGAAATTGGAATTAAAGATGGTCAACGTGGGATACCTTTATCTCAGCGTTCCACTTTGATACCTCGGGAGAACGCAGCCTCAAATTAATGACAGCGATTGGACTGCATGCTGAACGGCAACAAATTTGTCAGCACCGAAGCCAAACATCAGCCTGAGACTGACCTTTTTCCTCAAAACCAAATCTTGGAATGATTGAGGTTCCATCAATCGGCGGGTTCTTGGTCTGCTGCATCATCAGTTACTGCACAACAACTTCAGGTCTGATTGTCGAGCAAAAACAACAGTGATGAGCAGCGATCAGATTGCGCAAGATCCGTCAGGATGTGTGTGTGTGTGTGTGTGTGTGTGTGTGTAATTCTTGGAACAACACAGCACAGCCCTCCTTGAGCTATGCGAGTGTCTTGACGAAGCTCCAGAACGTATCTTCACATTCAAGGAGACACATTTTCAGCTTCTGGGAAACGTGAACCTCCAGTGGTGGGAAGACCACCCTGTGTCGTTATGGGAGGTAGAGAATTTTAAATTTCATATTTCATGTGATTTTCGTCACTTCAAAGACCATCTATTGTTTCTCTGCACATCCCAGCCACAAAACGATGGTGTTCATTTGCAGCAGTTCGCTGTGAAGACATGCGAAACATCAGTGGGAAACTGGTTTTTAATGATGCATGGTGCTGACACCGTAATGCATCTAATGTCCATCTTCAAGCAAATGCTTTAAAATCTCCGAAACCAATTGTACCGGATAGCCTTGCTGAGACCTACAATACAGCAGTGCTCTAATGCGCAGTTCACTGTGACATCTGCATTCGACAGAAGAAAGCAGCGAGGAGATGCATTTGCCCATTTAGCGCCGTGACAAATTGTTCGTCTGGCCGAGAACCTGAAGCCAACAGCTGGATGCTTGGTCGCCCATGCACTGTCGAGAACTTCAGCCACACGGCCTGGTCAAAACGCAGCGCCTTTTGGCAGAAAGAAATTTGAAAAACAGACTTTACAAAAATACGCTCCAGGACGAGGAAACATCCCGTGGGCGAGACAACGATTCCGGTAGAGATTGAGCGCAAATTCTGGTTCGTCAGGTCTTTCAGGACACTGTCTTTCGAAGTCAGACGATAAAATACAAATGCGTCTCCAAACTGAGCTGAAGAAACTATTCAAGCATTCTCTTTGCATGTTTGTAGTTTCTGACAGTGGGTAGAAAAAGTTTTCACCTCCTGACAAACACGGTTAGATGATGCGGCGTTGTTGACTGAGGCAGGTGAAAGTTGCTCGCGTAAGAATAGGCTTCAGCGGACCTGAAGACTCCAGCACAACTCCAGCTCACGCACACCTAACTGTAGTCTTGCCTTACACCAGACCTCCATTAATCTCTAGCCTCGTTGATAACCTGCTAATTTGGTTTCACTTAGTGGTAATTATTTGAGGCAGGGACATGGAGACAGGTCAGAGGTGAAGTGAGACCCGAGGAGGAATGAGTCCTCATGCTAACTGTGAGATGTGTCACCCATACAGGCCCGACAAGTACTTTCCAAATGCCCGGGGTTATCATAGCAACGTTGAATTTTGCTTCAACTCTTGTGAAGACGTGCTTTCTGGCAAAGTCGTCCAAAGTATCAGTCACGATATCTGTGATTCCTGAATCCTGTTTTGAACGGGCAGACGCCAGATCCCGCGCCCTCGGAGCCGCGAGACGGTGACGCATCTCGGGGTTGAAACCGAGCCGCCGCGCCCTGGGACCCGCTCCGTGTCAACCCGCCACACGATCGCCGCCCAGCGCCCACCAATTCGCCCTGCCAATCACTTCCACCCAGTATTTCTGTCAGGGTCACAATCTCTTCCAAATTCAGTGCCAAACAACCGGTCCAAACTTTATCCCCAAAACACCTTTCTCCCCAATCTAGGAAGCTTGTCAACGTGGCAAGTCCAATTGGCAACCCACCTTAAATATCCCCCATGTGCACCGCCAGGAAAGTAATTCATACTAATAACATATCCCATATGAAATAACCCAGGTAATGAAAATATTTGTGCCGCCAAATCGATCTGCCATTTCAGATTTTTACAGAAGAGTCCGTGTCGCCATAAATACGGGTCGAATGAACCTAATAAATTGCAGAGAAGTGGTCAGTGGCAGCAGCGAGGAGAAGAAAGGAAAATCAATGAGAACAGAGCCTCATTGAAGTGTACATCATAATTAAAATCAATGCCAATCAGAACCACCACACAAACCGCGCACCTGAATGACCTCCCCATCAGCGGCTTAATCTTTAACTCCACTGACCATCCAGATTGTCCATCAATATTTCATGATCCCACCGCTGCAGAAATCAATTCTCAGCGCTGCAAAACAATAACATGTGGATCTGCGCAATTGGACAGAACGCGCAGGAACGGGCGTCAGCCAATTGACGTAACTACAAGCGCGAGGATCTCGCCCACATCTTCAGCCTCCACTTTTGTCCGACTACTTCGGATGTTGGGTTTTGGCGAAAGGGAAACAATTGCCAGAAGAAACGAAGAAATTCCTCGTGTCGCCCCCAACTTGGGATTCTTTCTTTTTGTCAGGTGTGGACTCGTAAAATGACACAAACAGAACGATCCTACATCAATCTTGATTTACATGCCGAGTCACTGAGCAAAGACAGCAGACCCCACCCAACAATTTGCGTCTGCAGTTTTTCCAGCCAGCGCCGCCAACACGAATAACACGTTGTCAGATTTGTCTCCCAAAAGTATGTTCCACAGATAATTGCAAGAATCCTCAGCCAAAAGCATTTGCGTTGCCACCGCTGGTGAACGGTTCTGTCTGCTACACTGTAGCGAGTGCGCCACCGCCGCCGCCGCCGCCGCACCGGTCCGTCTCGCGCGCCCCACTCAGCGAAATTCGAGCCGCGCGTAATGTCGCCGCAGCCTCCCCGCGCACAATTAGTCAGATCGAGACGCATCACACGGGGCCGCGCACCGACAACAGGGTCAAAATCCCGCAACAGGGTTCACTTCCGCCGCAGTAATAATCCCAAATTAATCCGAACTGTGCTGAGAATGATCTTTTGCAATCGCCAATGTTCAGCATCGCATTTCCTGAACAAATCCGACAAAAAGAATCTGCTTGAAATGTTTCTCTTCTGCAACATCAAAACAGAGCAAACGGCCAGGGCAGGGCACAACGGACTTTGCGTGTGTAATGTTCCTGGTCGAACATTCCTTGGAGGGATTCCCCTAGCATGAAGGGGTTTCCTTCCCTTCACCCTAAATTTTCAAATGTTTTCAAACAAATTAGAAATAGAAAAGACAACGAGTTTCGAAGGACAGCGATTCTCAGAGTGGCTGCCACCCAAGGGGTTGCTCTTGCCTTCTTGAGAAATGAATCCGCATCATACAAAAAGAACGTCAAAACAGAAACATGTTCGCAAATTCATAGTTCTCTCAGACGGTTTTGACATTTGGATGTGCGGTCTTCGTCCAGTCCAAGAATGAGCAACACCCCAAGGTGGAAACCCTTCTGAGAAATACTGGACTTTCAAATTGTTCAGAAACTTCTGGGGGCAGCAAAAATTCTGATGGGGAAAGAGGAGTGACTCTCCTCTATTTCCTTTGTCAACTTCTCTTGTTGACCACACAACAACCGTCCTTTCTCACAGGGCCACTGCACAAGCGCAACGAGTACGCATCATCACGGCACACACCAAAAGCAAGTTGTCAGGAATTGGTGCCATTGTGTTTCATTGTTTTACGAGGTCGTCTTTCTGCCAGATAAGCTCATTTTGTTCCACAGGCCAACTGCAGAAGGCGCTGGCTGAGACAACCCGCATTGTGAGGAATCCGTAACAGGACAAAGCTCATCAAAATAACAGTCAGCTGTCGTTTGATGTTGTCATCCTTGACACATGTTTTCTTCCGAATTAAACTGTGGGAAATTCAATTCACAATGGCATTTTATTGTCAACGTCAAATCACAAGAAGAATAGGAACGTTGCTTCAGTCCGAATTCGCAATTCTTGACATTTTTTCTCATTTTCCTTCTGTTCTCGAGCAACAGCAGACTTTTTGAACAGGTTGACTGACTTCTTGTGACTCCACAAGATCTGGCGTTGATCTCGTACACTTGCTATTTTTTCTATTCAAATACAACTGACGCGGATTGAAGAGCTTGAGACACAAGTACCTCTCTTTTTCTTTGCAGCTCCGCCGTCGATGGCCAGAAATATTCACGATCGATTTCTGCTGATATCACGTCAGCGAAATCCACGACCATAATGAAAAAGTGGCAGAACAAGCGGGAGATAAAATTTGAATCTATAACTCGCCTCTGTGAACAACAACTTTGTCTCAATTTCATTTCCGACCGTCGCCAATCAAAAACTGTTCGGGGTTGCGTGAATTTCGAAAAACTCAACTTTGGCAAAATTTCGGTCCTGCAACAATTCCGCAAAACGAAAAAGACCGAGACGTCCCTGGCATTACCATGTTCAGCAGGCTTAACATTCGAACTGCGGCTGCGCCAAAATAAGCTGAGCTGATGCATTGGCAACACTTCTGCTCATTGATGAATGGCTGTCTCTGAGTGAATGACACAACTTGGCAGCAATCCTCATCTATCTACTTTCCATGCTTCAGCCATTCACATTTATCCGTCTCTGTGTTTTACGTTTCCATTTGCAAGCCGGGATTCTTCCCAACGGAATCCTGGTGGGGTGGGTCAAATGGGAGAAGAGAACTTTGCAAAAGCGAAAAACATGTCAGACGCATTGGAACTGCGTGTATACGTACACTACAAACAACATGCCAAATGAACTTGTGACCACAACATTTTATGTATTCCGCTCATCTGCAAGAGCTCAAATGAACAAAGGACAAAATTTTGAATGGGGAATTGACAAGTCAACAAAAGCTATGGTTTTGAAACAAGTCTGTCGTCTGAGAACGGCCGAACTTTGAAAGCCAAGCAAGCTGTCGTTCGCATTGAAACGTTCAAACTCAACTATCGAAAGGAGGGCTGTGCATCATGTCCCGCTGGCAAGAGTCCACCTTCACAGCGATCCCACAACACTAGGCGCGGGGTGTATCGATTTTGAAAAGATACCAAATTACTCTGAGATATGCAGGCTATGGAGACATAACGTTTTTCAATGTGCCTATTCTCGTTCATCATCATTTGCAACAAAATGCAGGATTCAGTCAGTCACGTGGTTCAGCAATCAAACAAATTTTGGACCGATCAGTTTGCTGTTGATCCACAGAACTGCGATGGTCTTGAAGTGGAATGTCACAATTTTGGTACTGCGGGAAAAGTGCAAGCTTTACCTCCAGCGCTTTGAGACACATACTGACCAGATGTTTCCTGCACTGGCCAGCCATCATTAAATCAGGCAGGCCGTGCAATTCAACCACAAACTCCGTTCAAATTCAGGTGACACACTGAAGCACATTTCTTGGTTCCAACAGAAAGAACATGATGGCCATATGCGGCGTTTTACCCACGAGGAACGCAACAAAACCACCATGCACTGATGTCTGGAAATACTGGTGAAATTAGAAGTGGTAATTATTCGGTCCATCGAGGCGTGAGGCGTGAGGCGCGCGACGCCGCTGATCCGACAGCGACGGAAGTGGCGCGGTGACTGTGAGCGGCGGCGACACGGCCCCGCAGCGCGGCGCCCGCCCCGCCCCGCCCCGCCCGTCCCGCCGCAGCTTCACGTCGCATCACAACTTCAATTAACGCACCTTGTTACACTCAAATCGGCCAGTTTTTTTGACAACCGTCATGACCCAGGAATTCCCAGAACAGAGGGAGAGGCACATGAAGAATGGCCTCGTCTCGTACATGTCCGACCAGTTTCTTTCAGTTCACAAACAAAATTCCACTTTTGTCGAAATTATTTATATCCCAAAACGACACAGGAAAAACGTTGGGTGCATTTTATTTGTGTTCAAGTTTGCACTGAACTCCCACGACTGGAATTTCTAAAGTATTTGGAGTTATCGAGTGCTTTTTTCGTGCAAGTCAATCCCACGGACAAATGTACGAGGCCCGTCATTTATGTAACCGTTGTTCATCCGGTACGATAGCAAGCTTTCCTCCTTTACTCACCCAACTTTCACAAGTACAAGATCCATAATCTGCTTTGTTTCAAGCAAACTTTCATAATTTTCAATGTATACTTTCATTCCTCTTTTGAACTTCCAAAATTAACTCCATTGCTCTATGTGGCTATTGAGAGTTAATGGTGAATGGTCTCAATTGAGAGCAACTCAGTGTAAAATCAACAGTCACAAGTGATGGAACACTGAAAGTTTCTTAGATCATCAAGACCACACAGTGAATTAAGGTTTGTGGAAAACTGTGTCAAGTTGTGGACAAGAAAGTCCAGATTGCATAAGAAAATTTTCAGATGAAACAGAACAGGCTTTCCTGTCATACCGGATGAACAACGGTTACATAAATGACGGGCCTCGTAGGAAGTTCAAGTGTTGGGCAACAAATTTTTCGTGGGCTGCTTCCAAGCGAATGATGTGTTTTGTGCAGGATGCAGCGAAGAAAAATTTGAAAGAGGATGTGGGTGTAAATCAAACTTACGTTTTGATTTGAGCCCAAAATCTATATTTTTGGTTTGCAGTCAACTTCCTGGTCAACTTTCTGACGTCTGCACAACACAACCAGCACTTCTTTGGGAGTTTGACGTGCATGCACACCTTGTTTCGTTTCGTGCGATTTGCAGTCAGTCTCTTTCCTCTCGCTGATTCCAAAGGGAGAAAACATCAGGACAAGGTTGCTGGACTGGATGAAAATGTTGGCTGTGTGGTTGTGCATCTGCATTTCTGCTTTTTCATGGGACATGCAAGTGATCAAGCTGAAACGATTCCAACACCCTCGAAAACAGATCGATACCAATACAAACGCAATCACTTATGTGCCGTCATCCAGGCATGCATTACATCCACCGCCTCGAGCTGTGTTGCTTTTCACAATGTGACCTGTCCCTTCAAAATAGTGCGCTGCTATCACACCTTCCAATTCAGCCGCAGATCCAGCGTTTATCACTGTCTCGTGAACAAAAGTGAAATGAAAGGAAAATTTACGATCTCTGTTGGTGCCGAAGCACAATGATACTCTCACATGCTGTTTGTGTGGAATGGCACAACAGATTTGATCACCAACCCGACAAGATACTCTGACCTCCAAAATATTCCAAGATTTCTGCAAGCCAGTATGTTGGTCACAGTCACACACCCATTTTTAGTGGCATCGTTGCTGAATTGATGGACCCAATCTGTGTTCGCTTCCATCCTTACACCTGAGCACCCACGGCTCGAACATAACCCTCGGCTGTATCATTACACTGCACAACCCATGTAATCCGAAACCGTCTTCTCTTTCTTCCGTCGACAGAAACTAACAGTTGAGGTCCATGTCAAAATTCTAAATCTAAAGAATGTGCCTCTTGAACAGGTACGAGTACGACAAACTGACAAGCGATTTCGGACAATACAAAACACGTTCATTGTAAATGCCCAGAAAACACAAACAACTTTGGTCTCGGTTTCTAAAGCTCACCGGGAAATAGGAGAAAATAAGTTCCCGTCCATTTTCTAAAATTGTGGTGTCATAAATTCGCTACCTTGCTGTAAAAATTCAGAGGAAAACAAAGAATGTACTGGTACATTATCACCAATTACAAATATTTCCGCAACAACTGGAAGTGAGGTGATGGGGGTTCGACTCATTGTGGAGGATGTGCTGACACCGGGAATGACAGGGTGCTGGCTCGTGTGGGCACCTGAAGTTTCTACCTTCTACAATCCAATAAGCACCACAACATTCAAGCGAAGAGTCAAAACGAATTTGGTCAACTGTCTGGTTGCAGATCCGACGACTGATTTCAGCCAATTGGGTTCACAAACGTGCGTTCGGCACAAACGCACGGTGTACTCAGACACTCCGAACTGCAGTGAACCCAGCGACGGAGAAAAAAAGTGCCCGGTGCTTGGCTTACAATGTTTTCACCTCTTAAGCATCGCTGATTATGATGTGAAAATAAAATCTTTTCAGCCGACAGAGCCTTTATGAAACTTGATACAGGAGATACAGGTCATGCGTATTGCCGCTTCTTGAATGCGACTGAATGGACCAAACGTTAGACGCCAATTTCTGTACATTACCAGCTCAAAAACACAACAAAAAATCAGTTGCCCTGCCACTCTGTTTGAAAGCAGTTCGTCATTGACAGAATGATGTCCAAACAGAGAAACCAGCAACTGCATGTTGATAAATGGTTTCTCCTGCACAACATGATCAGAACGGTCGGAATCAATGGTGGGTGACTCTGCGATGATTCAAGCAGCTTAATTGCCGTCATCGGCAGGTCGGTAAATGCTTGTGCAAAGTGACAAGTCACCATATGGTGAATTGTACAGTCACGGTGATGCGAACATTCCCAAGATCTGGGGAAGAGCCCGCAAAAATCACCAGCCACAATGTCAGACTTCGCTCGTGACAAATGTTTGAGATTTTTTGAAAGTTTCAACGCACTGCTTTCAACAACGTTTCAAGGAGTTCTTTCGCCGAAGAACGCTGAGAATTCAACGCAGTCCCAATCGCCTTCAAGCAGAGGCACAAGACGAGACTTTCTTTCGTAAATTTTAGGCACCGCAGCACAGTGGGTGCTTCTTTCCCTCACGCCCGCAGTGGAAGAGTATGTTGAAATTGATGGAACGCTGAATATGACGGCAAAATGACGACAGCGAAAGCTGTTAATGGAGTGAACATGAACTCGCATGGAAAAGCGACATGCACGCAGCAATCAAAAAGCATGTTAAAAAGAAAAGTGTTGGTTGGTAAAATACCATTGCGACAGTTAGGAACAGGCAGGCCAGGAGAGTGACAGTGATTTCCCGTGTTGAGCCCCCATCTCGCCCCGGCCCGTCGCGCACATGGCGGCGCCGGCTGCAGCCTGCAATTACCCGCGGCCTCCTCGCCGCTCCCAGCGCTCGGGGGCCACACGCTGCCGGGAAGACTCCTCGCTGCTTCCCCATGCACTCCGCACCGGAGCCGCGGAGCTTTCTCCGTGCCAGCTGACTGCCGCAAAGACACCGTGGCTCGCCTGATTCTTTTTCCGCAGCAGACTGACTTATGAATTTTTCAGTGAAGACATAAAACACCTCATTTCGTCATAGCCACTAAATGCTTGATTAGTATGTGGTGTCAAAGCACGGGATAATCAAGTCATGGGATTGGTGACGCGAAGAAAGCCTCACTCCGACAGCGGTGAGAGAACACTTTCACCCCACCCAACAAAAAATTTCGAAAAAGATTTTCAACTTGCTGTCAACAAATATCTCGATTTTTCTGCACAAATTTATGATGGGATTTGGTATCGACCAGCGAATCCATATTCCTGCCACTGCCTGGAGAGATGTGACTTCGGCAATTTTCATCCTTTCATCCGATTATTTTTTGATCTGGACTTCCGGAGAAAAAGTTCCAAACAGATGTAAAAATCAATGCGACCCCTTCCACACGCCAAATGTTCGGGAAAGTTAAGAAATTAAATTCTCTCAAATTTTGCCAGCAGAAAACTTGCCGCTTTTGATCTTCCTTCTCCTATCCATTTTCCATTCTTGTTGGTGACGAGTTGTTGAAACAATCCTGTTTTCAATTTGTGTACCCAGAACATCAACAGAAGTGATCGATTTCTGCTTTGAAGATGAGCCAAAAAGTTTTTGTTTCCAATCAATTATTGTTCATTTTTATAACAAGGAATAGCATAATCTATAAGTACTCATTAGTCACGCCCAGAGGTCCCTGCGGGCGAGCAAATGAATTCAGTCACACTTGTTTAGCCGTGCGCTGATATGTATGGCGATGTATCATGAAAACCTGGAAGTATCGATGAACCTGGCTCTGGGCAATTCACCTTGTTAGATTGCTGCGGATTTGCAACGACTGAGGACGCTTTAGACCCCGACAAGGCCACCGCTGTACTATTTTCAATTGCATGCCAATGTCGAGATGCCGAAGCCACAGCTCCAGCACAGCTGTCCATGGGATCGTGCCAACAGTTCCGTGCACTGCTTGTGTGCTTTTGGTGTCTTTACAGGTGAAGACACGAAACACTCCAGTTTCCCATCCACCAGCCATCCATCTCGCTTTAGGTCTTGCGTGGCGAGGTATCGTGAGCATGCAGGATATTCGGCACTCACACACAAGGCGGGCTGCATGTGAGGCCTTTCGTGCTGACCAGACTCAACACGAGTCCCTCTGGCACAGGACCTCCGCATCCACGACAAATAAATACTCAGTACTTCTCCGACACGACACGGCATCCAACACACGCCAGCATCGCCTGGCATGGGATTAAGGCATGAAAACTCCAAATAAAACAGACTAGATGTGGCCTCACCTTTTCACACTCCTGCGCCGGCGCTTGGTGGCATACATGGCTTTATCACTTGTGTTCGGCACCTGAGGTGCACAAAATCCAGAGTGTTGCGACTGCGGCTGCAGGACGCTGGCTGGCGGCGGTTCGGCGGAAATGGTGCCTATCCTAGTGAAGCGGAGGCCCTGTCGAGCGCCCGCTTCCACAAGTCCTGTTGAAGATGTACTGATCAGCACGAAGACACACCACCCCGAAAGGCCAACTGTAGAAAACACTCCCTGTGCACTGCTGCAGTGAAAAGTGTTGGTTTTAATGCGGTAAAAGTGCCTCGACTAAAGAAGTACACGATCTAAATCCTCCTGCCACAATACAGTGCTGCCATGTTGGATTTTCGGAGTGTTACACACAAAAAATATGACAGTTCCTCCTCCTCAGCTGCGGTCCATTCACAATTCAACAATGAAGAAAACACCAATCCTCAGTGTCTCTTACTGTCCTGCCACACTACGAACAGTTGTCAGCACATTTCGTTGACAAAAAACTGGTGGTCATTCACACAGTTGTGCGTTCTATTGATGTTTCATTTCATAAAACACTTGTGTGGACATCTTTGCAAAGCACATGTGCACACCCCGCCTCCGCCCCGCCTCAGTTGGATCAGCGACCAATCTCCTGCTGAGTCGATGGCATTACCATATCAATATCTGCCAGTCGCCGCCGTATTGGCATCGCGGGCTCGTCCACAGAAGCGCTCTTTAACTCCGCGCACCCATCAACTTCCGACAATGTCTCACAGAGGGCACTTCACGCTTTGCTTTTTTTCGCTCCCATTGTAGCTTTCAAAGCCACTCTCCACCAAGATCCAGACTGAAATGGTGCAGAATGGAACTGAGCTTCCTTTGTTTCAACAGCTGATTCTGAAGACGACTGTTGCTGATCTGCGCGCCAAACCTGCTCGCTAGCTACGCCTGCATTGTTATTCATGGCAATTCTCGGGAAAAAAATAGTGAAAAGGGGGAAGACCTTCTTCTCACTGTGCTCGTCGTTCTTAACTTTTTCTGCACAAACGACTGTTGTTCTTTGGCTGGAGTACACGTAATTAGTCCAGCCAGCAGACGGAGTTATGTTTCATATTACAACTAACAACTCCTTACAAAAACTAATTACCTGTGCTTACGCACAGTTAAGATCACGCAATGATAGGTGTTGTGTGTGCTCCGAGCATTTATTAGGGGATAGCTGTATCATACAGCGCGTACAGGAGCACATGTCCCTTTACGGGCTGCAGCCTTTCTTTCCCTTCACTGCGCTGATGCGGAGGCGGTGGGGCGGTGGAAATGGCCCGAGGCGAGGCAACGCGATGCTGATTTCTCCCATTGCTGCTGCATTACGCCACTTCACAACGTGTCCACTGATGCGAGTGCAATCTACAATAGCGCAATATTGGAGGCATTATGAGAGGGGCGGCGGTATCCCCGCGGTCAAGGAGGGCTCAATTTCAGGCCGGGGTAGGGCGGAACAACACCCGGTGCACCACCACAATGAAGCTTCCTTCATTCTTCATTCACCGCATCAATTTGTTCCTCACTTGTAATAGATATACTCTGTTGAAAAATGAACCTCAGGAGCCCTTGACAACCTAATCTTTCTCTGAAAAGGCTGAGCAGAGCCCGAGTCCACGAGGAAACATTCAGCAGAAAAGCGAGTGCCCGGAAACGGCGCAAATCAAATCTCGTTTTCATGATTCCTCCAAAAGACTGACAGTTTGCTCGAACAAAGATGAGAAGATTTTTTTTTTTCGAGTGAATCATCTCCGTTCTTCACCTGGAGACAGACAGCGTGACCTTCTGGAGATCCTTGTGTTGGATCCATTTCCAGAGTGAACGCAGCCCAAAAACTTTCTTTTCCGATTCATATCACTCTCTGAGCAGTGCTTCGCCACAAGGAATTGAAACCCTCTTTCACATGCACTTGTTCCGTCCACACGGTCAACCTCCGCCATTGTTCTCGAGACTCGCTACTGTTCAGTGTTGAACTGGATGAAGCCCTGAGGTGAAGGTTGCAAAAGTTTATGAGACTGATACAGGGGCTAAACTTTCAAACATTTCTTCTGAAGACCACCATGCAGTTGGTGTCAAATAGAGACAAAAAGGACACCAATCTGTAAATTATCAACCTCACCAACTTTGTCATATTCAAGAACAACTCCTGGCTATATATGTGCACAAATGATTGAACTCAAGTCTGGAGGAATTGGAATTTAATACCCTGACAAATAACACAGTGTTCTGTTCTTGAACATCACAACCATTCTTCTTGAGACCCAATTTGAAAAGAACCAAATGAAATTGTGAAGCCAGGGTTGTTTTATGCCAATGTTACAAACATAAAGCACAAAAAACATGACCCTCAATTGATGAGGTACAAGTGCCTGAGTGCATTTTGTTGTGTATTTATTGAGTTCACAACACATATATTTCCAGGGATGATTCTTGAACACGAAAGGACAGTCTCAAACATTGTTTCAACATCACACTATCAATGACAGTGAGGCCTGGCTCATTTACTTTCAACTCCCTCTGACAGAAAAGCTGTCTCCTGCACATTCATGAGGCAGGAACAAGTGTTCAACAAAACACAACCACAGCAGAGGTGAAGTGAAAACACCTCAGACGGACAAGTTTATGGTGAGGAACAATTGTGTAGTCATGAGATACCATTTCAAGAGTCCTGCAGCTTTGCAAGGAGTTTGAAGGGAATGCCTCCAGGACTGCATGCAATAAACCGTCCACTTCCCTGCAAGCATGAGGTTCAAGTTCTGTTACCCAGACCGAAGAAGAGGCGACTTATGAATTTGCACTCTCTTCACAAACCTGTGCTTCAAGATGTTACCAAAAGTCAGCGAACACTGACTCAGGAGCACATATTAGCTGAACATGTACAGGCAACAGATGCTTCTTCCAGTGATAAACATTTTCAAGACAAGTGCAAATTCGCCAACTTGTCAACTTTTAGCTTTTTGTTGCTCGGCGAAGACCTTGAGCGGACATGTTACAACGTCGCTCCTGAGCACTCACGGCAGGTACGAAAGAAAGCCTTGGACATTCATTTCCTGGCTGGGAAATAAATATTCCTTGAGTAAAAGCTTTGAATTTTTCATGGGCGTCGAGAAGTTCAATCAAATCTGTTTGTGAGACCTTCAGAGTACAATGCTGTCGGTTTCTTTTCGTTCTGAAGATTATTTTATTTCATCAAGTATAATTTAGTTCAGACTGGGACTGTTTCTTCAGAAAATGCAGCAAATTTCATTTGCTTCGACTTGTTATTGAGATGAGACAAATTATTTTCGCAGCGCTCCAGGCCACATGTGCACCGTGTTGAACTGTGAGAACAAGTGCGTTCACTGACCATTTCGAGTTGGGAACAAATTTCCTGTCATCAGACAGACTCCGAAAGGCCCAAGCGTTTGAGGGTCAATTTCGTTTTCCACTTGCCGATATTTTGGTGAGACAAGAAACTCACTCCGCCTGTTGCAAACTTTCTGCGCAGGTGCAAGCGAAAATAAAATCTGAAGGGAAAAAGCGAACACTCGTGATGCTGAGGCAGAAACTGCTCTGGCAGTGGGGATGAAATATGGAGACTCGACCTTCCTTCCTCAGGCCGCTCTTTGGGAAGGAAAAGGTCTCGTTATCCAAGCACCTGTCTGCTGACCTTTTATTGGGTTCCTGCTTTCAATTACAAACCATTTGTGCCAATGAAAATATCAATAAATGTCATTTGTAGGACCGGTTAAATGCATCAAGGATCTCCGCTTCGGCCAGTGAAAAGGATTGGGTCAGGAAGGTCCGTAAGGCCACATCATTGAAGCCAATGGAAGGCCAAATCAGATTACAGACATCAGGGGCAAAGGTTTTGAATGTGTGCATAATCCCTGAATGGTTTATGAGCATATCCATCTCGAAAGGGAAACTCAACCTGTCCGACTACCGAATTGTGCATTTTGTTTGTGATCGCATCATCAATGTCTATAGATCTGCTAACATTTCTCACAATGCTGGTACTCTCTGTGTTTCCAAAGTAGAGAAGGTGAACAACACTACTTTTCAGCCAGATTCATGTGAGTTGTGGAGTGTTATCTGGTGTAGTGGTTTTTGGCTTGCCTTGAGGCTCCAAGTGTAGCCTCAACGCTGCGAAATGCTTGTCCTACCATATGTCGCGGTCACAAGCCAGCCATCGGCCGAAGGCAACTTCTTTGGCAGGCTTTAGCAGCATCCCAAGGCACCCCGTTGAAAGTTTTTATCATTTTATAACGACCCCTGCGTTGTTGGTTTGAGGATAGCATTACAGGAGGATGTGCGTCCTTTCCTTTCAATGCGGCGCTGGTTTCGAGCGGGAGGCGGACGCGTCACGTTTGAAGTCGGAATGAGATCGCGTTGGATTACGCTGCATCAGAGACTCAGGCATCTGGACCCGACTTCACTCCTCAGGACCACAGGTTGTGCACTGTCACTACAACTCGCATCAAACTTGAACGGCAGTGCTTTGCGCACAAATCCGCGAATGGTCAGACGGGCGGAACTCAGCCCAAATTCCACTGAGACAAAATCTGCCTCCAGGAAAGGATTACCACCCAGAACTCTTTTATTCCAAATTGACTTATTAGTTTCCAATAATGACCAATTATTCATTCACTTTTATAGTTCAAACCGGACGCCTTGCCAGGACATTCACCAGCTCTGGTGTTTCAAAAATTTGTCGTTGTGTAACGTTACATTTGGTCAACGACTTTTCTCCATCTCTTTGACCGCAAGAAATGAAAGGCTCCTTGTGGAACAGGACGATTTTGAATTCGCCGTCCGATACCACTGAGTGCGATCAGCTTCAAGTCACACCACAGTACAGTAACTCCACAAGATGCGGTCTCGTTGGTCTCAATCTCAAGACGCGTCAATGTCAGGCCACGTAAAACAAGGCAATCGCTGTAAAACTTCCACAAAGTTGTGGAAGCAAGCAGAGCGTTGAAATTCCAGACAGACTCCGTGCAGAAAGCACTCCAATGGCCCGATTTTTCAACACATCAGAAGCATGATTTGAGAGAACAACAGACGACTGTTGCCCAATGCCACAACCACCACTGATCGGAAGAGCAGGAGAACAAAGTATCGAACAAAGCAGATGAAACACACGACCAATTCATTGGCCACGCTGTCCGCTCTGCTGAACGAGTGTGAAAGATCCACAACGAGGCAAAGATCCACCACCAGCACTTTTGGCTGTCGGCAAAGACACAAACGTAAATGAATTTTGTGCATGTCAGTCCGAAAAAAAAACTTTTCTGCCAAACCTTGTTTCTCAAAAAAGCCGCACTGGGTACTTTCAAAGAAGCCTTTTAGGTCTTGGGAATGAAAGCATATTCTTCCTTTGACAAGTTCCTGTCAAAAAACACAATGAGATTTTGATGACCAAAAAGACAAATGATGTAGCGGTAATAAATAGGCGGGCAATGCCAATTGTTAAAAGGCCAGCTTCTCGTCAGGAAGCTTCGCCGGAGACGAGAGCCGCGGCTTTCTGCCTCTCCACAAGCAACAGGAACCTCCAAGATGGGCCAGCCAACGAGAAAGACTTGTCAACTCCCAAGACAAAAGGTTCCGCAGCTCATTAACTGGACTAATCAAATTATAACTCACAATAAGTGGATAAATCCACCAGAAAGGAACAAATCGAGCCATTGAATCTGCGCTCACAAAGGCTCAGATAGGGTGACATGACAAAGCAATTTGTTGTGTAATGGCCACATCTTCCTTCGACTTCAAAGACGAATAAAGTTCTATGGAACGGCTGACTTCTAAATGGGCACACCCAATCCAGCAACATCCATAAAATGTCTGCCAATTTTATGACTGTTCCCGCTGCCTAATGGCTTCAATTATCAAATGTGGGCGATTTTACCCCATTCAGCAAGTTTCGTTTGATACTGACGGCAAAAAGAATTGAAAGCGTCACAGACTGAGCTGCATTCTTCCAGCCAGATAGCCATCGCGGCAGCTAGAGAACTGGTCCTCACCGCTTGTCGACAGAGCATTTGGTCAAACTTCTCTTTAATGTAATCACCTTCCTTTTTCAAAATCTTGAGTTCATCACACACTTTCCTTGAATGAACATGTGCTTGTTAGGGGGCGTTGCTAAATTTCAAAATTTGCCTTTCACATCTGCTGTGTTCTCCTGAGATGGACAGAGTGCACAGTCACAGCAGCAGCCAAAAGGCAGAGGGAAGCACAAGCATGCGGCCAAATTGTGCCATCTCCCGCTTTCCATGCAAAGAGCGCGATACCTGAGAAATGCCATAATTATTTCTCTTCACCTGTCAGCCAGTGTCAAACAAATACAAAGAAACTAAACAGAATATTTATTTTCCGTGCCTTCCTCAGACACGTCCATTTCACGTCGAGCAAAAGAGAACAGAAACGGTATACTTCGCGTGATTGTCATTTTAGTCGTTCATGCCTGGATGAAAAAATCGCGCAGGCGAGAATGTGCACGGCAACATCTAGGAAAACAATTCACTCAACTTGCTTGACTTTTTTCCGTTGTTTTTCCACACACGGTGTTCTTCTCGCGAAAGTGCTCTTCAAGCCATTTCAAGCATCTCCGGATGGGAGCTGGATCGCATTTTGCGAACCTTCCCATTTGAAAGGCTTGCATGAAGTAAAGCGTGCAGTTCTTTGGAGAACAAACTCAACTCAAACATCTCAGTGTTTGTTTTGCGACAGCATTTTCTGCCGCTCCTTGTCCCCTCTTCAACCTTCAAAATTTTCAAGCGAGCCCATTTTGCTTTGCTCAAAATTCTTCAATCACCCTCACACAAGTGCACTTCGTTGGTGCAGATCAAAAATGAAATTCAGGTCTGCCACGACGATTCAAGTTTCTATGCATGCTGCCACACACTTCTCACCACGAGTTTGGGGAAAAACGTGTACGAGGGGCGTACAAAGAGAAGGTTTTGCATGCGGAAAAAAATAACAATGACATTTGCGATCAACACCATTGTTTGCACACATGAAGGTACATCTCTGCGCATTGCGATCAATGTGATTGTGAATTTTTCAGAACGCTGTTACACTTTTCAGCGAGATCTTTGCATTCTCGGCAACAACCTGAGCGATGCAGTCAATGGGCTCCATGTGTTAACTTGCGATTGCTGAGTGTGCGCAACACAAACATTGAACAAGAATGGGCAAAGACATGCACTGAAACAAGCAGAGGGGGCACAACACAACAGATTGCAAAATTGTCAAAACATGCCAAATTGGTTGCAACCAAAGACATCAGAACTGAACATGGAAATGTTTTTTGAGCATCGGAGGGCAAGTCCATAGCAAAGTCACTGCATTGGTTGCTCTTCATTGCATGAATGCCTGAGCAATTTGGGCATTGGCAGGGCAGAGATGGCGGAGCCCTTCGATTGGTTGTCCACACACTTCTGCCATTGGCACGGAAGGTCTTCAATGACCTTGCAGAACTCCTCTGGTGCAATGTTTTGGATTGCCTCCCACACAGCTCGCTGCAAGGCTGGAATGTCATAGTAATGCCAACTGCGGAGGGCAGATTTGAGGCTCAGAAAGAAGAAGTAATCCACTGGTGCTAGGTCCAGTGAATATGGGGGTTGCTCCAAAGTTGTGATTTGGGACTGGTGGAGATGAGCGTGGGTGTGGTATGCAGTGTAGGAGCTTGCATTGTCGAGGTGAAGCAGTAGACTGTGGGCATGCCCAAAACCTGGGGCCCACATTCCAGGGCACTTTTTGCAGACCTGCTCCTTAAGTCTGCTGAGGATTCTTGTGTAGACATAACGATTGACAGTTCTGTTCACAAACTCAAAGTGCACAACTGAATGATCATTGAAAAAGGTGACAAGCATCATGCACTTCTGGGAGTGTGGATGCAAGGCCTTCATGGGGCATTGGTCATTCCGGTGCAGCCACATTTTGGACTTTTCACGGGTGTTTGGCTCGTATGAATAGCACCACGATTCATCCCCTGTGAGGACTTGTCTCAGCATCAATGGGTTGGCCCTGTACAAAGCCAAATTGCACTCACATACCTCCAGGCACCAGCACTTCTGTTCATCAGTCAGCAACTTGGGGACCAAGCAGGCAGCCAACTTTTCATCTTCAGGTCATCACGAAGAATTTTGTGCGCTGAGCCAACACTGATGTGGGCTCCCAGAGCAAGCTGGCAGATCGTGCGATGCCCATCCTGGCAGACAAGGTGCTCAACCTTGGCAATGGTGCACTGGTCACAGGTGAAATGCAGCCCCCCACACTGGGGCCTGTCCAGACAGGATGCATTGGGGTCACTGCAGAATTTTTTGTACCAGTTCCTGATGGTGGTCTGCAACAAGGTGTGTGGCCCATGTATGCGCTGGAGGCATATCCAGATGTTCACTGGAGTCTCATCTTGTGCTGTGTAGAATTTGATGACAAATCTTTGCTCTGCTTTGGCTTGAGTCCTGGTGCGCAGCATTCGATCCATCACTCTGGTTTGTGCACAGAAGCTCAACAAAAACAACAACAAAACACACTGACAGCAACTGCTCAACGTTTTACAGGGTCCACAGGATGACACAACAGACTCCACATGTCCACGCACTTTGACAGCATACAGCGAAGTGAAAAATCGCAGTGTAACACACAAGTCCCGTTGACTCTGGCAAAGGTCGTTCAGTGTGACCACGCAGACAGAAAATACTCAGCACTCACACCAGTGACACCAGCCAAAATTCAACAAGGACTGACCAAGATATTCAAGTCCATGCACAAGAATTCGCGCCTCAATCGCAACACTCAAACTTGGCCAAAAAAGCCCGCAAAACCTTCTCTTTGTACGCCCCTCATACTCATCAGTCCCAATCGGCAAGTGAGTGAGGCCAAGACATGAGTGTTTGGGCAAAATTGTTTTGCCAACAGCAAATCGGCGACGCCTCCGGTACGAGCTGCGGTGTTGAATATCAGAACCAAATCGAGCTGCTTTGGCAAGAAGAGGAAACCAGCCAGCCGACGACAGAAATGAAAAGAAAAAGGAGCAAAAGCTTGATCCAACCACGGTTTGCTGTACGGGGACGAAACAGAACTGCCCACCTCACTCGTGCAACTTTCGAAGCCTGTCAAGGACAAACGACAAGATCCCAAGATACCTTCTTCAGGAAAGATCACAAGCCACAAGCAACAAAGCACCCCGGGGCTCACAGCAAAAGGATTTACATAGTTTGAAGCAATTTGCCTTTTCGTGTCTGATAGTCGGCTGCACAGGGGAAGCCAAGGCGGGAGAAGAATAATTGGCTGGAATGTTGGTGTAGGATCTGTATTTGGCTAACAAGCTTAACTACAGCTGACCTTGAAGGACAATTGTTTCCTTTGGCGCTTTCATAAGATGAGGTCACGCAAACCAAGTCCCCACAGTTTTGGCTCCAAGAGTTTCAGCAGACTTCACCACTCGATCTCTTGCATCTTTCTCGAGGAGATTCAAGACAAGATTTGCAAACCCATTTTTCGGCTGAGAAACCCAAAGCTTTCGAACACAGCCATTTTCTGTCTCATGTTTGCGTTCGTCCTTCCAAATCAGACCCACGTCAGCCGTGAAATTTGTTCGTTTCGGTCACTCCGTTGTTGGGAAAAATACGAAGATCACACCAGAAGCTTCCGATTCTGGATCGGTGCAGTCAAGGCAAACGCAATGGAAACTGCCAAGCCTGTCATTTTTTTTTTCGTGAACTTGTGCAACAACGGTTCCTGTTGTTCACTTTGTTTCTCAAGTTGTTGACCACAGGACAGTATCACCTTCACACGAAATGTGAACAGATTCCGGTGCTGCAAAGGAAGATTCTCAAGAACACAGCGACAGCTCAAACCAAAATCCAGTGTGCCTGGTGCAAATGCGATGAAGATACACCAAAAAACCTGAGCACAAACGAGAAGAATCCTTGGGTCCCAAACTCCAAGCAGCACTGCAGACACAGCACATATGACAAAAATCTAACTGTTCCATTGGGGGAAAAAACTTCACGCAAACCATTTCTCCTTTATTCCAAAGAACAAATACGAGTAGTTTTGCCCAAATTTCGTGTTCTGTCTTGAAACTATTTCTGCTTCTCGCTCTCTCTCCTCAAAACATGATTCTGTGGTGCAGGACACCCAACTTGAGTTGCAACCTAATCCCTTGGCCTCAGATCTCAGCATTTGAGTTTTGCGACTGACCCCAGATCGTCTATCCACCTCAATTGTTGTATTCGGAGGTTTTTTTCCCGGGCCAAACATTTTGCCCACCAGTGTGATGTACCCATTGATGATACGAGGTCTGTTCGGTTAGGACCAGAATTTTTGAGTACCGCGGGTCAAAAACTGATGAAGTCCGATTTGCTTTTTAAAAATGTATTCAACAACTTGCCAACCATGCCAAAACTGAAACTTGTGAACATGCCAACAAAATTAACCGAGATCCAGAGTCAAACTGAAAGGTCAATACTCAACAACGTCGATGGTGTCCAGAGTCCAGGGGCATTTCTAAAACTCAGTTCAAACACTGTCCATCAGTCCGGGGCTTTCCTGGCTTGGTGCCTTCACTTCTCAAAGTAAGATCCACCTTCTCTGATGCACTGCAGGAGCCTCTTTCGCCAGCTTGCCTCCATTGCATGGGCAAATTTGAACTGGGGGATGTTTCCGATTGCAGTATCAACCGCAACTTCGAGGGCTTGGACATCAGGGAAGCAAACACCCCTCAGTTCTTTCTTGATCCGGGCAAACAAAAAAAAGTCCGAGGGTGCCAAATCAGGTGAATATGGCGGGTGTGGCACAAGTTTGATGTTGGTTTGCTCACAAAACCTCCACACCATGAGAGACCGGTGAGCTGCTGCATTGTCGTGTTGGAGCCAGAATTGCTGACAGCAGTTGTGCCAAAGGTCACGGTGTCGGCGGCGCACACTTTCCCTCATCCTGCAGAGAATGTTGCGGTAGAGTCAGGCATTGACAGCTCTTCCCTGTGGCACAAATTCCCGGTGGACGACACCTCTTGAATCCCAGAATGCCACCAGCATCAGCTTCTCATGACGCTGCTCTCCCACCTCAAGCCACGTGCAGGACTGCTGTTTCCGGGTTGGATTGTATGCATACATCCATGATTCGTCAGCCGTGATGACTTTGGATGACCACCTTGGGGAATGCCTCATTCTGCCCAGCAGACGTCTGGAGATCTGCAGCCTCTTCCTGCGGTTTGCAGCAGTGAGGTTGTGCAGTCGGAAGATGCATAGCCTCTTGCGCAGCTTGAGCACTGACCTGAGAGCCTTGTGGACTGTGGCCTGTCCCAGGTCGAACTGATGGGTGAGCTGCCAGATGGTGATGGTGGGCTCTGCCCTGGTGGCTACTTTGATGGCACGCAGAACAGCTGGTGTCAGTTTTGGAGGCCTCCCAGTTGGTTTGGTAGTGGTGAAGTTCCTCCTGCCTGTGAATGTTGCAGTCATCCAGCGGTGCACCATCGTTGAGCTGAGGGCGTGGCCATCATGGAGTCTCCAGAGTTCTCTCAAGATTTCACAATGTCTTAGACCTTGCCTCGCCATGAGCCGGATTTCAGACCATTGCACCTCCTTCAAGTGATCCATGAAGTTGTTGCACACACAAATGGTCAGAGTCAGAATAAAAACCGTACCAAAATTGATTGAATTCAACAGGATCAACAAACAGCCATGACATGCAACATGGAAATGAGCAGATATCGATCCTGCAAGCACTGAGTGACATGCGGGTCGACACACACAGCCCGGACAGTCCAAGGTCGCGACTTGCAAGAGTAAATTCAGACTGGTCAAGTAACTCGAGGGATTACTCAAAAATTCCGCCCCCAACCGAGCAGACCTCGTACCCCAACAAAGGTTCGTGGATAGAAAATTCACTTGTGCATGGGCATCAGTCCACTAAAGGTTTTCCTCCTCTCAGAAAAAAGACGCAGTACCATCCAGACACATTGTATACGCACATACAAAAACCAACACGAAGACTGCATTGGTCCAGATATAGCTGCAGCAGATCGCGGAACAAACACACACCGAACTTGGAGTGGGGTCCTCGTGCCGCTATTTTCTCCAAACGAAAGGCACATCCACAAATTGTCCGCAGTCTGTTGAACAGCCATTGACCTAAACAGGCCTTTCTCTCAAAAATTGTAAGATGCACGCAAAAACTGACGCACATGTGCAGGCAGTGTTGCACAAGTCGGGACGACTGACATTTATTTGCAGCTGGACATCGTTCAATGGGTGCAGTGTCATGCACGCGTTGTCCCGCTGAAGTGTTTGTGAAACCACCACGAAAGCCCAAATTGTCATTTTTGACGGATCATGAACACGACTTCAAACTTTCATTGTCAAGCTGTCAAACATAAGTAAAACTTTCCTGGTGAAGTTCGACAAAGACCAATGTCCAGAAGGGTCAGAACGGAACTTCTCCCAAACTGTTGGAATCAATTGATGTTCGCATGAACTGCAGGTTTGACTGCAGACATTCTGTCAGAACTTGTCCCATATTAGTTCTGTGTCAAATTGGTCAAAATCGACAGAGAAAATCTTTGACCGGGAAAGATCGCGTGTTCGACATGTATTGCGACTTGCCCTGCCAAAGGCAACGACCAGCACAGATGCTATCTGAGATGTGACTTCTGATAAATGTTAAGGTTGCACTAACGATGTGTCAAATATAATTCCAAAAACTGATGGCACCAAAATGAGTTCTGCCCATGAAAACCAAACCAATGGTGTGGAACATGAGTCAACTGCCGAAACTTTCCAAACAGAAGCAGTCTCTTCTCTCTGACCGAACCGTTCCTGACGGAACAACAACTCTTTCCGTCCATAAAAAACTGCCACAACGAGTACCGTGTCGACCCTTCGGCAGATCTATTTGTTTCGAGCTTTCTCCTTTTCTTGTTCGTCGCACAATTCAGCGCACATCTTGCACAAAGTTCCAATTTAATCATGAAAAACTTGAATGTGAACAGCAGGAAACAGTCGTCGTTCAGGTCGTCCGACGCTCCCCAAAAGCTTTGAAGGTCACTTTTTGGACCCAGAGAAAGTTGTTGCCGGGCACACGTCTTGTGGTGACCTGGTCACCCTGCCAACTTGTTTGAAAACTCCCCTGAAGTTCAAACATTTTTCTCTGCTGGGAGGGGGTCACCACGTACCAACAGACCAGCAAAGTTGCTGCGGTGACTGTTCAAACTGACTGAACCACGACCGAACCCCCAGATTCCTGTGGGAAATCTACACATCATCGACCGAAAAGTTGCAAACGAAACAGCGGCACTCCGGTCTCCCGTCCCAGTGTTGGAACCAAGAACGTCAGTCACCTGGCGCAGATGGTACCTGTGATCAATAGTTCTGCAGTGAAAACAACGGGCAATCATGGCTAATTATTTCGCATCTGCCTTCTCCCGAAGCACAACTTGACAAGAATAAGCCGTGCTCGTGCACACAACACAAAGAGAATTCACAAGAAAATAGAGGTGTAAAACTTGACTGGTATTTTCCGGGATTAATTCGAACACCAAACAATCTGCCTCTCGTCCAAAACGGAGCTGTGGAAGATGAGACTCGCGCAATTTTCTGTCTGCAACGCAGGGTGCAACGCAGGGTGCGGGGGTCACAGGACACGATCAAAACAGAACTGAGAGAACCAGTGTTCTGATCATCGAATACGTCAAGACAAATCCGAAAACAAGGAAATCTCCGGGTCTTCAAGCGTTCGTCCTGAAACTTTGGCTTTCACAGCTCTAAGGACAGCTTGAGTTTGAACTGGCCTCTCACAACTGCTCGTCTATCACCTGCCTCGAGAAAAAAAGGACTGTGAACAAAGAGTTTCAGGGTTATCAGATAAGCCAGCGCCTCTCAAAGGCAGAGGTAATTGTTGGTACAACCAAGGTACAATCGTTAGCAGTACAATCATGTCTGGCAAACTTGCATGCGACGGTCCAGTTGTAGTGGTTAGCTCACGCCAAATTGTCGAGAAACAAACTCTCCGTGTTTAATGGCGACTCGCGAGGGAACTCCGCACGCTACTCAGCTCCTCTTCGTCGACTCGCAACCTACAACCTCCCAACGACATTCCCTTCCCAATGTTTTCGAACCTCTGTTGAGACACCAGGCCTGAGTCGCGGCAGAACCAGACGAACTGGTCCCGCCGGTGAAGGTGTAATGGCCACTGCCTTGGATGATGACTTAATTGGACTCGTCTTCGGTTTTTATCATTCGGCTGCCACAGACGCTGTCTTGTCTTTTGCAACCACAGTAATCGGTTCAAATTATTCGCATCAACCTTGCTTTTTGTTGAACAGTGTGATTAGCTTGGCTATGGTCTCAGTACTCGGGTACTCATTTCACCATATCGGGATCAGAGGTCAACAACGGGAAGACGGAATTACACCACATTTCTCTCAATTCGGTGGAGATTTGAATGTTGTGATAAGAGGTAAGGAATGACAATTGCGGCAATCTCAACACTGTCGCATCTCTGTTCTCTTCCTTCAGCTCAACTGAAAGAAATCGTCCTCAGAGTCGAACATTGAGAACCTCGTCGTGAATCTCGTATCGGGAGCTTGTGTGTCGAAGTTCAGCTGCCGATGAAAGGTTTTCGACTCTGTCCAGGCTTGGAGTTCAGAAACAAGGTCTGAGAAAAGATTTATAACTAAAGTAAAAAGTACAGCAAAACTAAAGTTTCCAACTCTACAAAATACAAATGTTGTTATTCAACAACAATGCAAAGGAAAAGTTCAAATATTTTTTGAGAACAAAAAGATTTGATCTATAATCTTAACAAGGCTTCATAAAGATACTTTTATTGCAAGTATTATACCATGTAAATGTTGGCTGATGTGCAAGTGTGGGTCATGCCTGCCCGAAAGTAAAATAAATTTATTGAAACAAAGCAAGGTTTTAGTCCAAAGAGGACGTGTTGGAGTGAAATCATCCGGTTGCTGAACTGCGGGAAGAAATTTTAACCACAATCGCGACCCAAAAGTTCAAGTGGAATTTTGTGTCTTTGAGCACAACAAAATGTTGCCAAGAATTCTTTCAGCAAAACACCTCTCTCTTGTTGATATGTGGCAAGGGCAACCATCCTGTCATAAATTTATGTCCAAATAAAAAATCCAAACAGAACAAAAACAAACAACAACAAAATGCCCCTGGGCCTCGCGGTGATTTGAACACCAAATGGACTCTGCCCCACCAAACAAAACCACAACTCCCAAAATTCTCTTGACCCACCAAGGATACCAACAACCCTTTCAAACTCAAAAGAGACAATTTTTTGTGCCTTTTTAGCAACGAGTCAGGCCAACAAAATTTTTGTCTTTTGCCGCAAAACCGAAAATCCTCACACAAAGACCATAGTTCTGGAATGGCTTGTCTGATTTGCAAGATCTACACACTGAACTGATTGTCTCTTCATGCACTTTGTCATATTGATGCTTGTTGGCCACAAAACATTCCAAACAAGAACAAAAGTGTCACATTGCCAACACTTTTTGAAATTAATAAGCAACAAATTCAGGCATTATTCAGAATAATTCTGTTGTCGACGCGTGTTCGAGTAAATCTGCACTTCCGATAATTTTTTCACTGCAACCACAGTATTCTCGACATCGCTGAAGCAACACAACCTTCTGGGCAAAGACAAAACGGCAAATTGGAGAGACATACATTTCATGGAAAGCCAAGAACAAATGAACAAGTGGTCATGCACAAGGGTGCGTGTCACGCTGGAAAAGTGAAAAAAAATTCTGCGCATGGTTCTCTCGTCGGAACTGTCTGTCATGCAAGATGGTAAACTCACCTTCCACAGCAATCCTGTTCCGTCCAGATCTTCCCGTCTCTTTCGGGATGACTGCAATCAAAGTTTGGAATTTTAAAGTGCATTAAATTCACAAAACACAGGGAGGGAATCAGTCAGGGAAACGCCAAGAGAACCTGAAACACCTGGTTCAACACAAACACACACAACAGCCAGGAACACAAAACTGAACTGATCTTTTCAGACAGATAAAAGTATACTTGCCATTTCAAACAGAAAAAAGGCTTTTGGGACAGGTTTGCTGCTTCAAAAACAAAAACCAAGCCTCTTTACTTTCTGACAACGGCGTCCCACTGAATTTTCAACCATTTGATTTTTTGTGTGCTCACCTGACATCTCATCGCTCAGATAGATGTCTTTGACTGAGGATTTGCTACTTCTCGTTCACTTTTTGCAATCATTGCCTTCATAGAAACAAAGCGAGAGCAAGGCGTTTTCTCGGATCACATTTTTCTGAATCCGTGTTGCGAGAAAAATCTGTGCCGGACATAAACCTGCGTTGTGAAATTCACACATCAACAAGAACACAAAAAACATTCTCCTGTTTTCATCACAATCTATTGATGAAAACCTGTAACTTATCTTACAATTTGTACAATAGAATATTGGTTTCTGAGAAACGAAAAGAAACGCGCATGATACCGCGTCAAGCACAGAACCTGAGAAGAGGCCTCACTTGGCGTTTGAACGGAAACAGAGAAGCCACTGGCTCTCTTGACTAGTTCCTCAATTCAAACACCCAATATGGTTGGAACAAATGAAGAAGAGAGAGGAAGGAAGTTCACAGTTGACCTTTCAAGTGAATTATTCGAGCTGTGTCCTCCAACAGCCGAAGCGCACGTCAACGCAGACTTTCTCACATCAACTGGGCTCTTGTCAAACCAGACGAGTTGAAAGGCAATGCGGACAAGTCTGGTCTCCTGTGTTCACTTGTTTTGACCACACTCTGGTCAAGTATTACCTGTTTGAAATTGATCTGGGAGACTACCTTACGCAAATCTGCAAGCGTCACTTCACGGCTGACTCTGAAATTGGAAAATGAGAAAAGTGCGTTGTGAAACGAGATGACAGCCGCAAAATTTTTGTGTCTGGGTGTCTTTTCAACGTCGACGAGGACACTCAGCACAACCAGGAAAATGAGGCACATTCGTTTATAAGAGCACAGGCCAAAGCAATGCATCGCGCACACGCTCACTGTATTCTCAGGAGTAAGTTCCGCTTTGACTGTCAAACCCAGACAGTTCGGTTGACAAAAGTTCGGATTGTTCTTTCGGAAGACTGGAAAAAGTTCAATTTGTCTTGGACTACCTTGGGAAGCATCAACAAATGCCCAGTTCATCCCCCGTTGCGTTTTCAATCGTCAGGTTGTCAAAGACCGTTTCGTGCCACTGCAGTTACCATCATGACTTTTCATTGCGCCACGTTTTGTTTGAGATCCCAAAAGTTTCCTTTTCACTATTTTGTGCTGCAGAAAAGGCTGCTCTCCAGAGTCGATTTTTTTCCTGACTGTTACATTTGATCTGACATTCCTCATATTGAATGAAAAAGAGAGATCTTGAGTAAAGAAGGCTGCAAACAAAGCGCGCGGTTCTTGATACATGTACTCAACATTTTTTTGCGAAAAAATGCTATTTTCAAGCCGGAAGGGCAAGTGGAAAACACCTTTGTGCCATCAAAAATGAAAAAAATGGCGCACATCCTTTCGGCCACATGCTGGTTTCAAATCCATTGTTCTGTGGTCTGTTTATGGTGTCTTATGTCCTCGATGTCTGAGGTGTCAAAAGACCAAATTGGTACGTGTTTGAATTTTCAGAGCCAAAACTGTGCACAGTGGATTTATGATTTTTGAACAGAAAATTCAGAAGGGTAGTCAAGGGAAATGGTTGTAGATAATGTCTGAGATGTTGAAAAAAAAATAACGTCCAAAAATTTGGACGTTGCGGTGATTCGAACTATATAAACATTTTAACGCAAAATTAGCCACACATGCATGACACTCATAATCCCATATCTCAAAGATTGCATTTTTCATACCCACCAAGAATCAGTGACGAAAGTTAAAATTTTTC
>JAAUXT010033654.1_pt1 | contig 38895 bp, 54 predicted proteins | sample 7278171 | NCBI WGS metagenome assembly JAAUXT01 (sample SAMN14350112, study PRJNA611818) | marine sediment metagenome | isolation source: surface marine sediment (1.8m) | place: French Polynesia: Moorea | collected 2018-08
AGTGCTGCAGACATACTTTTGGAAGAGGCTGCCTATAGGTGCTTCGATTTGGCTCGCACTGATTTGGCTCATCAGCCCAAATCGCGCAACCCACCTCAAATCACCTAAAAAGTGAGCAAAATCAGAGCAACCAAAATCAGAGCAACCGAAATCAAAGCAACCGAATTTCCTCAAATCACCATGAGCTCCATGGAGCTGTTTTTCACACAAGATCAGTTTCACACTCTGGGTATTTTGGCATCAAGGTGGGTCACACGTGAAGCTGTGAAACAAATAAAACACTATTTTATCGGAAGACGAAAAAATTTTGGCAGAAATGTGTGATTCTTTCAAGTGTCAAGACGGACAAGTGTAAAAAATGTGTCAGTATCTGTCTCCATTGCAAAAAGGAAATAAATTTTGTGTTTCTCTTGAAAAAATGTTGGTTTTGTTTGGTTCTGTTGTTTGACGCGCAACCAGTGTTGCGTGGAACAACGACTGACGGCGCGCAGCCACGCACCGAAGGAGACTTGTTTTCACTCGGCTGCACTCTACATCGCGGTCAAAATTTAGGCTATCTACACTCTGTAGATCTTCAGTCATCCCTATCATAGTTCATACTATTCGAGAAGCGTCACTCAGGACGAAGAAGCTCTGAAGTCAAAATGCTGTACGATTTGTTGGTGGTTGGAGTTGGATGGGTCGTGTGTTATGTTGTGTGGAGAATCTTCAGGCATGTCCGAGCCATCATGAGGTAAGACACACACGCACGCACACGCACGCACGCACGCACGCATGCACACACGCATACGCACACTCACACTCACACACACACACACAAATCCAAACACACACATGAAAATACTGAGATGTCTTTTGTTGTTCATGGTGCCAGAAAATTTTCACGAAATGTTACCTCAGCACAAGTGCTATTTTGCATTTTGTTCTTGATTTGGTGGACGGGCCAAGTCACAAATCTGAGCTGCTGTTGTGGTCAAGTCCGAGTACAGATGTGTCAGGAAATTTGATAGATTTTAAACCCCGAAATTTGCAGATCTACTGTTGTCTCATCAGTTCACAAATGGCGAGCACTTCATTCTCGTTGCAAAAAGGCGATGTTTGTTTTATGGGCCTATGGGGGCAGCATCAGTGCAGTTTCCTTTGTGTCACGGATCCAACTTATATTTTGGGCAACAACCGTTCTGCATGGGTGAATACGACAGCCACGGGTCACGGGTTCACCAGTGCAGTCCCCACCGTTGCACACTCTGGCCTCATCCCAGGCCTGATTCACACAGGATGCGTTGCGCGTCCTCTCCCTAAAATTGCAAGTACCGTATCCACCCGTGTATAAGACGCAGCTTTTTTTCCCTAAAATTGAGTGCCAAAAGGGGGTGCATATACTGGTAATACACAGGTATGAGATTACGAAAAATTTTATGTGATCTCGTACCAGAAAATCAACGCAAAAGTTGGTGTATGTCTTATGCTTGGGTGTGACTTACATGGGTGAATACGGTAGGCCTTGTGTCCAAAATCCATCTTTGTGCAGGTACGGATCCAGGGTGTGGCCCCTCAACACCGAGAAAATGATCCCCTCCTTATTGTCACCAGAGACGCAAAATATTTTCACCTGGGAATCCTGGACCTGATCTTCCCGGTGTAACAGGACCAGACAACGACCACACTCCGAGATTATCTAACTTGACTTGGCATTTTTGGATACCTGTCAGACCAGTGGTGGGTCGAGAGTTGGAGTCTTCCAACCATTTGCAAAAACACAAGGCAACAGAAAATTTGTTGTCGATAACCATACTGCAAAAGACAACTTTTGTGACTTGGTTCGGGCCAGGACTGCCAGGCAAGTCAGAACCTGGTCCTGAATAATTTTTAGGACCAAACAACAATGTCATTGTCTGAAATTTCAAGACCACACAATGTTGTCGGAGAAATGTTGTGGTCGGGGTCTGGTCGTGAGACACCGGGAGTGATGGGGTCGGGTCGGGCCGCCCCCTCCCAACAGGATTCTTGTCCAGGGAGCCTCAGGGGGGCAAGGGGAACCCAAGAGGTTCTTTGCACCCTCTCTGCCGCCGACCCCCAGAAAACCAATTTACCACTCATTTTCCTTGCGTGTACATACATCGTGCAGTGTGTGATCCCTTTTGTACGTCCCTCAAGAGGGTTGCCCCCTCCCACTGATCAAACCCTGGGGGTCATGTTGCTCCATACCCTCCAACAACTGCCTCTGGTGTTACGTGTTTTGTGAGTTTGAATGTTGGTTGCCATGTTGGTTGCCAGGTTACCGCCAGGTCCCACGGGTCTTCCTTTCATCGGCATTGCCAAGCAACTGGATCCTCACAAACAAGTCCAGCTGATGACCAAGTACAAGGAGAAGTATGGAGACATCTTCTCCTTCACGCTGCCGTCTCAGTATGTAGTCGTGGTGAGTACTCAGTGAGTGAGTATGCTTGAGTACCCATTGAGACATCTTTTCCTTCACTCTACCATCTCAGTTTGTCGTTGTGGTGAGTACTAAGAGACATATGCTTCAGTACAGACAGATGTTTGGGCCAGAGACCTGTCTTCTCCTTCATGATACCACCTCAGTGTGTAGTCGTGGCAAGTACTCATCAGCAAGGGAGGGGCAACCATGGGAGTGTCCTCTGCATGTCTTTAAATGGTGTTTCTTCCTTTCAGTCAGTAGCTACGATCTGATCAAGGAGGTTCTGCTGACGAGATCGGACGAGTTCGCAGGGCGTCCAGAGAGCTTCAGGTCAGTTTCCATGGCAACCAGCTTTTCAGGTCAGAATGTCTCGAAAATCCACCTTTGGTGGAGCCACTCTCAAACTACTCAGTTCCACCCTGCTCAAAATACAACTTTGAAGATTTTCTCTTGATGGTCTGAGATTGGGGTCTGCTTCGCAAACCTTTGGTACCCGGTGTTGCATGCCCGGTTGACAGGCGTGCCCCAGTGACGTGTGTCAATGAGGCACGGCCTTGAAGGCGTGTCTGATTGACACGTGTTAATGGGGCACGGCCTTGAAGGTGTGTCCGATTGACACGTGTCAATCGGGCATGGGTCCACCACCACGTGCCAATCGGACACGCAAGCCAATCGGGCACGTTCCGTCGGGTGGCAGGGTCCGGGCAGAGGGGTCAGACCCCAGCTGCTTTGGACGTGTTTTTTTTTTTCAGGCTGAAGGCCCTGGACGACCACCACCCTCTCCTGGGATTTTCCCTCGACTCTCCGAAGTGGCGGATCCTCAAGAAGGCCATGACGACTTCCCTCAGGATGTGAGTAGATTTTCTGTTGTTATGAAGTGGTGACATCATCCTCACCGCCCCCGCCCCCAAAATAAAGCTTTTGTCGCCAGAAACCTTCTGAGAAGCTCACCCGTGTTTTGCGTAGATCAACAGAAAGTGCTCCACTGCACACTTGTTGTCGGCACTTTGACATTAGTGTTCTGAATCTGGTCTCGCCCCCTCTTCGACTCCTGCCTGAATCTGTCGAACACGCTGTGCACACTGGTTTCGTGCCCGAGGCCGAACACTGTGTGCGTGCTTTGCTGCACACATCCGTGACCAAATAACATTGGCTCCAAGAAGAAAACCTTTCCATCACGGATTCCATGACAGATTTGAGAAACCAATGTGAACCCCGTCTGAAGCTCCAAAACATCCTGGTTTCACCTCCTATAGGTACGGCGACAGACTGCTGAGACTGGAGGAACTGACCCTGGTTGCGCTCTCAGACCTCATCTCTGATTGGCGGGCGAAGAAAGGGACGCCGTTTGATCCTTTCCCAGGCCTGCATGACGTCACAGTCTCCATCATCTCCTCTCTGGTCAGTGTTCCGGATTGGGGTTGGATTTGATGGTCCTGTTCTCCAAGACAGCTGTCACTTCTGGGGGTGCCTTGGCTTCAGGGGGTGCTTGGTCAAGGGCACCACTGCTCAAGGGACCAAAGCACAAAAAGGCAAAGGCTCAGCACGAGAAACAACGAGATGGTTTTTGCACACGTGGCAGTGGGTGGGAGAACATTTTTTGTTGAGGGTCGTGGCACCTGAAACACTGTCTTCCTAGGGCTGGTCATGACACAATACGCTGTCTTCCCACAGGCGTTCGGGGAACCGATGACTCCAGAGGAGTGTGTGGAGAATATGGCACTCAATGGTCAGCTGCTGCAGCGGCTCCAACCTGGAGGATCCGGACAGGTCAGTGGTGAAGTGGGACATCAAACAGGTGGGTCAGTGGGTCAGTCAGGCTGGGGATGGGTCAGCGGGTCAGGGAGACTGGGAACATGCCATTGGCTCAGTGGGTGAATCAGGTCAAGAAGAGACAACAAGTTGCGTATGAGCGTTAAACAGGAAACACAAGGGAGGGGAAGAGGCAAAAAAGAGGAGTTAACAGGTCAGAATTTCGCTGTTTTCTTCGGGGTGGACAAACAGAGTGGGGAATGGTTGAGACAGGAAACAAAAGAGTACTGCACAAGTCAAAAAGATAAATGTGCCCCACAAACACTTCAGATGCTGGAGCTGTTTCCCTGGCTGAGGTTCTTCGGGCCCCAGGTCTGGAAGGATCTGGACCAACTGAGGATCCGGTACAGGAAATTCTACCTGGCATTGACCAAGCAGAGCAAGGTACGTTTCTCACACAGGGAGAAAATCTCTTCTCATGTGCATCTTCTGCACTCGTGAAACAAGTCCGGCATTTTGAGGCCCTGACGTATTGAATCAACCGCCCTGACGTATTGAATCAACCTTTCCTGGTCCCCACCCCACGCGAAACTTGTCTGTGGGTCCGCCATTGTAGCTTCTGCCATCCAGCTGGAATTTTTTCCTCTTCAGGAGAACTACAAGGAAGGGAGCCCTGAGTGCATCCACCACGCCCTGCTGGCGACGCAGGAGAGGATACAAAAGGAGCATGGGCCAGACATGATGACCGACAGAGACGTCTACAACCAGGGCGTGCAGATACTCAGGGCAGGTGGGGTTGCCATACATGGGCTCAGTTTTTGTATCCCAATGCAGAAGTGTCAGCCACTTCTTGAGTTGTGTCAAAAGGTGGTTCGTGCAGGTTTTCCCCAACACACGCACACACACACACACACACCAGCACTGTTTTTCCTCACAGGTACCAACACCACATCGAATGCTGCACACTCGTTCGTTGCCATAGTGACGAACCACCCTGAGATACAGAAGAAGCTCCAGCGGGAGGTAGATGACGTCATAGGAACCAGACAGCCCAGGCTCAATGACATGGAGAACCTGCCCTTCATGCAGGCAGTGAGTAAATGCAGGACTATTTGGAGAACTTTGTGAAAACATGACAGCACTTTTTTTCCTCTGTGCACGCACCCAGACAAACACATGCACAAAGACATAGAACATAGACAGCCTCACACACACACACACACACACACACACACACATGCACACACACATTGCATAACCACAGGCAAGGACAATGTCCCCCACACTCACTGAACGTGTCAATCAAGCAAACCTGTCGTTCCAGACGATCTACGAGCTACTCCGCTACGCTACCATCAGCCCATTCATGGTACCCCACGCTACCATGGAGGACACCACCCTCGGGGGGTACCACCTCCCCAAGGACACTCAGGTAGGCAGAGACACAAATTGGTCTGGCTCAATTTGATCTCCTCAGTGATAGCAACACCAGTGATTCTTTATGTGTTTTGTAGGTGTGGGCATTTGCGTTCAGCTTGCAGCACGATCCCCACTATTTCGACGAACCCTGGGAGTTCAGACCCGAGAGATACCTGGATGGGGATGGGAAACTAGTGACAGCAGAGCATATGAACAGGAGGAGGTGGGTTGCGCTCACAAACTGTAATGAGACAAGAGGGAAGAGGGTGTGACAAAGGTGCAGAATGGTGTGTGAGAGAGTGAGAGAGAGGGGGAGAGAGAGAGGGAGAGAGAGGGAGAGAGAGAGAGAGGGGGGGAAGAGAGAGTGTGAGAGAGGCAGAGAGAGAGAGGGAGAGAGAGAGGGAGAGAGAGGGGGAGAGAGAGAGGGGAAGAGAGAGTGTGAGAGAGGCAGAGAGAGAGGGAGAGAGAGTGAGAGAGAGAGGGAGAGAGAGAGGGGGAAGAGAGTGTGAGAGAGGCAGAGAGGGGGAGAGAGTTTGAGAGAGGCAGAGAGAGAGGGGAGAGAGAGGGAGAGAGAGAGAGAGTGTGTGTGTGTATGTGTGTGTACACATGTGTGTGTTGTACGTGTGCAGGGAAGGAGTACTGCTTAGTTGATCTTGACTCTTTCAGTTTTGAACTGAATGGTCCTCAGTATTTCATCAGTCTTGTCTCTGTTTTCTCAGAATGCTTCAGTTTGGAGCCGGGAGGCGCATCTGCCCAGGAGAGGTTCTGGCTAAGAACCGTCTCTTCCTGGTCCTCACGTCACTGGTACAGAACTTCACCTTCCACCCGATCAGCGAGGACGATCCACCAAGCGGCGACCCCAGGACCTACAGACATGGCCTGGTCACCCGTCCCAAGGACTACCAGGTCTACGCCGAGCCACGCTGACGCGTCGAGTGTGCGGGTGAGGACAGGGTTTGGTTGTTGGGCTGAAGCTGATCACCTCACATAAACATAAAAATGATGCCCAGATCGTGCAGAAAAGAGGTTTTCGGGGACCCAGAGGACCTGGTCCTGCAACGGCACCCAGAAAAAATGTCTTCCATTTCCCTCCGTATCACAAACTAACAAGTTGGAGTCAGCCCCCCCCCAAGCCCAAAAGATAATTTGTGTGTGTACCATGCTGAAGCTTCAGCCCTCCCGAGGGTATCATTGACCGAGAACCCTTGACCTAGGTCACTCCCCCCCCCGCCCTGTCCTGTATCAGAGAAATGAGATAAGAAACACCCTTTTTGCGACAATCTGCCTGTTGATGAACACCAAGCATGTCATTTTCTTCCGTTTGTCTGTTCTGTGTTTCACTTGAACCTGTGACTGAAGCAGAATTTTGCAAGACACACAGCTGCACTTGGGATTGTGTGTGGAGGATGTGTGTGTGCTGCTCTCACGGTTGTCGTCAAATTGACTGTTTGCGTGTTTTTTTGTGTGTGTGAATGTTGGTGCAAACAAAACGGATTTTCATGCCAGGAGTGGAACACTGAAAATAGATACCAATCAACAACTGTATGAAGATGCGTGTATCCAAGGACGTTGTGTACCGTTGCCATGGTTCCTGTGAGTTTTTCTGTTGTCTCGTGCAATCAAATGTCTCTCTGTCTCTCTCTGTCTCTCTCTGCCTCTCTCCTCTCTCTGTCTCTCCTCTCTCTCCGTCTCTCCTCTCTCTCCTCTGTCTCTCGCTCTTTCTCTGTCTCTCTTTGACTCTGTCTCTCTGTCTCTGAACCCGTCATGCAAAATCCTTCATTTTTGTACAGAGTCTACTCTTCAATAAACTCACGTTGCCATGACACAGCACAGACGTTTTGTTCATTCATTGCCCCCCCTCCCACAGGAAAAATAATGTCACGTGACGATGTCTGCCCTGAAAAGTGCACTCGGCAAATTTCGGGCAGGTCCATGTTGTAGCAACCTCTGAAGCAGCGAAAATCTCACTGACCGTGTCGCCTGTAGTTTGTCAGATGAAGACACGAGTTTTCACACGGGCTTGCCGGCGTCAGATTTTTTGACGCCAGCGTCAAAATTTTGCCACGTGGGCGTCAAATTTAACATGACGCCCAATGTAGAGCGTCAAAAGTCCATTCCTGGCGTCACGTCAAATTCTTGACGCAGCGTCATCTGTGTGAATACCCCGTGACCACGACCCTGTCACCCCGATACACGTGTGGAAGCCTTGATCGCACGCGGCTCACGCACTTGTCTATTGACAGATCTCTGATTGGTTCATCAGTCTATCTCGGTCGTGATTTGGGTCACAGGTCGACCTCCACTCATCTCCATCTTTGTTTATAACGCCATTTGAGAAAGCGCTCGTCGCTCGGAAGGTCGAAGCTCAAAATGCTGTACGATCTGTTGGTGGTGGGAGTGGGAGGAATTGTGTGCTATGTCGTATGGAGAATCTTCAGGCATGTGCGAGCCATCATGAGGTGAGAACCACACACACGCACACACGCACACTCACTCACTCACACACACACACACACACACACACACACACACACGGGCGATCACAGACGCGACGCACACACACGCATACACGCACGCACACACACACACACACACACACACACACACACACACACACACACACACGTGACATTCGCGTGCAAAAGAAAACTGGGTTTGCTGAACTTTTCGAGAGTTCGGGTCACTCTCCCTCCATGAGAGTCGGGCTCTTGTGCAAAACGGTGAACACGCGCTCAGATCTGTGCAATGAACGGGCTTTCACGTTGGTGCCGTGGACGTCAATTTTTTGACGCCGACTGCAACACAAATAGACTACGTCAATTTTCAATTTTCACCTTATGATGTGCAGGTGTCAAAGAAATGCGGTCCAGACCATTCTTTGACGTCGTCACCAAATCTTGACGCTGGCGTCAACTTTTCTTCAACGCAGTGAAAAGCGCTCGAGTTTCGTGAATCATAAGGTTCAACGGACGCAGACGTGGTCACTTCTGGCCAAACATTTAGCATGTCTTTCAGTGGACTTTGTCCAGTTGAATTGAATCCATAGATGATCTAAAGTTCACAAATCAAACAGCAGTGAACACAGTTGGTGCGAAGTCTTATGTTCACCTTTGTTTGTGGGCCCTTTGCGGAGCATCATTTCTTATCAAGGATTGAGTGTTCTGCAGTGCGAAAAACCTCCTGTGTCCGAGTTTTCGTGGCGCATCCTGCCCATACACATGTCAAAACTTTGCTATGAGGCCCGAACATCAACATCCGGGAGAGGTGGATCCAGGGGTCCGGCTCTTTACCCACCGACAATTTTTTGCAACAGACGCAAAAAATTATCCTTGTCACACTGTTCCAACTTGAAGTGGCCCCCATGCATGGAGTTTCGTGGCGCCCCGCGACCAACGCCGGGTCCGTCCCTGCAGCGGAAGTTCATCGAATTGGCGGTTTTCACTCAGATGACGCGGCGTCAAAATTTGACGCAAGGCCAGCAATGTACTGGACTGTACGCTCTCCATTGGGCGTCATGTTAAATTTGGTGCCCATGCGATCAAATTTTGATGCGCGTATCAAAAATTCTGACGCCGCCTTACCTGTGTGAAAACCCCTGATCACCTCATCCGGGATTCGGCTTTGCCACCCAGATAAGGAAGCAAAACATTGGGTCAACAACGTGACTCGATCAAGATAACGGTTCAAAGAAATCCTCAACGTACGTACGTACGATGCTGAGAACACGTTCTGCAACTTGTAAACAAGAGTTAAGGCCTGAACCCACAAACGGACCTGACGTCGTGACTTGCGTGCGCAACGGCGGACCAAGGCCACTCCCAACTCCATACCAACCTCTTGATTGGATACCAAATCCCCTCCTCCTTCATGCATTTGGCTGGGGTCGGGTCACCGCCCCTTCCCCCTGGGAAATCAGGCGGCAACAGCAGTGTTCAGGGCGCTACTCAGCCTCAGGGGTCTTGGGACCCACACTTGTCCCTTACCCCACCCCCACCCCCTGATTATCACACAAAGATTTCGCACCACAAGCGCCATTCTAAGTAACACAAATGTTCCAATTGGACGTTGGCCTTACCCTTACCCAAGAGTTGCGCCCCCTTCACCAGATCCTTGAGTTCCACTTCCTTGATGTCGCTGGCATTGGATTGGTTGTCAATGAATCTGGATGTGAGTACAACAGGTTCGTTCGTTGCCAGGTTACCGCCGGGTCCCACGGGTCTACCCTTCCTGGGGATCGCCGACCGACTGGATCCGAAGAAACAAATCAATTTGATGCTCGAGTACAAGGAGAAGTACGGAGACATATTCTCCTTCACCCTGCCGGCTCAGTATGTAGTCGTGGTGAGTACTGAGAGCAGTTTGCTTGGGTACACGTTTCAGTCAGGGGGTCTGATTGAGAACCCAACAGGAGCCACCCTGCCTGCCCAGTGCCACACATGAGTTAGCAGTCGTGAACGAGCAATGAACGAGAATGTGGTGCTGGGTCATCCCTGATCAGGACCACAAGGACTTGGTTCTGCAGGTTATAAAATATTGCTTTCTGTTTTCAGGTGGGTAGCTACGACTTGATCAAGGAGGTTCTACTGACGAGATCTGACGAGTTCGCAGGGCGTCCGGAGAGCTTCAGGTCAGTTTCCATAGCAACCAGAGCCACACAGTTTCCAAAGCAACCAGAGCTTTTGATCTTTTTTACAGCTTTGTTTGGCAGGGAAACTAGATCTAGAGAACTAGACAGTTCCATATTCGGAGAAGGTTCAACTCCAGGAATACAAAAGAAACTTTTCTCTTGGCAACGCGAAATTGGAGTCTGAGAAAATATTTCAGAAACCAGGAAAGCCAACATTGAGATCGGGGACGGGGCTCAAAACTGGGGCGGCAGGAAGGGGGACACACTCCCACTTTGAAACCTTGAAACCCAAGCGTGTTGCAAGGTGAAAAGGAAACATGGTGAAAGACTTCTCTGGGATTGCGAAAGGTGTCTTTTGCTGAGCACTGGAATGAGAGCCAAATGCACCACAGGCACGGGACATCTGACCAAAACTGACTCGTTTGAAGGTCAGGCTCAGTGCTTTGAACTCAGCCGGATGTGGATATGTACACGTTTGAATATGTTGTAGACTGAAGGCGCTGGACGACTACCACCCTCTCATCTCGTTCTCCCCCGACTCGCCCAAGTTTCGGATCCTCAAGAAGGCCATGACTACCTCCATCAGGATGTGAGTGCAAGTGTGACGCATTTATCTTGAAAAGGGTTGGATTATGTGATTATGCTGAAGACAAGTGACTGCAGCACAAATTCAGATACGAACTTCTGGCGGCCCAGACCCTTGTAGTGAAAGGGTGCACAAATAGATGTTGTTCCGTCACACCAAGAGCACACAGCAAATTTCAAGTTGATCTTGTCCCACAACGTAGTTCCGTGTTTTTGACGATTCACGCAGTACAGCTGACTGCTACACATGGATCAACCAAAGGCTTCTTTTGTCTGCTGTAGGTACGGCGATAGGCTGAAGCGGCTGGAGGAACTGACGCTCATTGCACTCTCCGATCTCGTCACTGATTGGCGGACCAAGAAAGGGACGCCGTTTGACCCTGAAAGCGGCCTGCATGACGTCACAGTCTCCATCATATCCTCCCTGGTAATTTTGGTTGATACTTGTTCTGAAGTGCGTGACCAACAGGTGCTGTTCCATTCGCTCCAAAGATTTTCGGGATCCGAGATTCTCGACTCGAGTATGTCCGAGAGCCCCTGGCCCACTCGCATTCTCGGACCTTGGATTCCCTGTCCGTTTTACACGATCGGGACCTGAGAATCACTGTTGTCTCGGATTCTCGGACGCAATGCATCAGTGTGTGTTCAATCCCAACACCTGAATTTTGTGCAGATGTGGGGTCATTTCCAAGCGTGACACTTATCCCGTCTTCCTTCTCCAGGCGTTCGGGGAGCCCATGAATGAGGAGGAGTGCGAGGAGAACATGGATCTGAATGAGAAGCTGATACAGCGGCTCCAGCCTGGAGGCTCCGGACAGGTCAGTGCAACATCAAGGAGATCAGTGAGTCAGTAGGTCAGTATCTCAGTAGGTCAGAGAGATTCCAGATAGGTCAGCAGGTCAGAGAGACTCTGGTTTGTGTGGGTCATTCAGTGGGTCAGAGAGACTGGGACCGGTCAGTGGGGCTTTGGACAAGCTTGAGTCAGAATGAAAGAAATAGAAGGACAGACATATTGGCCGGAAGCGGCAGAGAAAGGACCAGAGTGTTGAAATCTATGGCTGTTTCAACTGGGCTCGTGTCATCACGTACGATTCCAATAAAATGGGCTTCATCAGCGACCTCCGACCACGGAAGAGAATCTATTTTCCTCTCGTGTCGTGTGAATTGATTCTCCCCACCCCCCTGGATCGATGACTGGGATGAAACGACAAGACAGGTTTTTCTTGGCATTGGTGTCTGCCCATTTTAGTTGGGACCTGGTGTCTAGGGGACTTAGGCACCTCCTGCAATGGCGAGACACCCCTGAAAATGCCACTGGGAACTTGGTGGAGTGTTTGACCATTTCAGGTTGGACCACAAATTGGTGAAACACCCGCATCTGCTGGTTCGAGGTGTCTGGTTGTTTCATCACAGAGGTTTGGTGGGAATCGGTCACAACCGCGAATTGATGTTTTCCAGATGGGAAGCGGTCTTTCCTACACTGACTTCCGTCACATGGGCCACAACATTATATTTACAGATGCTGGAGCTGTTTCCGTGGCTGAGGTTCTTCGGGCCCCAGGTCTGGAAGGATCTGGACCAACTGAGGATCCGCTACAGGAAGTTCTACCTGAGCCTGGCCAAAAAGAGCACGGTGTGTTCCTCTGCAGAGAAGGTCACTTCTCACTACTGACTCGGTCCCCACACCAAGGTTCCTGACATGTGAAAGCACACAACGTTGGGTGGGAGATCTTGGTCTAGAATTAGTTGTGTGATTGAACAAAGCATTTTTGAAGGGTGGAGATATTTTTCGTTGGCACAAAAATAGGCCCCCAGGACTCGAGGTGATTTGAACGTACATGTACAATGTACCAAACTCTGGCCCTTGGGAGTGTGTGCCAGAAATTGACTTGCGATGATTCAGGTGATGTGTTTGGCTCGCTTCTTTGGGTCGCTCTCTAACTCTTTCATGACCAATCCGAAAAAAAGCCCGCTCAAATCACCCAAAAATTACAGTGGCAGACTGAAGGATTCAGAGCGGTTTGTGCAGAATCAGGATCCCCACCAGTATCCGCTTCTGCGCTCCACCCCCTCAGATTCATCGTGAAGAAAACCACACAGTACCCCTCTGGGTGCAGTGTAGCACCACCCAGCAGTGATTTGCTCAGATCCACGTCCTCGCCAATCATGGGGTCTGCCTGATTTGGACGCCGTGCGCTTGTAGTCGCCCACATGTGCAAGGCTCCTGATACCCCAGGCCTTGAGTGTGTGAACTTGGAATACCCTCCTCTGAACACTGCACCGATCTGGACGTCTCTTTTTTGCCTTATGCAGGAGAATTTCACAAAGGGAAGTCCGGAGTGCATCCACCATGCCCTCCAGGCGACGCAGGAGCGGATACAGAGGGAGCACGGCCAGGACATGATGACCGACAGGGATGTCTACAACCAGGGCGTGCAGATACTCAGGGCAGGTGAGTGGTTTTGTACCAATTTGAATACGCACACCATATACACACACACACTTCAAACAACTGGAGCACCCAGGTGCGCAACACAAGCACGCACACACACAAACGAACACACACGCGCACACACGCACACACACACATCAAACAACTGAAGCACCCAGGTGCGCAACACAAGCACGCATACATCAGCACACACACACACACACACACACACACACACACTTGTAAACAAACAACCAGTGTAATTTAGTACCCAAACAAATCTCGCATACAAACTGCCATGCGTCACTTGAGAGACGAACTGTTGGTATTCAGACCAACCACACACACACTTAATCCAAACCCAGCTTTGCTCTGCAAACACACTGTGGATCTGACAAGTCTATTTGAGAAGAATGCTTGAATGAGAATTTTTGCTGGTTCCCCATGCTCACGGAGAAAATGTCCATCAAGCAGCGACACCATCATGCAGTTATCAGCTGCCAAGTAGTGCACGCATATCAACCACACACACGCACACTCTCAATGCGTTTTGTCGTCGCAGGCACCGTCACCACATTTCGAACGACCCACTCGTTCGTCGCCATCATAACGAACTACCCCGAGCTGCAGAAGAAGCTGCAGGGGGTGATAGACGAAGCGATAGGGACGAGGCAACCAAGGCTGGACGATATGGAGAAGATTCCGTACCTACATGCAGTGAGTAGTGCTTGGACCCGTGCAGCTGTCAATTGAGTTTGTTGTGTTTTTCCACAAAAAGATTTTGTGCTTTGCTCAAGTCCATCAACCACCAATGTTTGGAGGAGGCTCTGAAGGATTCCTCAATGAACTTCACCAAAAACATGACTGCAAACCTTCAACCACTGTTCTGCAGACAGACAGACAGACAGACAGACAGACAGACAGACAGACAGACAGACAGACTGACTGACTGGCTGACTGACTCACTGCATGACTGACTGACAAACTGACAAACTGACAGACTGACTCTCTCTCTCTCTCTCTCTCTCTCTCTCTCTCTCTCTCTCTCTCTCTCTCTCTCTCTCTCTCACTCACACACACACACACACACACACACACACAGTCAGACAGACGCACACACACATTGTCTACATGATTCCCGTGTGTTTCTTCCAGACGATCTACGAGCTCCTTCGCTACACGGCTATCAGTCCTCTTATGGTACCCCACGCCACAATGGAGGATACCACTCTCGGAGGGTACCACCTCCCCAAGGGTACTCAGGTGAGCTGACACGGGTACACGAAGACACAAACTTCATTCACAATGGCAAAGAGTGACATCGGGTCCCACTCCCATTCCCTGCTGCGTTGTTTGACTGACTCGCCAGTTTCTTCTCATATCCCGTGATTTCCCCAACTTCACAAAGGAAAATTGACACTGGTAGCAAACACTCCTTCTTTGTCCCATTCTCTTCTGTTTTCATGTGGACAAGGATCAGTCAGCTCAGTCAACCCCATCTCGTCATTGTCATGTTTTCTTCAGAGCAAAGGCAAGCGATACACAATGATTCCTCATGGCGTTTCAGGTGTGGAACTTCATATTCGGAATGTTGCACGACCCCCGATACTGGGACGAACCCTGGGAGTTTAGACCGGAGCGGTTCCTGGATGAGGAGGGGAAGTTCGTTTCAGCAGATCACGTGAATAGAAGGAGGTGTGTATCATACAGAGAGAGGGAAAATTAGAGAGAGAGAGAGATGAAGGGAGATTAAAAGAGAGAGAGACAAAGAGATTGGGAGAGAGAGTGAGAGAGAGACAGAGAGAGGCAGAGAGGGCAAGCGATGGGTGTGAAGAGAGGGGAGGGGATACAGTGACACTGGGAGGAGAATGGATGAGGAGGCCGAAGGGAGAGAGTTTTGCTGTGATGATGAGATGAGGAGAGATAGAATTGGGAGGGAAGGGACAAGTAAGAAAGAGAGCAAAGAGTGTGAAAAGACAGTTGGAGACAAAAGACAACACAGGGAAACAGAAACAATACAGGGGAGAGAGGTAGAGAGACAGAGAGAGATAGAGAGAGGGAGCAAGCCCGCAAGAGAAGGAAATAGCGCACATCAGTATGAGACATAATTGGACATAAGTGTGAGACAATTGTTTTTTATTTTCCCCAGAATGCTGCTGTTTGGAGCCGGACGACGAGTCTGCCCTGGAGAAGTCCTCGCCAAGAACCGTCTCTTCCTGATCGTCACCTCCCTCCTCCAGAACTTCACCTTCCGTCCCGTCAGTGAGGCTGAGAGACCGAGCAATGATCCCAGGACCTACCGCAATGGACTCGCCATCCACCCCCACGACTATAAGATCTACGCGGACCCACGCTGATCGTTGACAATTTGTAACAGGGTTTGTAGTGGACGGCATGTGGTTTGACTTGGTCGTGGAGGTCGTTGGTATCAGGGGGAGGCGCTTGAGGTCTCTACAGGTTCAGGAACGACCGCGAGAACAGGACACGTCCAACCAGGAAAGGCTCCAGCCAATCCACGAGGCCCTGGGTCTGGCCCCACTGACCTTGAAAACTTCACCCAGGCTCCCCAGTTTCTCACTAAATTTTCCCACTTTGTGATGTCAGAATTTTCAAGTTGGAGCAGGCTCCCAAAATCCCCCTCCGCCATAAAGTTTCTGTCCTTATTTACCTCCTGCCCCATTCTTGTACCCGGCAGAGAAATAAATCAAGAAACGCCCACCAACGCGACAATCCGCCTGTCAAATGCGCAGTTATTTCTCTGGAACGCTGCGTAAATAGTCTTGGTTTTGCTTGTTTTCTCCTTGGGCATCTTGTTTTCTGGTTCCTGTTCATGTTTCCCTTGAGCACCCACACTCCGTTGTTTCATTTTTCGTGTATGTACTTTTTGTGAAACCCGTTTTGGATAAATTGAGAATTTTCAATTATTTTCGAGCCGTGCACATGTGTTCTGGAACCCATGCAGGGAACAGATGGAACTGAGCTTTCTTCATCAATGGAAAGGAAAACGAAACTTTTGAGTGTCTTGTCTCTCATTGGGCGATTGTGAATGTGTTGATCAGCCACCGTGACTTGAATGGCAAGGAACTCAGGAAACGATGTTCTGCTGTGTGTTGCGATACTGTGCCGTTGGTTTGGTTCCTGTGAAAAGTTTTTCTTGCGTTCGTGTGTCTTTGTTTCACTACTTGAACCATGACGTCTCCATGTTTTGGAGTCTTGTTTTTGACACGAAACCAGACAGTGCGACACAGACGCTGTCTTCAGTGCGCTCTCCTGGTGTGATATATAATTACCTTCTCACGTGAAAACGCGTGTCTGCCCCGAAAAGGGGGAATCAGAAGCAGTGCTCAAGACAACTGCAGTGCAAAGTCCCGAGCAGCATATATATGTTGCCTCTTGGAACTCTGGTAGCCAACTGGCCTGCCAGGCTCATGGTACCACACATAATGGTGGGACAAAGCCCTGGGGGGACAAAGCTGTGGGGGGACAAAGCCACAGTGGGAACATGGGGTGGGGGAGGGGGGCAGGGGGGACATGTGACAGGGACATCTGGCCCAGGCTATACCTGCCTGTACTGCACTACCACTAGGTGCTTGCCCTAAAGGGACTTTGCACAATCAGCACCATGCGCTAGACGCGTCACGTAGCACGCTCTGAAACGGCGCGTCCATACTCGTGCAATCGGTTCGTTCGGGTGTTTCAGATCAACAGAAACCCGATGCGCGTGAAGAACCTCCACCTGGGGGGAGCTGAAGGGACCACCTCATTTTTCCCTGTGCATTTCTCTGACGGGGTCTCCAGCATTCTCTCATTGAAATAAAGACAGTAACACACTCATGGACGCCCCATGCAAACTATGAGGTCTTGTCGAATGTTTTGCCGTCAGCTGTTCTTTGTGGTGCAGAACCAACTGTTCCAGTCTCTGCACGTTTCTGTTGATTGTTTTTGCACATTGTACAGAGACCGCGCGAGTTTTCACCAAACACGTGTGTTTATTGCAAAAACACAGGCGAGTTTCCACACGTGTGTTTTCGCCCCGTCAGCATCCTGCGAGATGGAGACAAATGAACGACAATACCTCACGCGGAGAAAGTCGAACAAATTTGGCAGCCCAAAACAAGGACCAGCAGGGCTTTTGTGAGGATGCACTGATATACACACACTGAAGTGTCACAAAAGTCATTCACCTCCCATCCAAAGATTTAGTGCACCCCGGGGGTCGGCAGAGTTTGTGTGACTGAAGGAATTTTTAAGATTCCGACTGTGGCCTGTTTTCTGCTGTGGACAGACAACACCAAAAGAACCAATATGAAGCACAAACGGAATGACAAATTGAGGACGGATCCCGGTTTGGGTCAGGCTGGAATTTCATGTCAGGAAGGTGTAAAACATGCGAAATGAACAAAAAGCGGCTTTCACATTCCCTGGGTGAAATCTCCCTTGGATATGCCCCTGGGTCAGCCCCTGGATCACCTCCTGGTAAGCACTAAGATCCGCCCTAGATCCGCCGTTGGATCTCCCCGTGGATCTGTCCCTGGATCAGCCCATGGTCTGCCCGTGAACATCTGTGTCTTTTTTCCACCGTCTGAATGGAGTTTTCAGTTCTGAGTGCTGAGTCTCAGTTTCAGTGATCCCCGATCCTCCCGCACACTGAACAGCAGTCTCCATTCTTTGTGTCGAGTCTCAGTCTCACTGATTCCTAACCCTCGTGTAATTGACGTAAACTTTACGCACCACGTGCCTTGCGATTTCAACAGGTTTGCGCACAAGTTTGCAGAGTTCTCGAATTCACTGAAGCCACCGGCTGTTCGGGACACACCGTTCTATCTGAAGTTTCTGCACCATGTTGCATGGACTGCAGGATTTCTTGGTGGTGGGAGTGGGAGGAATTGTGTGTTATGTCGTGTGGAGAATCTTCAAGCATGTCCGAGCCATTATGAGGTGAGATACGCACGCACGCACGTTTTCTTTCAACATGTGTACTCAAAAAGTGACGTGAGAATGTTATAAAACGTGAGTATTGTCAGTTGCGGCTCCAGACCAAGCTCAGCATGATTGTTTCTTGGAGAAAGGTGCATTGGATGTACGAGTGAGTTTTCCTTTCTGACGCCACTTGCATGTTGTATCAGGTTGATCGCCGATCGGAACGGTCAAGCTGACCCAAACAACTCATCGGTGAACTTGATACAGCATGTTTGGAACCTAGCGAGCGAGCGTCAGAAAGGAAAACACCCTTGTACCGCGTGCACACCTGTGCACACTGGTACACTGCTCACTCACACGCATGCGCACTCAAACCAGGTGTAAAAGACCACGAAAGAATCCATGATTTGGTCAAGAAGGCTCAGCCTCTCAGGTGAGGTGGCCCACATGTATTCTGGGACCAGACGCCCCCCCCTCCTGCAGGGTGCCCTAAATTCTTGGAATCATGGCTGCACCTCGGATTCATGTCACGGACAACGACTTTCGCGAGTTCTTTGATCCATCGTGTCTTGTTTTTGACGTCCATGCAAATCCTTCAACAAGGTGAGAGCAGCTCGTCTTGCGATGTTGAACTTGTGTATCTGTGTTTCTTTCAGGTTACCGCCGGGTCCCACTGGTGTTCCCTTTGTGGGCATTGCGAAGAAATTGGATCCGGCGAGAGAAGTTCAGACGATGCTTGAGTACAAGGAGAAGTACGGGGACATCTTCTGCTTCACTCTACCTGCTCAGTATGTCGTAGTAGTGAGTATTCAGTGAGTGCCCTTCAGTACTCAGACAAGTATGGGGACATCTGTTACCCTGTATGTCCATTCAGGTTTGTGTAAAATAGTCATGGCAATGGTCTCTGTTTCCAGATCAGCAGCTACGATCTGATCAAGGAGGTGCTGCTGACGAGATCGGACGAGTTCGCAGGACGTCCGGAGAGCTTCAGGTCAGTTGCCATGACAACCAGAGATTCAGTTTTCCGAAGCAACCAGAACTTCAGACCAGTTTCCATGGCAACCGAAGCCGAAGATTTGTCAGTTTCCATGACCAGAGGAGCTTTTGATCAATTGCCCAAACAACCAACAATTTTCTTGGCTGGCAAAGAGCATCAGACATTTCACGTTTTGTTGCTTACTTCTGGCCTGCAGTGAGTTGAAACGGAGGCACGTGTCTTCTTATGGTCTTCCTATCAGCCTCTGACTGTATCTGCAGGATCCAGGCCCTGATGAACTTCCACCCGATCCCCAGCCTCTGCAGCGACTCGCCCAAGAACCGCATCTTGAAGAAGACGATAGGAACGTCGCTGAAGATGTGAGTGTCAGACCCGATCCAGGCACGAATCCAAGATCAGTGCACCATGGTACATTCAGATTGAAAAGTTGAAAAGGGGCCTGAAAATACTTTTGGCTCACCGAATCATGAAGTGTTCAAAGGTCGCTTCATTCCACGACAGGTGTTCTCAAAACTATTGTCTCTCTCGTCTGCTAAGTTCGGCGGTGCTGCTGTCCAGCAGCTTTCACTGTCTTCTTCAGGTACGGAGAGAGACTTCTGAAGCTGGAGGACATCACCCTGGCAGCGCTGGCTGTTCTCATCGCTGATTGGCGGACCAAGAAAGGGACGCCGTTTGACCCTCAGAACGCCCTGCATGACGTCACAGTTTCCATAAATTCATCCTTGGTGAGTGTTCCACCAGTGGAAAGGAATGCAGGTCGGAGCCTGGTTCTGAGACACCGGAACCCGTCTCAACGAGTGTGGTATCTGTTGGTTGCAGTGTTGCACGCGTTTCTTTCTGAAATTTCTTGATACTCCAGAGCCCGGATCCTTCTCTGATTCTGAAAGTCCCAAAACGCGGTTCTTGGATCAGCAGACCAGAATAACAGGAACCACGGATCACGCACGAAGTGACTTGTCTGTTTGCACTTTCACCCAGGCGTTCGGGCAGCCGATGACTGAAGAGGAATGCGCGCAGAACCTCCGCATGAAGCGCGCTGTGGCGGCCATACTGCAACCAGGAGGACCAGGACAGGTCAGTCGGGGGCAGACTGGTCAGCAGGGGATCCAAAGTACAGATGCGTGCACACACGTTGTTCTCATATTTTCCACTACAATCAGGAAGCGCCTCATTGACCCTCATTGACCTTGATGACAAATTCTGGGGATCCCTGAGTAGTCATGGTACAAAAACACTGGGGTCACTGGTGGTCAAGGAGGTCACATTTCAGGTCAAAGTTCTTTACAATTCTACATGGGGGTTGGTGAATAATTTTTGGCAAATTTAGCCAAAGAACGAAAGCGATGAAACAGCTGTTGGTTTGTCACGGGTGTGTTGAGACACACGTGTCTCTGTCAGATCCTGGAGCTGCTGCCCTGGCTGCGGTTCCTGGGAGTGAAGGCGTGGACGGATCTACAGAAGGACCGGGAAGTGCTGAAAACCCTCGTGGACCAACTCGTCAACAAGAGCCAGGTCTGTGGGGTTGTGTGCACTGGAGGGGGTGATATTCTGTGTATTCAAAGGTGTGGGGCTGTGTGCACTCAAAAAGGTGTGGTGTTGTGTGCAGTCAAAGGTGTGATGTTGCGTGCACTCAAAAAGGTGTGGTGTTGTGTGCACTCAAAAAGGTGTGGTGTTGTGTGCACTCAAAAAGGTGTGGTGTTGTGTGCACTCTAAGTGTAGTGTTGACTGCACTGCTTGCCGCGGCTTGTGGTAGATTCTGAAAAATGTTTGAATCAAAACAAAGAAGTGATACCACGTGCACGTCAGAAGCCTCGGGTTCTTGTGCCCAAACCGAAAATGAGTCTGTATCGTTTGGTGTCACAGGTGCAATTCTTCGTCTTCTTCTACATTGCGTTCCAAGTTTTTGGCGTTCTGATTTCTCTTTGCGCAGGCGCGGTACAGCGAGTGTTTGTACCACGCCCTGAAGAGGGAGCAGCCCGTCGTGGTCCAGGAGCACGGCCAGGATATGATGACCGACACTGACGTGCACAACCAGGTGCTGCAGCTCATTGGCACAGGTGCAGCACACAGACACTCAACACACACGCACCTTCTGTTCTGTTCTTTTCTCTCTCTCTCTCTCTCTCTCTCTCTCTCTCTCTCTCTGTATGTGGTGTGTATGTGTGTGGCGTGTGTGTGTGTGTGTGTGTGTGTGTGTCAACGTTATGTAACAGACACAGATCTATCCGTCTGGTGTGACCCTCCAATCTGATTGATTTGAAAAAAAAATGCATTGTGACCCTCTCAACACCACAGCACCCCCACCATAAACCTGTGTGTTTCATCTGCAGGTGGCACGACGTTCCGAGGAAATCAGGCGTTCATCGGGATCATGGCCAACAACCCGGGTGTGCAAAAGAAGCTACAGCGGGTCATAGACGAGCGATAGGGAACAGACAACCGAGACTGGCCGACAAGGAGAAGATGCCCCTCATGGAAGCGGTGGGTGAGCAGAACTGAGGGATGCAGGGCGGTCCAGGGGACAAAGGGATCTGGGTCCGGGAACAGAGATACGTGGGGGCTTGGTAGATCCAGGTAGACCCAGGGAATCTACTTCCGATGGTCCATCCTACCTTGACCCCCCTGAAGGCGGTCCTGGAGAAACACACACGTTGACTGTTGCATTCAGGGTGTTCTGAGCGCCAAATGTTTGACCTCTTGAACTGGTTGAACTGTTCCTGAGATCAGGGTCGGTTGGGCCCACAGCCCAGTGCTGGAATTGCCAGAGCAGCTCGTACTTCAGATAGGGACATGGGTGGTTTTGGTGTACCTCCAAACAAATCTTGGAGAGGTGAAAATCCTATTTTGTTTCTTGCGCACTAGGGGCCTTAAGGTCCCCCCTGAGCGTCGCAATCCAGAAAAATCACTGAGATACGAAACTTCCTTGTTTCTTTGATCAATGGTGTTTGGTCCTCTGGGGATCAAGGGCCCACCATGGGAAGAGCCAAGATCAACTTCGAACAACTAGCAAATACCAAAAACAATTGCATCTGTTCACAGCCACGAGAAACATAAAACTTGCGACCCAGTTATTTTGGTGATCTTCATTTTGTCTTTGTCTTTCAGACCATCTACGAGCTTCTTCGTTACATCAGCCACTCTCCGTTCCTGATGCCCCACGCCACCATGCAGGACACAACTCTGGGAGGGTACCATCTCCCCAAGGGTACCCAGGTTTGTACCATCTCCCCAAGGGTACACAAGTTTGTACCATCTCCCCAAGGGTACCCAGGTTTGTACCACCTCCCCAAGGGTACCCAGGTTTGTACCACCTCCCCAAGGGTACAGGTTTGTACCACCTCCACAAGGGTACCCAGATTGGTGTTTGCTATCAATTTGTTCTGCAACGTGATGGTCTTGTTGATTCTTCCAGGGGTTGAAGGTGCAACGCCTGAGTTTCCCTGGATCTACCACTGACCACTTCTTGACAGACCTTGTGCTGACACAACCAACATCTGCTACTGCTCTTTGCTGTTCTTGAAGGTGTGGAACTTCGTGTTCAGCCTTCACCACGACCCTCGGTACTGGGACGAACCCTGGGAGTTCAGACCCGAGAGATACCTGGATGGGGATGGGAAACTAGTGACAGCAGAGCATATGAACAGGAGGAGGTGGGTCAGACACATATAATTCACACACCCATACTTGCACATACACACAAACAAACACATTTGCCAAAAGAAGAGTGGAGGGAAAATAAAAGAAGAATCAGCAGAATGATCTGCATGGCACCTTGCCAGGATTGAGCTGAGTGATCTGTTCCTTGTGACTCAGACCCACCTTGTTCCCATATGATTCTCCAAAAAAGACCCTGTCATCACAACTTTTTTCTCTGCAGGCTGCTGCAGTTTGGAGCTGGGAGGCGAGCCTGTGCTGGGGAGGTTCTGGCTAAGAACCGTCTCTTCCTGATGCTGACGTCACTGATCCAGAACTTCACCTTCCACCCAGTGAGCGACTCAGAGAGACCCAGCTGTGACCCCAGGACGTATGAAAATGGACTGGTCATCCACCCTCATGACTACAAAATTTTTGCTGAGCCACGCTGACATTTTTGGGCTTGTGCACACGATGACATGCGGGCTGGTTTTGTTGTCGGAGGGTGAGATATGCGTGACTCAACTCATATACAAGACGACAAGAACGGACACGTACTGCCGTGCAGGACTTGTGAAGGAGACAGGTTTCTGGAGTTATATTTTTTCACAGTATTTTATTTTTTCCTGTGTCTTGATTGTTTTCACTTACGGAATGGACGCGGTGCTGCTACAGTTGTTTTTGTTGTCTGATTTTTCCACGCACTTGAACCCAGCTATGACAGTTTGTACCGGTAAATGTTGCAATCTCAATTGATAAAGATATGATTGCGCAAAGAACTATAGACACCACTCAGACACAATCCACTCAATGCGTCATCTCCATGAGAGGGTCCAGGATCTGGTCAAGTTCGGAGCTGACTTCGTCTTTGAAGCCATTTTCACATTGGTGCCGTCGACGTCAAAACTTTGACGTCAACAGCAGAATTTTGACATCAACGTTGAAATTTAACATGACACCCAACAGCTGGGTGTCATAAAGTAGTCTTAACCATTCTTTGATGTCATCAAGAAAAGTTGCCGTCGACGTCAGAAAAAGCTGGTCAATGTCGTCATCAACGCGAAAACCCCTTGACATGCATGCGAGGCATAATGTAGGGGTGCACCAAGGGTCTCAGAACTTCTCAGAAATGTCACGGGGGCTTGGACTCAGCCTCCTCCCCTGGATCCACCCCAAGGAGTTGTTCCCCTTCTGTCCTGCAAAGCGCACACTGCAGCTTTCCCACACACCCGATTTGCACATTGATCATTGCGCATGCGGGAGTGCAACGCACCATGCACAGCCCCAAATTTGGCAGTGAGCGATGCTTAGCAACCAGCACACGGATGCGCAAAATTTGGCAAGCGTCCAGAAGCGATGCATTGAGTGGAGTAGAATATGGGATGAATGATTGACACTGTGGGTCGCGTTCATTGTCGTTCGGGTCACGTCCAACCCCTGGTGTCGTCAGTTGGTTTTCGTCGTGTGACTGACTGGAGAATCTTGATACGCACAGTTCTGACTTTGACCACATTTTGTTCCAATCAAGTTCCAATCAAGAAGGGAAAGACAATTGGGGAGGACAAAGGATTGACTCCGAATTGAAAAAAGCAAACACGGATGCAAAGCAAAAAAAAGGGTGGTGGTTCTACGCACAATGAACTTGACACAAAAGGTCACAGCAAGCTTTCCCTTCCATTTCAACTGAAATCAACTGACCAAATGTGCGACAATGCACAATTTTCTTTCACATCCAAATTGCAGTCTTTAATTTTTGAGCTGAGTCTCAGTCTCACTGATTCATGCGTCTCGTCTTTGTGATTGTAGGCCAAAGCACTGCGTCGTTTGCAGCCAGTTCCAAACATAACTGACGTGTCTCTAAACGAAATTTTTGTGCAAACTATAGCAAGAGAATTTTCAGTTTTGCTAACAAAATGTTGCACGTTGTGCAGGATCTGTTGGTGGTGGGAGTGGGAGGAATTGTGTGTTACGTCGTGTGGAGAATCTTCAAGCATGTTCGAGCCATCATGAGGTGAGGCACGCACACACACACACGCACGCACACACTGACGAGCGTGCACCCACCCACGCATGCAGGCATTGCACATTTGCACGTGCACCCAGGCTCAGAAGTACACGCATGTACTGCAGCGAGTGCATGGTGGGAGTATACCATGGGCGAAGTTATGCGTTACGTCGTGTGCAAGTGGAGTCATCAAGCGCATCCAGGTCATTCTGAGGTGACACGCACACACGCACGCACACTTCCGATTGCTTTCCCTTGCGGAGACATCAGGCACATCCAAACCATCACGAGGCTTCAGACACAAACGCACAAGCACGCATATGCACACGCACGCACGCACACACGCACATTTGGTGGTGAGAGCTCTGGTGCAGTCATCCTCCAGGCGCGCGAGGCTGGCACGCGGACACTTGTGTACACACACAGCATACGTGCACGCACACATGACACACACGCACTCTCAAACCATATCATCTTTGAACCATTTTATTCGTGAAGATTCCTTGCACAGCGGATGCACAGCGGAAAACTTTGAATTGCACGGGATTTCAATTGGAAAAACTGTTTGGTGTCCCAAACGTAACAAACAACAAAAACTGCGTGGTTGCATGGCAACCACCTGCCGTTGCAAGGAGACACAGGAACCTTGTGTAGCTTGATTATCTGTTGCCAGGTTACCACCGGGCCCGACTGGTTTACCCTTTCTTGGCATTGCGAACCAACTGGACCCGACGAAACAAGTTCAGACGATGCTGGAGTACAAGGAGAAGTATGGAGACATATTCTCCTTCACCCTGCCATCTCAGTATGTCGTCGTGGTGAGTACTCAGGGAGTGAGTATGCTTCAGTACAAGGAGAAGTATGCTTCAGTAAAACAAACGTTTGGTCCTGAGATCGAATCCTTGACCCTGCCCACTCAGTATGTGGTCATTTGCTTCTGTGAGTACGCTTGAGAACCTAACACCAGAAGTTTCGACACATCTTCACCATACCCACCAAGAGTGTGGTCCTGGTGATACACATATCGGTATCACTCCGTTTTCAGATCAGCAGCTACGAGTTGATCAAGGAGGTTCTGTTGAATCGATCTGACGAGTTTGCAGGGCGTCCTCAAAGCTTCAGGTCAGTTTCCATAGCAACCAGCAATTTGCAAAATGATTTCCCTTGGTAACTAGTGTTGCAGGTCAGGTTCCACTTCAGACCTTCTGCGGGACACAACAGAAACCGACGCGTTCGTCTCTATTGCTCTCAGCTTCACTGTAGTCACTTCCGGTGCTTTGAAAACGAACCCACCCCAGACGAATCCGTTCTCCCGTCACCCGCCCACACACACACACACACGCACGCACACACACACACACTCACACACACACACACACACACACACACACACACACACACACACACACACACGCCACGGACAGAATCAGCTGAAAGCGACTAATTTGTCCAACGTGTTGACCTCACGAGCCACGAACCGCGTCAGCTAAACGCGGCTGTCTTGTCTCTGTATGCAGGATCCAGGCCCTGATGGACTTCCACCCTGTCCTCGGTTTCTCCAGCGACTCCCCCAAAATACGAGTCCTCAAGAAAACGCTGGGGACATCGCTCAAAATGTGAGTACCACAGTGGCACACACACACACACACACACACACACACACACACACATCGTGGGGACATCACTTTTGGGGTGTGCGATTTTGGGTTTTTACACAGATGACGCGGCGTCAAAATTCTGTCGCAACGCCAGGAACATACTGGACATTTTCTTGGTGCTCTCCATTGGGTGTCATGTTGAATTTGACGCCCGTGCGTCAAAATTTTGATGCCAGCGTAAAAAAAAATCTGCCTGTGTAAATACCCCTGTTGGGCTTCAGCAGATCCAGGAACCACAGGTTCTGAGACAGTTTCTCTGTTACTTCCACAAATGGCATTGGAGGTTCAGCTGGGCGGTTTATGCTGACTTATACACTTTGTGATGCAAGAACAGAGATCAGAGCAACATTATGTAGGTCAAGAGGAATCTGCCTCCAGTCTGCTGGAGGCGTCAGTTCGCCATGATCCTGGAACCCCCAGAGGGCGTCCTCCATGCTGTGTTTTTCTTCAGGTACGGAGAGAGACTTCTGAAGCTGGAGGACCTCACACTGGCGGCACTCTCGGATCTCATCGATGATTGGCGCTCCAAGAAAGGGAGGCCGATTGACCCTCAGAACGCCCTGCATGACGTCACAGTCTCCATCATCTCGTCCCTGGTAAACATGACAACCAAAAATTACCCTCATGGGTGGACGCAGGATCTGCTTTTTGGAGGAGATCAAACATCTTGGGGTCCCGACGGCAACCAAAGAAAATTTTCACATGTGGAAAGCAAAAAATTTGAAAGAAAAAACATGAATGGCTCCCCAACTGAATCTTCGTTTCACAAACTGCAGGCGTTCGGGCAGCCGCTGAATGAGGAGGAGAGCGCCCAGAACCTCGCGATGCAGCTCTCCATAGTGACGAGGGTGCAGCCAGGAGGTCCGGGACAGGTCAGTGCGAGAAACCAGACCTGCAGGTTTGGAGGGGACTCAAACAGGAACCCAAACTGGTCAGTGAAGTGGGGTGGACAGCACTTTGCAGTCGGGTAGACAGGACCGTTGTTCCATGCAAACAACTTCGGTCTAAAGGCCTGCATGCAAAAGGCTGGTGTCACACACACACACACACACACACACACACACACACACACACACGTGTACACGCACACACGTGCACGCAAACACGCACACACGTGTACACGCACACATGCACACACGTGCACGCACACACGCACACACGTGTGCGCACACAAGCACACACGCACACGCGTGCACGCACACACGTTGCTTCTGTTTCAGATCCTGGAGCTGATGCCCTGGCTACGACACTTCGGGCTCGGATCATGGGAAGGTTTGCAGAAGGACCGAAAACTGGTGAAATCCTTCGTTGAACCCCTCATCAGCAAGTGCAAGGTCAGCCATTTACTGCCAAACCCGGAGCCATCTTCTTTCGTGAAGAATTGTGGTCGGTCTATGCTTTGAAGCTCGATGACTTGAATCAACTCAGGGGCTGCTCTCCAGCGCAGCAAGAGGACACCAGGGGCTCTCCTCCTGAAACAATATGTTGCGAACAATAGTCACAGGTGCAAAAGTCACGACAGTCCACTTGAACAAATTACAATTTACAATGTGAAGGTGGCTCTCGTGACCCCTCCCCCCCCCCAAGAAAACAATCTCGCCATTTGGCTTCCCCACCCTGATCCAAGAACCCCGGAGCGACTGTATTTCTTGTCGCGTGCTGCAGATCTACCTGGGTGTGAGCAAAGAATACTTCATTGGAGTGACTCGTGGATCAGCAATCTCATTGGCGTTCTGAAGTCTCGTTGGCGTTCTGAAGTCTCGTTGGCGTTCTGAAATCTCGTTGGCGTTCTGAAATCTCGTGGCGTCTGAAGTCTCGTGACGTCTGAAGTCTCGTGACGTCTGAAGTCTCGTGACGTGACGCGTCGGATTGTTTGCGCAGGAGCGGTACAACGAGGCAAACCCGGAGTGCGTCTTCGATGCCCTGACAGCGGTACAACCCAAGGTCATTCAGGAGCACGGACCCGACAAGATGACCGACATCGACATACAGAACCAAGTGCTCCAGCTCTTGGGCGCAGGTACTCTGCACGCACACATCAAAACCACGCACTCACAACTTACACAAGCACGCACTGGCCAGTGTGCAGAACTATGTCCTGAAACTGGGTGGAGCAAGTGTGGTGTGTGCACACATATCAAACTCACGCACACCACCCACGCACACCAGCGTGCCCCGGAATCAGCCCTTGGCCCACTTCACAATCTTGTTCCACTCCAACACACACACACACATGCACACATGCACACACGCACACACACACATGCACACATGCACACACGCACACACACTCACACTCACACACAGGCACACACACGCACACACACTCACACACAGGCACACACACACTCACACACAGGCACACACACGCACGCACGCACACACACACACACACACAGAACACCATGCATGGTACCCCTCACCCTTTCACTGTTTGTTCCCCATCCCCAGGCACAGCCACAACCTTCAGAGCCACCCACTCGTTTGTCGCCATCATGGTCAACAAACCGGACATACAGAAGCGACTGCAGCGGGTCATAGACGATACAATAGGGACCAGACAACCGAGACTGGCTGACAAGGAGAAGATGCCTCTTGTAGAGGCGGTGAGTAGGGGGACGAGGGTGGGACAGGGGACCCTGGAGAACCAGGGCCCCAGGATCAGGGCAGGGTGGTTTGGGAGGCCTGACCCTTCGAGTCTCAAGTGCTACAGAGAGTGCCAATCGGAACTTTGGCCATTTCAATTTGACTGTGCGAAACTTTCAACCCCACAGTGATCCAATTCTGTTCAGACAGATTTTGCAGGAGCTGTGTCCTCTGGGTGAGCCCTTCAGAAAGTCCACAGTTCTCATTAAAATTTTCTTTGTTTTTCAGACGATCTACGAGCTTCTGAGGTACATCAGCCACTCCCCGTTCCTCGTGCCCCACTGCACCACGCAAGACACTACCCTGGCAGGGTACCATCTTCCCAAGGGTACACAGGTGAGTCCTCTTGACCCTGAACAGACTCGTCATATTTTGCAGAATACCTGAACCTGGATACTGAGTCTGGTTTGAATGACATTTTGTTCAACCAGGAGTGGAGACGGACCATTGTCAGTGTGTCATACAATCTCCAAGTGACCTTATTGCAGGTGTGGAACTTTGTGTTCAGCATGCAGCACGACCCTCGCTACTGGGACGAACCCTGGGAGTTCAGACCGGAGAGATACTTGGACCAGAACGGGAAACTGGTCACTCCAGACCACATGAACAGGAGGAGGTGGGCTATTTATGTACAAGTACTCACACCTGCTATCAACTGGCACACCCCCTTTGTCTCAAAAATAGTGAAACCAGGTAAAACTGGAAAATGTCTCATGCCAGACCACACCAATTGAAGAAGGTGCACAAAGCTTGGAGCTCTGGGCAACCTCTGACCAAGGCAAGACCCACCCAGGACTTCAACACTACCTCAGTCCACCTTCTTGTTTCACTGTTCTCCAGGTTGCTGCAGTTTGGAGCTGGGAGAAGAGCCTGCGCTGGTGAAGTTCTGGCCAAGAACCGTCTCTTCCTGATGCTGACGTCTCTGCTCCAGAACTTCACCTTCCGACCAGTTAGTGAGAGGGAGAGACCCAGCAGTGACCCCAGGACCTACCGAGCTGGACTGGCTATCCACCCGCATGACTACAAGATCTATGCAGAGCCGCGATAAAACATGCGCTCGAGATCCAGTGCAGGGGCTCTGGTTGGTCCAGAATTGAGGTCAATGGGGGTGGGGGTGGGGCAAACCTTGGCAGAGGGGCTGAACTCCAACCTCGAAAAATCTGAACGTGTGCAAGTAGCAAAAAGGTTTGCGCCTGCGAAGCAAACCAGGGGCTTATTTCCAATTTTTCTCGAGGAAGGGGGCTCAGGCCCCAAGGCCTCCTGGGTTCACTGGATGGATGAGGGGGGGGTGCTTCTTCTTGAGTTGGGGTGGGGACTTCATTTCAGTCTCAGCCAGAATCCAGCCTTCAGAAACCCGAGGACCATATTGCCCCCTTCCATTCAGGGAACATGTACATTGAATTATGACGGAACGCAAAGGCAGTACTGGATAGCTGGACATGCTTGCAAGTATTTTGACGGTGAGGCGTGGTGCGTTTTGTTTTTGTCTGTTTCTTTGTACATACAAACACAATTAAGTCTAGAATCTGCTGCGAAATAAAATGCTTCCTCCACATCCGTGATCCGTGAAGTCATTTTCCACACAGATAAAGCAATTCCTGAAATTCGCGAAAAAAAAAATTTACATTCACTGTTTCCCGCCAGCAAATTAAACCACCGTTTCGCGCAACAACAGATTTTGGCTCGTCATTTAATTTTTCTGTGTTGTTTTCCATCACAAGTTTTCTACTGATGCAACACATTAGGCTGACGTGGTATTTCAAGTAGGAAGACATTGCACCATGTCGCATTCTCCTGAAGCCGGACACTCAGCCACACAGTTTCTTCCGCAGCCACCGCTACTTCAGTGTTTTGCGGGAAAGGGACACGTCAGTTTTAAACGTTCCGACTGGAAGGTAAGACCCGATTCTCACACGGGACAGTTGCTCCCTGCATTGTCGCTCACCGTTGAAGCGGTCAATTGGGGCTATGGGATGTGTGGGGCTGGGCCAAGGGTTTCAAGATGGTCAATGGTTTAGATTTTCGCAGACACCTGTGTGCATGTGCCTGGGGAGTTTGGACAAGTCGTCACACCAGATTTTAAAGCAAAAATTGAAACATCAGTCTGGAAAGGTAGAAAAGGGTTCAAAACTTCATCTTCAAATTCTCTTTCAGAAATGGGTCTTTTTCGCGTGTTCATCATTCTCGTCTTCGTCACCATGACCTTGGTGCTAGCGTTCACTCAAGGTCAAGAGGTCAACAGCGAACCGCAAGGTCAACAAGGTCACGGGGCCGCCTTATCGGACGAGATTCCAGAGGCGTCGGCCGATCTGCTCGAACTGAGTCGGCGCAACTCGCTCTTCGCGTTTGACCTATTCAAAGAGGTCACGAGGTCAGCTGGAGGTCAGGAAGGTCAGCGTCGGAACCGGCTCGTGTCGCCCTTCAGCGTGTCGTCGCTGTTGTCGCTGCTCAGGCTCGGAGCTGAAGGTCAGTCAGGTCAAGGTCGCGTTGCGTCAAGGTCACACTCAGGTTCAGGTCATTCAGTTCAGTTTAGTTCGGGTGACACCAGGCTCAAGGTCACCAGGTTGAAGGTCATGTCAGGTTTAGGTTCTGCACGAATCTCAAAGTGCTCATCAAGGTCGGATCTCAATTCAAGTCTGGTCAGCTTTGGTTGGTCAAACATGTTCTGGTCAGTCGTTTCAAGTCACGGATGTTTTCTTCAGTATGGTTACAGTTCGCTTCTCTCAGGTGCATGAAACCTTCACCGCTGTGTGTTGCTTCAGGCGAGACGCGGACAGAGCTCGAGGAGACGCAGCACTGGCGCGGGTTCGACTCCCGGCTGGGCCGCAGCTACAGGGAGCTCTACCACAACTTCCTGCACAGTCCGCACTACAACACGCGCAGTCTGCAGGTCGCGAACGGCGTGTTCCCCTCAGACGAGGTCGAGGTCAGTGAGTGCAAATGCAGACGCCCTCTGGTGCCAGCTATGTACTGCGAAAGGTTCTGTGGAAGGCACGACGCATGCGCTGCGACACGTGACACGTGACACAAGCACACACACAGCAAAGGCGTCTCTCCTCGCGTTTCGTGATTAAAACAGTCCGAGATCCCAAACGCAAACCCGAACAGACCCGAACTCACTCGAGCGGAGTCTCGACCCCTTCCTCGGGTCTTGTCGGATGAAAATGCTGCTTTGTCATTTCAAGAGCTCCAAAAATACCCAAGACTCGGATTCTCAGACGCAGACAGACCAGCCTCGTTGTTGCAGATGTCGCCCGAGTTCCTGGAGGAGGTGCGGCACATGGCGGAAGTGAAGCAGCTCGACTTCCGGTCCGACCCCGACGCCGCAGAGACGCTCATCAACAGATGGGTCGCGCTCAACACCAACGGTGAGTCGCGCGCGCGCACACACACACACACACACACACACACGCTGGTTAGTACCCACATGCACACACACCCGCACACACACATCCACAAGCTCCTTCACAGTCTCTCATGCGAGTGAATATCCACTGGCACAGATACACGCACACCCACACGAGTACACACACACACACACACACACACACACACACATACGAAGGCACTCTCTGCACACGAGTCCACAGACACGCACGCACTGCACACGCTCTTGCTGTGCTGTTTCATCGTGACATTGCTCTCTGCACACACATGCACACATATACACACACGCACACACACACACACACAGACCTGGGCGCATACACCGGCATGCCTGCTCGTACACACACACACACGCACGCACGCACGACACCACGTACGCCTTGTTTCCTGCTTCAGGCCGATGACTCGATCTGCAGCGTCCATCCCTCGCCGGTGGATTCTACATGCGGATTTTCTGTCCGGAATCTGGATGTTGTTCTTGACAACCGACCCTGCCCTAACGCCCGTTACTCACACGTTCCTCCCTCCGTTGCTTCAGACCGGATCGAGCGGGCTGTTCCGGAGGGCGGCATCACCCCCGACACGCAGCTGTTCCTCGCCAGCACCGTCTGGGTCAAGACCAAGTGGTGGGAGGAGTTCGAGTCCAGCCAATCGCTGCCCTTCTTCGTGGACGAGTCGACCAATCAGACGGTCAAGATGATGCAGTACATCAGCACGAGGATCCGATACGCCAACGTGTCGGGTGAGTGAGTGAGTGAGTGAGTGAGTGAGTGAGTGAGTGAGTGAGTGAGTGAGTGAGTGAGTGAGTGAGTGAGGCTGTGTTCACACCGGGATCGTCGCGTCCCAGTGACGGGAGCTGCGTCGTGTACAGCATCCGCGTCGTTTGTGACGTAGACCTGCGTCAGTGTGACGTCCACGTCGTCATGCGTGACGTAGACTTGCGTCATGTGTGACGTATGTGTCGTGTGTGGCGTCCTTGTTCTCTCGCGTCTGCGTGTAGCGTCCGTGTCATGTGCTCGTCCGAAGGCACGTGGACGCGACACCCATGGGTGGCTTCCACTCGTGTTGTGACGCGCCGCAGTCTGATCTGTCCACATTTATATCGTTTTACTTTTCAGATCAGGGCTACGAAATCGTGGAGGTGCCGCTCCGAGGCAAACACGCCGCCATGTTGCTTCTGCGTCCACACCGGAAGTCTGGGCTCGATGACGTCATCGCCTCCTTCCGGTCTGACCTCTCCGACCTGTATGACGTCATAGACAACAAACTGGAGCCCAAACAGGTGAATCTGGTGATGCCGCCCTTCTCCTTCACAGATGAAATGGACATGACTGAGATTCTACAGAACATGGGCGTCCGCCAAGTCTTCACGCCATTGGCTGATCTCTCGGGGATGCTCAAACCACGTGACCTCCCAAGTGACCTTGACACCCAAGGTGACCAAGACCAAGGTCACTGTTTGAAGGACCAGTGTCCCAATCCAGCGCTAAAGAGTCCCGCTGGTAACGATGGCAACCAACATGACTCTGCCCCTAGCAACCAGCCGTGCCCCGCCCCTAGCAACGCGCCTGGTTTCTTCGTGTCGCGAATTCACCACAAGACGTTCGTGGACGTGGACGAGCACGGCGTCGAGGCTGCGGGCGCCACGACGGGCGACATCGTCCTCGGCGACCCGGAGTACCCGGAACCGGAAGTGAAGGTCACGCTCGACCGCCCCTTCCTGTTCCTCATCCGCGGCGGGCGCACTGGTACCCTGCTCTTTCAGGGCGCCGTCTACAACCCGAATCTCAGTTGAGGCTCACAGCAAAGCGAAGGTATCACTGTACCCGTGGGTACAGCAGCACTGTCCGTACCATGTCACTTGAATGGAAACGCAGCGCATGGCGCATCCAGCGGACGGTGTTTTGTGACGTCATACGGACACTGGAGATGGGTCCACGTGGTGTGTGCGTGCGTGTCACCGAGTGTACGTGCACAACGGATATTTGATTGATATGACAGACACTGACGTAAAAAAAAGTGTGTTTTGCAACGCAGAAATCCACAACCAAGACGCTTGTACACTTGTACAAATTTCTGTTTGGAATAAATGCAGCAAATAACACTGAATCACTGATCATGTTACAATGTACACGTGGCATTTCCGACAGGCTTCAACAATACAACATGTCACGTGGTTGGGTCACGTGGAAAAGTGCCCGTCACGTGACTTCCTACGTGACGCGTCATACCTGGCGTCTCTGTACAAATTCAATTCACCGGCGCAGAACCTGGCCCTCTGGTGATTCATTTCCAAACAACACCAGCCGGATCGACAATGTACACACAGAACTGGGCCAATAATAGGTTCACAACCATTTTGGCAAAACAGACGCCATTGCATTGAATAGTCTTCACAAACATACAAATCAGAGACATTGTCCCAAAACAAACGACTGCCGCGCGAAATTCAAACCCCGCACCGCACGACACCGGGCGTGTCAGAATCAGAAAAACGCGCACCATAGATATATTCACTGCACAGCATGATGCCTGAAGAACCTGGTGTGAGTGTGTGTGTGCACATTTTGCTGAACAAACTCATTTTTCCTGTCACGACGCCCGATGCTGACGCGCCCAGTGTGGTTTGGTTGAGAGAAACTCGCTCTTGCTCAACGCGTCTGCAGCAGCTGAACGAACTCACGGAGTGCACCACTCGTTCAGTGCTGCAGATACGAATTTGCAAACGAAACCTGAAAGTCAATTTTCAAGTTTTAAGTTCAGTTGTCTTGAAGCCGAATCACCCTAAGTTGGAAATTATCCCCAGCCGGTAGGGTGAAGTTGCTTTAAAAACAAACCCGCCACCAGGTGGTGTGGCGTCAACTGGCGCGTCCCAGCCCCCCCCCCCGACCCTCGCCCCTACCCCCGTGTGTGACCTTTGACCCAAGACAACGCGATATCCCGTAAACTGGGACCGACTCCGCACCCACCCACCCCCCCACTTCCACCCACACCCAAATCGCCTGGTTCCCTCCTGATATCGCGTTTACTGGTACCCGGCGAGGCGGCGTCGTGTTCACTGGTACCCGGCGCAGCGGCGGCGGCGCGTTAACTGGTTCCCTCCTGATATCGCGTCAACTGGTTCCCGGTGCAGCGGCGTCGCGTTAACTGGTGCCCGCTGCGGCGGCGTCCTGCGCCTGCGCGGCCTGCGCCGCCTGCTCCTCGGCCTCCTTGGCGTTGGGGATCCAGAGCCCCGAGTCTATGCAGCGCTTGAGGTGGTTCTCCGCCTCCTCCTTGGGCATCTGCAGCAGAACCTTCTGCAGCATGTCCGTGTCCTTCGACTCGAAGCACTCCTGCAGCTCCTGTAAGGGTATGAATGGGTATTGTAGGGTACACTTTGTCCTGCAGCTCCTGTGAGGTATGAATGGGTACTGTGGAGTACATGTTGTCCTGCAGCTGGTGTTAGGTATGAAAGGGTACTGTGGAGTACATTTTGTCCTGCAGCTCCTGTGAGGTATCAATGGGTACTGTATGGTATACTTGGTCCTGTTGCTCAAGGATTTGAAACAGGTGCCGTAGCGTCCACTTTGGTTCTGCAGTTCCTGCACAGGGTATGTATGGGGGTGCTTTGGTTCAGTGTGGCCTGGTTGGGTACAATTCGCTCGTGTGCAAGGAATTGAACGGACACTGAAAAGTGCATCAAGGAACAACGGATGTCTGTGGCACAGGGAACCTTTGGTCATGCACCTCTCGCAATCGTTTGAAAGGGTTCTGTTGGCTGTGGCAGGGTACAGTTCGCCCTGCAGGGGAACCATACTGTGTGTACGACGCACCGTTTTGCCCCAAAATTGCACGGGTAGAAAACCTTGGTACCTGACTCGCACATGGGTGCGTCTGACACAAGGAACTGCACTTTCGCCCTGCAGGGGAATGAGACAGTTTTGCAGGGAGTTGGCACAAGGTACAGCTGGTCTGATAGCTCCTGCCTACAGAATGCAGTGCAGGGTTCAGCAGGGTATGACACAAGGAGTTCAGGGTGCAATGGTGGGTGGCAGCCCTCCACACACACACACACACACACACACACACACTCACCTTGGGCAGTGACTCGAACACATCCACCGGGTCGAGGCCTCCAGGTCCGAGCCGCTTCTGTCGCTCCTCCTGCAACAGACAGACGGACACGACGTGAACGCCCCGCTGACGTCACGTGTGACGACTCCAACACCCTGCTTTGCGGCGAGGGCGACTTGTTCCGTGACGCAGCGTATGACGCGTCTGGTGCAAATGAGCCTACACGCTGACCAGCAAAACCAAACAGAACCACCGAAAATCAAGGAACACACTGGGGGTCCTACTCTGCGACGCTGTACGAATAGTACGCCTCCAGGGCGAGGACGAACTGTGCTGTACGTACACATGTTGAGACATCGGCGAGCCACGCACACAATGACACACCCACGAGATGCACCTCGGAGGCTTTAAGATCTGAGCAGTGACTGAGAGATGCAGTGACTTCACAGTCGCGCAGAGGCATCATGAACAACGACACAATTCCTTCGCGCTCAGAAAAGAGACAATGCGTCAGGATGACCTTGAGACCCAGGGACAGAGTTCAACTCAGAGCACAATGTTCACATCTCACCTCCTCCCGCTTTTGTTTCACCTGAACGACAAACGACACAAAACTTTGTCCATTTCGGAACTTCTCTCTGCATCGTCAGTCGTTGGCATCGTTTGAGAAAGGTCCAAACACTCTGACAGCAAGAGGTGTAATATGTGTGTGTGTGTGTGTGTGTGTGAGAGAGAGAGAGAGAGAGAGCGAGAGAGAGCGGGGGGTATGTGTGTGTCTCTGTGTGTGTGTGTGTGTGTGTGTGTGTCTGTGTGTACGCGCGTGTGTGTGTGAGGTATGCGTGCGCCTCACCTCCTCGTACGCCGCCATCGCCTCGTCCAGACGCGCCTTGGCCCGAGCGCGGATCCGGTCCTTGAAGGACGACAGCTCGTCGTTGAACGCCTCCATGTACTGCCGCTCCCCAACCTTGATTCTGCAGGAAACAGGAAAGGTACGCAGTGAACACGTATTTCTACAACCTTGATTATGCGGGGAGCAAATAAATCTTCGCACACTGGTCACGATTTGTGTCCAACCACACCCTTTTGGCCAACCATTCGTGCGTGTTCTGCAGCATCCGAACGGACGCTAATGTACGCGCGGTTGTCACACACTCACACTTGGGGAATGTGTGCATGAGGGGTGTGTGTGTGTGTGTATTTGTGAATTGCATGGGCAAGTGTGGGTGTGCATTTGTGTGTGTGGTCTCACCTGGACAAGGTGTTGATGCTCTCTTGCTTTGTTAAAAGTGGATTGTTCTTTGCTGTGTGTGTGTGTGTGTGTGTGTGTGTGTGTGTGTGTGTGTGTGTACGTGTGTGTGCGTGCGCCCTGACCTGGAGAAGAAGGCCTTGACGCAGCCGCGCGGATCCACCTCCAGTGAGCGCGCCAACTCGAGGATGAACTGCAGCACGATCGTCTGGTGCGACACGTGGCTCATCAGGTCGTGTTTCTGCAACACGTGACAAAACACACGTGACAACCTGTTTTGACAGGTCCTATCCACCTGCCCTCTCCACCCACGCTGCTTGCCCGACTCTGCCTCTCTCGCGCCCCGCCCACACACATCTCATGAATGTCCCTCTCCACGTCTCCCCTTCACACGCCCACCCCACCCACGGAGCGACTCCTGCCTCCCGTGGTGTCCCTCCTAGCTACGATCTACTTCACTCTGCCCCGTCCTCCCCACAAAGTCACCCCACCCTCACACACACCTCGCCTGCCCATTCACACCAACTCACCCACACACACATCGCCTGCCACTGCCCACACCCAATCTCTGCCCACCCAGCCCACGCACCTCTTCCATCTCGAGCTCGTTGCACCACAGCACGAGGCTGTTGGCCGTCCCCTCACCCCACCCTGCTCTCCACCCACACCTCCCCGCCCACAATCTCCCACACCGCCCACGCACCTCCTCCATCTCGAGCTCGTTGCACCACAGCACAAGGCTGTTGGCCGTCCCCTCACCCCATCCCACTCTCCACCCACCTCTCCTCCCCACACCCCTCCCCGCCCACACCCTCTCCACCCACGCACCTCCTCCATCTCCAGCTCGATACACCACTGCACCAGACTGTTGGCCGTCCCCTCGCCCCATCCCACTCTCCGCCCACCTCCCCTCCCCACACCCCTCCCCGCCCACACCCTCTCCGCCCACGCACCTCCTCCATCTCCAGCTCGATGCACCACAGCACGAGGCTGTTGGCCGTCCCCTCACCCCATCCCACTCTCCGCCCACCTCCCCTCCCCACACCCCTCCCCGCCCACACCCTCTCCGCCCACGCACCTCCTCCATCTCCAGCTCGATGCACCACAGCACGAG